>ENA-ORCS01000043-ORCS01000043.1-marine-metagenome-genome-assembly--contig:-NODE-43-length-156277-cov-46.612702_pt1 | contig 156277 bp, 151 predicted proteins | sample MGYA00237781_ERZ508513 | MGnify/ENA primary metagenome ERZ508513 (study PRJEB26184, sample SAMN06268793) | marine metagenome | isolation source: Eden Landing Ponds, San Francisco, CA, USA | place... | reverse complement strand
TCGGTTCGCCGCCTCACCATTCATACTTCATTCACATCCGGGAGCGACGCGTCTCGTCTCTCGGGTGTCCGTTTCACGACTGATAGCCCGCCGCAACTCGAATTAAATCGGGTTTAATCGGGGTGAAAACCCGGAAATCCGGCTTCAGCGCATCCTCGATTTAACGGGATGTAGCTCGTGATCTCGACCGGCATGAACGCAAAACGAATCGATGTGATACTGTTGAGTGTGTTGTTGCTCGTGTCGGCGGTGGCGTCGGCGGGGGTGGCTGCACAGACGGAGACAGAGGCGGAACCGCTGTCCCTCGACGTGAGACAGGACGAGTCCGGTGCCGTGACGGTCACCGTCGCGGACAATGGAACAGCCGTGGAGAACGCGACGGTGAACGTGACCGCCGCGGAGAACGACACGTACGCCGGCACGGGCGAGTACGAGACTGACGCCAACGGTACAGTGTCGTTGTCGGTCCCCGACGAACCGGCGACGATCACGGTCGAGGCGAATTACAATGGCTCGACCACCACCGAGACGGTCGACATCGAACCCGCACTCGACGTCGACGCCTCCGGTGTGGCGGACGGATCGGTCGTGGTCACGGTCACGCGTGGTGACGCGGCCGTGGAGAACGCGACGGTGAACGTGACTGCCGCGGAGAACGACACGTACGCCGGCACGGGCGAGTACGAGACTGACGCCAACGGTACGGTCACGCTCGCGAATCCCGACGAGACGGTCGAACTGACGATCACGGCGACGGACGCCAACGACACCGCGACGACGACGGTGACCGCCGAGTCGGTACAGACCCTCGCGGTGGGCGTCGACCAGGCCAGTGACGGCACGGTAACCGTCTCGGTCGGTCGCCTCGGCGAACCGGTCGCGAACGCGACGGTGACCGTGGAGGCCGAAGAGAACGGCTCGTACGTGGCAGCGGACACGTACGAAACGGACGAAACCGGAACGGTCGCCCTCCCCGCGCCGTCGGAGAACGTCACCGTGATCGTGACGGCGACCGACGCCAACGATACCGCGACGACGACGGCCGAACTGACCCCACCCGAACCGGTCGGCCCGTTCGGTCAGATCGTCTCGTCGTTCGTCAGGACCCTGAAGGGTGCGGGATTCACTGGCATCGGCTCGCAGGTGTCCGACTTCGTGACGAGCAACAACCCGTCGAACGACGCGGGCAACTCGAAGGACGTCGCTCCGCCGGCCGCGGGCAACGACGAGCGGACCACGCCCCCGGGCCAGGAGGGCAACGAGTCGCGTGCCGTGCCGGCCGCTCCGCCAGTCGAGAACCCCGGCAACTCCGGATCGGCACCGGGACAGTCCGACGACAGTGACGAAGACGAATCCGACGAGGACGACGCGCCGGGCAACTCCGGATCGGCACCGGGGCAGTCCGACGACGGTGGCGAGGATGACGACGCGCCGGGCAACTCCGGGTCGGCACCGGGACAGTCCGCTGAGGACGACGAAGACGAGACTGAGGCCGACGAGGACGATGAAGACGACGAAGACGAGACCGAGGCCGACGCGGAAGACGAAAGCGAGAGCAACGGAAACGGCAACGGTAACGCTGGCGGCAACGGAAACGGCCGATAGCTAAGCCGAGCAGCCCTCCTTTTCACGCCGCCGTTGCCGTTCGACGGCGGCTTCGAGTGTCGCCGGTGTACAGTCGGCGAGTTCGGCCATTCGATCGACGGCGACGTTTCGCGTCCGGACGGCGACGGCTGCCCCGGCGAGGACGAGCGGATCGGCCGACGTTCCGGGCTGCCACGCTCGGTCGTCGAGTGGCCGGCGGTCCGTGGTCGTGGCGGCGACGGCGATGGCCAGCATCGCGGCTGTGAAGGGAGCGGTAGTCGAGTGATCGCCGGGCAGTGACGGTCGGTTTCGGGAATCGAGTCCGGTCCGATCGACGGCACCCGCGAGCGCCAGCGCTGATTCGGGGTCGTCGCCGACGAGGGCTCGATCGATCGCGGCCGCCCGCACGTCGTCGAGGGTCACGCCGTCGGGGGGGAGAGGGCGTGGTCGACGACGCTCCCGTCGGAGTGGAGTGTCACGGTCCCGAGGTCGACGCGCTCGCCGGCCTCGGCCACACGATCGACACCCTGGAGTGTGCTCTCGCGGTCGAGGAGGTTCCAGACGGCCTCCTCGACCTGCCGTTGGAACGCCTCGCGGTCGCTCCACTGTCCGTCGAGATCCGAGGGGACGTGGACTAGAAAGCGGAAGGCGTCGTCGTCGACGCCGATGCTCACGCCGAAGGTGTCGGCGGGCGGTGAGTCGTCGGCGGGGGTGTCGGGCATACTCCCGCTCGGCCGGCGGGCCCAATAAGCCGGTCGGTGTGAAAGAGAGTGACAGTCGGACGGCGACGCGATGGCGGCGTTTTTGACCGGCGGTCGCGGACGTGGACCATGAGCTACTCCATCGGACTCGTCGGCAAGCCCTCGGTGGGCAAGTCGACGTTTTTCAACGCGGCGACGATGAACGACGTGCCCGAGGGTGCGTACCCGTTCACCACCATCGATCCGAGCGTCGGCGAGGCGTACGTCCGCGTCGACTGTGCCGCACCGGAGTTCGACGAGACGTGTACGCCGAGCGTGGGCTACTGCGACGACGGGACACGGTTCGTTCCCGTCCAACTCGTCGACGTGGCCGGACTGATCCCGGGCGCCCACGAGGGACACGGGCTGGGCAACCAGTTTCTGAGCGACCTGAACGAGGCGGACGTGCTGGTCCACGTCGTCGACTTCTCGGGGAAGACCGACAGCGAGGGCGAGCCGACCGACGGCCACGACCCCCGCGACGACATCGACTTCCTCGAGGACGAACTCGACATGTGGTATCTCGAGATCCTGGAAAAGGGGATCGAACGCTTCGAGTCGAAGTACCACGGTGCGGACGCGACGATCGAGGAAGACCTCGCCGAGCAGATGAGCGCGTTCCGGACGAACGAGGACGAGATCGAGCAGGTGATCCTCGCGGCGGATCTGGCGCTTGACCCCTCGACTTGGGACACAGCGGATCGCGAGTCGCTGGCTCGCGAGATTCGCAAGCGCACCAAGCCGATGGTGATCGCGGCGAACAAAGTCGACGACCCCGCGGCAGCCGCGAACTTCGCGGAGATCACCGCCGATCCCGCCTACGACCATCTCCCGATCGTCCCGACGAGCGCCCACGCGGAGAAGGCGCTGAAGGCCGCCGACGAGGCGGGCCGGATCACGTACACGCCCGGCGACGACGACTTCGAAATCGTCGGCGACGTAAGCGAGGAGCAGGCGACGGGGTTGGAGCGGATCCGGTCGTTGCTCGCCGATCACGGCGGGACGGGCGTCCAGTCGTCGCTGGAGGCGGCGCTGTTCGACGCCCTCGATCTCATCGCGGTGTTTCCGGGGAGCGACGACGGGTCGACCAGCGAGAAGGGGCGGTTTCGCGACTGTTTCCTCCTCCCATCCGGCTCGACGACGGAGGAGTTCGCGAATCACATCCATACCGACCTCGGCGACGGGTTGCTCCACGGTATCGACTGCCGGTCGTCGCGACAGATCGGCGGCGGCCACGAACTCGACGACCGGGACGTGGTCGAACTGGTGACGACGAACTAGCGCTTGTCGATGGCGTCGGCCAGCGTCCGGAGTGCCCACCGTGCGCTCTCGGTTTTGACCGTCCAGCGGTCGCCGTCGAAGACGTGACGGTGGGCACGGGCGAAGGAGTCGCCGGTCCCCCACGGAGCGGCGTAGGCGACGCCGACGAACACGAGGCCGATCGGTTTCTCCTCGGTGCCGCCCGTCGGCCCGGCGATGCCGGTGGTGGAGACGCCCCACGTCGCTTCGGCGTCGTCGCGGACACCCTGCGCCATCTCGCGGGCGACGGGTGCGGAGACGGCGCCGTGTGCGTCGAGCGACTCGCGGGCGACGCGCAGGCAGTCGAGTTTGGCGTCGTTCGAGTAGGCGACGACGCTCCGGTCGAAGTAGTCGCTGGCCCCGGGGACGTCGGTCAGGCGGGAGCCGACGAGGCCGCCGGTGAGTGACTCGGCGACTGCGACGGTTTCGTCCCGTTCGCGCAGGCGGCGCCCGAGCGAGTGTTCGGCGGCATCCTGCTCCGGTGGCGACGTGTCGTCTGACATGGTGGCCGCTTGTGCGGCCACGGTCATCAAACGGAGCGATCACCGAACGGCTGCCGATACCCGGTTCCGACTCATTTATGTCGGACGAGCGGGGTGGACTGGATATGGCAGCGGAGACAATCGCGTTCGTGGGACTCGGGATCATGGGTGGACCGATGGCGAAGAACCTGCTCGATGCGGGCTACACCGTGATCGGTCACAACCGATCGCAGGGCCCGGTCGACGAACACGTCGCCGCCGGCGGCGAGTCGGCCGAGACGCCGAAGGAGGCGGCCGAACGGGCCGACGTGACGATCATGTGTCTGCCCGATTCGGACGTGGTAAGCGAGGTCATGCGCAAGGACGAGGGCGTCCTCGCCGGGTTGAGCGAGGGCGACGTCGTCATCGACAACTCGACCATCTCGCCGATGGTGACCGAGGGGCTCGCCGAGGAGGTCCGCGACAGGGGCGCACGGATGCTCGACGCCCCGATCAGCGGCGGCGAGGAGGGGGCCATCGAGGCGTCGCTCTCGATCATGGTCGGCGGCGACGAGGACGTCCTCGCTGAGTGTCGACCGATCCTCGAGGCCATGGGCGAGACGATCACGTACTGTGGCGACAACGGCGCGGGACAGGTCACGAAGGCCTGTAACCAGATCGTCGTCGCGGGGACGATGGAGGCCGTCAGCGAGGCGCTGGTCTTCGCGTACAAAGCCGACGCCGACCTGGAGGCCGTCGTCGACGCCATCAGCGGCGGCGCGGCCGGTTGCTGGACGCTCGACAACCGCGCACCGAGCATGATCCAGGGGGACTTCGAACCCGGCTTCTTCGCCGACTACCAGTACAAGGACCTCCGGATCGCCACGGACGCCGGCGAGGCGTACGAGGCGCCGATGCCCCAGACCGAACTCGTCCACGAGATGTACAAGTCGATGGTTGCGACCGGCCGGGGAAAGGACGACAACTCCGGCGTGATGCAGGTGATCGAGGATCTGGCGGGGGTCGAAGCGCGCGTCGAGGACGACTGAGGCTCGTCGACCGATCGACCCGGCGTAGTCGTTCAGTTACTCCACGTCGTCGTGGTCCATCAGCCGTCGCTCCCGGTCCGCAGGCGCGGGGTCGTAGGTGACGATTTCGAGCAGGTTCCCGGAGGGATCGAGGAAGTAGAAGCCCTCGAACTCGCCCCAGTCGTAGGGGCCTTGTTTCGGGAACTGGCCCTCCAACTGATCCATCAGCGACTGGTAGGTGTCGCGATCGGCTTCGAAGGCGACGTGGGCCTTATCGAGTGGGTGGTCGAGCCCTTCTCGATCCCATTTCTCGGCACGCCCCGTCTCCATGAGCGTGACGACCGTTCCGGATCTCGTCTCGAACATGACGTGTGCGCCCTTGAAATCCTCCGGCGGGCGGAGGAGGTCGAGGTCGAGTACGTCCCGGTAGAACTCGTACGCGGCGTTGAGGTCGTCCACGTCGATGTTGATGTGATCGACTGCGTCCATGGGGCTACTGGCGAGTGCCGACCGATATAGGTTTTCCCAGGTTGACGCGGGCAGCCGGTTACAGTCGACGGTGCCAGAGTACGAAGCCACAGCCGACGGCGACGACGCCGAGCACCGCGGATAGGACGGCGCTGGTGGCGTGCGTGAGGACGACTCCGGCCACGGACGCGCCGGCCGCGCCGACGCCGAACATCGCGAGAGACGTGAAGTCGTACGACCGGCCGTGCGCATCAGCCGCGGCGTGTTCCACGATGACGAGCACCGACCCGCGGTCGTTCGCGTCCATGCGCCTCCGCGACTACCCCCTCCGGACGGATGTGCGTACCGCTCACGGGGTCCCGGAGCTATATGTGTCCGGCACCCCTTCGCCGGACGATGCGACGAGCCCACGGTCCCCTGCTCTCGATAGCCCTCGACGATCGCACGTGGCGAACCGAGCGCGCCGACGACGCGCTCGATTCCTTCGTCGGTGGCCGGGGGCTCGGAACGCGACTGGCCTACGAGCGGATCCCGTTCGACGCCGACCCGCTCGGCCCGGCGAACCGCCTCTACTTCACCGCCGGCCCGCTCCAGACGGCGACGACGAGTTTCGCCGGCCGGCTCTCGTGTACGGGCGTCTCGCCGCTGACCGACGGGCTGCTCTCGTCGAACGCCGGCGGCTTCCTCGCGGGCAACTTCGTCGGCGCCGGCTACTCGGCGGTCGAACTCGCGGGCGAGAGCGACGACCTCCTCGCCGTCCACGTTCGCGACGACGGCGTCGAGTTCGAACCTGTGCCCGACCTCGCGGGTGCGGAGGTGTCGGCGGTGACGGCGTGGGCGCGGGAGCGCCACGGCCTCGACGCCGACCACGTCGCCTGCGTCGGGCCGGCGGGGGAGAACCGAGTGCGGTTCGCGGCGATCGTGACGACGGAACACCGGGCGTTCGCACGCGGTGGCCTCGGCGCGGTGCTGGGGGCGAAAGGCGTGAAGGCGCTCACGTTCGACGGCGACGCGACGCCCGGGCCGGATCTCGATGCCCCTGCCCGCGAGGTTGCGAGTGCGGTCCACCGCGAGGCCGCCGAGGACGACCACGTAATGAAGACACAGGGGACGCCGAGCCTGACGACGTTCGCGAACGAGATTGGCGCGCTCCCGACCCGCTACTTCTCCGAACGCTCGTTCGAGGGGGCCGACGCTCTGAGCGGGGAGCGCGTGGCCGAAAAGAAGACCAGCCGCGGCACCTGCACCCGGTGTGCCTTCGCGTGCAAACTCCCGACCGCGGACGAGGCGACGGGGGTCGAGACCGAGGGGCCGGAGTTCGAGACGATCATGGCGTTCGGGAGCAACGCGGGCGTCGACGATCTGCCGGCGGTCATGCACGCCAACGACCGCTGTGACGAACTCGGTCTCGACACCATTTCGTGTGGGGACGTGGTGTCGGCGTATCTCGCCGCCGAGGACGCCTTCGGCGACGCCGACTTGGTCCACGACCTAATCGAGCGCATCGCCCACCGCGAGGGCGTCGGTGACCTATTGGCCGAGGGTATCGCCCGCTGTCACGACGAACTCGGCGTTTCGGACTGGACGATGAAGGGGATGGAGTTCGCGGCCCACGACGGCCGGGCGCTCGCGGGACAGGCGCTCGCTTTCGCCACGTCGAACCGCGGGGCCGACCACCTCTACGGCGGGATGTACATCTACGAGTACCCGCTCGTCGACCGAGAGGATGCCCTCCCGGCGGACGAACTGGCGGGTAAAGCCGAGAAGCTGATCGAGTCGGAGAACCGAAACGCGACGCTGGATTCGGCCATCGCCTGTCGGTTCTCCCGCGGAACGCTGACCGACGACCGACTCCAGACGTTACTCGACGCGGACCCGGGCGAACTGGATGTGCTCGGCGCTCGGATCGTCGACTTGGAGCGTGGATTCAACAACCGGCGCGGCCGCGACCGGCGCGACGACGACGCGCTCCCGTACGCGCTCGACGGCTTTACAGCGGCGCTCGACGCCTACTACGACCGGCGCGGCTGGAATGGGGACGGGATGGTCCCGGCCACGCGATGCGACCGGCTCGCCGGTCAGGAGTGACGGTGTGGTATGGTGTCGCTGGGTCGGGCTACGACTGTTTCCAGTCGGGCTCGGAACGAGGCGGTGAGAGGACGCCGATACCGACGGCGGGTTCGTCGCCGCGGTTCTCGGCGCCGTGGAGTTCGCCGGACGTGAACAGGTACGAGTCGCCCGGGCGGAGCGTTATTTCCTCGTCTTCGGTGATCGCCGTGAGCGTCCCCCGGATCATGTAACCGATCTGTTCGTTGTCGTGCCGGTGGACGGGGAGTGCGGCTCCAGGTTCGACTCGCCAGTGTTTCATCGACGCTTGCTCTCCGGCCGCCAGATCGGCGAGAAACACGCCATCCGCAACCTCCTCGCCGTCCGCGCCGTCGTCGTTGATCCGCCTCATTCGATCTGTCCCTACATGCCCGATACTGTGCTCTCTTAATAAAGGTTCCTGGGGAACTTTTATGCATGTATGGTCGTACCCAGTTCGTATGTCAAGTACCGAGACGATCAAGGTGTTCCACCTGCCTTTCTCGTTCATGCTCCCCCAGCGCGTCGCCGCGGAGCGTGGCTACTTCGCCGACGAGGGACTTGATGTCGAACTGATCGAGCGGGATCGGACCTGCGTGACGAACAAGTACATCCCGGCGGAGGAGACGCTGACCGACGACAACGACGTCGATCTCTACCCCATCTGCAAGTGGGAGAGTTTGAAGCGGACGTGGGAGTTCGACGACGGTCGTATCGTCGCCAAGGGGACCTTTGCGGATCAGCCCTATGCCGTATTCGTCCACCCGGACTCGGGCATCGAGGCCCCGTCGGATCTGGCGAACGTCCCCGTCGGCGTCAACCGACGGACGGGACAGGAGTACACGGCCATCCGAGCGCTCGAAGAACACATGGACCCGGACGAGGTGGTAATCGAGGGTCACGGGATGCCCACCGACCGACTTCGCGCCCTCCGTGACGGCGAGGTGGCAGCCGTCACTCTGCTCGACCCGCACATCACCCTCGCCGAACACCTCGGCTTCGAGAAGGTACTGGAGTTCGAGAATCACATGGGCGTCGTCGGCGCCGAAGCGCTGGAGGGCGAGACGCTCGACGCGTTCATGCGCGCCTACCGGCGTGCGGTCGAGACGATCAACGCCGATCCCGACGCCTATCGCGACCAGTATCTCGACATGCTCTGGAAAGACGAGGCCGTCGCTCCGGACCTGTTCGAATCGATCGATACCGACGCCGTCCGTGAGGCCATCGAAGTCCCCGAGTACGAAGTGCCCGAACTCGCGGACCGCGAGGACCTCGACTACCACCTCGACTGGATGAAGCAACGGCAGTTGATCGACGACGACGCCGACATCGACGCCATCGTCTCGCCGTTGCGCTGAACGATCGTTCGATGGACCGGGACCACCTCGACGCCCAGCGGGCCGCCTTCGACGCGTATCACGACGACCCCGGCGACCGGCCGGTCATGCGCGCCCGCTTCGAACACAACGGGAGTCCGCGCTACTTACTCTACGCGATCAAGCGGTTCGGCCTCGACCACGACCACGGCTTCCACCTCGACGTGGCACTCGTCACCGACGAACTGGAGAGCGGCATGGAGACGATCCGACACCGCCTCGACGAGGGTGGGACTGACCTCGTCGACACCGACTACATATCTGTTGCCCGGGAACGCGCCGCGGGCGCGAACGTCGTCGCCGTTCACCCGTACGGGCGGACCGTCGGCGGCCTCGTCGCGCCCGAGGGGACGGCCATCGCTGGACTCGCCGACCTGTCGGGCAAGCGCATCGGCGTGACCCGTCGACTCGACAAGAACTGGATTCTGACGCGGGCGGCCTGCCGGGAGTACCACGGCTTCGACCCCGACGAGACGGCGACGCTCGTCGAGGCCGATTCCCGTGACGACCTCACCCGACTGATCCGCGAGGGCGAGGTCGATGCCGGCTTCCAGTTTTGGCCGCTCGTCCCCGAACTCACTCGAACCGGACCCTACGTCGAGGTGTTCGCCGTCTCCGAGTTGGTCCAGCGACTCGCGGAAACCGACCGCAAACTCCCCATCGCGACGTTCCTCACCGGCGAGTCGTATCTCCGCGATCACCCCGAAGCGGTGCGGGGGTTCGGGGCGGCCGCCCGGGACGGCGTCGACCGCCTCCTCGCGGACGACGATCTCTGGGTCGCTATCGGTGACCGCCTGATGCGGACCGACGATTCGACGGTCGTGCGCGCGGTGCGTGACGGCTGGCGCGACATGGTCGTCCGGGACTGGGACGCGGCGCGCGTCGACGGGATGTACCGACTGTTCGACCACCTGCAAGCCGTCGCCGGCGCCGACGCCCTCGGCGTCGAGGCGATTCCCGACGGAACCTTTCGCCCCGACCCATAACCCGCCCTCGCGACATCCCATATTGAACGTTTCCAAGGAACTTTTATCACGGTTCGGTCGTACCCTGCGGATATGCCGACTGATGAGACTATCGCGGCGCGCCCTCGGTGGGTACTCGACGGCGATGCCACCGAGTCGACACGGCGGACGACTGCACCCGCTCGCGAGGACCGATGAACCGGGACCACGTCGACACCCAGCAGGCCGCCCTCGACGAGTACCACGACGACCCGGGCGATCTACCGACCATGCGCGCCCGGTTCGAACACAACGGGAGTCCGCGCTACCTGCTCTACACCATCAAGCGATTCGGATTCGACCGTGACCACGGCTTCCACCTCGACGTGGAACTCGTCTCGGACGCCCTCGAAGACGGCATCGAGACCGTGGAGGCTCAGTTGCAAGAGGGCCACGCCGATCTGATCGACATCGACTACATCTCTATCGCTCGCGAACGCGCCGAAGGGGCCGACATCGTCGCCTTCCACCCGTACGGGCGGACCGTGGGTGGTCTCGTCGCCCCCGAGAATAGTGACATCGACGGCCTCGAAGATCTGTCGGGCAAGCGCATCGGCGTCGTGCGCCGTCTGGACAAGAACTGGATTCTGACGCGGGCGGCCTGCCGGGAGTTCCACGACTTCGACCCCGACGAGACGGCGACGCCCGTCGAAGCCGGGTCGAAGGTCGAACTCACGCGGATGATCCGCGAGGGAGAGGTCGACGCCGGCTTCCAGTTCTGGCAGATCATCCCGGAGATCACCGAGACGGGCCCCTACGAAAACGTCCTGCCCGTCTCCGACTTGGTTCAGCGACTCTCCGAGACGGACAACAAACTCCCCATCGCGGCCTTCCTCACGAGCGGCGACTACCTGCACGAGCAGACCGAGACCGTGCGGGCGTTCGCGGACGCCTACCGCGACGCAGTGGACAAACTCCTCGCGGACGACGACATCTGGGAGGAGATCAGCGAGAAATTGATGACCTACGACGACCCCGACGTGATGCGTGCGGTGCGTGACGGCTGGCGCGACATGGTCGTCCGGGACTGGGACGAGGAGAGCGTCGACGGGATGTACCGACTGTTCGACCACCTGCAGGCCGTCGCCGGCGCCGACGCCCTCGGCGTCGAGGCGATTCCGGAGGGGACCTTCGAGGTGGATCCATGACGGAGACGGTCACCTTCCAGCTGAACTGGGAGCCGAACGGCTTCCAGGCGCCGTACTTTCTCGCGCGGGAAGCGGGCTGTTACGCCGAGGAGGATCTCGACGTGGAGTTCGTCGAGGGGCACGGCTCGCCGTTCGCCGCCGAGCAGACCGCCAAGGGGCGAAGCGATCTCGGTCTCGCCGGCGGCAGCGCCGTCCTCTCGGTTCGGAGTCAGGGGCTCGAACCTCTCGCCGTCGCTGCCGTCAGCCAGAAGACGCCGGCGACCATCTACTCCCTGCGGGACGTGTTCGGCGAACCGTTCACGGAGCCCGAACAGCTCCGGGGCCGGACGGTCGGCCCGTCGGCGACCAAGACCCGCATTCTCACCCTGCAACTGCTTGAGGACCGCAACATCCGTGACGAAGTCGCCGTCAACGACGTGCAGAAACACACCCACCACCGCGTCGAACACCAGTTGCTCGACGGCGACGTCGACGCCGCGGTGGGCGTCGTCACCAACGGCAAGGAACTCGAACGCGAGTACGACCGCGCGGCCGACGAGCTCCTCATCGGCAAATACCTCGACGTCTACGGGATGACGGTCGTCACCAATCCCGAGTTCGCGGCGAACAACCCCGAGACGATCCGCTCGTTCCTGCGAGCGACGGCCCGCGGCTGGGAACTTGCGACCAACGATCCGGACCGTGCCGTCGACGCGCTCGTCGGCCGCAACGCCCAACTCGAACACAACCGCGAGGTCGAGCGGATGAAGTTCCTCGCGTCCGCAAAGGACCTCCAGTTCACCGAGTTCGTCCGCGAGGCGGGCTGGGGACATTTCGACGAGCGGCGCTGGGAGAACCTCGCGGAGATGCTCGCCGAGACCGACCTGCTGGAGTCGTCGATCGACCCCGAAGCGGCGTGGACGAACGAGTACGTCGACGATTCGGATCCGGTGATCGCGAACTACGCCGAGCGCATCGGCCGTTAGTCGTCCGCGCCGAGTCGCCAGAGCGCACGATATACGGTCCAGACGTCGCGGTCGGTCCGGGCGGCGACCGATCGAACGGCGTCGAGATACGTCCGGTACGCGGCGGGTGTAACCGGATCGGGATACGACCCGTCGAGTTCGTCCGCCGCGCGCAGAGCCGCCCACTCGCGTTCGCCGACCGCGACGCACTCCTCGGGCGCCGCATACGCCAGAAACGCCGACGCGACGGGGATGTCGACGCCGGTCAGTGTGGTCAGCCGTTCCAGACGCTCGCCGACCGACTCGGCCGTCGCGGCCCCCCGAATCGCGTCGACCATCGCCTCGTAGTCGTTATCCAGGAAGCGCTCCTCGGCCTCGCGACGCTCCGTGTCGGAGACGGTTCCGCGCCGATAGTACCACTGGACTACCCACTCGGCGTCGCGGCGGCCGAAGTCGCCGGCCGCGAACGCGCGTGGAAGCGTCTCGACGTGTTCCCGCTCCACCAGGTCGAACGGTTCGCGCTCCTCGTACGCCGCGTCGAGGGCGTCGATCCGTTCCCCGGTGAGGTCAATTGTGGTTCCGTTTCCGCCGTCAGGCCGCACACTGTAACCGGTCATATCGCTTCGTCGCTCCCGAGAGGTGTGAACGTTTCCCCGTGGCGTCATGTGCCTGAAATCCCAACTTAAGGCCCCGATGACGGGGTTTCGCACGGTATCGGATGACAACATTGATGATCCGTCGCTCCGATTTTTACATACAATGTCATCCGAATCCAGCGGCGAATCAGACGGGCCGACCAAGACCATCTGTCCGTACTGTGGGGTCGGGTGCGGTATCCAGATTACGCAGGACGACGACGGGGAAGTCAACTTCCGGCCGTGGGGCGACGCGCCGGTCAACGAAGGCAGCATCTGTATCAAGGGCGGGGCCGCGACCCAGTCGGTCAATCACGAGGACCGGCTGACCGACCCCCTGATCCGCGGTGACGACGGCGAGTTCCACGAGGCGACGTGGAACGAGGCCTACGACGTAATCGTCGACGAGATGGAGCGCATCCGCGAGGAGCACAGCGCCCAGGCCATGGGCTTTTACGGCTGTTCGAAGGCCATGAACGAGGAGAACTACCTCCTCCAGAAGCTGGCCCGGCGTTACGGCACGAACAGCGTCGACACCTGTACACGGATGTGTCACTCCTCGACGGTGTACGCCCTCAAGAACAGCCTCGGCGAGGGCGCCATGACCAACAGCATGGCGGATCTGGAGGAGGCCGCCGACGTGTTCTGGATTCAGGGCGCCAACCCCGGCGAACAGCACCCCATCGCCAACAGCCAGTACTTCCGGCAGGCCGTCCTGGAGGGGGCGACCGTCATCCAGGTCGATCCCCACGCCAACAAGACGACGCGGTCGTTCGATATCGAGGAGACCGACCGGCACATGCACCTCCAGCTCGAGCCGGGCACCGACATTCCGCTTTTGAACGTCGTCCTCAAGACGATCCTCGAAAACGACTGGGTCGACGAGGAGTTCATCGCCGAGCGCACCGAGGGCTTCGAGCATCTGCGGGAGACCCTGGAGGACTTCGACAAGGAAGAAGCCGCCGAGGAGTGTGGCGTCCCGCTCGAAGATATCGAACTCGCCGCCGAGAAGTACGCGATGGCGAACAACGCCGCCATCTTCACCGGGATGGGGATGAGCCAGCACACCTGCGGCGTCGACAACGTGCAAAACGAGATCAACCTCGCGCTGGTCACGGGGAACCTGGGCCGCCCGGGAACGGGCGTCAACCCGCTCCGCGGCCAGAACAACGTGCAGGGTGCCTCGGACGTGGGCGCGATGCCGAACGTCCTCCCCGGGTATCGCGACGTCTCCGATCCCGAAGTCCGCGCCGACGTCGAGGAGGTCTGGGACTTCGAGGTCCCGTCCGAGCCCGGTCTGACGAACGTCGAGGTGTCCCACGAGATCGGCGACACGATCCACGGGCTCTACATCATGGGCGAGAACCCCGTGATGAGCGAACCCGACACCAATCAGGTGGAGAAGCGACTCGAAGAACTCGGCTTCATGGTGGTTCAGGATATCTACAGGACCGAGACCGCCGAGTACGCCGACGTGATCCTGCCCGCAACCTCGTGGGCGGAGCGCGACGGCACCGTCGTCAACACCGACCGCCGCACCCAGCGGATGCGCGGCGTCGAGAAGGTTCACCCGAACACGAAACACGACCTCGAGATCCTCTGTGACGTGGGCAACCGCCTGTTCGGCGACGGCAGCTTCGAGTTCGACGGTCCCGAAGCGGTGTTCGAGGAGCTTCGGCAGGTCGCGCCCATCTTCCACGGCATGACCTACGACGTCCTCGGCGAGGAGGGCGTCCACTGGCCCTGCTACGAGCCCGGCGACGAGGGCGACCCGTTCCTCTACGAGGACGGCTTCACGACCGAGAGCGGCCTCGGACAGATCGAAGGGGTGCGTCACCAGCCGCCGAAGGAAACCCCCGACGAGGAGTATCCGCTCATCCTCACCACGGGCCGCATCATCGAACACTACAACACGGGAACGATGAGCCGTCGGTCCGCGACGCTCAACCGTGTCGAGCCGGAGAACTTCGTGGACATCCACCCCAGCGACGCCGAGGAGTACGGCGTCGAGGACGGCGACTACGTGACTCTCAAGTCGCGACGCGGCGAAATCGAGGTCGAGGCCCGCGTCACCGACGACATCAAGGAGGGAACCGTGTGGACGACGCCCCACTTCGCCGACGCGGCGGGGAACCGCCTGACGAACGACGTGCTCGACGAACGCGCAAAGATCCCGGAGTACAAGGCTGCGGCCGCCGAAATCGAGGTCACGGTCGACGCGGATGCCGCCGACGCCGACGCCGACGCGCCCGCCGACGACTGATCCGGTCGTCTCGGTCGACCGTCCGACGACCTACCGGTCGTCCAGATCCTCGATCAGTCGGACGTCGCAGTCGACACACGTCGCCATCAGTATCCGTTCGGATTCGGTACAGCAGGTTTCGATCGTCTCCGTCTCCTCGTCGTCGAGAGTTCCCCCACAGAGCGGGCAGTAGTCGAGATACTTTCTGAGGTCACGCAGCGTCGCCAGTCGGTCGTCGGGACCGAGCGACGCCCACTCGTCGCCGCCTCGCTCCGCGAGCACCGCCGCTGCCGCGGCGTCGGCGAGCAGCGCCGACGCCGAGAGCCACTGCCTGAGGCCGCCGTCGACGACGTACGCCGCCTCGCCGACGTTCGACGCCCCCGAGACGCCGAGCAGCGTCGCCACGTCCCCGTCGCTCACGCCATCGGCCCGTAGTCGCTCGACGCGGTCGTGCCACGCCGACGCGAACCCGTCGACGAGGCGTCCGCCCTCCGGCGTCGCCCGGACGGCCACCCCCTCGACCGGCTGTAACGTCTCGCGGAGTTCGAACTCCTTCCCGAACAGTTCGAGCAGCCACGGCGGGAAGTACCGCACCGTGAGCGTCGGCGTCCCGGGGACGAGATAGCCGCGGAAGTAGACGGCGCTCAGGCCGCCCAGCAGGACGAGGAGGCCGGTAAGCGGCGCGAACACGACGGAGACGGCGACGGCGGCGACGAGTGTGAGACAGACGTTCACGACGGTACACGGCAGACAGCGGTTCTCGCCGGTGTACTCCGGTCGACGGAGTCGGTCACCGACCGCGGTGAGTTCGGTACGCATCGTTCCCTCGTTGGGAGCACACCTCGAAAAAAGCTGTGTGACCCGCCGTCGCGACGTTACTCGTCGCTGCGCTTGCGGAGGGCGCCGTAGGTTGCCGCCCCGAGGGCGGTCACGGCCGCACCGACACCGAAGCCGGGGCCGCCGCCGGAGGTTTCCTCGCCGTCGCCGCCGTCGCCACCGTCGCCGCCATCACCCATGTCGCCACCGTCACCGCCGTCGCCACCGTCACCGCCGTCGCCACCGTCGCCGCCGTCCATGGGCGTGTCCGTCGCCGTGGTGTCGCCGCCATCACCCATGTCGCCGCCGCTGACGGAGATGTCGCCGCCCTCGCCCATGTGCTCCTCGCAGAGATACGAGGTCATGTCGGACGTCGCCCCGACGGTGACCGAGACGCTCTGGTCGGTCTCCGGACTCTCCTCGTCGTCGTCGTCCGGGAAGATGTAGTCGCTCCGGAAGGGGGACCCGCCCTCCGTCCGCAGGGCGAGGTTGTGCCGTGCCGGCAGTCCTTCCATCTCGGGGAAGTAGGTGAAGCTGGCGCTGATCGTGTACTCGTTGCCCGCCTCCATCTCGAGGGTTGGGTTGGTCGTCCCTTCGATTCCGGAGGGCGATTGACCGACGAAGCCGTCCTCGGTCAGTTCGAGTTCGAACGTCTGGGCCTGTGCACTCGCCGATCCCGCGGCGGCAGCCAGTCCGGTCGTCGCCGCCGCCGCACCGATCAGGAAAGTTCTTCGCGTCGCCATACCAGTTCCCTGTATCCCGCATTAAATAAAATTAGGGGATGCTACCACTGAGAACGACTTTCACAGTGTCGCGACGCGTCGCTACCGAGCCGCGAAAAAACGGAGAATCCGCCCGATTTACTCTTCGAGGCCGAAGACGGCGATGGTGGAGCCACGGCGGCCGCCGTGGAGCCAGCCGGAGCCGCCGACCTGGGCCGCGACGTACTGCTTGCCCTCGCTGGGGTCGTACCAACTGGACAGCGACGAGCAGATCGGCGCGCCGAGCTGGAACTCCCAGAGGCGGTCACCGTTCTCGCCGTCGTAGGCGACGAGGTGACCGGTCTGAAGTCCGGCGAACGTCAGCCCGCTTCCCGTCGTGATCGACCCGCCCCACAGGTAGTCGCTGGTGTCGTCCTGGGAGATCCAGTCACGCCAGACGCGCTCGCCGGTGACCGGATCGACCGCGAGGACGGCGCTGAGGTTGCCGTTCCAGCCCGCCGGTTCGTCGACGTCGGGCCAGTCGTTCAGGCCGCCGCCCCAGTAGGTCTGCCCAGCCTCGTACTGGGCCTCTTCCCAGAAGATCTCGTGGGGCGCGTTGTTCTGCTTGAAGTACATCAGCCCCGTCTCGGGGTTGTAGGACGGGGGCTGCCAGTCGTTGCCACCGTGCGCACCGGGGACGAAGGCGACCCGACGGTCCTCGTCGACGTGCGGGACCATCTTCCACATGTTGATGTGTTGGGTCGTCTCCTCGGAGCGCTCGAGGAGCTGACCGGTCTCGGCGTCCATCGTGTACACCCACGCGGTCTTCCCGGGGCTGACGACGATGTCGCGGGTCTCGCCGTTGATATCGACGTCGTTGACGCGGACCTTCGTCGCCGAGGAGTCGTAGTCCCAGACGTCGTGGGGGCTCTCGCCGTAGTGCCACTGGATGGAGCCGTCGTTGGCGTCGAGAGTGAGCGTCCCGATGGTGTAGCGGTTCGGACCGGGACGGACGGTGCCGTCGAAGTCCGGGCCGGGATTGCCGACCGGCGCGTGGATCATGCCGCTGTCGGGGTCGATCGTCGGCGTCATCCACACGGTACCGGCGCCGTGTTCGTGGGAGTCGCCGGCCCACTCTTCGGCCGGCGTGGTGTTCGTGCGCCAGATCTCGTCGCCGCTCTCGGGGTCGAGTGCCGCGACGAAGCCGCTGACACCGTACTCACCGCCGGCGGAGCCGGTGATGATCTGGCCGTCGTAGGCGACGGGCGCCCAGGTCGCGGAGTAGCCGATCTCGTGGTCGCCGGTCGAGGTGTACCACTCCTCTTCGCCGGTGTAGCGGTTGAGCGCCACGACGCCGGAGTCGAGGGTGGTCATGTAGACCTTGTCGCCGTGGACCGCGAAGCCACGGTTGTTCGCGTCACAGCAGAGAAGCAGGCCCTGCGGGTTCGCGTACGTGTAACTCCAGAGCGTCTCGCCCGTGCGGGCGTTGATCGCCTTGGCGTGATTGGGGCCGTTCGTCTGGTACATGACCGGCGGGTCGCCGGGCACGACGATCGGAACGCCCTCCATGCTGGAGGAGACGCCGCTCTGGACCAGATACTCCAGTTCGAGGTCTTCGACGTTGTCCGGCGTGATCACGTCGGCGGACGTGTGACGCTGCTGCTGGTAGTTGCCGCCGTACATCAGCCAGCTCTCGTCGTTGTCGACCGCCGAGGCGTCGAGGTCGTCCTGCGTGACGTCGCGCTCGGGGATCTGGTCGACGTCGAACTGCGCCGTGATCGACTCGTCGGGGAGGTTGGTCAGCGTGTAGCCGTCCTCTACCTCCACCATCTCGATGTTCTGTGCCGCCTCTGCTGCCGGGTCCTTGTCGAACGCCTGTTGAATAGTCGCCATGGATTACGCACCTCCCGTGCGCGGGGCGCGCATTTCGTCCGTGATGCGCATCACGTCGTTGGTGAGGTCTTCCTGTCCGACGATCATCATCGCGGCGCCGGCCGACAGCGCCGCGGTGAGCTGCGCGTCGGAGAGTTCCTGGGAGCCCGCGAGGTCCTCGGCCGCGTTCGCGAGCAGGTGGAGACCGGCGTACATCTGCTTGAGGTCGCCGTAGTTGTTGTCCAGGATCGTGTCCGTCAGGAGTACCTCGTTCTGCCAGAGGTAGGTGTCGAGGTAGTCCGTCCACAGCAACACACCGGCCGCCGCTCGCTGGTGGAGCGGAGCGATGTTCGCTGGATCGAACCCTTCGACGCCGGCCGGGATGTTCTTGGTGGGAACCCACATGGCCAGCCGCTCCTTGTTGTTGACGACGTTGACGACCGTCGACGTCAGTTCCGTCTCGCTGTAGCCGAGTTCGCCGAGCGCGGACGCGAGCGTCGCCGTGTTGATGAACTCGCGTGCGGTCGAGGCGATGTGCTCGGGTGTGAACTCCGGCAGGTGTTCCTCGACGCTCTCGAAGAAGCCGACTTCGACGAGATGCTCGTGGATCGCCCAGCCGGGCTCGGCGAGCTGTTGATACTCGGTGCTGTCTTGGGCGGGAACGCCCATCGCCCGCAGTTCGGGGAGGCGCTCGATCTCGCCCTCGAGGGCGGCGAGCTCGTTACCGAGCAGAGCCGCGTCGAGCGAGCCGACGAGATCGCTTCGGATCGCTTCCCCCATCGCGGCGAGTTCCCCCGCCGTCTCCCCTTCTACTTCGCCCCTGAGGTCGCTCAGGGTGAACTCGCTGCCTGCTGCCACTGCGCCGGTGAGCCCGACGACCTTGAGGAACTGTCGACGATCCTCTTGGTCGATCTGGGGCATTCCGTTTACATATTGCGACATGCCATACCACTCCAACAATAGGGTAGGAATTGTCTATATTTAACTTTGTGATATTTTTCATAATTTAATACGTTAATTACATTCATTTGTATAAGGATTTATACGGTACGTCGCTACAGACGCGAGGATGGGGGCGTCTACCCGCCGTTGTCGAATACGTTCGGGTTATCGGACCGTGATGGTGCCGACCATGCCCGACGAGACGTGGGGCACACAGACGTAGGTGTACTCGCCGGTGACCTCGAAGGTGTGGTAGTAGCTCGTTCCGGCCTGGTTGAGCGAGAGGTGGTTGATGTCGTCACCCGAGATGTCGTAACTCGCGAACGGCTCCGCACCCTCCGGGAGCGAGACCTGACTCGCGGCGTCGGGGTGGCCCGAGACGTTGTGGCCGCCGGAATCGAAGACGAACTCGACGGTGTCTCCCTGGGAGACCGCCGTCGTCTCCGGTTCGAACTGCAGGCTTCCGCCCGGCCCGACGGTGATCGTCGCGTCCGCCTCCTGGGGCGTGTCGGTCGCCGTGGGCTCGGGCGTCTCCGTCTCCGTGGGTTCGGGCGTCTCCGTCGCCGTCGCCGTCGCCGTCGCCTCGCCGCCGTCGTCACCGTTACCGCCGGAGCATCCTGCGAGTCCGGCGAGAACTGCTCCGCCGAACGTGGCTGTGAATTTCCGCCGCGACAGGAACTCTTTCGACTGCTTTGAGACCATCGGGACGAACTTCGGTCTCCATATATTAAAACTGGTGAATTCACGCAAGTGAGTGCCACACACGGCCGAACGTGTACGATAGCCAACGGATATCGATCGCTCCGCCCGCAGTTTATATACTTTGCAGCGCCAATGGATCCCCGTGCGAGTTCGAGAGTTCCCCATCCTCGGCGACGAGGACGAGTCGACGGTCGAGGCGTTCGCTACCGGTCTCGACCGCGAGGCGGCGCGCATCCTCGCGTATCTGGTCGGCCGCGAGGAGTCCGACCGCTTCTCGGGCGAGGCGGCGTCACGTCTCGCCGTCCGGGTCGGCGTCGACCTCGGGCGTGGCCGCGTCTCGGACGTGCTGGGAACGCTCACCGATCTGGGGCTGGTCGTCGAGACGACCGTCGATAGCGAGGCCCCCGGCCGACCGCCGAAGGGCTGGCGCGCGGCCGCCGGCCACGACCGGACCCTCGCCCGCGTCCGTGCCCGCCACTCCGAGGCACTGCTCGATCGGGCGGCCACGGTCGCCTCGACGCTCGGCGGCGACGGGGACGTCGAGGCGACGGTGGCGGACGACGCGACTGCGGGCCTCCCATCCGAGCGCGACGGCGGCACCGTCGAGGTCGGGCTGAACTGGGACCCCAACGGGCTCCACGCGCCGCTGTTCGCGGGGGCGTACGACGATCACGGGGTCGCCGTGACCCTCTCCGGCCGTCGTGGCTCCCGTGCCGCCCTCTCGGCGGTCGCCGACGGCGACGTCGACGTCGGCCTCGCCGGTGCGGCGACGTTCCTTCGTGCGCAGTCCTCCGGGGACGCGCTCGTCCCGCTGGCGCTGTGTTACCAGCGCGCGATGGTCGTCCTCTACACGACCCGGACGGCCTTCGGCGGCCCGCTCCGGAGCGTCGAGGACGTCCGCGGCCGCCGCGTCGCGATGCCCGCCGGCTCCGAGACGGGCGCACTCGGACGCCTCTTCCTCTCGCAGGCCGGCGTCGTCGACGACGTGACCGTCGTCCGTGCCGACGGCGAGGAACGCGCGGCGCTGCTCGACGGCGACGCCGACGTGGCGACCGGGGTCTTCACCGATCCCCTCGAACTGGAGGCAGCGGGCTACGAGGTCGACTCGGTGTTGCTCGCCGATCACTTCCCCGTCCCGGGCCCCGCGTTCGTCGTCCGCCGGGAGACGCTCCGGAACCGTCCGGACACGCTTCGGGGCTTCCTCGAGGGGGCGATGGCTGGCTGGACGGCGGCACGGGCCGACCCTGCCGCGGCGGTCGGCGCCCTCCCCGATCACGAGGGCGACGCCGCCGACGAGCGCCGGAAACTCGACGGTGCGCTCGAACGCTTTGCCGGCAGCGACGCGGTCGAGAAGAACGGCTGGGGGTGGCACTCTCCGGAGACGTGGGAACGCCTCCGAGTCGCTCTCGACCAGGCCGCTGCCCTCGGGTGTCCATGATCGACGTCGAGGACCTCTCGGTCAGCTACGGCGATCTGCAGGCGCTCGACGGCGTCTCAGTCGACGTCGCGGACGGCGAGTTCGTCACTGTCGTCGGCCCCTCCGGCTGTGGCAAGACCACGCTGTTGCGGACCATCGGCGGCCTCGAGTCGCCGACTGCCGGTCGGGTGCGCGTCGATGGCGACCCCCCCGAGGCCGCTCAGGCCGACGCCCGCCTCGGCTTCGTCTTCCAGGACCACACCCTCCTGCCGTGGAAGACGGCGCTGGAGAACGTCACGTTCCTCCGCCGGATGGCTGGCAAGGATCCCGACGCCGCGGGTGCGCGGGACCTGCTGGCGACCACCGGCCTCGACGGCTTCGAGGACGCCCGCCCCGCCGAACTCTCCGGCGGGATGAAACAGCGCGTCGCCATCGCGCGTGCGATCCACCTCGGCGCCGACGTGTTGCTCATGGACGAACCGTTCGGCGAACTCGACGAGATCACTCGCGACGAGATGGGCGTCGAGATCCTCCGCCTGTGGCGTGAGAACCGGAAGACCGTTCTGTTCGTCACCCACAGCGTCCCCGAAGCGGTCTTTCTCGGCGACCGCTGTCTCGTCGTCGCCGGCGACGACGCGCCGGGGCGGATCGTCGGCGAGTACGACATCGACCTCCCTCGCCCCCGCGACGAGTCGGTGTTCGGGTCGGAGGCGTTCGGTCGCCAGGTTTCGCGGGTGCGTGGGGCGCTCCACGACGGCCGATGAGCGTCGCACAGCGGGTTCCCGTACCCGGCGTCGTTCTCCCCGTTTCCGGACTGTTCGTCGCCGTCGCTGGCTGGTGGACGCTCACCGTCGCCCTCGCGCTGCCACCGTTCCTCCTGCCGTCGCCCGCGGCCGTGGCCGCCCGCCTCGCCGGCAACCCCGACCTCTACCTGACGAACGCCCGCACGACGCTGCAAAAGATCGTTGTCGGCGGTGCGGTCGGGGTCACGGTCGGCTTCACGCTCGCGCTCGTCGTCTGGGCGGTGCCGCTTCTCGAACGGGCGATCTACCCCTACCTCGTCGCCGCTCGTGTCCTCCCGAAGATCGCCGTCGCCCCGATCTTTCTCATCTACTTCGGCGTCGGCTTCGAGACGGCCGTCTTCTTCGTCGCGTTGATCGTCTTCTTTCCCGTCGTCGTTGGAACGGCCGCGGGTCTCGACCGCGCTCCCGATACCCACCTCGATCTGCTCCGCTCGGTCGACGCCGGCCCAGTACGGACCTTCCTCGCCGTCCGTCTCCCGCACGCGCTCCCGGACGTGTTCGCGGGCCTGAAACAGTCGGTCACCCTCGCCGTCGTCGGCGCCGTCGTGGCCGAGTGGATCCTCTCGAACGACGGTCTCGGCTCGCTGATCCTCGTCGCCTCCGAGAACGTACAGGTGGACGTGATGCTCGCCGCACTGGCCGTGTTGCTCCCCCTCGGACTCCTCCTCTACGGCGGCGTCGCGCTGTGTTACCGGGCCGTGGCGTGGCAGGGGGTGGGCTAGCCCCAGTCCAGTCGTCGCTCCACCGCCGCCGGCACGAGGTAGAATCCGAGACCGAGGGCGGTGAGGACGAACAGCGCCGCGAACGTGGTGCTCGTTTGCAGATACTCCGCCGAGTCGAACAGCCGGTAGCCGAGCCCCGACTGCAGGGTGAGAAACTCCGCGACGACGGTCCCGACGACGGCCAGCGCCGCCGCGAGTTTCACGCCCGCGAAGACGCTCGGCGCCGCGGCGGGCATCCGCACCCGGAGGAACACCCGCACCGGCGACGCCCGTACCGAGCGTGCGAGGTCGGTGTACTCCTCCGGCACCGCCCGGAGGCCGTCGACCGACGCGACGGCGACAGGAAAGACCGTCATCGTCGTCACGAGTGTCGCCCGCGCGAGGACGCCGTCGCCGATCCAGAGGAACACGAGCGGCGCGATAGCGATCAGCGGCGCGATGCGGAGCGCGATCAGGTACGGGTGTACGACGGCCGCGGCGGTCCGGGAGCCGACCATCGCGAACGCGAGGGTGAGACCGACGACGATGCCGCCGAGCAAGCCGACCGCGGCCGTCAGTGCCGTCGTTGCCGCGGCGGCGAGGAGCGTCCCACGCGCGGCGAGTCCGGCCGCAACCACGTCCACGGGGCCGGGAAGGACGACTGCGGGGACGCCCGTCGTCGCCACGAACCACTGCCAGCAACCGACGACGACGACGGCCACTGCGACCGGTGGCCAGACGCGGGCGAAAAGCGACCGGACGACCCCGCCCCTCGCCGTGGGCGTCTCGACGGTCGGGAACCATCGGTCGTTCGTGGCCATCAGACGGCGTCGGCGTACGATCCCACGAACCGGTAGTCGGTGTCGAGATACTCGTTCGTCCAGACCGACGACGGATCCACCTCGCCGTCGAGTGCGTCGGCGTCCGCGAGGGCGTCGTGGACGACCTGCCACGGTTCGCTCTCGCTCCACCCCCAGCCGTGCTCGGTCACGGCGTCGCCGGTCATGAACCCGTCGGCCATCCGTTCCCACTTCCGCCGTTGCTGGTCGCGGGACTCTTCGAGGACGCCGTTGGCTTCGACGAGGCGGTCCGTCGCCTCCGCGGGCCGCCCGTGTGCCCACGCCGCGCCGCGGGCGGTTCCCCGGAGGAACGCCCGGACGGCGTCGGCGTTCGACGACGCCCAGTCGCGGTTCACGGTGATCACGTGCCCGTAGGACGGGATGCGATCACCCACCGCGACGCTGTCGACCGTGTACCCCTGTGCCTCGGCGCTGATGGCGTCGCCGAAGACGCCGCCGGCGGCGTCGATCTCGCCCGAGAGGAGCTGCTGGACGGTGTCGTAGCCCGTGTCCACCATCTCCACGTCCTCGCGGACCCCCGCCCGTTCGAGCAACAGACTCGTCAGCATCCGCACCATCCCCGGTCCCGTCCCGACCGTCCTGCCCGCGAGCTGGTCGGCGCTCGTCAACTCGCCGTCGAAGGCCTCGCGCGTCGAGAACACCACCGCCGGGCTTTTCTGCATCACGACGGCCACCGACTGCGGCGAGAGGTCACGGCTGTTGACGTTCAACACCTGGTCGCTACTGCTGACCGCGAAGTCGACGTTGCCGAGGCCGGCCTGCTTCGCGGAGAACGTCGACCCCTCGCCCGTCTGTATCTCCGCGAGCCTCAATCCTTCCTCCTGGTAGAAGCCGTTCGCCTTCGCGGCGAAGTAGGGGACGTGCAGGCCGCTCGGCTTCCAGTTGAGCAACAGCGCCGACTCGCCCGGAATCGGCGTTCCGGTCGTCGTCCCCGTCGGCGACGACGCTCCGTTCCCGCCCCCGCTATCGCCATCGCCGCCGCCCCCACTACCGCCGTCCGTGCCGCCGAGACAGCCGGCCAATCCACTCGCGGTCACGCCCGTGGCCGCGAGAAACGCTCGCCTCGAAGTCCCGCTCATGTGCGGCTATCAGGATGGGATACATATAAAAACATCCCCGAATAGTTTATTAACTGACTCCGAGCTCGTCCTCCGGTGGCGACCACTCGAACTCCAGTTCGAGCTCCAGTTGTCGGTGGGTCTCGCCGACGAACTCCACCTCGACCTCGATCGGTTCGTCGAACTCGAAGGGCACCTTCCACTCGTCGGTGGAGATGGTGAGCCGGGGTTCGGACTCGATCTGATCGGCGAGGTCCCGGAGGAAGGCGGCGGTCGACTCCCGGGAGAGCCGTACTTCCCGCTCGAAATACCCCTCGGTGATAGTTCGCGGGCCGTCGTTCGCGTCCGGCAGGTCGGCCATGGGGAAGCTATAGAGGAGAGGGATAAAATAGTGTGCGTCCCAAAGACGGAACGATCGATGTCTCTGTTCGACGTGCTCGGGAGCAAGGCACGCCTGAAGATTATCCGCGAACTGGCGACCGAACCCCGATACGTCTCCGAACTCGCCGAACGCGTCGGCATGGACGGCAAGACGGCGGTCCACCACCTCTCGACGCTGGAGGAGGCCGGTATCGTCGAGAGCTACCGGACGAGCCAGCGCAAGTACTATCGCCTGACCAAGCGGATCGAACTCCGGGTATCGCCCGGACCCGACCCCATGTTTCTCCTGCACGCCGACGACGTCGACGAGGCCGACCGGTCCGAGTAGTTGATCTCCTCGTTGCGTGTATAATAATTCAATGGACGTTACTACTCGCGTACTAACATACATGTAGCACCACTGCTTTCGACGGTCCATGGCACGCAAGCGGGTGATTGTCGGCATCGTGTTGGTACTGTCGCTGGTCGTCGCCTCCCCGGCGGCGTCCGCTGTCGCGGACGATTTCGGTGCGACCGGACCGGTCGACCCCGCGAGCGCACAGGAGGAAGGCGAGGAAGCCGACGAAGAGGGTGAAGAGGAGGAAGGCGGCATCGAGGGTGCCATCGAGGGCTTCATCGAGGCCCAGGGAACGATCGGTGCGGTGATCGTCCTCCTCGGCGGCGTCTTGCTCCTGACGGCGTGTACGGAGAAGCTCATCAGCTATCTCGCCCGCGCGTCGCTCAATATGAAGATGTCCCTGTTCGCGCTTGCCATCGTCTTCACCGGCTTCGAGTTCGACGACACGATCCTCGCCCTGGTCCTCTCCGGCGGGGGACTGGAAGAGGCCGCGCTGGGGACGGCGCTCGGGACGGGACTGGCGATCATCGGCATCACTCTCGCGGTGGCGGCGATCATCAAGCCGTTCCCGGTCGACTTGCCGACCGACTACATCGTCATCTTCGGGCTCGCACCGCTGATCCTGGTCCCGTTCGTCCTGCTCGGAACGCTGACGTTCGTCCACGGCCTCATCCTGACTGCCTTCTTCGTGTTCGCGTTCGCGTACTTCATCGTCCGCGAACGACAGCGCGACATCCCCGTCTTCCGTGATACGGAACTCGGCAAGGAACTCCAGCCCGACGGTGGCGTGGCCCGGCCCAACTCGCTCGAGGAGATTCCCGAGGAGCGGATTCTGGGCGGCCTCGCGAACTCCGGTTTCGTGTGGATCGGCCTCTCGGTGGTGGCGCTGGCGGGCATCGTCTTCGCCGCGATGCTGCTGGAGGGGGGGTCCGAAGTCGTCATCGAAGGGTTCGGCATCGAGGAAACCGTCTTCGGCGCGACCTTCCTCACGCTGATCCTCACGTTCGAGGACATCATGCTCACCATCGAACCGGTCCGGCGTGGCTTCCCCGAGATCGGTGTCGGCAACGTTATCGGGAGCGTGCTGTTCTCGGTCACCGGCAACATCGGCGTCATCATGTTCCTCAGCGAGGTGGCCATCTCGCCGTCCGTGCTGACCTTCCACCTTCCGGCGATGATCGTCGTGACCGCGCTCGCGGCGTACTTCTTCTACGGGGGCGAGATGAAGCGCTGGCACGGCTTCCTGCTCGGTGGCCTCTACGTCGCGTACTGGGTGATCGCGCTCGTCGTGTTCAGCGGGGTGCCGATCGGTGAGTGAGGCCGGCCGCGGACACGCTTAGACGACGTAGTTCGCGACCCAGTACGCCGCGTACGCACCGAGAAGCAAGACACCCGTCCCGCGTCCCACCTTCCCCCGGTAGAAGGCGGCGGCGACGAGTAGCATCGTCCCGAAGAAGAAGGGCCAGTGGACGGTCACGACCGTTCCCGCGGTGTCGAGGGGGCGCACCATCGCGATCAACCCCGCGTTGGCGCTGACGAAAAAGAGCATGCTCCCGACGACGTTGCCGACGCCGATGTGGGGGCGGCCGCGACGCACCGGCTCGACGGTCAGGAACAGTTCCTCCAGCGACGCGATGAAGCTCATGACCGTCGCGCCGAAGGCCAGACCGGTCACGCCGAGTAACGCGAGCAAGCTCTCCGCGCCGGAGACGGCGAGTTCGGAGCCGACGGTCATGCCGACGGCCGCGAGGACGGCGATAGCGAGGAAGGCCGGCCCCTCGTACCGCTCGGGCACGCGATCTTCGACGATGTCGTCGACGTCCAGATCGAGGTCGAACTCGAACCACTCGTCGTCCTCGTCGGCCGCCTCCTGTGCAGCCTCGTCTTCTTCCAGAAGCTCGACCTCCTCGGCCGAGAGATACCGGGTGTCCGTGTAGCGTTCGAGCGTGTAGATGATGGCGAGGTAGGGAAGGAAAGTGGCCGTCAGGACGATGCCGTCGAACCGGGAGAGCGTGCCGTCGAGCGCGAGGCCGAAGAAGAGAAACGGGGCGAGCAGCATGAGTCCGAGGTAGTTTCGCGGCACGTCCGTCTCGAAGGGAACGAGCACGCCGGCGAGGCCGACGGCCGCGCCGAGGATGAAAAGCGCCTCACCGAAGACGGTCCCGAGCGCCAGGTCGGGAAGTTCGTCCGCCGCCGCCACGATGCCCAACACCACGTTCTCCAGGTCGGTCCCGGCGAGGACGACGGTGAGGAAAAACCCCGAGACGCCCAGTGCCATCGCGCCCTCCGCCACCGCCTCGATGAACGCCTCGACGCTCACGACGACGATGACGACGCCGACCAGAAACAGCACGACCGAAATCAGCTCCCCCGACAGTCCGAGTACCATGCGAGTTGGAGGGTGATCCGATGGACGCTACATAAACCCACCCGACTGGCCCGTCCTACAGGTTCGAGGCGTGATCGCCGCCGTCGACGGGGATGGCCGCGCCGTTGACGTAGCTCGCCCGCTCGGAGCAGAGGAAGGCGACGACGTCGCCGAACTCCCGGGGCTGGCCGATGCGCTCGGCCGGGTTGCCGGCGCTCCACTCCTCGATTCCCGTCTCGTAGTCGGGATAGTCGCCCCGCTCGACGCCCTGCTCGACGAGTTCCTCGATTCGCGGCGTCTCGTGAGTGCCCGGCAGGACCGTGTTCGCCCGCACGTCCGGCGCGAGTTCGGTCGAGAGCGTCTTCTCCAGGCCGACGACGCTCATTCGCACCGCGTTCGAGAGGACGAGGCCGTCGATGGCCTCCTTGACGCTCCCGGAGGTGACGTTGACGATGGTGCCGCCGCCGTCCTGGAGGTGCGGGGCCGCCTCCCGAACGAGGCGGACGACGCTCATCACCAGGAGGTCGTACGCCTCGTACCAGTCTTCGTCGGTCGTCTCGAGGAAAGGGCCACTCGGCGGGCCGCCGGCGCTCGTCACGAGGTGATCGAGGCCGCCGAACTCCTCGACGGTCCGCTCGACCAGAGTCGTCACGTCGTCGGGGTCGGTCAGGTCGCCCCGAACACCGACGACCTCCCCGCGTGCCGTCTCTCGAATCTCTGCGACGGCGTCGTCGAGGCGGTCCGGATCGCGACCGTTGACGACGACGTTCGCGCCCTCCTCGGCAAGCGTCGTCGCCGACGCCTTCCCTAGGCCGCTGCTGGAGGCCGACACCAGTGCCGCGTTGCCGTCGAGTCCGAGGTCCATACCCCGACGTGTCGCGGCGCTCCCCAAAGAGCCACCGGAGGCGGAAATCCGTTCGAGCCCACCCCCAAATGATAAAGTCGGTCCGACTCCGGAGGGAAGGTATGTACGGACCCGCCCGGGACGGCGAGTGTCCCCAGGTCGCCGTCGGGAGGCCGCCGTGAGCCTCATCGTCGTCGCGGAACTCGCCCATCCCGACCTCGCCCTGACGCCCACCATCCGCTCGACCGATGCCGACGTGCAGGTCGTCTCACACACCGCGACCGATCCGGAGACCGGGATGTTCTTTTTCCTCGTCGAGACGGACTCGTTTCCGGCGTTCGAGGCCGCCCTCGAACGCGACCACACCGTCGACGAGTCGATGCTCGTCGCCGAGGCGGAGACGACGCGAATCTACCGGCTCGGCCACACTACGGGGACGAAGCTCATCTCGCCGACGACGACGGAGATGGGCGGTCTCATGCTCGAAGCCGAGAGCACGGCCCGCGGGTGGTCGGTGCGGATGCAACTCCCCGACCGCGAGACGCTCGCGACGCTCTGGGAGTACTGCGACCGCGAGGACATCGAGTTCGACCTCGGCCACATCTACTCGCTTGACGAGTTCTCCGTCGACGATCGTGTTGGTCTCACCGACGCCCAGCGCGACGCCCTCGTAACCGCCTACGAGGCCGGCTACTTCGAGGAACCGCGCGGGACGTCGCTCCAGGCGCTGGCCGAGGACCTCGGTATCTCCCCGACCGCCGTCGGCGGCCGCATCCGCCGTGGTACCTCCCGGCTCATCGAACGGACGCTGATCGACGACGACTGAGCGTTCCCGTTTCGGCGGACAACCGCCGTGGCTTGCACCGGCAAAAACACCACAGATGAGACACCCGTGGAGTCAATCCGTTCCGCCCGCGTCTACGATCATGAGCCCCGCTACCACGAGCCAAGGTGAGGTCCACCACGTCCACCACGAGGAGGGCCGCCTGAGCGACACGCTCGTCGACGCCGTCGCCGACCTCACCGACACCGCCCCCGCCGACCTCCCACCGCTCGAAACCCGGATCAACGTCGCGGCGCTCGATACGCTGTGGGACACCGACGCCGCCGACCGACCGTCGGCCGGCTGTCTCACCTTCGTCTACGGCGGCTACGTCGTCGTCGTCCGCAGCACCGGCACCCTATTGCTCCGCGAGGCGACCGACGCCGACTGAACTCGCTCCGACGTGCGATTCTATAGATAAGCTACTCGCCATTTACGGTGAATAACCAGTAGAATTTTATTTTGAATTCATCGATAACTGTGGTATTTCGGCGCAGTACCGATCGAGAACGGAGCGAGAGGACGCTTCCGCTCGCAATCGATGAGAGCGAGCAATCGAATTCGAATTCATACACTACTCGCTATCCGACGTGTCGGTCACTCGGACCGCCGCGACGTGGTCGTCCCGTCGCTCCCGGAGCGTTCCGGACGTGCGGCGCTCGTGGCCGCACTGAGCGTGGAGCGTCGCCGCCGTCCGTTCCCACACCACGTCGTGGCCGGCCACCGCGTGGTGGCGGTCGGGACGATTTCGTTCGGAGTTGTGGTCGAGATACGCGTCTCGCAGTCGCCACACCCCGTCCTCCTCGCGGGTGTCGTGGGACCCCACCGGTAGTCCTCGATCCACAGTTTCGACTCGTCGAGCCGAATCCCCGTGGCTCGACTGCCAGTATCGCGGTGGTCCACACGAGGACAGAACCCCCCTGCCGTTTTCCGGGCCCGCTGTTCGTCAGCCGTCCAGTCGCTCGCGACGCCACGTCTCGGTGTCGCCGACCTGGTTGAACGTGTAGATGTGGAGGCCACGGACGCCGTACTCGGGATCGTCCGCGTAGGGAGCGAGACCCTCGACGAGGGTGTCGGGCGTGTACTTCCCGCGCGAGCCGACGAGCTGGCGCACGAACCCGAGGATGCCACTCGTCTTCCGCAGGAAGCTGATTGAGTCGCCGACGCCGACCTTCTGGGAGATATCGAGCAGCCGCTGGTACTTCATCACGCCCGGAATCCCCACTTCGACGGGGAGGTCGATCCCGCGGTCTCGGATCGTCTCGATCCACTCGACGACCGCGTCGGGATCGTAGCAGAGCTGCGTCGTGATGTAGGTGGCGTCGGGCGCCTTCCGTTCCATCGCGTCGGCCAGCGTGCGGTCGTCGAGGAAGTCGTGACCCTCGGGGTAGCCGGTGATGCCCACGTCGTCGAACTCGTGGCCGAGGTCGTCGAGTTCGACGAGCAGTTCGTGGGCGGACTCGAACTCGCCGACGGGGTCCTCGCGGTCGCCGCCGGGCACGAAGATGTCGGTGACCCCCGCGTCGGCCAGCCGGGTGGCAATCTCGTCGAGGTGATCACGGTCTTCGACGTACCGCGCCGCGACGTGAGGGATGGGTTCGTAGCCGCGGGCGGCCGCCTTCTCGGACCACTCGACGGTCGCGTCGAGGCCGAGTTGTGGCGAGGCCGTGACGGCGATGGCCGCGCCGTCCGGTAGCTGTTGCATCTGTCCCTCGAAGCTGTCGAATGGCATCAGCTCGAAGCGCGGCTCGCGCAGCAGGCTCGAGACGCCGTCGGCGGGTTTCGATTTCGTGAGTGGCATGTCGTGAGAGGTGTCGTTCATCGTACGGCCTCGTGGCCGTTAACTCCGTTCCCGGCGTGGAGCGGGGATTATTCGCTCTCTTTCCGGGCGTTCAGCTTCGCCTGCTCGCGGGCGCTCGGGTTCACCGACTCCTTGAACGGCACTTTCGCGACGGTCGCGTACGCCGGTTCGCCGTCCTCCTCGGCGTACTCCTCGGGCAAATGGACGTGGAAATCCAGGTCGAGGTCGTGTTCGTATATTTCGTCGTTGAGTAGGGCGTCCGTCTCCGCCTCCAGTTTCTCCGCGGGCACGAAGCCGAGCCCGACGTTCGTCTCCAGCTCCGGGTTCCACCACGGCGACGTCATGTAGCCACACTCCTCGCCCGTCTCGGGGTCCGAGATGATCCAGAAGTCCGGCGCGTAGTCGCGGATCGGCTCGCCCGCGATCTTCAGGCCGACGAGTTTGAGGTTGAACGGATACTCGCCGTCCTCGATCAGGTCCTTCTGGCGCTCCAGCTCCGCCTTGCCGATGTAGTCGCCCTCCTTGTCGTCGGGCACCTGGTAGCCGAGGTTGACCTGGAACGGCGAGGTTTCGTGGTCCATGTCCTGTCCCCACGAGAGGATACCCGCCGCGATCCGGCGGTGGTGTCCCGGTGCGATCTGCCGGCCGCCGTGGTTCTTGACCTCCTCCATCACCGGGTCCCAGACGCGTTCGGCGTTCTCGCTCGCGTCCTTCACGTACACCTCGAAACCCTTCTCGCCGGAGAAGCCGGTCTGGCTCACCAGCACGTCACAGCCGTTGATCTCCGCGTCCATCAGGCCGTAGTACGGGATGTCGCTGACCTCCTCGCCGACGACTTCGACCATCACGTCTTCCGAGAGCGGTCCCTGAATCTGCATCGGCGCCACGTCGATCTCGTCGATCTCCACGTCGAAGTCCATGCCGACGTTGACGCCCTGGAGCCACTGCATGAGCGTCGAGTCCGAGATGGAGAACCAGAACTCGTCCTCCGCGACGCGCAGGAGGACCGGATCGTTGAGGATGCCACCGTCCTCGTTACAGAGGATGACGTACTTGCCTTTCATCGGCTCGATCCCCGTCGCGTCCCGCGTGATGACGTAGTCGGTGAGTGCCTCCGCGTCCGGCCCTTTCACGCGGATCTGGCGCTCGACGGCCACGTCCCACAGCGTCACGCTCTCTGTCAGCGCCTCGTACTCCTTCATCGCGCCACCGTCTTCCGGCTCTACCAGCCCGCGCGGGTGGTAGATCCGGTTGTAGACGGTACAGCGCCACGCGCCCTCCTCGTTGAACGACTTGTGGAAGAACGGCGACTTCCGTACGCGGGTCGAGACGAGCATCTCGATTCCCGGGTCGCCGGTCTGTCGCAGGTTACGCGGGAGCGTTCGGTCGGACTGATCGATCTCCGGATGGTTCGGGTGGGAGTCGTTCGTCATCGCGTCTCACAGACGGCCCCCGTCCGCATAAGGGTGGACCACAGCTATCTCGTACGTATAAGAGCCCCACTCCGATTCGACGAACTTCTTAACACGTATAGTATCGTTACCGAACTGCGGGCCGCCCGTCGGTTGCGACGGCCCAAGGGTCAATATCCTCCCCTCCGAACGCCCCCATATGAGTTCGAGCGACGAGCGACGAGACGCCATCGTCGTCGGCGTCGGCGGCATGGGAAGCGCCACCGCGTATCACCTCGCCTCCCGCGGAGTCGACGTGTTGGGTCTGGAGCGGTTCGACATCCCGCACACCGAGGGTTCCTCCCACGGCATCACACGTATCATCCGACGGGCGTACTACGAACACCCCTCGTACATCCCGCTGATCGAGCGGGCGTACGAACTGTGGGACGCCCTCGCCGACGAGACGGGGCGGCCGGTGATCCACCGCACCGGCTCCATCGACGCCGCCCCCGAGGGGAACGTCGTCTTCGAGGGGTCGCGCCGATCCTGTGAGGAACACGACATCCCCCACGAGGTACTGACGGGCGTGGAGCTGAACGAGCGGTTCCCGGGGTACGACCTGCCGGCGGACTACCGCGCGCTCTACCAGGAGGACGGTGGGTTCGTCGTCCCCGAGCAGTCCATCGTCGGCCACACCGAGGCGGCACAGGCGGCCGGCGCGGAGATTCGTGCCCGCGAGGGCGTCCACGACTGGGCACCGACGCCCGACGGCGGCGTCCGCGTCTGGACCGACCGCGACACCTACGAGGCCGACCGACTGGTGCTTGCGGCAGGGGCGTGGAACTACAAGCTCGCGGACGCCCTCGACGGGCTGGCAGTTCCCGAGCGACAGGTGCTCGCGTGGTTCCAGCCCGAGACGCCCGAACTGTTCGAACCCGACCAGCTCCCGGTCTGGAACGTCGAAACCCCCGAGGGCCGCTTCTACGGGCTCCCCATCTACGACGTGCCCGGGTTCAAGCTGGGCAAGTATCACCACCTCGACGAGACGGTCGACCCCGACGGCTACGACACGGAGCCGGGCCCCGCCGACGAGGTACTCCTCCGGGATTTCACGGAGAAGTACTTCCCCGAGGCCGCTGGCCCGACGATGCGGCTGGCGACCTGTATGTTCACCAACTCCCCCGACGAGCATTTCATTCTCGACCAGCTCCCGGAGCATCCGCAGGTGGTCGTCGGCGCGGGCTTTTCGGGCCACGGTTTCAAATTCGCCACCGTCATCGGCGAGATTCTGGCCGACCTCGCGGCCGACGGCGAGACCGACCACCCGATCGAGATGTTCCGGCTCTCGCGGTTCGAGTCATAAAGGTCGCAGGTGAGCCACCCCGAGGTTTTTGCCGCGTTCGGTCCACGTTCGCCTGTTCTATGAGCACAGATCCCACGCTCCCCTCGTCCGCGGAGACAGTCGTCGTCGGCGCCGGGGCGGTCGGCTGTAGCGTCGCCTATCACCTCTCCGAACTCGGTGCCGAGGACGTCGTCGTCGTCGATCAGGGCCCGCTCCCGGTCACCGGCGGATCGTCGACGCACGCGCCGGGCATCATGTTCCAGACGTCGCCGTCGAAGCTCATGACGAAGACGGCCCACTACACGAGTCGGCTCCTCTCGGACGCCGGCGTCTACGACGAGGTCGGCGGCATCGAAGTCGCCCGTTCGGAAGAGCGGATGGACTTCCTGCAGCGTCGGGTCGAACACGCCACCGCCTACGGCCTGCCCGACCCGCAACTCCTCTCGTCGGCCGAGGTGACCGATCACCTGCCGCTCGTGAACGAAGACGAGATCCTCGGCGGCTACTACTCTCCGACCGACGGCCGAGTCGACGGCGTCGCTGCTCTCCAGTGGTACATCGCGGAGTCCGACGCCGACTTCTACGGCCACACCTCGGTCACCGACCTCGACGTCTCGGGCGGCACCGTCACCGCCGTCGAGACGGATCGTGGCCGGATCGACTGCGGTCGCTGCGTGCTCGCGACGAACAACTGGGGGTACAAGACCGGCAAGCTCGCCGGCTTGGATCTGCCCATCGTCCCCGTCGAACACCAGTACGCCGTCACGGACCCGTTGGACGAACTGGCCGGCGAATCCGGGCCGTCCCGCGTCGATACCGGCGACCTGGAGGTACCCGGCGACCACCGTATCGCCGACGCGATGAGTCGGGCACCGACCCGCCCGGTCGGCCGCGACCAAGATCACTCACTGTACTTCCGCACGCACGGCGACGCGCTCGGCCTCGGCTCGTACAACCACGAGTCACTGACGGTCGATCCGGACGCGATGGGTGAAAACACCGAGCGCCGGCAGGCGTCGGTCCGCGACTTCACCGACAAGCACTGGGAGCGCGCGACCCACCCGGACCGCGACACGTCGGCCCAGCGGGCGTTCGAGGAACTCCTCCCGGTCACGGAGGGCGTCGAGTTCTCCGCGACGGAGAACGGCATCTTCGTGTTCACCCCCGACGGGATGCCCGTGCTGGGCGAGACGTCTCGAGTCGATGGCCTGTGGACGGCTCTCGCCATCTGGTGGACCCACTCCGGCGGCTACGGCAAGATCCTCGCGGAGTGGATGGAGACGGGCGTCCCGAGGCTCCCGGACGGCCCCGTCGAGACCGGCGGGATCCACGTCGACCGGTTCGAACCCCACGCCGGCAGCACGGACTACTTCGTCGACCGCGGGGCGACGCGCTACCGACAGGTGTACAGCATCGTCGAACCCCGGTGGCAGCCCGACGACCACCGGGGGCTCCGGCGGAGTCCGTTCTACGCCCAGCAGGCGGAGCTCGGTGCCGAGTTCTACCAGTCCGGCGGCTGGGAGTCGCCCCAGTGGTACGAGGCCAACGCCGACCTGGTCGACAGGTACGACGACCGCATCCCCGAGCAGGAAGGGTGGCGGGGGGTCAACCGCTCCCCCATCGAGGGCGCCGAACATCTCCACACCCGCGAGCACGTCTCGATGTTCGACATGACGTCGTTCAGTTCCATCCGCGTCGAGGGTGCGGAGGCCTGCGAGTTCCTCCAGCGAACCTGTACCAACGACGTGGACGTCGATCCCGGTCGCGTCCGCTACTCCCTGCTCTGTAACGAGGGCGGACGGATTCTGGCGGACGTGACCGTCGTCCGCCTCGGCCCCGACGAGTTCGTGGTGACGACCGGCGGCGGCAACTCGCCGGGCATCCACGGCGGGTGGCTCCGGTCCCGTGCCCCGGAGACGGTGTCGGTCACCGTCGAGGAGGGCGCCCGGGCGACGGTCGGGCTGTGGGGGCCGAAATCCCGGCTCCTCCTCCAGCGGGTCACCGACGCCGACGTGTCGACGGAGGGGTTCCCCTACTTCAGCGCCAAGCGCATCTACGTGGGCGAGGTACCCGTCCTCGCGCTTCGTGTCTCCTACGTCGGCGAACTCGGCTGGGAACTGTGGGCGCCGACGGAGTACGGCGCGCGCCTCTGGGAGACGCTGTGGGAGGCGGGCAGGGACCTCGACGTGCGACCGATGGGTGGCGGCGCCTTGGAGTCGATGCGACTGGAGAAGGGGTACCGGCTCTGGGGGACGGACATCGACACCGACGCCGACCCCTTCGCGGCCGGCCTCGGCTTCGCCGTCGACATGGACACCGACTTCGTCGGCCGCGGCACGCTCGCCGAGATTCGGGAGACGGGACCGGACAGCCGGCTCACACCCCTCACCCTCGACGACTCGACGGACGTCGTCTTCGGCGGTCGCCCCGTCCTTGACGGCGGCGAGACGTCGGAGACGCCCCGGGCAACCGGCGACGCCATCGGCTACGTCGTCGCCGGCGACTACGGCTACAGCGTCGGCGAATCGATCGCCTACGCGTACCTCCCCAGCGAGTACGCCGACGCGGGGACCGCAGTACAGGTCCGGTGTGAGGGCACGACCTACGACGCGACCGTGCGCGACGAACCGCTGTTCGACCCCGGCCGCTCGAAGATCCTCCGGTAGCCGGGGCGAACGGGGCCGAGAAAAACACCAAACTTTATCTGACATAACGAGTAGTCTCTATGTGGCTCTCTGCCATGGGTACGGCTATCGAGGCTCATGGTACCCGACTGCGTGGGCGCCGCGCGGACAGACACCGAACTGGAGACACACAATGATCCACCGACGATACACGACCGGCACACGCCGGATGGAGGAACGGTATGGCTGACTCGGACGAGACGACCGGCGAGATGTCCGACGGACTGCAGGTGGAACTGTTCCACCCGGAGTCGGATCGCGAACCGGGTGACACCAACATCCAGCGGTTCGGGTTCGACATCCACCCCGTCGTCTTCCCCGTCGCGCTGGTGATCATCGCGCTGTTCATCGCCGTGACGGTCCTGCTCGGCGATCAGGCCGCCTCGGCGTACACGGCGCTGTTCGACTTCATCGGCATCAACTTCGGCTGGTTCTACCTGCTGGTGGTGAACCTCTTCATCGTCGTCCTCCTCTTTTTCGCGTTCAGCAGGTACGGGAAGATCAAGATCGGTGGCGTCCAGGCCGAGAAGGAGTTCAGCGACTTCTCGTGGATGGCGATGCTGTTCAGCGCCGGCATGGGTATCGGCCTCATGTTCTTCAGCGTCACGGAGCCGATGTTCTACTTCAACACCCCGCCGTCCTACTTCGGCGTCGAAGCCGGAACCGGGGCGGCCGCGGCGGCCGGGATGGCCCAGACGTTCTTCCACTGGGGGTTCCACCCGTGGGCCGTCTACGGCCTCGTCGGCCTCGGGCTCGCTTTCTTCTCGTTCAACCGCGGCCTGCCGCTCACGTTCCGATCGATCTTCTGGCCCCTGCTCGGCGACCGCATCTACGGCTGGCCGGGACACATCATCGACCTCGTGACCGTCTTCGCGACGCTGTTCGGCCTCTCGACGTCGCTGGGGCTGGGCGTCGCGCAGGTGAACAGCGGGCTCTCCTACGTCTTCGGGAGCGAGATGCTCGGCATCGCGAACGTGCCAACGGGGACGACGCCACAGGTGCTGCTCATCGCCGGCATCACGGCCATCGCCACGCTCTCGGTCGCGGCGGGCCTCGACGGCGGAGTCAAGCGCCTGAGCACGCTGAACCTCTACCTGATGTTCGCCCTGCTGGGTTTCCTCCTGCTCGTCGGCCCGACGGTGTTCATCCTCGGCACCTGGGTCGAGGGGCTCGGTGCGTACTTCCAGAACCTCCTCGGACTCGGCTTCTTCACCGGCACGCTCGGTCCCGCGGCCAACGGGACCGTAACCGGGTGGACCGTCTTCTACTGGGGCTGGTGGATCGCGTGGTCCCCGTTCGTCGGGATGTTCATCGCCCGCATCTCGAAGGGACGCACCATCCGCCAGTTCGTCCTCGGCGTACTCTTTCTCCCGTCGATGTTCTCGACCATCTGGCTGTCGACCTTCGGCGGGAGCGCGCTGAGCAGCGCCCTGGGCGGCGGTGCCGTGCAGACCCAGTACACCGAATTGGGGTACACCGCCTTCGAGACACTCGGGATGTTCATCACGCTGAACCAGTACCCGCTCGGCGTCGTCTCCGGCCTGCTGGCGACGCTGCTCGTGGTCACCTTCTTCGTCACCTCCTCGGACTCCGGTTCGCTGGTCATCGACCACCTCACCTCCGGCGGGAAACACGACGTGCCGAAGGCCCAGCGCGTCTTCTGGGCGATTACCGAGGGCGCCGTCGCGTCGATGCTACTGATCGGCGGCGGCCTGACCGCCCTGCAGACGGCCGCCATCACGACCGGCCTCCCTTTCGCCGTCATCCTCTGTCTGATGTGTTACACGGTCTATCTCGGGCTCAGCAACGAGTACGAAATCCTCGAATCCGAGGAGTTCGCCGAGACCATCGAGGAACTATCGGAGCGCGAGAACGTCGACGTCGTGACCGCCGGCGACGAGATGGTGACCGACATCAGGGAGGGCGACGACGCGGCGAGTAGCGACTGACGCTCCATCGCGTTCCCTCTCACGACGGTCCTTTTATCCGCTCGCCCCCCGTACGGCGCGCAGTGGTCGACGACGCCCACACCCTCGCCTCGACGCTCCTATCGGCCGGACGCCGGGCGGTCGCCGCACTCCGGTGGGCCGTCGTCCGACTGATCGCGCCGCTTCGGACCGGCGACGGACCGAACGAGTTCCGCCTATCGAGCGTCGAGACTCACACCACCACCATCGACGGCGACACCGGGTGGGCGTATCGCCCGCCGGCGACGCTCCGGTGTCCGGACTGCGGGGCCGACATCGTCCAGGCGGACGCCCGGGAGCCGATCGACTGTCCCGACTGTCGTGTCCGGCGCCCACCCGAGCGGTTCACCGCGCTCGAACTGCGCTCGCTCACCTGTCCGGTCTGTCGAACGCGGATGCAACACGGCCAGCGTCACCCCGAGACGTTCGACGTGCCCGAGTGGGCGACTTGCCCCAACTGCCAGTACCACTGGGAGTTCAAGCATTTCTACTGACGGCTTTTTCACCGCTCGGTCCGTGGGCGTCCGCATGCTCGATCCGATCCCGACGTCCCTGGCGCTGCTCTCCGTCGCCGCCTTCGCCCTCGGCCTGGGGCTGATGACCGTCGGCAGACTCGGCGTCGCCGGGGCCGCCTTCCTGAGCGCCAGCGTCCTGATCTATCTGCGCGAGCGGTGGTGCCAGCGGGCGGCCGACTCCTGACCCGCCGTCAGTCGTTACTCCTCTCGCGGACGGTGACGACCGGCATCTCGGCCGTTCGGACCACCTTCTCGGCCGTACTCCCGAGGAGTGCGCCCCACTTCCCCCGGTAGGCGCTCCCGAGGACGACGGCGTCTATTCTCTCGTCTTTGGCGTATTCGACGATCTCCTCGCCGGGCGAGCCGCTCCGTAACGCCGTCACGCAGTCGAGCCCCTTGGCGTCGGCACGATCACAGATATCCGACGTGACCTCCTCGCCGTACTCGCGGTACCGCTCCCGCATCTCCTCCTCGTCGTCCCTGAGATACACCGTGCGTGGTGCGCCCGGGAGGTCGATGACGTACAGCGCATGAACCGTCGCGCCACACGTCGCTGCCAGTCCGAGGCCGTGTTCGGCGCCCTTCTCCGCCTCGTCGCTGCCGTCGAACGGGATCAGAATACTGTCGTACATCTCTCCGTGCCTCTTAGTAGCCGTTCTCCTGACTGGGGCATATAGGTTGGGGGCCGTTACTCGTCGGCTGCGCCGCCCAGAAGCTCCGCGAGTCCCTCCCCAGCCTCGTGTTCGTCGAGCACCGAGCGACCGAGCAGGCGGCCGCCGATGACCGCGGGGCTGACGACGGCGTCGGCGCCGACGGCCTCGAGTTTGTCCACGTGTCTCTGGTTGGTCGCCGCGGCGACGATTCGCACATCCGGAGCGGCCTGTCGCGCGGCGACGACCGCCAGCGCGTCCCGGGCGTCGTCGTCGGTCGCCACGACCACGCCCCGGGCGGCGTCGATGCGAGCGTCCAGTAGCGGCCCCTCGTCGGTCGGATCGTCGGTCAGCACGTTCACGTCGCGGTCGTCGAGTGCGGACGCCGCGTCGGCGTCGGCCGTCACGACGACCACGTCCGTCGTCGCCGCCAATTCGTCGAGGAGCGGTTCGGTCAGTTCGCCGGTGCCGAGGACCAGCACGTGGTCCTCGAGGAGCGTGAGTTCCGAGGCTGTCATGGTTCCGAAGGCACTCGATATCCTGGATTCGATAGCCGGGACGATCAACGATCCGGTCGCGACGGTGAACGCGCCGGTCCCGAGGACGATCACCGAGAGGGTGAACAGCTTCGTCACCTGCGTCGTCGGCGTCGCGTCCCCGTAGCCGACCGTCGTTCCCGTCACGACGATGTAGTAGAACGCGTCCGTCGGGCTCTCCACGCCGACGAAGTTCTCCCGCATCGCGTAGGTCCCGACGGTGCCGTACACCTGCACTGCCACGAACGCCAGCAGGGCAGTCGTCTGAAACGGCGTCAACTCGACCGCGCGGTCGAACGCCGACCGGTTCGACGCCGCGAACGCCAGCCCCACCGCGCCGATCAGCGCAGGCACCGCGTCGCTCGCCGCTCCCGTCACCAGCGGGACGCCGATCAGGACGGAGACGAAGCCGAGCGCCCCGTACCAGGCGAGGCGGTACCGGCCCCGCAGGCCGACTGCGACCCCGACCAAGGCGAAGGCGACCACGATGCTCGCGACCGGCACCGCGCCGGCCGCACCCGGCGGGAGCGCGCCCGCGAGCGGCCCGGTCGCCACGACGCCACCCCGACTGAGGTTGGAGAGCCCGGCGACGAACGCGAGGACGGCCGTCGCTCCCGCCAGCAGGACGGCCGTCTTCGGCCCGGAGAGTGTCCGCCAGTAGACGAGCGGTACCTGCTCGGGCTGGTGAAACAGTTCGTCGAGCGCCGTGTCACCCGGCGTCTCGGGTGGATCGGTCGCCACGGCGTTCGGTTCGGGCGGCACCGACAAAAAGGGTCCCCGACGATACACATATATCTCCGCCGGACGACAGATGTGGTATGGCAACACACGCCAGTGCCGTGGTCGAGCGACTCGTCCGCTCGGCGCTCCTCCCGGTGTGTGCGCTGTCCGGCGTCGCCGTCGTCTCCGGGTTCTTCTTCCCCGCTATCGTCGGCTCCGTCGTCTCGGGACGGGGATGGCTCGCCCTCTCGCTGCTCTTTTTCGGCACCGGGCTCGCCTACCTCGCGCTTCTCCCCGTCGACCGCCCCGCTGCCGACGCCGACGCCGACGCCGACGCCGACGCGAGGCCCGGAGCCCCGTACCTGCTCCGGGTCAGACACCTCTCCTGGCGCCACTGGATCGGGGGCTTTCTCGCCCGACAGGACCCCGTCACGTTCGGCGTGTCCGTCGTCGTCCTCGTTGGCTTCTTCACCGCGCGTCTCGCTGCCCCTGTCCGCACCGGCGCGGCCGTCGACGCCGTCCGGACCGGCCTCTTTCGGGGATTCGACTGGCTCTTCCTCGGTGCCATGTTCCTGGCGGTCTGTTACTCCCTTCTCTTGCTTTTCGGCCCGTGGGGATCGATCCGACTCGGCGGTCCGGACGCCGACCCAGACTACACGTATCCGACGTACTTCGCGATGGTGTTCACCGCCGGCATCGCCGCCGGCATCGTCTTCTGGGGGCCCGCGGAGTCGCTCTTTCACTATGGGTCGCCCCCGCCGGACGCCGGCGTCGCCCCACGCTCGGCGGCCGCCGCCGTCGTCGCGCTGACGTACGCGAGCTTCCACTGGGGGGTGTCGGCGTGGAGCGCCTACCTCGCCGTTGGCCTCCCCATCGCCTACTTCACCCACCAGCGCGGCGCGCCGCTCCGCGTCTCGACGGTGCTCGCCCCCTTTCTCGGCGTCGACGGCCTCGACGGCTCGCTCGCGAAACTCGTCGACGTACTCGCCATCTTCGCCACCATCGGCGGCGTCGCTACGTCCGTCGCCTTCGTCGCCCAGCAGTTTCTCGCCGGTATCAGCTTCCAGTGGGACGTCGCAGTCGGCGGATCGGCCGCCCTCCTGTTTGTCGCCGGCCTCGTCGTCATCTACAGTCTCTCCGCCGAGAGCGGCGTCCAGCGGGGCATCCGCCGTATCGCCGGTGTCAACCTCGCCCTGTTCGCGCTGTTTGCGCTCCTGCTTCTCGTCGTCGGCCCCCGGCGGTTCGTCCTCGACGCCGGAACGGCCGCAATCGGTCGGTACGCGACCGACTTCGTGGCGATGAGTTTCGTCTCCTCCGGCCCCTGGGCCGCCGACTGGACGGTCTGGAACTGGGCGTGGTGGTTCTCGTGGGCGCCCTTCGCCGGGCTCTTTCTCGCCGCACTCTCGAAGGGGCGCCGGGTGCGGACCGTCGCCGCTACCGTCGTCGTCGCCACGTCGGCCGCGTCGGTCTGCTGGCACCTGCTGTTCGGCGGCACCACGCTTGCCCTCCAGCGCGCCGGCCGTGTCGACGTCCTCGCCGCCGTCGATGCCGCGGGCGGCTCCGAGGCCGTCGCGGGCTTTCCCGTCCTCGCCGCTCTCCCGCTCTCCCGACTCCTCCTCTTTTGCTTTCTCGCGCTCATCGTCGTCTTCATCGTCACCTCGGCCGACACGTCGACGCTCGCGGTGTCGATCCTGGCGACCCGACGGGGCGTCGCCCCCACGACCGGCAGCGTCGTCTTCTGGGGCGTCCTTCAGGGCGTCGTCGCCGGCGCCGTGTTGCTGATCGGCGGCGGTGAGTCGCTGCAGGTCGCGGCCGTCCTCACCGGCGGTCCGTTCGCGATCCTCTCGGTGGTCGCACTCGCCGGCCTCACCCTCGCCTTCCGCCGTCACGATCGCGAGCGCCCGACACTGTCCGGACGCGTCAGGGCCGTGATCGGGCGTCTCGCCGACAGCGACGGCTGAGCCGGGTCAGCGATACACCGGCCGGAGGTCCGTCGCGTCCTTGTCGTAGCCGAGCCAGACGCTGAGCACGGTGGCCACGACCACGAGATAGACCGGAAACAGCGCGAACAGGACGTAGAGGGCCGTCGTCTCCGTGAGTACGCCCCGAAGGTAGAGTGTACAGAGCACCGCGAGACCGACGGTCCCGGCAGCCAGCATCCCGAGTCGGAAGGCGCTGCGTGCGGCCGGTCCCGGGGTCCGTTTCAGTGTCGCCATCGACGCCGATTGTAGGGCGCTCGGGAGTATAAGTCGACGGATTTCCGGCGATCAGGCGACCTCCGCCCCCGGCGTGATCGCGTCGAACCGCTCGCACAACCGCTCTGCCTCCTCCGGCAGCACCGCGGCCACGACGAAGCGGGTGTGATCGACGAAGAATTCGAGCAGGCCGCGAATACGTTCGGCGTCCAGCATCTCGATGGCGTCGACGACGACGGCGGGGACCGTCTCCGCTACGTCGTAGACGAGATAGCCCGCCATCGCGGTCGCTAGCCCCACCACCTCCCGTTCGCTCTTGCTCAACGTGTCGATCGACGCGCGGTAGACGGTCCCGTCGTCCGTCGTCCGGACGACCTGCAGGTCGAAGACCGTCCCCGTCTCGCCCTCGCGGCGCTCGATCCAGACGCGCTCGATGTCGCGGTACGCCAGCCGATCCAGCACGCGTCGCAGGCAGTCGTTGACCGTCTCGACCGTCTCCCGCTCGATCCGGTCGACGCGCTCGCGACACGCCACGAGCCGCTCGGCCACCTCGCGTCGGTCCTCCCGGAGCGACTCGCGTTCGGTTCGCGCCGCCTCTGTCGCGTCGATGCGCTCCTCGAGGTCGGCGAGTTCGCGTTCGAGGCGGCCGCGTTCGTACTGCAGTTCGCTCACCGTCCGGTGGCGGTCGACGAGGTCGCCCGCCGCGTCGGTCGACTCGAGTTCCGCCTCCAGGGCCGCGATCCGGTCGCTCGCGTCGTCGATGCGCTCCTCGAGGTCGGCGAGCGTTCGCTCGCGCTCCTCGATCCCGCGTTCGAGGCGCCGCCGCCGCTCCTCGAGGTCGGCGCGCTCCTCGCACCGGGCGTCGAGTTCCGCCCGCTCCTCCTGGAGCGTCTGGATCCGCGCCTCGACGGTGGCTCCCCGTTCGCGTTTCTCGTCGACGATCGCCTCGACGGCCTCGACTTGGCTCTCGATCTCCGCGCGCTCGACCGGCTGGCCGCAGGTCCAGCAGGTGACTGCGCCCGTGTCGGGGTGGAGCTCGTCGACGGCGTCGGCCGCGTCGAACGTCTCGGGTACCCGGGTCTCGGCCAGGAACTGCCGGTTCAACTCGACGATCGGGCTCAGCGCGTTGATCGTCTCGTCGAGGCGACCCTTCCGGTCGCGGAGGCGGCGGAGCTCGCTCTCGATCGCCTCCAGTCGTGTCTCGATGCTCTCGACCTCCTCCGGCGCCAACGCGGCGAGTTCCTCCTCGACCGCCGCGAGGTCGTCACGGAGCGATTCGACCGCCCGCCGCTTGGTGTCGCGCCGCTCGCGGAGCCGTTCGCGCTCCGAGCGAGCACTCTGTAGGTCGTCGAGCAGTGTCTGTGTCTCCTCGGCGGCGTCCCGGTAGTCGGTGTCCTCGATGGCCGCTCGCTCCTCGTCCAACCGCGCCGCAACGTCGTCGCGCTCCGCCGCCAGCGCCGACACCCGCGCCTCCAGCTCCGGCAGGTCGTCGATCCGGTCGTCGAGGGTGGCGATCCGGCTGTCGAGCCCGTCGCGCCGCTCCCGCAGGCGCTCGATTTCGGCTTCGATCTCCTCGGTGTCGACCGGGCGCATGAGCAGCTCGTGGAGGTCGCCGCCGTCGACGACGGCCCGCCGGATCGGGTTCTCCTCCCCGAGAACCACGAACAGTTCGACGAGGGCTGACGCCTCGGCGTACGGCGTCGTATCCGCGATGACCGTCTCCCCGTCCCGCCGGATCAGGTCGAGTCCGTACCGCCCGTCGCCGGTGTCGAGCGTGACGGCGCCGGCGTCGCAACCGCCACGGAGCGACGGATGTGGACCGCCGAGGGCGGCGCCGAGGCTGCCGAGCAGCGACGACTTGTTCGAGGCGTTCTCGCCCGTGACGATGGTCACGCCCGGATCGAACGTCACCGCCGCCCGCCCGATCCCGCCCGCGTTCTCGACGTCGAGTCGCCACTCGCCATCGCGCGTTCGGTCATCGTCGGTCTCCGATTCGGTCATCATCGGCTACCGCCCGGTCGCGGCCGGACGAACGTACACCCCGTACGTCGTGGCGGGCCTATTAGGTTTGTGACTCCCCACCGCCGCAGCCACAGCCGCCGCGTTCGAGCAGCCGCCGCAGGCCGTATTCCTCACCGCAGGTCTCGCAGGCGACGCGGGCGGTCAGCGACACCGACAGTTCGCCCGCGTCGAACTCCTCGGTTCCGACCAGCCGCGACAGCTCCCGCTCGACGACCGCCTCGCTCCGGCCGAACAGCGTGAACACGGTGTCAGCCACCGCGTCGGCGTCGACCGACGCCTCGCGTCCCGTCTCGACCCCCGCACACTCCCGGAGGTGGGTGCGGATCGTTCCGTAGGTGACGAAATCGTCCGCGACGGCGTCGACGTCGACGCCGGCGCGATCGAGCCGGTCCCGTGCCTCGGTTCGGGCCGCGTGACTCACGTCCTCGGCCGTGAGTAGCCGGTAGACGTTCGACGCTTCGCCGTCCAGTAGTTCCATCCCCGCCGCCCGCATCGCCGCCGCGAGCACCGACCGGTTGAAGAACCGCTCCAGGTCGCGCAGGCTCGCCCCCGCCTCGGTTCGGCGATCGAGCAGCCGCTCCCGGAGCGTCGAGAGACGCCGCTCGGCACACACTCGCTCGATCTTGCAGCCGTCCGGCATCTCTCCTCGGTGCTACGGGGGGTCACCTCATAAGTTCCGTGTCGGCACCAAGGGCTTAACCCGTCGCCCCCGAACACTCCCGTGAATGGCCTCCCTCGACAGCCTCGAGTGGCGTCCCTCCCCATCGGGGCTCGCGGTGTTCGTCTCCGGCGTGGCCAGTATGGGGTTGGAGATTCTGGCCGGGCGCATCGTCGCCCCGCAGTACGGGAGCAGCATCTACACCTGGGGGAGCATCATCGCCGTCTTCCTCGCCGCGCTGAGTCTGGGCTACCACGTCGGCGGCAAGCGGGCCTCGCACCGGGCGACCCGCGACCGCCTCGCGTGGCTCCTCCTCGGAACCGCCGCCTACGTCGCACTCGTCGTGTTCGCGTCCGACATGCTCATGGCCGCCGCCGGCGCGATCCCGCTGCCGAGTCGCTTTGCCTCCCTCCCCGCCATCACTCTCCTGTTCGGGCCGCCGACCTACCTCCTCGGGTTCATCAGTCCGTACGCCGCCGAACTGACCGAGACGGAGGCCGTCGGCGCCGCGTCCGGACACGTCTACGCCGTCGGCACCGTCGGCAGCATCGTCGGTGCCTTCGTGACGACGTTCGTGCTGATCCCCGAACTGAGCGTCGAGGCGATCGGCGTCGGGTTCGGCCTCCTCTGTGTCGGGACGGCGCTGTGGCTCGCGTGGGGTGTCGGCGGCCGCGACCCGGCGGTCGCGAGCGTCGCCGTCGCCGTTCTCGTGGTCGTCGCCGGCTTCGGCGGGACCGTCGGCGTCTCGGCCGGTGGCCCCGTCCTCTACGGGACCCAGACCCCCTATCAGGAACTCGAGGTCACGCAGGTCGGAGACGTGCGGACGCTCTATCTCGACGGCCAGCCCCACAGCGCGATGGACGTGACCGATCCGGACCGCCACGTCTTCGAGTACACCCGCTACTTCCACCTGCCGCTTCTCATGACCGAGGACGTCGACCGGGTGCTGTTCGTCGGCGGCGGCGGATTCACCGGCCCCAAACATTTCGCCGACGAGTACGACGTCACCGTCGACGTGGCCGAAATCGATCCCGAGGTGATCGACACGGCGAAACGCTACTTCGACCTCAAGGAGTCGGCGCGGCTGAACGTCCACAACGTCGGCGGGCGGCAGTTCCTCCAGGAGACCAACCACACGTACGACCTGATCGTCCTCGACGCCTACAAGAAGGACAAGGTACCCTTCCAACTGACGACCGTCGAGTTCATGCGCCTCGTCGAGAGTCGACTCGACGACGACGGCGTGCTCTTCGCGAACCTCATCTCCGCACCCAGCGGCCCGGCCTCGAAGTTCTACCGCGCCGAATACAAGACCATGGCGCGGGTCTTCCCGCAGGTCTACACCTTCCCGACCGCCGATGGCAGCGTCGTCCAGAACGTCGAAGTCGTCGCGACGAAACGCGACGACCGGCTCTCGATGGCCGATCTGCGGCGGCGAAACGCCAACCGTGACGTCGGCATCGATCTCCGGGGCGAGATCGACCGCTACCAGTCGTCCCCGCCGACCGGCGACGTGCCCGTCCTTCGCGACGACCGGGCGCCCGTCGACGACCTCCTCGATCCGATGGTCGGGCAGCGCTACGTGATCCAGCGAACCGACGTGAACGGGAGCGAGACCGGAACCGGCGACGGCGACGGCGACGGCGACGCGGGCAGTCCGTCCCGCCACGTCGGTGGCCCCCCGCCGCTCGCCGCTCGGGTCTCGATGACGGGCTAGTCGATTCGGAGGTCGTCGACGACGGCCTCGTCGAGTTCGACGCCGATGCCCGGCCGGTCCGGCGGCGTCATGACGCCGTCTTCGAGGCCGAACTCTGTCTGGTTCGCGACGTAGGGGCTGGCGACGTACTGCCCGGGGTCGTCGGCGTCGTCGTCGTAGACGGCGAACTCGATGAGGTCGCAGGCTGGGCTCGCGACGGCGACGTGGAGGCTCGCCGCGTAGTTGACAAGCGGGCCAAAGGCGTGGGGGACGAACCGCTCGTCGAACGCCTCGACCAGCGTCGCGACGCGACTCGCGGCCGTCACCCCGCCACAGACGTACAGCGACGGCTGGTAGACGTCGAGTGCGTTCGCACGCAGGTGGTCGACCGCCGGATAGTGGGGGTAGTGGGACTGGTAGGCCGCGACCGGCGTGTCCAGTCGGCCGTTGAGCTCGGCCTGTCCATCGATATCGGTGTGGGCGATTGGCTCCTCGAACCACTCCATCTCCAGCTCGTCTGCCGTCCGGCCGAGCCGGAGCGCCTCGGAGAAGCTGTACGAGGTGTTGGCGTCCATCGACAGCCGGAAGCCTTCCGGGAGCGCCTCGGCGATAGTGCGGATGCGCTCTCGGTCGTGGTCGACCCCCGCACCGACGGTGATCTTCATCGAGTCGAAGCCAGCCTCTGCCAGCCACTCGCCGTCCGCGACGAGTTCCTCGGTCGGCTTGCGGTGTGGGAAGGTGGCGTAGGCGGCCACGTCGCCGGCGGCACCGCCGAGCAGTTCGTAGAGCGGCTTCCCCGCCTCCTTGCCCACGATGTCCCAGAGCGCCTCGTCGATGGCCGACAGCGGCTTGAACAGTCCGGAGCGCTTGGCGTGCTGGTAGAGTTCGCTCCACCGCTGGCTCACGTCGCGTGGATCCTCGCCCACGACGTGCCGGGTGAGCGAGTTAACCCCTTCCGCCACGACGGCCGCGTCCCGGCCCGCGGGATCGTACGTCAGCGTCTCGCCGAGCCCGGTGATTCCCGCGTCGGTGTGAACTTTGACCACGACCGGCGCGACGCCGACGGTCTGTTCGGTCTCTCCCAACTTCATCTGTACCGAGTCGACGGGGCTCTCCATCGGAATCGCTTCGATGTCGGTGATCTGCATGCAGCGGCCGTTTCACGTGGCTCCGACATAAGAGGGCCGCCCGATCACGGCGCCGTCGCTCGTGGATGCGTGAGTGTACGAAAAATACGCAGAGACGTACTACCGTCGCCGGACGGCGACGGGGAAATCCTGCTTAGACGCGAACGACGTTCGTCGCGCGCGGGCCCTTGGGGGCCTGTTCGATGTCGAATTCGATCTCGGTCCCTTCCGTCAGATCCTCACCGCCAACGTCCTCCATGTGGAAGAAAACGTCGTCGTCAGCATCCTCAGTCTCGATGAAACCGTAGCCGCCAGTGTCGTTGAAGAAATCAACCTTACCGTTTGCCATTGCGGATGGACCGACGCCGGATGTACGGTTAAGTGTTGTGTATTCGTTTTCCAAATCAGGAATTTTGCGAAACGATATCCTGAAACAAATCATATTCGTATTTGTGCGCATACTTCGGACGCTTTTCTCTTCGATGACTGACCGAACAGTCACGATGCCGCGAGACTTTCGCGGAAGCCACGGTTCCAGTGGGGCCGCTGTGTCCGGTTGCCGGGCGCCCACCGTGTCGCGATCGATCTATGGCACCCGGGATCAGAACGGATCGGATTCGGGCGCGTCGTCGGGGGGCGTCCCGTCGTAGGCCGTCCACATACAGAGCGCGTCGCGATTGACGGTGGATTCGGGCAGTCGCTGGTCGAACACTGCGCGGACGTTTTCTGCCGCACCACGATCCTTCGCCGGGACTGATTCCCTGGTCGATCCCGCCAGGTGTGGTGAGACGATCACGTTCTCGCACTCGAACAGGGGGTGGTCGGTGGGGACTGGCTCGTCCTCGAAGACGTCGACGGCCGCCCCCCAGATCGCGTCCGTCCGGAGCGCATCGACCAGTGCGGATTCGTCGACGATCCCGCCCCGTGCGGCGTTCACGACGACCCCGTCCGGTCCCAGCGCTCGCAACTCCGCCTCGCCGACCAGGCCCCGCGTCTCGTCGGTCAACGGCACGTGAACACCGACGGCGTCGGCGGTTTCGAACAACGCCTGGACGCTATCAACCGGGTCGACCCCGTCCGCGAACGCCTCGTCGTCGACGTACGGGTCGTAGGCCACGCTCCGCATCCCTATCCTCCGTGCCAACTCCGACACCAGTCGCCCGATGGCACCGTACCCGAGGACGCCCATCACCTGTCCCTCCACTTCGGGCCCCACGTAGCCGTATTTCTCCCAGATTCCCGCTCGCATATCGCGATTGGCCTGGACGAGTCGCCGTCGGACTGCCAACATCGACGTGATCGTGTATTCGGCTACTGCCCGGGTGTTCGCGCCCGGATTGTTGCACACGATGATTCCCTGTTCGGTCGCCGCGGGAACGTCGACGGCGTCGACTCCGACACCGACGGACGCGATCACCTTCAGCCGCGTGGCGCGACGAACGTGCTCCCGTGAGAGCGTCAGGCCGTTGAATATGATCGCGTCGAAGCGGTCGATATCGGCCAGCAACGCGTCTCCGGTGTCGTACGCCGTCGCGACGGTTACGTCCGCGAAGTCGTCGAGCACGTTCGTCGCCGCTGGCTCCAGCGGTCGTCCCGTGAGCACGCTCCAGGTCATTCGAGTACCGTCGACGCTCTCCATATGGATAGGTGTACGGTGGCTGGACTCGACTGCTCGTCAGTCGAATCCGCACCGTCCCGCGAACTCGCCCGGCGCCTGTCCCGTCGCCACGACCGGGTCGGCTTCTCCCGTCAAAAATCGTGACCTCGGCACTCATAGGGCTCCTCACCACCGGGTGCCACCCCGGTTCGGAGCGGTGTCCTCGTCATCGGTCACCACGGGCTCCGGCCCGGAGGGATAAATGTCCCCCGGCCCGCGACGTCGGCTCTCTACCCCTCGATCCGGTCGCGCGCTCCCGCGACTAGGAGGGGCAGCGTGATCGTCGCGTCGCCGAGGACGGTGACGTTTTTCGCCGACTTCTCCAGTTTTCCCCACGACCGGGCCTCGTCGAGAGTCGCTCCCGAGAGGCCACCGGTCGAGGCGGGGTCAGTCGTCAGTTGGACGCCGTAGTCGTACGCTTCCGGCACCGTGAGCATCGTCTGGAGGACGAAGTTCTTAGGGACGCCGCCGCCGACGACGGTGGCGCCCGCCTTCTCGGCGTCGAAGGCGACGTCGGTGATGTTCGTCAGGTCCGCGAGTGCGTCGAGGGTGAACCCGGAGACCTGCGAGTGCATCCACGCCTGAATGCCCAGCACGGAGTCCTGAATCGCGGGGACGAACACCGGCACGTCGTGTTCGTACGCCGCGGCCGCGATGCCCGCGTCCTCGTCGACGGACTCGTTGGCCGCGAGGTTCGCCCGACCCAGTTCCCGCGTGAACTCGCTCGTCGCGACGGCGCCGTCGAACTCGGGGAACACCCGCTCTCGGAGGTGTTCCTCGAACAGCGTGAAATGCTCCTGCGGGAGGTAGACGTTGTAGATGCGATCGACGCCCTCGTCTCGGAGGCGCTCGTCGTGTTCGCGTTCGTGGCCCGACTCGGCCGCTCGCCCGTGGTGGTGTTTCCCCCCCACCGCCTCGATGGCGTCGTGGGTGAGGTTCGCGCCCGTCGTCACGAGGGCGTCGACGTGACCATCACGAATCAGATCCGTCACTACCGACCGCATCCCCCCGGGTACCATCGCGCCCGCGAGGCCAAAGAAGTTGGTCACGTCGTCGCGGTCGAGCATCTCCGCGTACACGTCGACCGCGCGACCCATCTCGGTGGCGCCGATCCCTGCCTGTCCGTACTCCGTCGCGAGGTCGCCGACGCTCATGCCCGCCCACACCTCCGCGTGTCCGAGCGGGTCGTCGTGGAACTCCTCGCGAGGGGTGTCGCCGTCCGCGTGTTCGGCGTCGTCGGTCATCGTCCGATCTGGACGCTCCAGGGCTTTCAACGGCGCGATCCGGTTCGGATCAGATGCCCGTCGGGTGTGCGACGTACGTCGTCTCGACGCCCCACCCCTCGATCAACGCTCCCAGCGCCCGGACGCCGAACGTCTCCGTGGCGTAGTGTCCGGCCAGGAAGACGTTCAGGCCGCGGTCGCGCGCCTCGTGGTACGCCTGCTGTTTCCCCTCACCCGTCACGAGGGCGTCCAACCCCGCATCGGCGGCCGCCTCGATCCAGTCGACACCGCTCCCGGTGACGATCCCCACGTCCTCGATCCGGTCACGCCCGAATCCGAGCACCTGCGTCTCGGTGTCGAGTTCCCGGTCCAGTAGATCGGCCAGTTCGTCGACGCCGTAGGCGTCGGCCGCCGTTCCCTGTGTTCCAACGTACTCGGGGCCGTACTCTCCGAACGGCTCCCGATCCGCCAGCCCCAGTACGTCCGCGACCCCCGAGGCGTTTCCGAGTTCCTGGTGGCCGTCGAGGGGCAAGTGCGAGACGTACAGCGCCACGTCGTTCTCGACGAGGGACTCGATCCGATCGTAGTGGAGGCCGGTGAGGCGGTCGAACCCGCCCCACGCGAGGCCGTGGTGGACGAGGAGGACGTCGGCGTCGCGGTCGACTGCCTCCATGATCGTCGCTTCCGCGGCGTCGACGGCGAGGGCGACGCGGTCGACGGTCCCCGCCGCGCGCCCGACCTGCAGGCCGTTCGCGCTCGCGTCCACGTCGGCGTAGTCGTCGGTACGAAGCCGGTCGTCCAGTCGGTCGACGAACTCCCGTCGGTCCATATCGGTCACTCGGTCGGCAGGGGTTTGTAGGCTACGGGCCGGCGGCGTGTGCGAACACGAACGCCCGCAGGAGGTGGCCCCCGAGCGTCGCCGCCTGCCCGTCGTCGCGGTTGTTCACCTCGACCACGTCGGCCCCGTCGGCGACGGGGGCCACCGACCGAACGACGGCCGCCATCTCGCGGGCCGACAGCCCACCGGGTTCCATCGTCCCCGTTCCGGGAGCGACGGCCGGATCCGCGGCGTCGATATCGACGCTCAGGTACGTCGTCGCGGCGTCGAGGTCGCCGACCGCCGCCTCCGCGGCGGCCGTGACGGCCGCGGCCCCGCGGTCGGCGACGGCCGCCGGGTCGACGACGGTCACGTCACCCTCGGCGGCCCGCTCCCACTCGGCCTCGCTCCCGGCGCGGGCGCCGACGATCACGGCGTGATCCGCGACCGCGAGCGCCCGCTCTGTCACGCAGGCGTGACTCCACGGGTCGCCGTCGAACTCGGTCCGGAGGTCGAGATGCGCGTCGAGACAGACGAACAGATCGGGATCGACCGCGCGGACGCCCGCGACGGAGACGGTGTGTTCGCCGCCCAGCAGCAGGGGGACGGCGCCGTCGTCCCGGACGTCACGGAGGGTGCCCTCGAGGTAGTCGACGTACTCGGCGGCGTCGTTCCAGGCGTGGACGTCGCCGGCGTCGTGGACGGCAAGAGCGGAGAAGTGTCGGTCGGTCCGGCGGTCGTAATCCTCGAACGAGCCGGCGAACCGCCGGATTCGGTCGGGGCCGAACCGCGTTCCGGGCTGGAACGTCGTCGAGATATCGAGCGGTGCGCCGACGACGACGTACTCAGCGTGTCGGCGGTCGGCGGACGCACCGGGGAACATCGCGCTCAGACGATCTTCCGCTGTCCCTCGTACTCTAGGTACTCGATCTCGTCGTCGGGTGACAGCGACTCGCCCTCGGGAATCCGCATGGTGAACGTCTCGTAGGTGTCCAGGTCCATGATCTGGGCGTCGTCGCCGGAGACGGAGACGACCTGACCGCCCTTGCGCTCGACGATCGGCACCCACACCTTCGCGTCGACGGGCTGGCTGAGCGATCGCTTCTTGCCGTCGAAGACGCCCGTGCCCTCGATGCGAGCCTTGGCACTGCCGTGTTTGCCGGGCTTGGCCGTGCTGTACGAATTGATCTCACAGGGGGCGTCCTCCATCATGACGTAGCTCCCCTCCTGTAGTTCCCGCACCTGCTTTTGCTCTCGCGCCATACGGATCGATAACGGAAGGTAGTGTATAAACGGTTTGGAACGCCGCTGTGGCGACTATTCCTCGCCTCGCCGGCGTCGCATCTCCTGTCGGGTGAACTGCGGCCGCGCCTTCACGCCTCGCTTCCGACGCAGCGATCGGTAGAGCAAGAAGCCGACCGGGAGTGTGATCACGCCGGCGACGATGGCTGCCTCCGGCGTCTGGTTGAACGAGTAGAGAATCGCCGTCGAGAGGACGCCGACCGCCGCTAGGACGCTGTAGGCGATGCGCTTTGCCAACTGATCCAGCACGTCGTGTTCGTCGTCGAGTTTCACCTCGACGGTGAGGTCGTCGCGCTTGACCCGGTCGAGTACGTCGTCGAGTTTCGGCGGGACGGTCACCAGCGACCGCGCCGTCTCCTGCAGTTGGTCGCCCGCTCCCTCTACGGCCTGCTTGACGCCCTCCTCGCGGTAGCCCTGTTCGGTGAGGTAGTCGGTGGCGACGCTGATGAAGTCGAACTCGGGGTCGAGCGTGACACACACCCCCTCGACCACCGTCGCGACGCGCATGATGAGCGCGAAGTTCCGCGGTAGGCGCAGGGGGAACTCGTAGATGGTGTCCTCGACCTGCTGGATGACCTGCTGGACGCGGTACTGTTCGAGGTCCTCCCCGCGCACGTCGGCGATGGCCAGTTCCATCACGTTGCCCATCACCTCGCGGTCGGCGGTGGGGCTGAGCGTCCCCATCTCGACCATCGCGTCGAGGATGCCGTCGATGTCCTGGTTGGCGACGGCGATGTAGAAGTCGACGATCTTCTCCTGGAAGAACGCGTCGACGCGCCCGCTCATGCCGAAGTCGTAGAAGATGATCGCGCCGTCGTCCATGACGGACAGGTTCCCGGGGTGCGGGTCGGCGTGGAAGACGCCGTCCTCGATGATCATCTGGAGGTAGATGCGCTGGAGGCTCTCGGCGAGTTCGCTCCGGTCGATCCCCCGTTCATCGAGCGTCTCCACGTCGTTGATCTTCACGCCGCCGAGATACTCCATCGTCAACACCCGCGTCCCGGAGAGGCCGTCGACGGCCGCCGGGATGCGGATGCGGTCGTTGTCGGCGAAGTTCTCCCGAATCTCGCCGAGCATCCGCCGCTCCCGCTCGTAGTCCATCTCCTGGCGAATCGTCGTGTCGAACTCCTCGGCGACGTTCTCCAGCGAGAACCGCCGCGCCTCGCCGATGAAACGGAGGAGGACCGGCAGGAGCCACTTGAGCGCCCGAAGATCCGCCTCGACGAGCGCCTCGACGCCCGGCCGGCGCACCTTGATCGCCACCGACTCCCCCTCGTAGGTGGCGCGGTACACCTGTCCGAGGCTGGCGCCGCTGATCGCGTCGCGGTCGAACTCGTCGAACGTCTCGTCGACGGGGCCGACTTCCGCCTCCAACACCGGTTTGGTCTCCTCCCACGGCGCCGGCGGCACGTCGTCCTGGAGGCTGCTCAGCACCTCGATGTATTCGGGCGGGAGTACGTCCGGTCTTGTCGACAGCAACTGTCCGAGCTTGATGAACGTCGGCCCAAGGGTGAGCAGGGAGGTGAGCAGTCGGTCGGCTCGTTTGCGTCGGGTGGCGGCGTCGACGCTCCGCGAACCGCCGAACAGGAGGAACTTCCGCCGGTCGCGCGCGTAGGTGACGATCAGCGGAAGGAACTGGTAGAGGACGCGGACGAACCGCCAGTACGCACGGAGATTGACCAGCGTGACCACCCGGGCTTACGCGTCCTCGATCGGGACCGATTGCTCCGGCGCGGCCTCGTACTTGGGGAGGTGGAGTTCGAGGACGCCACGCTCCATCGACCCCTCGGCGCCCGCGCCCGTCGCGTCCGGCGGCAAGGGGAGTTCGGCGTCGAGGAAGAGCGGACGGTCCTCCCGGACGTACTCGAACGATGCGGGAAGCGCCTTCTCACGCCGTGCCTCGACGTCGAGACGTCCCTTCTCGATTCTGACGTCGACCGTCTCCGCGGTCGCCCCCGGCAGGTCGATGACCAACAGATACGCGTCGTCGCTCTCGAGCAGGTCGGCGAACACCGCTTCGGGGAGGTCCCGAAGCGCGTCCCGCAGTGCGGACATGGGCCGGAGTAAGGCACGGGGATCGAAAAAGGCCGCGGTGTTTCCGCCGGTCTGCCCCGAACGGGTTTTTGTATCCCCGAACGCAATGGCGGGTATGAGCCACGACGATCTCGAACGCGCGGGATTCAAAGACCGAACCCGCGTCGCCGAGGCCCTGGAGACCGTTCTCGACGCCGTGTCCGGGCACGACCGGACCGATCGGGTGGCGCTCGGTCGTGCCGACGGTCGCGTCCTCGCCGAGACGGTGACCGCACCGACGCCCGTTCCGGGCTACGACCGTGCCGCCATGGACGGCTACGCCGTCCGCGCCGAGGACACCTTCGGTGCCTCGGATCGCTCGCCGGTCGTCCTCCGGGCGCGTGGGGGCGGTGACGGGAACGGAGACGGAGACGGAGACGGAGACGGGGACGACCCCGTCACACCGGGCGAGGCCGTCCGCGTCCACACCGGGAGCGACCTCCCCGACGGCGCCGACGCCGTCGTCATGATCGAGGAGACCGAGGCGGTGGGATCGGAGATCGAGGTGTTCGACGCCGTCGCCGAGGGCGAGAACGTCGGCGACGTCGGCGAGGACGTCGCCGAGGGGCAGACGCTCTTCGAGCCCGGCCACCGCATCCGTCCTTCGGATCTCGGCCTCCTGAAATCCGTCGGCGTCGACCGGGTCGTCGTCTACGATCCGCCGACGGTGGGCGTGATCCCAACTGGCGAGGAACTCGTCCAACACGACCCCGGCCCGGGCGAGGTGATCGAGACGAACGGCCTGACGGTGTCGCGGTACGCCGACCGCTGGGGCGCCGTCCCGACGTATCGCAACGTCGTCGACGACGACCCCAACGCCATCCGCGCCGCCATCCAGCGTGACCTCGCGAAAGACGTCGTCGTCACGACGGGTGGCTCGTCGGTCGGCGAACGCGACTACACGCCCGAGGTGGTCGACGACCTGGGCGAGGTGCTCGTCCACGGTGTCGCGCTGAAGCCGGGGCATCCGGTCGCCCTCGGGCTGGTCGAGGAAACGCCCGTGATCATGCTCCCCGGCTACCCCGTCGCCTGCATCGTCAACGCCGTCCAGTTCCTGCGGCCCGTCCTCAAGACGATCGGCAACATGCCCGTCCCCGACCACCCGACGGTCGAGGCACGGCTGGAACGGAAGCTATCGAGCGAGCCCGGAACCCGGACGTTCGCGCGGGTGAAACTCTCCGAGACGGCGGACGGCTACGCCGCCGAACCCACCCGCGCGAGCGGTTCGGGCGTCCTCTCCAGTGTCGCCCTCGCGGACGGCTGGGTCGTCGTCCCCGAGGGGCGGGAGGGGTACGACGCCGGCGAGACCGTCGCCGTCGAGAACTGGGAGTGGTCGGCGTGACGGAGCGACGGGAGTTTCGCGATCTCGTCCCGCCAGCCGAGGCTCGCGAGGCCATCGAGAGCCTCGAGTTGGCGCCCGATCCGGAGACCGTCCCCCTCGACGACGCGCGGGGGTACGTCCTCGCCGAGCGGATCGACGCCGAACTCGACGTGCCCGGCTTCGACCGCGCGAGCGTCGACGGCTACGCCGTCCGCGCCCGCGACACCTTCGGCGCCGACGAGGCCGATCCGGTCGTTCTCGACCAAATCGGCACGGTTCACGCCGGCGCCGAACCCGCGGTCACCGTCGAGGACGGCACCTGCGCCGAGATATCGACCGGTGCCGTGATGCCCGACGGCGCCGACGCCGTCGTGATGGTCGAACGGACCGACGAACGCGACGGTGGCATCGCCGTCCGCACCGCCGTCGCGCCCGGCGATCACGTGATGGTCGCGGGCGCGGACGTGGCCGCCGGATCGCGAGCGCTCGGCCCTGGGACCCTGCTCACGCCCCGCGAGATTGGCCTGCTGTCGGCGCTCGGTGTCGACGCGGTGCCCGTCCGCGGGACGCCGACGGTGGGCATCGTCTCCACCGGCGACGAACTCGTCCGGCCGGGCGAGGAACTGAACAGCGCGGCCGGGCAGATTTACGACGTCAACTCCTACACTATCGCCGCGGGCGTCGAGGAGGCCGGCGGCGACGCGGTCCTCTATCCACACGCCGGCGACGACTACGACGAGATGGAGCGCCTCCTCCTCGAGGCCGCCGACGAGTGTGACCTCGTGCTCTCCTCGGGGTCGACCTCCGCCAGCGCCGTCGACGTGATCTACCGCGTCATCGAGACGGAGGGGGAACTCCTCCTCCACGGCGTCTCGGTCAAGCCGGGCAAGCCGATGCTCGTGGGTCGACTCGACGACTCCGCGTACGTCGGCCTCCCCGGCTACCCCGTCTCCGCGCTCACCATCTTCCGGACCTTCGTCGCGCCGGCGATCAGATCGGCCGCCGGCCTCCCCACTCCGCGGACGGCGACCGTCGAGGGACGAATGGCCGTCCGGGAGCGCTACGGCGAGGGTCGCACCCGCCTCATGCCCGTCGGCCTCGTAACCGACGGTTCGGGCGACACCCTCGTCTACCCCGTCGACAAGGGGAGCGGTGCGACGACCAGCCTCGTCGAGGCGGACGGCGTCGTCGAGGTGGCCGCCGACACCGACTACCTCGCCGCGGGCGAGACGGTGTCGGTCCAGCTGTTCTCGCCGGACGTCCGCGAGCCAGCCCTCCTCGGCGTCGGCGAGGACGACCCCGCGCTCTCACGCCTGCTCGACCGGGTCGAGCAGCCCCGCTATCTCGACGTCGGGAGCCGCGAGGGCCAGCGCCGGTTGCGGGACGGCGTCCCGGACGTCGCCGTCGTCGCCGGTCCCTCCGACCGCGAAATCGAGGCCGTCGACCTCGGCGGCTGGAGCCGGGAGTGGGGGCTGGTCGTTCCCCCCGGCAACCCCGAGGGGATCGAGGGACTGGCGGCGCTGATAGACCGTGACCTTCGCTTCGTCAACCGCGCCCGCGACGCCGGCCTGCGTGCCAGCCTCGACGCCGAACTCGACCGGCTGGCGGACGAACGCGGCGTCGAGCGTCGCGATCTGACCGACGCGATAGACGGCTACGACCTGACGGTCAAAGGGTTCGAGAGCCCGGCACGGAAGGTGATCGACAGCGGGGCGGCCGCGGGCCTCGGTCTCCACACGACGGCCGAGAGCCTCGGATGCGGGTTCGTCCCCCTCGGCGTCGAGTCCGTTCGCGTCCTGGCGAACCCCGATCGGATCGACAAGCCCGGCGTCGAGTCGCTGCGGGCCGCCCTCGACGCCCACCTCGACGAGGTGGTCGGGGCGCTCGCCGGCGTCGACGCCTGAGTCGGAGCGTCCGTCGGCTCCGACCGCGGGAGCAGGTGCAACGACGGGGGCTGCGACGGCCCGGCCGAAGCCAGAGAGTATTTATCATCCCTCCCCTAACCGTCTCACCGTGTCTTCCGAGTGTACCGTCCTACACGTCGACGACGATCAGTCCGTACTCGACGTGTCGAGCGACTGGGCCGACGTCCGCGACGAGTTGGAGTGGCTGACGGCCTCCGATCCGGGCGCCGGTCTGGAACTGTTGTCCGCCAACGACGTCGACTGTCTCGTCAGCGATTCGTTCCGTGCCGCCGACGGCACACCCTTCGTAATCCGTGCAGCTACCACCTTCCCGGACCTGCCGGTCGTCCTCTTCACGTCGCTCGACCGCGACTCCCTCGACCCCGCCGTCCGCCGCGCGGGCGCGGAGTACGTAAAGAAGGGAGCGACCGACCCGTTCGAATCCCTGTTCGATCGTGTCCGAACGGTCGCCGCCGACGCGAACCAGTCGCCCTCGACGGTCGACCGGGCCCCGGTCCCGGCCTCGCGCCCGACCACCCGCGACGACTCGGAGGCGACCGAGCGGTGGACGCCGATCGGTCGGTACCGACCCGCCGAGGGTGACGACCTGGCGACGGCCATCGTCACCGCCCTCGAGGCGTACACCGACCGCGACGAGACCGACTTCCCGCCGCTGTACGACGCCATCGACGCCGAGGCGCTGGCGGCGCTTCTCGACCGACCGAACGGCCAGTTGCGGAATCACGTGCAGGTCCGGTTCGTCTACGCCGACCACGAACTCGCCGTGACCGGCGACGGCTTCGTACTCGTCCGCACGGCGTAAGGTTCCGCTCCGTCTCTCTCCCGTTTTCGCTTCAATCGCTCGCGACGGATCGATCGACGCGGAGTTCGTGGAGCTCCTCCAGCGAGCGCACGCGGTAGTCGCCGAGGACACAGCGTCCCCGGCGCCGTGGCCCGTGGCGCTCGACGTGGACCCCGTCGAGGCCGGCGTTCCACGCCGCCCCGATGTCGTTCGGTCCGTCGCCAGCGAGGACGCCGTCGGCGGCCGCGTCGGCCCCCAGATCGGACATGGCTAGGTAGACGGGCGAGGGGTCCGGCTTCCATCCGGTGTCGTGTGTACAGGAGACGACCGTGTCGAACCAGTCACGGATGTCGAGTCGGTCCAGCACCGGGTCGACGAGATACTCCTGACAGTGTGTCACCAGCCCGACCGGTCGGTCGAGTTCGGCCACGAACGCCGCGTCGTCGTGGAGGAAAGTCGCCGCCGCACGGGCCTCGGGGTCCTCGGCCTCGTGGAGGGCGGCCCAGAACGCGTCGGGATCGATCCCCCACTCCCGTAGCTGGGGAGTGCGCTCGCCCGACAGCCCGTGCCAGAGGACCTCCACCTCCCGGTCGGAGAACGATCGTCCGAGACGGTCGCCGACGCGGTCGAACACCGACTCGGCGTACGCCGGGTCGACGTCGACGAGCGTCCCGTCGAGGTCGAACAGCCAGAAGTCGTAGGCGTGTGCGACCATTCGGTTCCGGGTACGCGGGCGGTCGACAAGTGCCTTCCGCCCGGCTACGTTCGCCGCTCGAACGGTTCGTCGAACCGGCCGGTCACCGCGCCCGGCGCCCGACCTGCCCGTCACACCACTCGGATCGAACTTCCCAGGTGCGCATGCAAGACGTCAGTCGGCGGGTCGTCGAACGACTCCGACGCCGCGATAGCCGTCCGGAGCTCGTCGAGGTGGTTCTCGTCGGTCCGGAGTTCGCTGAACGTGACCGACTCGACCGGCGCCCCGAGCCAGTCCTCGGCCAGTGACCGCAGGTGCCGTTCGTCGTTCACCTCGCCGCGCCACACGTTTCGGAAGAACAGCCACCCGTCGGTCCCCGGCTCGGCGGCGGGCTTCCGGACGACCGTCTCGAACCGCTCGGGGTCGGCCCGAACCGCCGACGTGTCGAGGCGGACGACCACGCGGAAGACGTACGCGGGAGTCATCGGTCGCCGACGGCGAACGATTCACTCCTCGAACCGGTCGAGGACGTGCTTCGGCGGCCCCTCGCCGGCGCCGTCGAGCGCTTCGCGCGGCCGCTCGGTCGTCGGGAGGGTCGCCTCCTCGCCGTCGAACTCGGGGTCGAACAGCCCGAGCGCGGTCTGGATCGTCGTCCAGTCGTCTTCCGCCGCGGCGTCGCGGAGGCTCTTCGTCGGCGCCGCGAGCAACTGGCCGACGAGCGCGTCGGCCAGCGACGCCACCGTCTCCCGCTGTTCGGCGGTCAACTCGCCCTGTGACTCCAGACGCGAGACGGCCCGCCGGAGCTCCCGCTCTTTGACAACCTCCGCGCTCTCGTACATCGCACCGATGGCCGCGTCGGCCTGCTGGCGTTTGAACGAGTCGAGCAGGCGGTCGAACTCCTCGTCGATCATCCGCTCGACCGCCTCGGCGGCCTCGCGACGCTGTGCCCGCGTCTCGTCCGTGATGGCCTCCAGCGAGTCGATGTCGTAGGTCTCGATCCCGTCGACGTCGCCGGCCGCCGGATCGACGTCCCGTGGCTGGGCAAGGTCGATGACGACCGTCCGTCCGGCGCCCGTGAGAGAGCCCGCTTCGAGGACTGGTTCCGGGCTGTTGGTCGCGGTGACGAGCACGTCCGCCCGCGCGGCCGCGTCCGGGGCCGCCTCGAGCGAGACGGCCCTCGCCGTCGTCTCCACTTCGTCGGCCAGGCGGGCGGCGTGGGGCACGGTCCGGTTGGCGACGACGAGCGTCGACACGCCCGTGTCGTCGAGCGCCCGGGCGGCGACGTGTCCCATCTCGCCCGCGCCGACGACGAGCGCCGTCGCGCCGTCGAGGTCGACTTTCCGGTCGGCGAGTTCGACCGCGGCGCTCCCCAGCGACACCACGCCCTCGTTGATCCTCGTCTCCGTCCGTGCGCGCTCGCCGACGTGTAGCGCCTTCGTGATCGCGGGATCGAGGACCGACCCGATACCGCCGACGCCGCGTGCCGTCTCGAACGCCGTCCGGAGCTGGCCGATGATCTGGTCCTCGCCGATGACGAGCGATTCGAGACCGGCTGCGACGCGCATCAGGTGTCGGAGACTCGTCTCGTGATCCATCTCCCGGACCGCTCCGTCCCGGACGTCGGGCGCGAAGTCGCTCAGCGCCGCCCGCCCGTCGGCGGCCGCCTCAGTGACCACGTACGCCTCCGCGCGATTGCACGTCTGGAGGGCGAACGCCTCCTCGACGCCGTCGCGTGCCAGCAGATCACGGACGGTCGTCTCCTCGTCTGCCGCGGAGGCGGCCTCGATCTCGTCGACGGTCGCTTGTCGGTGCGAGACCGTCACGCCGCGGATCACACCCGTCGTCATCGCGTCTCACTCCATGATGCGCCTATCATACGCTCCGTTTCGCGTTCGGTTTCGTCTCCGTCGTACCTAAACTCTTCCAATGTCGCCGCCGCGGCGCCGCCGATCGGAGACGCGCCGACGCCGCGGGGGTGGGCCCCCCTCGAGTCCCACGGATCCCGTGCATAACCTCCTCTCTTGGATCTGGGGTCTTAAACGTCTCGTCGTCTCTCGGCGGCCGAGAACGCCCCGCTCGGGGCGGCCGTCGACGATACCTACCCGTCGGGTTCCGCCGCTAGCTCGTCGTTCTCGTCGAGCACGACGCTCGTCACCTCGTATCCCCGATCCCTGATCGCCTCGACCAGCGCCGCCTGATCGAGCGCCGCCTCGTAGTAGAACACGATATCGAAGGTGCCGTTCCGGAGGAGCTGCTGGCACTCCCAGACGAACTCGTCGTCGTCGACCGTGAGCCCCTGGAACTGGTTCGAGGAGAAGTTGGGGTCGTCGTTGCCGGCGTAGATGTACGTCTCGCCGTTCCCGGCGTGGGCCGCGATCACCTCGTTGAGTTCGACCGTCAGTTCGTGCATCTCTAGGTCCTCCTGGCCGTCGAGGTCGGTGTGGACGATAACTCCCGCGAGGTCGATGTCGCCGGGTTCGAGCAGCGCCTTCGTCCGCCGGTAGAGGTCGGCGTCGAGTACGTCCGAGTCGCTCATACTCCCACTCGGCGGGGCATCGGTTTACCGATGACGGTTCGGCTCGTACGGGAGGTCGTGACCGCATCCCGGTGGGTCTCGCGGTGACGTGCTGGCGACCGGTACTGGTCTCACGGTGTCCTCAGCCAAGCCGCTCGTCGAGAATCAGTCGCGTCTTCGTGTTCTGCACCTCGTCCAGTTCCCGTGCCTTCGTGATGAGGTCGTTCACCGCCCCGGTGTCCGCGGCGTCGACGACCATGACGATGTCCGCCTCGCCGGAGACCTGCCAGACGAAGTCTACCTCGTCCCACTCGGCCATCCGCGCCGAGACGTCGGTTGTGTCGACGTCGACGGCGACCGATACCTCGATCATCGCTTTCACGTTCCCGGTGCGCGTCGCCACCGTGAACCGCTCGATGATCTCCTCGTCGACGAGTCGCTCCACGCGGTTGCGGACCGTCCCTTCGGACGTGCCGACCCGGTCCGCAATCTCCGTGTAGGGCGTGCGCGAGTCCCGCCGGAGGATGCTCAGAATCCGCCGGTCCAGGTCGTCCATACCTCGGGTACCGACGGGAGCGACTTACCCATTACGAAATTCGTAATCTATCTTCGAAAGAAAGGCTTAATGACCGCGGATTCCTGTGTTTCTCGTAATGTCGGACGCCTACCTAGCCCTGGAGGACGGCCGCGTCGTCGAGGCGCGCGGTCGCGTTCCAGGTCGGACACGCGGCGAACTGGTCTTTACGACCGCATACACCGGATACGAGGAGAGTCTGACGGATCCCTCCTACGAGGAACAGGTTCTCACCTTCTCGTACCCGCTCATCGGCAACTACGGCGTCCGATCCGAGCGATTCGAATCCGAGCGCGTCCACCCCCGTGCAGCCATCGCCCGCGAGTTCACCGAAGACGTCGTCGAGTGGCTGGACGAGGAGGGGATCCCCGCCATCGACCACCTCGATACGCGCGAACTCGTCACTTCGATCCGCGAGGAGGGTGCGATGAAATGCGGTATCGCGGTCGGCCCCGACGTCACCCCCGAAGACGCGAAAGCGGAACTCGACGCCTGTAAGGGTATGAGCGAGCACACGGAAATCGGCGCACAGGTGAGCGTCGACGACCCCGTCGTCTACGAGGGCGGCTCGACCGCGACGGTCGCGCTGATCGACTGCGGCGCCAAAGGCTCCATCATCGACGCGCTGCTGGAGCGGGACGCGACGGTTCACGTCTTGCCCTACGACGCGATGCCCGCGGACGTCGCGGCCGTCGACCCCGACGTGCTTTTCGTCTCGAACGGTCCCGGCGACCCCGAGAACTTCGAAGCCGCGGAGGCCCTGGTCGAGGAGTACGTGGGCGACCTCCCCGTCGCCGGCATCTGTCTCGGCCAGCAGGTCGTCGCCAACGCCCTCGGCGGAAGCACCGAGAAGATGGCCTTCGGTCATCGCGGCGTCAACCAGCCGGTCCGCGACCTGGAGTCCGACCGGGTCGTCATGACCACGCAGAACCACGGCTACACCGTCGGCGAACCCGGCGACAGGCTACACGTAACCCAGGTGAACGTCAACGACGGCACTGCGGAGGGGCTCGAAAACGAGGCTCTCGACATTCTCACCCGGCAGTACCATCCCGAGGCCAACCCCGGCCCGAACGACTCGCTCGACTTCTTCGACGACGTGCTCGATATGGTGTCGCCCGACACCGCCGTCACCACGTCGGACTGATCACGGGCGCTGACGCGGTCGTTCGGGGCCTCCGGGTTGCACCGGCGAGCCCTGCGGCGCGTCCCGCGTTTCACGGCTCTCAGCGCTGTACGACCCCGATCAGCAGCGCGATTACCGGCAACACCACTACCGCGCCGGCGAGCGCGCGGGCGAGAAAGAGGACGCCGACGCCGGCGGCCGCTCCCGCGGCGTCCCCAACCAGATCGCCCAAGCCGAATATCGTCCACGCGACGGCGCTCCCGGCGAGCGAGAGGGTCAGGATCGGCCGTCGTCCCCAGCGGTCCGAGGCACGACCGAGGGCGGGCGCGGCGAGAAACTGCGTCAGCGAGTACGACGCCGCCAGCAGCCCGATGAACACGTCCCCGACACCGAAGCTCCGGACGTAGTACGGGAGGATCGGGATGACGATGCCAAAGCCCACCAGATCGAGGAAAACGACGAACACGACCGTCGCGACGGCGCGACGGGGGCTGGCGATCTGCGCCGTCGCACCGGCGGGGCGGACCATACCTCCACGGGCGGGGCCAGGGGCCTAACGCTTGTGTTGGACGTCTGACTGGTATCTTCGCTCGAACCTTCGGCAGGTTTTTGACCCGACTCGCGCAACTCCGGGGCATGGTTACGGTCAGGGCGCCGGCCACGAGTGCGAACCTCGGCAGCGGGTTCGACGTGTTCGGCGCGGCCCTCGACCGCCCGGCGGACGTCGTTCGCGTCGAGAAGGCCGACCGGACGACGATCGAGGTGACCGGCTACGGGAGCGAGTTCATCCCGGAGGATCCGGACGCCAACACCGTCGGTGCCGTCGCCGAGGCGCTCGACGCCCCGGCGCACATCCGAATCGACAAGGGCATCCGTCCGTCCTCCGGTCTCGGCTCCTCCGGCGCCAGCGCGGCAGCCGCGGCGCTCGCGCTCAACGAACTCTACGACCGCGGCCTCTCGCGGCGGGAACTCGTCCCCATCGCCGGAAAGGGCGAGGCGACCGTCTCCGGTGAGGTCCACCTCGACAACGTCGCGCCCGCCCTGCTCGGCGGGTTCACCGTCGCCACCGGCCGCGACGTGACGGTCGTCGACGCCGACATCCCACTCGTGGCCTGCTTGCCGGAGATTGCCATCTCGACCCGGGACGCCCGCGACGTAGTGCCCGCGGGCGCGACGATGGAGCAACTGGTCTACACCGTCGGCCGCGCGGCCACCCTGACGACCGGGATGTGTCGCGACGACCCGCGGCTGGTCGGCAAGGGGATGCACGACCGCCTCGTCACGCCCGCCCGCGCCGACCTCATCGCTGGCTACGACCGGGTGCGCGAGGCGGCGCTGTCGGCGGGAGCGACCGGCGTCACCGTCAGCGGGGCCGGGCCGGGCGTCCTCGCCGCCTGCTACCCCGAGGACGGGCGCGACATCGCCGCCGCGATGGTCGACGGCTTCGAGGACGTCGGCGTCGACGCCCGCGCCTACCGGACGAAGATCGGTCGCGGCGCGACGCTGTACCGGGACTGAACTCGATCGCCCCCGCGAACGCCGGATTCCGTTGCCGTCGCCGACGCCCCTCGACGTGGGTGATTCCCACCGGCTGGCGGCTCCCACTTGAACTATAATCGTCCGCGGAGAGCTACCGGGCGGACATGGGCGATGGGCAACGAGACGCTCCCACCGGTTCGGGTCACGGCCCCGACGGGCGGGCGGACACACCGCGACGCGGCAGGGATCCGGCGTGGTTCGAATGCGCCGTCGAGGCGGCGGGCCACGCCATCTTCATCACCGATTTCGAGGGACAGATCGTCTACGTGAATCCGGCGTTCGAGGAGGTGACCGGCTACGACGTGGCTGATGTCGTCGGCGAGACGCCCGACCTCCTCAACTCCGGCCATCACGACGCCGACTACTTCGGACGACTCTGGCGGACCATCGTTAACGGCGAGGTCTGGCAGGAGGAAATCGTGAACCGGCGGGCGAACGGCGACTGCTACATCGCCAACCAGACGATCGCGCCCATCGCGGATTCCGAGGACGGCACCATCACACATTTCGTTGCGATCCAGACCGATATCACCGAGCGCAAGCAACACGAGATGGCGCTCGAACGCAGCCAGGCGCTGTCGGCTCGAACCGAGGAGACGGCCGACGTCGGTGGGTGGGAACTCGACCTCGAGACGGAGAAACTCCGATGGACCGCGGGCACCCGCCGGATTCACGGGGTCGGTCCCGACTACGACCCGACTCTCGACGAGGCGCTGTCGTTTTATCACCCCGACGACCGCGACAAGATTCGGACGTTCGTCGAACGGGCCCTCGAGTGGGACCTGCCGTACGACGTGGAGGCACGCATCGTCACTCCCGACGGCACCACTCGCATCGTCCGGACGACGGGCCATCCCATCCCCGGCGACGACACGCCCGTCCTCCGAGGCGCGATTCAGGATATCACCGAACGGGAGGGGCGTCGCCAGCAGTTGATGGTGTTCAACCGGGTGCTGCGTCACAACCTGCGGAACGGACTGAACGTGGTCATCGGTCACGCGGAGGGGATCGAACAGGCACTCGAATCGGTCAGCTTCGACGACGTCGCCGACGCGGCGGCGCTCGACCAGGCCACCGAGAACGCCCGCCGTATCATCTCGGCCGCCGAGGATCTCCTCGACACGTCGGAGCGAGCGCGCACCTTCGACCGGGTCTACGAGCAGATTCGGGACGTCAAGCCCGTCGAGATCCGACCGCTCCTGGAGTCCATCGCCGAGCAGTATCGCGACGCACACCCCGGGGCGACCGTGCGAGTCGAGGGGCCGGCGCCCGCCATCCTCGCCAACCGACACGCGCTTCGATTCGCCGTCGACGAACTCGTCGACAACGCCTTCGAACACTCGACGGACGCCCACCCGACCGTGACCCTCCGAGTGACCGAGCGTGCGGACGACACGATTCAACTCAGCGTCGCCGACCGTGGCGAGGGTATCCCGGAGATGGAACGGGAGGTGATCGCCGACGGCGAGGAACGGCCCCTCAAACACGGGAGTGGGCTGGGGCTGTGGCTCGTGAAGTGGCTCGTGACGCCCATCGGCGGATCACTGGAAATCGAGGACAACGAACCGAGCGGTGCCGTCGTCTCCATCGTCTTCCCGGCCTCCCGCTGGACGCCGAGCGTGGACGACGAATCGGCCTGACGGTGTCGGCCGCGTTCAGACGCCGCGACCCTGTAGCTTCTCCTCGTCGGGCATGTCCGCGTTCGACTGCCCTTTCATCCCCTTGCCGACGTCGGTGGCAATCTCCGCGAGGCGGTCGGGATCGTCCCAGTTGTTGACCGCCTCGACGATGGCCGTCCCCATCGCCTCGGGGTTCTCGGCGCCGAAGATACCGGAGCCGACGAAGATGCCGTCACAGCCGTGGTGCATCATGAGCGCCGCGTCCGCGGGCGTCGCGATGCCGCCGGCGGCGAAGTTGACGACGGGCAACCGGCCCATCTCCGCCGTCTCGTGGACCAGATCCCGGGGCGCACCGTGCTCGCGGGCCCACCGTTCGCGCTCCTCGTAGGCCATCCCGTCCAGTTCGCGGATCGCGCCCTTGATCGCGCGCTGGTGAGTCACGGCCTGGTTCACGTCGCCGGTCCCCGCCTCGCCTTTGGTGCGGATCATCGCCGCTCCCTCGTCGATGCGCCGCAGCGCCTCGCCGAGGTTGCGGGCGCCACAGACGAAGGGAGCGGTGAACTCGCGCTTGTCGATGTGGTAGTCGTCGTCGGCGGGGGTGAGCACCTCGCTCTCGTCGATCATGTCGGCCCCTTTGGCCTGCAGGATTTCGGCTTCCTTCCGGTGGCCGATGCGCGCTTTCCCCATCACGGGGATCGACACCTCCTCCAAAATTTCGGTGAGCGCCGCCGGATCGGCCATCCGCGCGACGCCGCCGCGCTTGCGGATGTCCGCCGGGACGGCCTCCAGACTCATCACCGCCACCGCGCCACAGTCCTCCGCGATCCGGGCCTGTTCGGCGTTGACGACGTCCATGATCACGCCGCCTTTCTGCATCCGCGCGAACCCGCGTTTCACCAGCTCCGTGCCGCGTCGAAGCTCTTCGAGGTCGGTCATACCCTCCGTTACGGTGGCGCCCACTTAACGGCGGTCTTTCGGTAGCTTTTGCCGGGGGCGGCTGGTCACCGCCACCGATTTATCGGGCCGTTCCCTCCAATCGACAATGAGTTCCGCGTCGGATTCGGGATCGCTGCTCGGCCGGTTTCGATCCCTCCTCGACGGGAATGGGCTCCCCACGCCCGACCCACTCCCCCGGTGGCTCGCACCGCTCCCTCGCGTCGTCGAGAACCTCGGTCTCTCGCTCGCGTGGGTCGTCGTCATCACCAACCTCGTCGGCACCGCCTTCGGCTTCTGGTACTACCGCTTCCAGTTCGCGGCCGAACGGCCCATCGTCTGGCTGTTCGTCCCCGACAGCCCCGTCGCGACGCTTTTCATCGCGCTGTCGCTCGCCCTCTGGAAACTCGGCCGATCGAACGAGGTGGTGAACGCGCTTGCCTTCTTCGGCTGCTGGAAGCTCGGCCTCTGGACGCCGTTCGTCCTCGTGACCTTCGCCGACGGCTTTCTCGCGACCACGCCACTGCCGATGTACACCTTCCTCCTCGGGAGCCACCTCATGATGGTCGTCGAGGCGTTCGTCATCCACCGCTACAGCGACTTTCCGGTCGGCGCCGTCGCCGTCGCCGTCGCGTGGTACGGACTCAACGATCTGGTGGACTACTTCGTCCCCCTCGTCGGCACGCCTCACCACACTCTGCTCCCGGGCCAACGCATCGTCGATGGGACGATCACACATCTCTCGCCCACCCACGAACTCGCCGCTGCCTTCGCCGTCGTCCTGACGCTCACGGCGACGTTCCTGACGCTCGCGACCCGCGTGAAGAAACTCGAAGCTCTGGCGACCGGCGCCGACGGGCGGCGGCGCTGAGGGGCGGTCACACCTGTTCGCACAGCCGACCGTCCGCAGTCCTAACCCGGATGTACACTGACTCTCGATCCGCCTGCCGGTTAGCTCACCCGCCGGCGCCGGGTGGTCGTCACCGTCTTCTCGTCGGCCCGAATCGTCGTCCGCACGGTGATCCACCCCCCGGCGCTCCGGATCACCACGCCGTCGGCGAGCGACAGGCCGACTCGCTCGGTCGTCGTGTACGACTCGCCGTCCTCGAGGGTCCCGACTCGCTCGCGGCCCTCCCAGACGACGTCGCCGTCGGTCCCGTTCCCGGCGTAGATTCGTGTGTGGACCGTCACGTCCGTCGCGGCCGCCCCGTCGTTGGTCAGCGTACTCGTGACGTCCCGACAGGTCCTGCCACACTCCTCGATCCGGTCGACGGTGAAGTCGAAGGCGGGATCGGGTTTGGGTTCGGCCGTCTCGGCCGTCACGGCCGTCGTCCCGCCGTCGCGGTCCGTCCCCGTCGGGACCGATTCGACGCCTCGTTCCGATCCGTCTCCGGCGGTCGATCCGGTACCGCCCAGCGCCACCGCGGCACCCAGCATGAACACCACGGCCGCACCGATCATCAGCGACCGCCGCTCCACCGGGAGTCACCCCCCTCTGCCGACGTCGTCGGCGCCCCGTCGGCAGCGACCGTGCCCCCGGCGCTCGCCCTCGCTGCCCCCACCGCGAGCGCCGCCGTCCCCGTGATCGTCCGTCCGATCGCGTTCATCACGTCCGGACCGACGGCGGCCGACGACGTATAACCCGGCGACGCTGAAGCCAACTCAACGTCGGTCCTCTCCGATTAAGCCGGATTTAACGCCCGACGACCGTCTTCGACGCGGCACTCGTCTTTTTGTTGCTGGCGACGCCATCGTCCGGCGTGACGCTCTACGATCGTCTCGCCGATCTCCCCTTACGGATCGACAGCGAGACCCGCACCCGACACGAGCGCGACACCTCCAGTGACTTCACCCGCACGACCACCGTCTTCGAACTCCGTGGCGACGGTCGCGTGGGCCGCGGCGAAGACGTGACCTACGACGCCGCGGACCACGACGCACTCGCCGACGTCGACGCGCTCGTCCCGACCGGCGAGTTCACGTTCGACGAGTTCTCGTCCGCGCTGGACGACGTGGCTCTCTTCCCGACGAAAGAGCCCGAACAGCCCTCGGCACACCACTACCGCCGCTGGGGAATCGAGAGCGCGGCGCTCGATCTGGCGCTCCGACAGGCCGACACCGACTTCGCCTCGGCGCTGGGTCGGGATCGTGATCCCGTTACCTTCGTCGTCAGCACCCGCCTCGGCGATCCGCCGACGATCGATCGGGTGACGGACATCCTCGAGCGCCACCCCGACTTGGGGTTGAAACTCGATCCGACGAGCGACTGGGACGACGACCTCGTCGCTGCCCTCGCCGACACCGGCGCCGTCCGCCTCCTCGACCTGAAGGGCCATTACACTGGGACGACCGTCGATCAGCCCCCCGATCCGGCGCTCTACGAGCGGGTGGTACACGGCTTCCCGGACGCGGTGATCGAGGATCCGGCGCTCGCCGACGGGACGCGAGCGCTCGTCGAGTCGGTGCGTGATCGTGTCTCCTGGGACGCCCCGATCACCGGCGTCGAGAGCGTCCGGGACCTGCCGTTCGAGCCACGGTGGCTCAACGTCAAGCCCTCGCGGTTCGGCACCGTCGAGTCCCTACTGGAGACGATCGAGGACGCCCGAGCGCGGGACGTGACGCTGTACGGCGGCGGACAGTTCGAACTCGGCGTCGGCCGGGAGCACATCCAGACGCTCGCGGCGACGTTCTACCCAGACGCGCCGAACGACGTGGCACCCGGCGGCTACAACCTGCCCGACCTCCCCGAGGATCTGCCCGGGAGTCCGCTGACGCCGGGCGCCGATCCGCGCGGGCTCTCGTTTTAGTCGCGCACCGGCACTTCCTCCCCGTCGGCGTGGGCGCGCACCCAGAGCTCGCCGATCCGAGACAGGCGCGTCCGGTAGGACTTGCCGTGTTCCTCCTGTTCGATGTACCCCTTGCCGCCGGGGCCGAGGCGGTCGACGTTGTAGATGACCTTCGATCGGAAGCTGTCGGTGTACTCCTCGCCGAGTTCGGCCGCGAGCGCTTCCGCGAGTTCCGAGACGGACTCGAACTCGCCGTGTTCGCCGAGTTCGAACAGGATCACCTCCTCGAAAGGTTTGACGTTCGAGAAGGAGGCGACTGGGAGTTCGACGATGTGGTCGTCGCCGATGCGCTTGGCGCCGATGGTGGTGCCGCGTTCGTCGAACTCGTCGAGCAGTCCCGCGGTGCCGTCGAGGCGGTCACGGAGGCGGCCCTCGTCTATCTCCCCGCCGTCGAGCAGGTCGGCCAGGAGTTCCCGGTTCGCGCGCAACTCCTCGGCCAGTTCCGTCTCGAGATACTTCTCGGGGGCGGTGTAGTAGGTGTGGATGCGGTCCCGGTCGGCCTGCCGTTCGAGCGTGATGGAGTGAGCGGCGGTGGCGAAGGCGAAGCTCACGGGACGGGGCATCGAACTCACGTTGACCCACACCTCGCCGTCCGGCGTCCCCTCGTCGAGCTGGTCGTTGATGAGGTCGTACGCGTCCTCGAAGGCGGCGTCGTAGTCGTAGACGTCCTCAATGACGACTCGTCGCGTCTCCGCGCCCAGCAGGTTCCGGAAATCCTGTTCCAACTTGGCCGAGAGGTCCCGAGAGTACTCCACGTTGGCCTCGCTCCCCACGGCCCCCTCCAGGAGGATCACCCGATCCACGTCGAACTGGTCGCGGATCAGCGGCGCGATGAGCCGGTCGTAGTCGAAGCCGACCGGGACGATGTGGGTCTGCATACGGGACCAACGGGCTGGCGTTTAAATAAAGCACCAGTCTCACGGCCGTTGATACACACAGCGCCGAGTTCGTCGCTGCTCAGCAGCGACGCTCGTCCCCACGGCCCTCTCGCGGTGGCGCCCGCCTTGGCCGGTGACCGGCCGTCTCGTCCGACCACCAGTAGCACACCGCTCCCGTAGACGCCGGCGGGGTCAGTAGTCCCCGACAGTGCGGTCGCCGCCGAGAATACGGTTGTACACGTCGTCGTCGCTCGCTTCGGCTAACTCATCGCAGAGTTCGTGCAGGTCGTCGGAGACGGTCCACTTTTGGAGGTAGTTCTGGATTGACTTGCCCTGCTCGTAGCGGTGGCGCAGGAACTGGGCCTTGTCGAGTGGGGTGAGTCCGTCGTCGCCGTCGCCGTTGACCCGTTCTCGAATGTACGCCTGCCGCTTTTGGTCGTCCCACGTTCCGAGGACGAACTCGCCAGCCTTCATCCGGTACAACAGGGTATCGGTCATCGTGTCGGCGTTCGCGCTCGTTCCCCGAGCCAGCATGCTCAGGTCGCTGTAGGTGGGGGTATCCATCTCCAGTAAGTCGAGGAAGACGTCCACCTCGCCGATGTCGCTCCCCTGTTGGATGATGCCGTAGATTTCGTCAACCACCTCTTTCGCGTCCATGACCCCGCCGTCGCGCCGGACCTTCCCGTGGTGTTTCGAGTACTCGTGGAACGCCCGCCCCATCTCGATGACGCCGATATCCCCCTCGGCGAGTTCCCGGTTCTCGGTCAGTCGCTGGTGGGTCTGCTTGGCGGTCCGGACGATGTTCCGACGGAGACTCTTCCACGAAATGGGTTGGCGGTTGTCGGCCGGTCGGGCGACGATTACGATGTCGAATTCGACGACTTCCCCCTCCGTGAACTTCTGGAGATCCGAAGATATCGGGTAGGTAGCCGTGACCTCAAAGTCGGCGTCACAGAGGGCCTGGAGTAACTCCCCCCACGACTCCGAATCACTGTGGTGATACGTGAACGAGAGGACCCCATCGGCTTTGAGTGCGTCACGAATCACGTCGAAGCCCTCCCCGAGTTCGTCTTCGAATTCGTCTACCCCCTTCCCCTCCGCCGGATGGGCGACGATACTTTCCGAACGTGGAGTCGCCGGAGGGACGAACCAGTCGTACGCTTCGGCAAGAACTAACCGCTGCCAAACATAAAAGAAGTCGGACAGATCAGAATACATGATATTGTCGTAGTACGGTGGGTCAGTAATTACGGCGTCGTACTCGTCTTCGGCGTCGATAGCCCTCATATCCCCCTGATGAACGGATGCGTTCTCGCCGATTTTCCGGCCGAACGGGGGGGTTTCTTCCGTGCCGGAGCCAGTCACGTACCGCTCCGTCGGGGAGGTAGCGTACCGAACACCGTCGAGTACCATCGACCAGGCCGATTCGAAAGTTCCCATCCCGTATTCGGTTCCCCACACGTTGCCTTCCGACGGACGCATTGGGGGGTCGAACGAGTTGGTTTTGAAGATATGATTGGACTTGTTGGCGGAGAACTGGTACGACGCCATCATGGTATTGGTACGAAGGGCGTCCGAAAACGCGAGGAGAAGGAACTCTCGGGAATTGGTGTCTTCTACCTCGCTGATCCGTCGCAGTAACAAAGAGAGGGACAACAACTGCCGTGCATTGTACAGATCCGTCCACTCGTGATACCCTCTATCTTCCAAGTCGTAGCCATCGTATCGTGTCCCGAAATCGTTAGACGTTGCCGCGCCCTTCCTGATGGGCGTGTCCGGAACGAAATCACGGAGTTCCGGTTCGGTTTCCCAGCGAGCGACGGCCTTCTCGTATCTCTCCCGGTCGAACTCCTCGACCCGTTTATATCCCTTGTAGTCGCTTTTGGGTGCCCCCGGGTCGTCACAGTCGGCGCAGTAGTATTCTAAGGCATACAGCCGCTGTCTAAATCCGTCCTGTTCTTGCATTGCGTCCGTGATCCGATATTTTTGTCCGCAGTCCGGGCAGTTGTAGTAGCCTCCCCGAGACACTGTGCCATCGCTTGGAACGAACTGGGTCGTACATTCCGGACACGCACACTCGGACTGCCAATCGTCGACTAGAACGACGGACTCACAGTCCGGACAGTAGACGTTGTACTCGTCGTCGTGTTCGTACCGGCCGTTCGCCACCCGATAATCCTTGAACAGTGGTACGTTTCGACCACAGGAGACACAATCGAGTTCTTTCACCCAAAAATTATACATTACGTCGGCATCGTGGTCGCCGTTCGGACAGACCGTTCGATAGTACTGCCGAATCTCGTCCGCGATATCTCCCTCGACACGCTCGAAGGCCGCTTCGAGTTCCCCAACGTCGGTTTGGCCGGCATCAAGTTCCTTCTTCGTGCTGAACCAAGCAACGGGGTTCAGGTCGTATCCGTCGGCTTCGACACCGAAACGAGACGCTTCGACAAGGGATGTCCCGCCGCCCGCGAACGGGTCGAGGAGTTTCTTGTCTTCTATCCGCACGTCTTTCGGATAGAGCTCCCAGAGGCTCTCGGGATTGGCCAATCCGACGTTCTCGATGAGGCCCCGTAACTCGCTGTGACCTCCCCCATAATCACTAAGCGTCCCGTTCTCACCCGGCTCGTGGATCTCGACCGTACTGGAATCGTCCACCAGGGAATACAAACAGATGGATCGAAAGACACAGCCGAGCCGTCGAGCCCACCATTTGTGCATGGTGTAGACGGGTCGATAATGTCGTTTCGCTCGGCTCTCTTTCGCGGCAATTTCGTTGATTCGCTCGATCGGGAACCCGCGCTCGATGGGGAGTTCTTTCCGCCCACCGGAAAGACGGGGTGAGTCCCGTACCATGTGTGGCTGTCCGGTAGGTTACGTGGGGGGCTGATAAAGGCACTCGTCGCTCCCCGCCCGGCGCGTCGCGGTTGGCCGTCCCCGTCCGCAGTCGTCGGCGCGCCCGGCCCTCCGGTGGTTTCGTCTTCGGGACCGACGGTCACGCAGGTGGCGACGATCCCCGTCCGGTGCGTTGGATGCGAGCGTGAGGTCGGCCAGCGACCGACCTCCTCCGGGACCCGCAGTGTCCGCGAGCGACGGATCGGCCGCGATCCGTCGCCCGTCCGTTCCGTCGTCGCCGGTGGTGGTGGACGTCCGGTCAGTTCTCTCGCCGCCGTGGGTCGCCTTTACTCGCTCGCGGGCCGTGTACCCGTGGACCATGACGGATCCGATCGCGATCACCGGCGTACTACGTTCGACACCGAACACCGTGTTGCAGGCCGATATCGTCCAGCAGAACCCGCTGTTGGCCTCGTCGCTGTGGGCGAACGTCGCTCTCGCGGGGCTGACGGCACTGCTGTTCGTCTACATGGGTCGGAACGTGAGCGGGGAGCGTGCCCGACTCATCTGGGCGGTGACGCTGTTCATCCCGTTGGTCTCGATATCGAGCTATCTCGGGTTGCTGTCGGGGATCACAATCGGCGTCATCGAGATGCCGCCCGGGCATCCGCTGGACGAGGCGGTCAGCCAGTGGGGCCGATATCTCACCTGGACGTTCTCGACACCGCTGATCCTGGCGGCGCTGGGGTGGCTCGCCGACGTCGACCGCTCGGATCTGTTTTCGGTCGTCGCCGCCGACGTCGCCATGTGTCTCACGGGACTGGCCGCCGCGCGGACTACCTCCTCGCTCACGATGCGGTGGGCGTTCTACGCGCTCAGCTGTGTCTTCTTTCTCGTGGTCCTGTACGCGCTCGTCGTCACGTGGCCCACACGCGCCGACGCCGCCGGCACCGGCGAGATCTTCGGGACGCTCCGGGCACTCACCGTCGTGCTGTGGCTGGGCTACCCGATCGTCTGGGCGGTCGGGGTCGAGGGACTGGCGCTCGTCGGTTCCGTCGGCGTCACCTCTTGGGCGTACTCGGCGCTCGACATCGTCGCGAAGTACGTCTTCGCGTACCTCCTGTTGAACTGGGTGGCCGACAACGAGGCAGCGGTCGAATCCGCTACCACGGGGGCGGTCGCCGGCACCGTCGCGGACGACTGACGCGGAGCGCTGTACCCGGCTCCCCTCAGACCGGGGTCGAGCGCCCGTGTCGCGGGGACAACGCCGGGCGCTCGTGACTGGTGTGGACGCCGAGCAGCGGCGAGTACGACAGGTATTTCCCATCTGCCCGAAAAGTATATATGCGTACATGGGTCGCCCCATGGCATCATCATCACCATCACCGCCCCCACGAGGGGATCATCAATGGACGACACAGCCAAATACCTCATTCACGCATCCATCGCCGCGGACGGCGTCGTGGAGCGAAGCGACGTGGTCGGCGCCGTCTTCGGGCAGACCGAGGGGTTGCTCGGCGACGAACTCGATCTCCGAGACCTCCAGCAGTCCTCGAAGGTCGGCCGGATAGACGTACAGATAGACAGCGAGAACGGGCAGTCGTTCGGACACATCACCATCGCGAGCAGCCTGGACAAGGTGGAGACGGCCATCCTCGCGGCGTCACTGGAGACCATCGACCGCGTCGGTCCCTGTCAGGCCTCCGTCGAGGTGACGAACATCGAGGACGTTCGCGAGGCCAAGCGCCGACAGGTGATCGAACGCGCCAAGGAACTGCTCGCGGGGTCGTTCGACGAGAGCGTCATGGATTCCTCCAAGATACTGGAGGAGGTCCGCGAGAGCGTCCGGATCGAGGACATCACGGAGTATCACGGCCTCCCCGCAGGACCGCGGGTCGCCGACGCCGACGCCATCATCGTCGTCGAGGGGCGCGCGGACGTACTCACGCTCCTCCAGTACGGCATCAAAAACGCCATCGGCGTCGAGGGCACGAACGTCCCTGAACCGGTCGCGAAACTCACCCAAGAGCGGACGGTTACCGCCTTCCTCGACGGGGACCGGGGCGGCGAACTCATCCTGCGCGAACTCGCACAGGTCGGCGACGTCGACTACGTCGTCTTCGCCCCGGAGGACCGCTCAGTCGAGGATCTCGAGCGCCACGAGGTCATGTCCACCCTCCGCGACAAGACCCCGTACGGCGAACTCTTCGAGGACGACGAAACGGTACCGGAGCGGTCGGACGAGTCCATCGCGGCGACCGCCGGGCGCGACGGCGAGGCACCGAACGGCACGGGGACCGTCGAGATGTCCGGTGACGTCGACGGTGCGGACGCGGACGCCGACGGTGAGGCCGACGCCGACGGTGAGGCCGACGCCGACGGTGAGGCCGACGCCGACGGTGAGGCCGACGGCCCGTCGACGCTCCGGGAGCACGTCCGTGCCGTCGTCGACGCCGAGACGGGATCGGCACGCCTCCTCGACGACGACTTCGAGATCATCGAGACGGTACCGTCGACGGCGGCGTTCGACGCCCTGAACGATGCCGAAATCGCTCCCTACGCGCTCGTCCTCGACGGGGAGTTGACTCAGCGCGTACTCGACGTGGCGGCACAGCGCGGCGTCGAACAGATCGTTGCCCGCTCGGCCGGCGAGATGGTCAAGACGCCGGTCGACGTTCGCGTCCGGACGGTCGACCAGTTCGCGACGGCCGGCTAGGGCGGCGATCGAACCCGCGTCCGTCCGACTGGCCGCCGATTCAACCGGTCCGGCAGTCGCGCCGGTACAGAAGCGCCACTCCGTCGTCGAAGAAGTCGGGGAGTCGACACGCCTTCTCGAAGCCACAGTCCCGATAGAGCGCCCGAGCCGCCCCGTTGTCCGGTGCGACGGTCACCGTCAGCGCCGTCCCGTCGTTCCGTTCCGCACACGCCGCGAGCAACGCCCGCGCCCGCCCCTCGCGGCGGCGTCCGGGGTCGACGACCAGTTCCGCGACGTAAACCGTCCCGTCGCCGGGGACGGCGAGCAAGTAGGCGACGGGGTCGTCCCCCCGGTCCGTCGAAACCAGCGCCGTCACGGGCGTGACGTCGCCGCCGTCGAGGGCGGCCTCCAGCAGGCCGGGGCTCGGCTCCGGCAGGTGTGACTGGAGGCGAGCCAGCGCGGGAGCATCGGCGGGTCGAGCGGGGCGGATGCCGGTCACGGCCACAGCAGGAGGGCGGCAACGGCCGCGCTCACGACGGCGCCGGCGAGGGTGCCGAGGAAGTTGACGGTCTGGTTGCCGACGCGGCCCCCCTCTAGGGTCGCCCCGAGAACGCTGTCGACGGTCATACCGGCGACGCCCCCGCAGACGACGGCGAGTGCGGCGAGTTCCGGCGCGTCGAAGGCGAAGACGGCGACGGCGACGGCGGCGACGACTCCGGCGCCGCCGACGCCGACGACGTACCCCTGCCACGTGATGCCGCCGTCGGTGCCCGGATCGACGCGTTCCAGCGTCGTGATGAGGCGCGGCCGATCGAAGAGGACGCCGATCTCGCTGGAGAGCGTGTCGCTCATCGCGGCGGCGAGCGATCCGGTGAACGCGAACCGAAAGAGCGTCCCGTCGGCCTGTATCCCGGTGCTGGCGGCGAAGCCGATGACGGCGACGAGCGCGACGGCGGCGTTGCCGAGGACGTTCCCGCTCCCGCGGGCACCCTCGTTGTCCTCGGCGACGCCGCGGCGCGCTTTCTCCTCGTACCGGTACTTCGCGGAGAGTCCGCCGATGGCGAAGAAGGCGATGAGGACGGCGAACCAGCCGATACCGCCGAAGACGATGGTGAGCAAGCCGAGCAAAACGCCGGTCACCATTCCCGGCACCGACGCGGTGCCGGTCCGATAGGAGACGTAGCCGAGTGCGACGGTCACGACGAGCGCGGCGCCGACGACGTCGACGCCGGCCTCGACGCCGATGGCGTCGAACAGCCACAGCAGGAGACCGGTCGAGAGCATCACGATGGGATCGTCGCGCTCGTAGAGCATCGTGCGCAGGAGGGCGGCGACGAGCGCACCGGCGGCAGCGAGGAAGACGGCGGCGGCCGGCGACGGGACGGCACCGAGGTTCCACCCCACGACGACCTGGCCCGCGAGGGCCGCCAAAAAGGCAGCGAGGCTGAACCCCGCGGCCGACCGCCCGGGGTCGGTCCACAGGCGTTCCACGACCCGCGAGCCGACGTTGCCGTAGGCGATGACGAGTACGGCCGCGACGAAGACGTCCGTCGGCATCGGTTCTCGCGGCGCGGTCGCGAGGACGGCGAGGCCAGTGGCGGCCAGCGCGAACCCGGCGAGGCCGTTGAGTCGGCCGTCGCGGCGGTCCTGGGGTCGGGCGAAGAGTTCGAACACCGGCCCCTCGTCGACGACGAACGCCGCGAGGAGCGCCACGACGGCGAACGGGGCGGCGGCCGCCACCCCGAGTTCGGGGGCGGCGAGCGCGAGCGTTCCGACCGCCGCGAACCCTCCGGCCCGACGAAGGGTGGACGTCACACCCTCCGCTACCTCGGACGGCCACTTAACGCTCCCGACACGCCGCGCTACGCCGTCGAGTTCACCGAATCCGTGGGCTTTTCCACCCGCCTCACCTGCGTTCACTGTGGGTCTGTACGATCGGTATCTCGCGCTCAGACAACGGCTCCACCCCGGCGACGCCCCCGAACACGTCGCGCTCGTCCTCACCGAGCGCGACCTGCTGGAGCAGGGGGCGTACGACCGCCTCGAACGCGCCCTGCGGTGGATCTTCGACTACGGCGCCGAGCGCGCCACCGTCTCGGTGAGCGTCCTCGACGAGGCCGTGGTGCCGACGCTGGAACGCGAACTGCGAGCCATCGACGTCCCTCGCCCGGTCGCCGTTCGCGCCCCGGACGACACCGAACCCGTCGCGGCGCCCGTGCAGGTGAACGTCGGCCTGGGCGGCAAAGGCGAGTTCGCCGCTGCCGTCCGGTCGCTCGCCGAGGAGGTCGACGCCGGGCGCCTCGATCCCGGCGACGTCGACGAGGCGGACGTGGAGCGCCGTCTCGTCTTCCCCGACGAACCCGACCTGTTGATCAAGACCGGCGCCGAGCGCCTCTCCGATTTCATGATCTGGCAGTCCGTCTACTCCGAACTCTACTTCACGGACGTGAACTGGCGGGATCTGCGCAAGCGCGACTACCTCCGTGCGGTGTTGGACTACCAGAACCGCCAGCGGCGGTTCGGCCGGTAAGACCGTTTGTCCCCGTCGCGACCCTCTCTCGTGTTCGCCGGCGCGCGACTACTCGGTGTGCCGGTCGCCCTCGACGTCGATCCGCCCTTGCAGGTCCCGCTTCGACGCCGGGCTGATCGTGATGTCGGCCGCCTCCAGTCGGTCTTTGACCGCCCTCGCGTACGCCGACCGGACGGCGAAGACGTCCCGTCGCCGCGGGTTCTCGATCCAGTAGTGGACCCGGAGCACGACGGCGTCGCCGCCGAACTCGTCGACGTACGCCTTCGGTGTCGGCTCCGCTTCGATGTCGTCGACGGCGTCGGTCACGTCCGTGAGCACCCCCAGAGCCCCGCTCACGTCGTCCTCGTACGCGATGCCCACGCGCTCGACGATCCGCCGTCGCTTCCGGCCGTAGGGGCGGGTGATCGCCTGTCCGGTGAGGGTCGTGTTCGGCACCGTGATGAGTCCGCCGTCGGGCGTGAGCACGCGGGTCACCCGGAGCGTGATGGACTGGACGGTCCCCTCCCCGTCCGCCCACTCGATGTAGTTGCCGACGTTGAACTCGGCGTCCGCGACGAGGACGAGACCGCTGACGATGGAGCCGATGACCGTCTGCCCGGCCACACCGACGGCGAGCGTCCCGGCCGCGATGACGAGCGCGGAGTCGCCGATCAGGTCGCCGTAGCCCGCGACTCCGGCCGCGACGAAGAAAGCGACCACGACCACCAAGAGGCGGACGTACCGCGACACCGCTTCCCTGATCGTCGGGTTGTTTCGGTTGCGACGGTGGACGTACCGTGCGACGAGCGGTTCGGCGACAAACCAGCCGACGAGGAGGGTGGCGACGAAGCCGGCCAGAAACCACGCCCCGCGGACGAGGCTGGGGCCGTAGTCGGCGAGTCCTTCCGGTCCGACGGCCGGCGGCGTGGTCGTTACCTGTACGAGGACGGGCATGGGTCCCACTCACGGGCCGCCGACACAAAGGTCCCGCCGTCAGTCGGCGGTGCGGTCCTGCCGGTCGAGTTCCGCCGTCAGTTCCTCGCCCCCGCTCCGGGGCAACTGTTCGCGGAGGCGACCCACCACCTCCCGGGTTTCGACCAGCGACGACCCCGCCACGGCCCGGACGAGCGCCGCTGCTCGCTCCCGTCTGGTGTGTTGCCACGACGCCTCCCGTGACTCGTAGGTGCGGATCGCCCGCAGGAAGTCGATCTTCGAGAACTCCGGCCAGTAGGGTGCACAGAAAAAAACTGCGGCCTCGTTGCCGTTGGCGTGCCACGGCAGGAAGTTGCTCGTCCGCTCGTCGCCGCCCGTGCGGACGATGAGGTCCACGTCGCGAACGGGTCGGGCGTAGAGACGGCGTTCGATCTCCGCGGCGTCGACGTCGGCGGGAGTGAGGTCGCCGTCGTCGACCGCCCGCAGCGTCGCCCGCGCGGCGCCCAGAAGTTCCGCCCGCCCGCCGTAGGCCAGCGCGACGTTCAGTCGGAAGCGGTCGTACGCTGCCGTCCGCTCCTCGGCGTACGCGACGGCTTCGCGGACGCGCTCGGGCAGGCGGTCGACCGCCCCGAGCGCGCGGATGCACACCCCGTTCTCGTGGACTTCCTCCCTCTCGGCGAAGCTCCGGAGCTTCGATTCGATGAGGTCGAACAGGTGTTCACGCTCCGCCGGCGGGCGCTCGAAGTTCTCCGTCGAGAAGGCATAGAGCGTGAGTTCCTCGATCCCGAGGTCCCGACACCAGCCGAGCACCTGTTCGGTGGTTCTGGCGCCCTCGCGGTGACCGTCCGTCGCCCCGTCGCCGCGCTCGCGGGCGTATCGGCGGTTGCCGTCCTGGATGATGGCGACGTGGTCGGGCGTGCCGTCGATGTCGCGCCGGAGCAGGCGCTCGTAGACGCGCTCGACCAGTCGGGGGACCCGCGCGTGCATGGCATACCCGTCGGCACCGACCGGTATGGATCTTTTGACGCGTCCCGTCCTGCCGACACCGACGACGACAATCCCTATTAGCTTCGGGCGTCTCTGCTCTCACGATGAGTGACGCCGACGCGGCGGTCGGGGACCCCGATCTCGACTTCGAGTACGTCCCCGAGACCGACCAGTCGTTCGAGAACGCGCTGGCGAAGGCGCGCGACGGCCATCGCCTCACCGTCGACGACGGGGTCGAACTCCTGACGACCGGCACGGACCGCGACGGGATCGATCCGGTCCGGAAAGAGCGGGTGCTGGAGGCGGCCGACCACCGGCGCGCGGAGATGGTCGGCGACGACGTCACCTTCGTCGTCAACCTCAACAACAACGTCACGACGGCCTGCGACACCGGCTGTCTGTTCTGTAACTTCAAGGACCGCGCCTCGGCGTTCGAGGCCGACGCCCCCGACGATCACGGTGGGTTCACCAAGACGCCGGCCGAGTCGCGACGGGCGGTCGAGGAGGCGGTCGAACTCGGCATCTCCGAGGTCTGTTCGGTCAGTGGCCTCCACCCGGCGTTCGCGCTGGACGCCGAGCACCGCGAAATCCTCGATGCGGTCGACGACCCCGAACGGGCGAACTACCGCCCGCCCGGGGCCTACACCACCTCGCCCGGCACGTACGCCGAGCAGATCCGCGCCATGTCCGTCGACGGCGTTCACGTCCACTCGATCACCCCCGAGGAGGCCTACCACGCCCGCCGCGGCACGGACTGGAGCTACGAGGAGGTGTACCGCCGGCTCCGGGCGGCGGGTCTCGACAGCGCGCCCGGCACCGCCGCCGAGATTCTGGTCGACGAGGTGCGTGAAGTGATCTGCCCGAGCAAGATGGACACGGCGGCGTGGATCGACGCCATGGAAGGCGCGATGGCCGCCGGCCTCCCCGTCACCGCGACGATCATGTACGGTCACGTGGAAAACGAGCGCCACCGCGCCATGCACCTGAAGCGGGTGCGCGACCTGCAGGACCGAACCGGGGGTATCACCGAGTTCGTCCCTCTCTCCTTTGTCCACCAGCGGACGCCGCTGTACGAGCAGGGACTGGTCGACGGCGGCGCGAGCGACGCCGAAGACGAACTCATGATCGCCGTCTCGCGGCTCTTCCTCGACAACGTCGAGAACGTCCAGACCTCGTGGGTGAAGTTCGGTGACGCGAAGTCGCTGAAGACCCTCTCCTGTGGCGCTAACGACTTCATGGGCACGCTTCTCTCCGAGGAGATCACCAAACGCGCCGGTGGCGACTACGGCGAGTTCCGCTCGGTCGCCGACTACGTGGAGATGGTGACCGCCATCGGGCGCCGCCCCGTCGAACGCTCGACCGACTACCGGCGGCGCCGGCCCATCGACCCCGACGACACGCCCCACGGTCCTCGACTCGGTCCCCGGGCCGACGGGACGCCGATGCTCCGTGGCACCACTCCCTCCCCGGCGGACGACTGACTCATGATGGCGACGACGCACGCGGCCGTTGGCCTCCTGCTCGCGGTTCCGCTGGCCGTCGTCGCCCCCGATCTGGCGGCTGCGGGCGCCATCGCGGCCGTCGCCGGGGGGATCTTCCCGGATCTCGACCTGCTGGCCGGCGTCCACCGCAAGACGCTCCACTTCCCGGACTACTACTGGCTGGGGGCGCTTCCGTCGCTCGTCGCCGCCGTTCTCGTTCCGACCGCGGCGACAGTCGCGGTCGCGTACTTCCTGCTCTCGGCGGCCGTCCACTCCGTCAGCGACGCCTTCGGCGCGGGGACCGAACCCCGACCCTGGGAGCGAACCTCGGCCGAGGCGGTCTATCTCCACTCCCGGAGCCGGTGGCTCCGGCCGCGCTACTGGGTGCGGTACGACGGCGCGCCCGAGGACTACCTGCTCACCGTCCTGTTCGTCTCGCCGGGACTGTTCCTGTTCGATCCCCCGGTCGCCCACGTCGCCCTCGGTCTCCTCGCCGTCGGCGGTGCCTACACGCTGGTCCGCAAGCACCTCCCGGATATCGAAGAGCGGCTACTGTGAGGCGAGTGCGCGATACCGCCGTCCGGCGTCGTCGTCGCCCCCGAGCGCGTCTCTGATCGCCGGCCGGAGCCACGTCCCCGGCGCGGCCTCCACCCCGTCTCGACGGAACCGCTCCGGGAGGTACCGCTCGTGGGTCGGCAGGCGCTCGCGCAGGGGAACGTCCGCCTCGCCGGCGATCGATTCGAGTTCCGCCAGCGCCGGCCACGCGTAGTCGGGGTTGACGTAGTCGTCGGTGACCGGCGAGACGCCGCCCAGGTCGTCGACGCCACACTCGAGGAGGTCGCGGGTCGGCGAGAGGTTCGGCGGCACCTGCACCGACACCGTCCGCGGGAGGGCCGCCCGCGCCATCGCCACCGTCTCGCGCATCGTCTCCACGTCCGGGCGCTCGAAGTCCGAGCGTTCGTTCGGGACGACGTTCTGGACGATCACCTCCTGGACGTGATCGTAGCGTTCGTGGAGTTCGCGGATGGCCAGCAGACTCTCGGCGCGGTCCCGCCGCGTCTCGCCGATGCCGACGAGGAGGCCGGTGGTGAAGGGAATGCCCACCTCCCCCGCCGCCCTGATCGTCCCGAGGCGACGCTCGGGGGTCTTCCGACGCCCGCCCGCGTGTGCGTCGACGTCCGCCGTCGTCTCCAGCATGACGCCCATGCTGGCGTTGACTTCTGCCAGCTTCTCGAACTCGTCTCGTCGCAGGTCGCCGGGATTGCTGTGGGGGAGTAGTCCCTCCGCTAAGGCCGTCTCGCAGGCGTCGTAGAGGTAGTCGAGCACGGTGTCGTACCCCCAGCCGTCGAGTTGGTCGTGGACGGCGGTGTACCGCTCGTCGGGCGCGTCGCCGAACGTGAAAAGCGCCTCGGTGCAGCCGGCGTCGGCGCCGACCCGGAGCTGTTCGCGGACCGCCTCGGGCGACAGCAGCGTCGCCTCGCCCGGCACGTCGTAGAACGTGCAGTAGGTGCAGGTGTACCGGCAGGCGGTCGTCAGCGGCAGGAAGACGTTCCGCGCGAAGGTGAGTTCGGGCGCCGACTCGACGTCAGCGGGCGTCACATCGAGGAGCCGATCGACCGCGTCGGCGTCGACGAGGTCGTCGGGGTCGACCCGTTCGTCGTCGGTCTCCGGCGCCCGTGGCATGGTCCCGGCTCCGAGACGGACGCTAAAAAACCTCACTCCGTGCGGGCGACGCCGACCCGTCCTCCGTCCCCATCGGTGTCGGGCCGGAGCTCGAACCGCTCCCGGAGCCACGCCGACGCCTCGCCCCGGCCGTGGAGCAGGACTTCGACGAAGTCGGCGGGTTCGTCCACGTCGGTCGACAGCCGCATCGAATCGACGACGGCGACGCCGGCGTCGGCCGCCGCCGCAGCCTGTCGGTGATCGCGGTAGGAGACGCCGTGGAAGTCGACCCGGAACTCCGGATCGTCGATCACTAGCCCGTTGGTCCCGCCGCCACGGCCCGGCGCGAGAGCGATATCGGCGTCGGCGTCGTCGAAGGCGCCGACGAGACGGCCGACCGCCGCCGGCGTCACGAGCGCGAGGTCGGCCACGACGACGCCGATCGGGTCCATCCCGCCGAGGCGGGCGTTCACCGCCACCGAGAGTGAGCGGTCATCAACTGTCACGGTGGCGTCCGGAAGCGACACCGGCGCCGTCGCGACGACGGTGGGGTCGTGACCGGCGTCGAGGCAGGCGTCGACGACGTCACGGAGCATCGCCCGCGCGAACGTTCGGCGTTCGTCCGCGTCGAGAACCTCGTCGAGACGCGTCTTCGGTCGTGTCGCCTCGAACGGGACGAGAATTTGCATCGACTAGCTGAGCGGGTCCTCCGGCCCCTGCTGGGAGCGCCAGTAGAAGACGCCGCCGACGAGGAGACCGAGGACGATCAGTCCGCCGACTGCGTAGATGATCATCCGCTGGGTCTGGCTCGATTGCCGGGCCCCGTTCGCCTGCTCGGTCGCCCGATTGGCGAGGTTGGTCGCCACGTCGAAGCTGCCGTCCTCGTAGGCCGCGATGGCGTCCTCGTAGTTGGCCCGTGCGTCGGCGGGGTTCGCACCGCTCGCCTCCGCGTCGTCGATGGCGGTGCCGGCCTCCTCGATGGCCTGCCGGGCGGCGTCGCTCTGCTGGGTGTAGTGGTGGGCCTCCCACGTGTCGATGGTGTCGCTCGCGCCCCCGGACTGGCCGCGGGTGAGCTCCATCATCGTGAACGCCTGTGCCGGATCGTAGCTGTAACTGTCGATCTCGGGGGCGGTCCCCGTCACCCGGACTTCGACCTCCGCGGTGCCGGCGTCGGCGGCGATACTGACGTCGGAGAAGGCCTGGCCGGTCGGCTCCTGGATGTCGACCTGCGAGCCGGTCTGGTCGTAGAAGACGATCGTCCACGACACGTCCGTCAGTTCCGTCGTCCCCGAGAGTACCCACCGCTCGCTCTCGGGGTTCTGGTACAGTTCGTCGAGGGTAATCGACGCCGATACCTGCGTGCCGACCTGTGCCTCCTCGGGGACGTCCTCGCCAGTGACGGAGACTGCTGCCGCCGGAACGGCCGCGGCGAGCAGTACGACGACCGTGGCGAGGACGACCCTAGAAGAGCGATTCGAGTTCGTCCTCGTCATCTTCGACCAAGTTCTGGAGGTTAGCTTCGCTCTCTTCGCGGATCTCGTTGATGTTGTCCTGTGCCTCGATGGCAACCTGCTGGAGTTCCTTGATGCGGGGAACGTTCGTGACGCCGGAAAGCAGGATGGCGGAGGCGACGAAGTCGCTGTTGTTGATGGGGTAGTCGCCGCCGCGGACCTCCATGCTCCCGGTCTGCTCTTCGAGCCACTTCCGCCCGCGCTCGATACCTTTCCGGTTCAGATAGGCGGAGGGGCCGGCCATCACGAGGAGGGCACGCTCGGTGCCGTCGATTTCACAGGGGAGGGTCAGGCGACCGAGCGCCGCCTTGCGGACGAGGCTCGTGATGCGGTTGGTGGTGTTGGCGGAGTCGAGTTGGTCCTCGATCGACTCGTCGTTGCCGGTGAGCTTCGAGAGCAGACCACCGGACTGCTGCTTTCGTTCGACCGCTTCGCGGGCGTAGCCGACGGTGGAGACGCCGCCGCCCGAGAGGGTGTTGATGATCTCGGAGCTGTCGACGACGGATTCGGCCACCTCCTGTCCCTGGCGAACCTCGCCCGCACCGAACAGGATACCGAACCGCTTGACGATCTCCTCGTTGATTTCGTCGTAGCCACTCTGGACGGATTCGCCGGTCTGGCGCCAGGCGTCGTTGTCGAAGACGAGGAGGTTGTCGACCTCGTTGACGAGCGTCTGGAACGAGCGGGCGGCGTTGAGTGTGTAGATCCCCCCTTCGTCGCTCCCGGGCAGGATGCCGAGCCCGTACACCGGCTCCGTGTAGATCCGCTTGAGGTGTTTCGCGAGCACCGGCGACCCCCCGCTCCCGGTGCCGCCGCCGAGACCGGCGACGATGAGGAAGGCGTCCACCTCGTGGACCGGGATGCCGTCGATGGCGCCCTGCACTTCTCCGATGTCTTCCTCTGCGACCTCCGCGCCGAGTTCGTTGTCCGCACCGACGCCGTGTCCCTTCACGCGGGACTGGCCGATGAGCACGCGCTGCTCCTGGGGGATGTGTTCCAGCCCCATCAGGTCGGCCTTGGCCGTGTTGACCGCGACGGCTGCGCGGACGATTTCACTTCCCGTCCGCTGATCGTACTCGAGGAACTTATCGACGATCTTGCCGCCGGCCTGACCGAACCCGATCATGGCTAGTTTCATAGTTTCAGACCCCTCTTCATTGGGAAGAACCCAGGCGGAAAACGGACATAAACCTTGTGGGCGATGGCCTCGATCGGCCCCGATTTCGGCGCCGAAATCGGGGGACGGAAGCGGGGGAGTCGACGTTTCGATCACGTCGGACGGGCGTCTGCCGTCCGTCAGCGATCGCCGAGGTAGTCGCCGAGCGTCTTCAGGTCCTCCTCGTCGACGCCGAAGGCCTCCACGTCGTTGTGTTCGGTGGTGTTGTCGAACTGGAGCGACCGGTACTGATCGGCACCCATCGGCGCGCCGGGTATCGATCCGAGCACCGACAGACCCACCTTGGCCAGCGCCATCGGAACCGGCACGACCGTCGTCGGACGCCCCTCGCTCCCGTGGACGATCCGGGCGATCTCCGCGAGCGTACGCTTCTCCGGACCGCCGAGTTCGTACACGCCCCCGTCGTAGGCGTCCGTCTCCACCGCCTCGGCGAGCAGCGGCGTCAGATCCCCGATCCAGATGGGCTGGAACCGGGTCTTGCCGCCGCCGGGTAGGGGCGTGAGATACGGCGGCGCCAGCTTCTTGGTGAAGGAGACGAACTCGCCCCCGTCGCCGAAGATGACCGACGGGCGGAAGATCACGTAACGCAGCGACGACGATCTGACGATGCTCTCTGCCTCCCCTTTCGCGCGGATGTACGCCGTCGCTCCGCCCGGATCGGCGCCCAGCGCGCTCATCTGGACGACTTTCTCGACGCCCGCCTCCTCGGCCGCGTCGACGACGTTCTGCGTTCCCTGCCGGTGGATCCGGTCGTGCATCTCGTCGCCGCCCGAGGGCTTGAACAGCGGCGACAGCGCGACCAGGTTGACGACGACGTCCATCCCGCGCATCGGTTCGAGCAGCGAATCGTAGGCCGTCACGTCGCCCATCGCCTTCTCGACGCCGCCCGGGAGGTCGCCGCTGCTCGGGCGTCGCGACAGCGCCGTCACCGAGTGCCCACGCGACTTCAGTTCGCGGCACAGATAGCCGCCGACGAATCCGCTCCCGCCGGTTACCAGAATCTTCATAGCCTATACATTTTCCCGTATCGACCTAAAGCTAACGCGCTGTCAGTCGTTCACACGGCGGTCGTGTCTCGCTCGATGGCACCCTCACGATCGTATCAGAATACGAATATCAACTGCACGCCGAGTCGCCCCGCGTCGTCGACCCGGACGGTTAAGCGCTCGCCGCGGTATGTGTCGGTATGCTCCTCACGCTGGAGGGACTCGACGGCAGCGGCAAGACGTCGGCCTGGCGGGCGCTCCGGGACCGGTACCCGTCCGCCGTGTTCACACACGAGCCGACCGACTCGTGGTACGGCGAGGCCGTCGCCCGCTCCGTCGCCGCCACGGACGCCGATCCGCTCGCGGAACTGTTCCTCTACACCGCCGACCACGCCGACCACCTCGCTCGCGTGATCCGCCCGGCGCTCGCCGATGGCTCGCTCGTCGTCTCCGATCGCTACTCCGACTCACGGATCGCCTACCAGGCGGCGACGCTCGCCGACACCCTCGAGGACCCGTTCGAGTACGTCCGCTCGATTCACGAGCCGTTCTCGCGGTCCCCCGACGCGACGCTGTATCTCGACGTCGACCCCGAGACGGCCGCCGAGCGCAGCGGCGGCACGGACAAGTTCGAACGCGTCGACCACCTCCGGGCGGTCCGGGAGGGGTACGAGCGCCTGCTCGCGGCCGAGCCCGAGCGGTTCGTCCGCATCGACGCGACCCGCCCCGAGACGGCCGTCCTCGACGACGTCATCGCCGCCGTCGAGGGCCTCGTCTAGCGCCCCGTCGTCTCCGGCAGTTCGTACTCGTCGGGAGCGGGGACGTACAGCACGTCGATGGTCACGCCGAGACCCATCGGGAGGCCGATCATCAGCCCGACGACGGCGGCCGCGCTGCCGAGGTCGACGCCGACGCCGAGGCTGAACGCGACGATTGTCGTCACCACGAGTACCACGGGTACCAGAAACGCCGTGTAGGCGACCGCGCCCCACCGGGTGTCGAGCTGGAGGCGGAAAAAGCGGGTCATGATCGCGGCGATGAAGGTGTTGCCGACGAAGACGACGGCCATCAGGGCGAAATCCAGAATCGTCGCCATGGCGGTGGTAGGTACTCGACCGGCTTTGGCCTGTCGGCTATCGATCGCCGGCGCGCCGCGCCCGGTCGACGAGGCCGGCCACGGGATCGACGTAGTCGTAGCCGGGGATGATCCCTTGGACGTACGTCCCCTCGACGTAGTTGACGATGGCGGCCGCGTCGTCGGCGCCGCGCCGCTCGTTGATGTCCGCGAACGCGAACTCGACGACGACCGCCTCGCCTCTCGCTTCGACGGTCGGATCGAAGTCGTGATCGCCGCGGACGACACCGTCGGCGTCCCCGACCCGCAGTTCGAACGTCTCCAGCCATCCCTCCTCGACTACGGGTGCCACGTCGCCGTCGACGGCCGCCGAGAGCGACGGCACGCTGACGGTGACCTCGTAGTCGATTCGCCCGTCCGACTCGCCCGCCGTCACGACGGCGTCGAACGTCGTCTCGGCCGCGAACCGTCGTCCCTCGATTCGCTCGAACGCGTCGTGGTCGCGGAACGCCTGCACGGCCCGTCCGGATGTCTCGCTCATACCAGCTACAGGCGCCGACCGGCCAAAAGCCCCACGCGTTCGCTCGGCCGTGGCTTTCGACACCCCGGCCATCCTGCCGCCGGCGGCACGCTTAAGTTCCTCCCACCATTTGATCCACGTGACGCTTCGTCTGGAGGGCCGAAGCGTCAGCGGGGACCAATTCAGGGCGGCAAGCGATCGTACGGGCGCCTCTTTTCCCGTACGATCGCTTTTCGCTTTCCGTTCACGACGTCGAGTGAATAGTCCGGCGTTTTCACCGGTCATTGCACCTCATCTTCGGGAGGGGATTCGAACCACGGTCGCTCCGCTACGCGTCGCTCCCTGATTCGAATCCCGGTCGCACTGCTCCGCACGTCGTTCGGAGCAGTGCGAGGGAGGGGATTCGAACCCCCGAACTCCTACGAGAGCGGGTCTTAAGCCCGCCGCCTTTGGCCTGGCTCGGCCACCCTCGCGCAACTACACTCCCGTTTCCCGCTCCCGCGCAAGTGGCTTTCGGTCCGGCGATCCGTGAGTTGGCGCGGGGTTACTCGTCGTCGCCGTCGCCGTCGAACGTCCGGAAGTCGACCGACGCTCCGAGAATCTCGGCGAGTGACGTAACCGTCTCCCGAAGCTCCTCGATTTGGCGCTCCTGTCGGTCGAGTCCGTCGGCGAGTTCCTCGACCGACGTCTCCAGCGTCTCCATCTCCCCCTGCAGGTCGTCGGGGACTGCCTCCGCCAACTCCGCGACGGACTCGCGAACCGCCTCGGCTTCGTCCGCCGAGACCAGGCCGTGTTCCGAGGGGTTGGAGAGCATCCGTCGGTGTGATAGGATCGCCTCCGAGACGCTCTCGCTCCCGTCCGGCAGACCGATGGTCAGCGGTTCGACTTCGTCCGAGAGGGCGCTTTCGGGTCCGGAGTCGCCGTCGTCGCCCTCGTCGACGACGCTCGCCGTTGCCGTCCCGTCCGCGTCCCCACTCCGATCGGCTGGATCGATTTTCATGTCACGGCCTTCGCTCCGCCCGCTGATAAATTGTCGTCAGACAACGATAATCGATCCGATAGATTTTCGGCGCCCGTCCTATCCCTCGTACCGCGTCTCGACCCGGCGGTCGAACGCCGTGGCGAGGTCTTCGGTGAGCGGCCCCCCGCCGACGGCGCTCCCGTCGACGGCCGCCACCGGGCGCACTTCCCAGGTTGTGTTCGTCAGGAACGCCTCGTCGGCCGTCCGAATCGCGTCCGGATCGTACGTCCCCGTCTCGACCGGGACGTCGAGTTCGGCCGCCAGTTCGAGGACGACGGCCCGCGTCACGCCCGGCAAGATCGGCGCCGCGAGCGAGGGCGTTTTGAGCGTTCCGTCGTCGACGAAGAAGACGTTGCTCGTCGCTCCCTCCGCGACGGCGCCGTCGACGTCGCGGACGAGACATTCGTCCGCGTCCGTCCCCCGGAGTTCCAGCCGCGCCAGGATCCCGTCGAGGTAGTTGTGCGTCTTGGCGTCGGCGGGCATCGACGCCTCGGGAATCCGACGCCGCTCGACCGTCCGCACGTCGGCGGCGCCGTCCCACACGTCCTCGCCGTCGCCGCCGCCGCGGGGGAGGGGCTTGACGATGATCACTACCGTCGGATCGACGTCCGTCGCCGGCGTCAGCTTCCCCGGTTGGACGCCCCGCGTCACGGAGACGCGCACGTACGCGTCGTCGAGGCCGTTCGCGGCGAGCGTCGCCTCGATCCGGGCGTGGAGGTCGTCGGGAACGGCGTTGCCCATCCCGAGCGTCTCGCAGGTTTTCGTCAGGCGGTCCAGGTGCGCGTTCCACTCGAACACCGTGCCGCCGTAGGCCCGGCACGTCTCGAAGGCGGCGTCGCCGTACAGGAAGCCGCGGTCCTCGACGCTCACCGACGCCGCTGCGGCGTCGACCAGTCGGCCGTTCACGTGGTACTGCACAGGTCCAGGAAGTTGCGGACGAGTCGGTCCCCGTCCTCGGTCAGGATACTCTCCGGGTGAAACTGGACGCCGACGTGTGGCTTCTCGCGGTGGCGGACACCCATCACGACGCCGCGCTCGTCGTCGGTGTGGGCCGTCTCCTCCAGGACGGCGGGGACGTCGCCGCGGTCGACAGCCAGCGAGTGGTACCGCCCCACGTCGATCCGGTCGGGCAGCTCCGCGAACACGCCGGCGCCGTCGTGGCGGACCGTCGACCGTTTGCCGTGGACCACCTCGGGCGCGTGGCCGACCGTCGCGCCGTGGACCGCACACAGCGCCTGGTGGCCGAGACACACTCCGAGCGTCGGGTACGCCAACTCGGCGAAGACGGGCATCGACACGCCGGCGTCCTGTGGGGTGCCGGGCCCCGGCGAGACGACGATGCCGTCCGGATCCAACGCGTCGATTCCCGCCACGTCAACCGTGTCGTTTCGGCGAACGATCACCTCCGACGCCGCTTTGCCGACGTACTGGACGAGGTTGTACGCGAAGGAGTCGTAGTTGTCGACGACCAGCACTCGGGTCACCCTCGTGTTACCTCCACTTCCATCTCCGTCCCGTCGCCGAGGGCGGCGTCCACTGCGTTGACGAGCGCCCGCGCTTTCGCCAGCGTCTCGTCGTACTCGCGGTCCGGCACCGAGTCGTGTACGATGCCTCCGCCGACGCGGAGGTGGTACTCGTCGCCGTGGCGGACCAGCGTTCGGATGATGATGTTGAGCGTCGCCCGCCCGTCGAACCCGATCGCCGCCATGCTTCCCGTGTACGGTCCGCGACGGCGCGTTTCCACCTCGTCGATGATCTCCATCGTCCGTGGCTTGGGCGCGCCCGTGATCGTCCCGCCCGGGAACGTCGCCCCGATGGCGTCGCCGAGGTCGTAGCTGTCGGCCAGTCGCCCCGTCACCTCCGAGACGAGGTGAAACACCTCCGAGTAGCGGTCGACGCGGCGGTACTCGTCGACCGTGACCGAGCCGTACTCGCTCACCTTCCCCAGGTCGTTGCGTTCGAGGTCGACCAACATCGCGTGTTCGGCCCGCTCTTTCTCGTCGTTCCGGAGGTCGGCCTCCAGTCGACGGTCCGCCTCGGCCGTCTCGCCCCGCGGCCGAGTGCCCGCGATGGGCTCCGTCCGCAGGCGGTCGCCCTCCCGCTCCAGCAACAGTTCGGGGCTCGCGCTCACCAGGTCGACGCCGGGGAACTCGACCAGCCCCGAGTACGGCGCTGGGTTCACCTCCCGCAGCGCGGCGAAGGCCTCGACGGGATGGACCGCGGCCGGCGCCGTCAGCCGGTGAGAGATGTTCGCCTGGAACGTGTCGCCGTCGCGGACGTACGCTTGGACGCGTCGAACCCGATCGGCGTACGCCGTCCGATCACAGGAGCTCCTGAACCGCACCGGCCCCGTCGTCGGTGGCTCGCCGACGGACGGGTCGCCCGTCGTCGCCGCCGCGGCCAACTCCAGGGCGCGCCCGACGCCCCGATCGTAGGCGGCGTCGACGCCGTCACCGTCGCCATCCACCCGCGGCGTCGCGACGATCCGGAGCGTCGACTCGCCCGCCCGCCACGCCGCGAGACAGGTGTAGCGCGCGAGTTGCAGGCGCGGCAGCCCCCGATCGTCGACGGCCGTCGACGGGAGATCCTCGATCTCCCGCACCGTGTCGTAGGAGAGCCACCCGAAGAAGCCGCCGGGGTAGGGAATTTCGCAGTCACCGCGGGCCAGCGACTCGCTCGCGACGAGGTCGGTTATCGTATCGAGGACTCCGTCGGCTTCGACCTCGTGGACGGCGCCGGGATCGACGCCGAAGTACCCCCACCCGGGCTGGCCGCCCGACGTCTCGAAGAACACCGATGGCGCCTCGCCCCGTGCCCGCCGGTAGGCCTCGAACGGCTCCGCGTCGATTTCGACGACGACCGGGACGCGCGCTCCCGGGAGTGCCCCCGACGCCGCGGCGCGGAACGCGTCGCGCGAGGTGTCGACCGTCGGTTCGCCGCCGGCGGTCACGGCGCCTTCACCCCCTCCGTGCCGTGGCGGTCGCCCGGCGTCCGTGCCCCCGTCTCAGCGGTCCACATCGACGGATTCGAGGCGGACGTCGTCGAGTGGCTTGTCGTCCGGGTCAGTCTTCACCGACCCGAGTTCCTCGACGACGTCCATACCGTCGGTCACCTCGCCGAAGACGGCGTGGCTGTCGTCGAGGTGTGGCTGTGCGTCGAGCGTGATGAAAAACTGCGATCCGTTGGTGTCCGGGCCGCGGTTGGCCATCGAGAGGACGCCCGGCCCGTCGTGGCGGAGGTCGGGGTGGAACTCGTCGTCGAAGGTGTAGCCCGGACCACCGCGACCGGTGCCGGTCGGATCGCCGCCTTGGATCATGAACCCGTGGATGATCCGGTGGAAGGGGATGTCGGCGTACAGCGCGTCGCCGCGAATCTCGCCCGTCTCGGGGTCCTCCCACGTCGTCGTCTCCGGCGCGGGGTCCGCGCTCGCGGCCGGATCGTGTTCGGCGAGGTTGACGAAGTTCTCGACCGTCGTCGGCACTCGGTCCGCGAACAGTTCGACCGTGATGTCGCCGTGTGTCGTACGGAGCGTCGCAGTCGGATTGCTCATACGTTCTCCTGGCGGTCCGCCGGGATAACGTTGCTGTCCCGCGGCGGCGAGACGAACCGTCCGCCCGCGGTGGCTCACGACCGCTTTCGTCCGGTTGCGGGCGTCGACGTCGTGTCGTTCGACGTCGGGGTCGGCGTCGGCGTCGCGGTCGGTGTCGGCGTCCCGTTAGCCCCCGACTCGCCGTCCTCGTCCGGCGGCGCGCGATAGTCCCCCTCGATCATGAACTCGGCCACGTACGCGACCAGCCGTTCGTTGTCGGCGACCCGGTGGCGGTCGCTGCGCAGGAACGTCTTGTCGCCGAGCAACAGGGCGTTGTTTCGCTCGACGACGACGGGGTACTCGCCGGTCACCTCGTCGCTCCCGGATTTGTGGGTCTCCGGCGCGGTCCGCAGGAGGACGGTCCCGTCGCGGGCCGTGACGGCCGCCGCGGTGTACATCGCCACGTCTTCGACGCCGTCGAGGTCATCGGCACCCTCGTCCGTCGGCCGTGCGAGGACGTGCTTGAACGTGCCGTCGGCGTTCTCCTGGTTGTAGAGGTACTCCGTGTCCACGCTCATCCCGTACCGGGAGCCGAGCGTCGTGAGCCGACTCTCCTGTGTCTGGATGCTGGACCCGAGGAGGCCGGTGGTGATTGCGGTTCGGTCCGGCTCCCCGACCATCACCAGCCGCCCGCCGTTGCCCGTGAACTGCCGCACGTCGTCGACGTCGCCGGTGAGATACTCCGACCCCGGATCGATCACGAGGAAGGCGTCGGCGTCCTCCAGGGCGGTCGCCAGATCCCCGTCGGTGTAGAACTCGACGGCGTACCCCTCGCGAACCAGCGCGTCCACGAGCGGCGCGATGTCGGCGCGCGTGAACCGGTTCGAGTGCCCGCGGTCGATGACGACCGTCCCCGTCTCGTCCGCGTCGGGATCCGGATCGGCGTCGACCGTCCCCGTCGCCGCTACTGGCTCGGGAGCGACGGTGTCGGGGTCGTACTCGGGGTTTTCGAGCGTCTCCTCGTCGGTCTCATCCTGGACGAGCGCCGGTCCCCCGGCCGCCACCGCGACCACGACGACGACGGTCAGGACGAGCACGACGAGGCGCTTGCCCAGTTCACGCAGCATGGGTTCCTCCCGGTGTCTCGGTCGCCCCGGGTCCGTCCGCGGTCGGCGCGTCGGCCGACCCGTTGGTCGCCGACTCCAGATACGTCGCCGGCACCATCAGGAAGACGGGGCCGGACGGCTCCTCGCCGTGGAGGTACGCGGCCGACACCATCTCCTTGTCCGGCGCCGTCGACGCGACGTAGTTCGACCGCGAGAGGAACCGCACGGTCCCGTCGGGGCGCATCACGCGCACGTCGTAGCTGTCGAGCTCCGCCTCGTCGGCGGCGTGTTCGACCGCGGCCTGCCGACCGCCGATGGAGTCGACGAGGCCGTTCTGCACCGCCTGCGTGCCGCTGTAGACGCGTGCCTGTTCGACCTCGCTCCGCGACAGCTCGATCCTGTCGCCGCGTTGCTCGAACACGGCGCCGACGAAGGCGTTACCCAGCGACTCGAGGATGTAGTTGAACTCGCGCTCGTCGCCGCCGGTCAGCTTGTTCGGGCCGGTCGTGGAGACGATGGTCGTCGGCTCCAGCGCCTGTGGCGTCGTCGCGAGGACGCCCACGCTCCCGACGGTCGAGGCCGGCTTGGTGTAGATGTGATCGCTCGGCGCGATCGTGTAGTACGCGCCGGAGGCCGCCGAGGCGTCGACGCTGGTGATCACCGGCATCTCCGCCGACGTCCGCTTGGTCTGGAGATACAACTCCTCGCTGGCGGCGGCCCCACCACCCCCGCTGTTCACGAGCAACACGACTGCCTTCACGTCCGGATCGGCCCGAGCCTGTTGGAGCATGGACGACACCCCGGCGGCCGTCCCGCCGTCGATGGTTCCCGCGACCGGGACGACCGCGACCGTCCCCTCGGAGGACGTCGCGTCCCACGCGACGGGCGCCAGCGCGAGGCCGACGACCACGCCGATGACGACGAACAGCACGTACGACCGTGCGATTCGCGTCAGGAGGGCTCGTAGTCTGCTTGCCATAGCGTACGTGAAGGAGTACCTCTACAAAAAACGTCGGGCGGGGCCGTCACAGCGGCGAGAACTCCGCCAGCAACTGCACGCCCCGGAGGGCGCCGGCCCTGGCCGCGGCCCCGCCCTTGAGCGCACCCACCTTCGCGTAGTAGCCGCTCTTCCGGGCCGTGCCGACGGCGTAGTGATGTGCCGAGGCCGCGATCGGCTGGCTGCGCCCGTGCATCCGCATCGACCCACTCCGGATGCCCTCGAGGACCGTGCCGCCGTCGAGGGCGTCCCGCGTCACGTCCTCGACGACGAGTTCGGTGAACGCCCGGCCGACGTGGGGGACGGAGTGGGCGTCGCTCGCGGCCAGCGCCGGATAGTCGTGGTCGGCCGCGAACCGCCGTGCCCGCCGGTTCCGAAACCCCGTGAACAGCCACGAGTTGAACACCTCGATCGCGTCGCAGTCGACGAGGTGGCGTCGCGGAATCCCGTGACGGCTCCGCTGGAACGGGTGGGGGACGACCGCCACGCCGCCGTGATCGCGCACCCACGCTACCGTCTCGTCGAGCGGCGCGCGCCGCGGCGGCATCTCGGCTACGCCGATCGCGAGCAGATGCCCGACGGCCGTCGACACCTCCACGCCCGGGATGCCGATCAGGCCGTACTCCGGCGCGAGCTCGGCCGCACGGAGCGACTCGTGGATCACGTCGTGGTCGGTGACGACGATACCGTCCAGCCCGATTTCGGCGGCCTGCTCCAGCAGTAGCTCGACGGGGTCGTGGCCGTCGTAGGAGGCCTCCGAGTGGACGTGGGGGTCGATCCGGAGCGTCGTCTGACTCACACCGTCCATTCGACAGGCGCGGAGATAAGCCTCGCGGCTCGGTATCGGCGCGGCGGGGCACCGAACGCCGCGACGCGGTCCGGGACGGCGCTACTCCACGACGGCGAGCGTCCCGTCGAGTACGTCTCGGACCGCCGCAACCTGGTCGTCGTCGAGTTCGACCAGCGGCGGCCGCACCGAGTCGTCGTCGATGACGCCGCGTTCGATCAGCGCCGCCTTCGTCGACGGGGCGAAGCCGAACTCGAGTGACGTGTTGAACGAGGGCGCGATGTGGTTCAACTGCAGGTCGCGCGCGCGGTCGATATCGTTTCGATCCGTCGCGTCGATGGCCTCGGCCAACAGGCCCGGCAGGTAGTTCGACACCGCGTTGATTCCTCCCGTGGCTCCCATCGAGACGGCGGGGACGAGCTGGCTGTCCCACCCCTGGAACAGGTGGAACTCCTCGCCCGTGCGCCGGATGATCTCGAGGAGGTGGGTCAGATCGCCGCTGGTGTCTTTCATGCCCGCGAGGTCGGGATGGTCGGCGACCGCCTCCACGAGGCCGGCATCGATCGACTGGCCGACACAGGAGGGAATGTTGTAGAGGATTATCGGGAGCGACGTGTCCGCGAGGACGGCGCGCAGGAACCGCTCGTTGCCGGCCGGATCGTTCGCACCGTGGAAGTACGGCAGGACGATCAGAGCCGCGTCGGCGCCACAGTCCGCCGCGACGTCGATGCGTTCGAGGGTGCCCGCGACGCTCGTCGCCGCCGCGCCCGGGAGGACGGGTGCGCCGTTTGCCGCCTCGACGCTCGTCGAGACGACCGTCTCGTACTCTTCGTCGCTGAGGCTGGCGAACTCGCCGGTCGTCCCGCAGGGCACGAGCCCGTCGGCACCGTTTTCGAGGACGAACTCCGCGATGTCGGCGACGGCGTCGGCGTCGACCGAGCCGTTCGAGAAGGGCGTTACGGTCGGCACGAGCGTCGTGCCGTACTCCGAGTCGGCGGGTGCAGTTGGCATAGTGGGTGGCGCCACGACGCGCGGACAGTTAGGCGTTCCCCTGTGTGGCTACGGCGACGGCCCGGCGTCGGCGTCGGCGTCGGTGCCGGTGCCGGCGTCCGCCCGGCCGAACGCGCCGTCGACCCGTTCCGCGAGCGTGTCGAGGACGATCAGCGTCGGCGGTAGCGTCGCAAGCGCGGCCACCAGCGTCAGGAAGATGACACCGACTGTCAGGAAGCCGAAGTCCGCGAGGATTGGGAACGGCGAGAGCGTCAGCGCCGAGAAGCCAAAGACCGTCGTCATCCCCGAGACGGAGATTGCCTTGCCGACGCGGGTGGCGGCCGTCTCCACGGCGTCGAGTTTGCTCACGCCCGCCTTGGATTTCTCCTCGTAGTACCGCTCCATCACGATGATGGTGTACTCGGCGCCGATGCCGACGGTCATGGCGCCGAGCGAGGCGCCGAGCGGGGAGACGGCGATGTCCAGTGCCGCCATGTAGAGGTTCTGCCACCCGATGACGAACACCATCGGAACCAGCGGTGCCGTCGCCTTCACGAGGTTCCGGTAGTACGCGAACAGCAGGCCGAAGACGAACAGCACGCCCATCCCCGTCGTCACGTTCCGGCTCTCGATCTGATCGACGACCGACGGCGGCGTGACGACGGCGGATCCCGTCAGGCTCGCGTCGACACCCGGCGGCGGGTTGCTGAAGCGAATCGCCTTCTCGACGTTCGTGATGAACGACAGCGTCTGGTCGGTCGTCATGTCCTGGGCGCCGACGACCGTGATGTGTGCGGCGCCGTCGTTGTAGTACCGGCTGCGCTCCTGTTCGGGCACCGACGCGAGGACACGCTCGACACCGGCCCGTGTCTCCGGAATCTCGCCGCCGTTGTGCTCGGCCACCAGCGTCGCTGGCGAGTCCACCCCTTGGACGAGCGGCGCCCCGACCGCCACGCGCTCGAAGCGTTGCATCCACTGCAACACCGCCGGATGCCTGAGTTCGCTCCCCGTGACGAGCACGTCGTACTGGACGGCGGTCCCGCCGCCGGTCTGGGCGCGGAACTGCTGGAGGTCGACGTAGGCTGGCAGGTCTTGGGGAACGAACTCCTCGGTGTCCGCGAGCGTATCGAGCCCCTGTCCCGCCTGGAACCCCGCGCCCATCAACAGCAGCGCAACGAGCAGGACGACACCGGGATTGGCCGCCAGCGTCCGCGACGTGCGCCCGAGCGCTCGGCCGAACGCCCCGACCCGCTCGGAGTTGGACGGATCCTTTCGGTCGGAGTCGGTCGGGTCGTCGCTCCCGTCGTCCTCGCCGTCGACTTCGTGGCGTCCGAGTTCGCCGAACACCCGGCGTCGAACGCGGGCGTACAGCGTCAACACCGGGAGCAGGACGATGAGCCCCGCGAGGAACGTCAGCAGAACGCCGAAGATGGACGTCTGGGCGAACCAGACGAACGCGGGCGTCCCGCGGGTCGAAATCCAGGTGGCGCCAAAGCCCAGGGCAGCGGCGAGCATCGCGACGAACACCGGCGGGCCGATGCCGGAGAGCGCCCGCGGGAGCGCCTCCCGCGGGGACGCCGTCTCCAACTCCTCTTCGTAGCGCTCGTGGAACTGGACCGAGTAGTCGATGCCCAGTCCGATCAGGATGGGAAAGACCGAACTCGTCAGCGTCGAGTTGGGGATGCCCGCGTAGCCAATGGCGCCGAACGTGTAGAGCACCCCGGTGAACACGGCGACGATGGGGAGAAGGCGGAGTCGCACCCCACGGAAGAGGAAAAAGAGCGCGACGATCATCAACCCGACCGCGAGGCCGAGCAACTGGTTCGTGCTCTGCTGGATGAGCACCGACAACTGCGCGGAGAAGGCCGCCGACCCGGTGAGGATCACGTCCACCCCGGCGGGGAAGCGCGCCCACTCCTCGGCGCTCAGTGCCTCCGTGTAGATCGGTCGTTCCTCTTCCTGTGTGAGGCCGGGTTCGAACACCACCCGCACGAACACGACGTCGGAGTCGCCGACGACCCGTTCGATCTGCTCCTCCGAGTTCGGGATCCGACCGTATTCGGACCGCACCCGGTCGGCCGGGCTCGATACGTACGCGACGTCGTCGACGTTCGACATCCGATCGTCGAACCGCGCCATCGCCCTGAGCGTCGCCGGATCCGTCGTCTCGCCTCTGACGAGGACGGCGATCGACCCCCGATCGAACGCGTCGTCGAACCGCTCTAGGGTCGGATCCTCGCCGGTAAAGGCCGCGTCGCCCGTGACGCTCGTGATCTGTGCGGCTCCGCCGAACGCCGCGAGGAGAAGCAGCGCCGCGATCAGCAGCGTCGCGACCGGGTGCGCCTGAATCTCGTGACCGAGCTGCCGGAAGACGTCCCCGAGTCGGTCCATCAGCTCACCCCCTCGGGCGACCGCGTCTTCGAGCGCCCGGGACCCTCCGATCGATCGGTCATCGCCGGCGGTACCAGACGAAACCTCCGATCACGGCCAGCACGACCACGGCACCGACGACGGGGAGTGGCACCGGCGGTCCACCCGAGGGCTCGTTGACCGGCACGCCGATCGACATGCCGTCCGTGAACTCCGTGTCGCCGTCGGGCTCCTCGTACCGCACCTCCACCGAGGAGTCGTACTGCTTGGGGATGGCGTCGCTCGACGCGCTGATCCTGAAGGATGCCGTCGACGTGTTGCCCGACTCCATCCGTCCCAGGAACGCGCCGTCGTCGGACGTCGACAGGGGATCGCTGGTGAACAGTCGGGCGTTGACCGCCGAAATCGGATCGTCACCGACGTAGCGGACGTCGACGGAGAGCTGTGCCGTCCCGCCGGGCGTCACCGTCGTCGAGACGTTCGACACCTCGAAGCGGTCGCGCTCGGGGTCGATCGCCGCCGTCTTCCGGATCGGGTTCGGCGCCGTTCGGACGTCGCCGTCCGCGTTCTCGTACTCCACGTCGAAGCTGAAGGAGTTCGATCCCGGCTCGGCGTCGTCAGAGATGGCCGCCGTGAACGTGACCGCCGCGGACTCGCCGGGGTCGAGCGTTCCGACTGCCGCCTCGCCGTTCGTCGGCGTCACCGTCCCGTGGTCACGCATCCTGACGACGACGTTCCGGGCGGGGGCCGGCCCGGTGTTCGTTATCCGCCCCGTGATGGTCGCCTCGTTCTCGTCGACCCGGAAGCTCGACGTGTCGAGTGCCGACATCTCGAACGTTCGCTCCCCCCGCACCGTCACGCCCGCGGTCAGCGTGTCGGAGCGCTGGCCGATGTCGTTCTCGTCGCGGTACGAGACGGTGGTGTCGACGGGATACTCGCCCGGCGTGAGGTCGTCGGTGGCGCCGACCTGGACCGACACCCGTCGCGTCTCACCCGGCTCCAGCGAGCGCACGAACACGCCGGTCTCGGCCGACGGATTCGACGGGCTACCGAAGAACAGCCCCGACGCCCCCGCCGCGAGTCGAACCGACGCGTTCTCCGCCGTCTGCGTCCCCGTATTCTCGATCGTGAACGTCATCGAGCCGGTGTCGCCGGCGAACAGTCGGTTCGTCCCCTCGGAAATAATGTCGAACTTCGCGCGCTCCTCGATTCGGATCGTCAGATCCACCGTCCGCTCCTTGTCCAGCCAGACGTACTCGGTCTCCGTCGGCGCCGAACTGGGTCCCTCGTAGATCACTGCCCGCGCGTGGCGGTAGGTTACCTCGACCGGAATCGTGTAAGTGCCCGGTTCGGCGTCACCGATCTCGAGAGCGAAGCTGAACTCACCGACGCCCCCCGGACCGATGCTCCCGGCGGTCACCGCTCCGGACTTCACGTCGATCGGCGCGTCGATCCGGTCATCGAGGACGCGCATCTGGGTGCTTCGGGCCGTCTGCACCTGCTCCTCGAAGCGACCGACTCCGCCGTCCTCGATCCGCCCGTCGTTCGAGGCGAAGACCGTCAACTCCGCCCGCTCGTTCGTCTGGAACGTGTCGTCGGCGACGCTGTAACTCAGCTCCGGGTTCCCGGTGACGATGCTCGACGCTACCGTGGGAACGACCGGCGCGAGAAGCAAGAGTCCGACGACCGCCAAAATCGTGATCCGCCTCATGGTCGCATCTCCGGTTCGTCGGTCATAACGATGACGATTGATGGGATTACACGAAAACGATGTTCAACGGTATTCGAGTTGTTTCGGGCGCTCGGGCGTCGCCCGACGATGCGTTCGTGCCGTCGGTTGGCCGTCTATTGAGCGACGCTACGGCCCTGGATGGCGAGTCTCTCGAACCGGGGACATCGACAGTATCAGTACGACAGTCGGATCGTCCGGTCGGATTCACCACCGACGAGTTTCAACGTCTCGTGATCGTTGTCGAGTACCGGAGACGACGACCCCCAGTAGGCGTGGCCGTCGGTGTCCCGTCCCCGCCCGACGTGGACGACGAGTTCCGCTCCCGGCGGGAGTTCGCGCCCGTCGGCGAAGAAGTACGCGTGGCCGTCGCCGTCGACGAGATACCAGCCGGTGAGGTCGACGGTCACCTCGCCGACGTTCTCGAGGACGACGTACTCATCGGTCAGCGCCGCCGCGTCGTCACCCGGCGGGTTGGGGTGGACGGCGGCGATTCGGACGTCCGGTTCGTTCGACTCCCGGAGCGGCGGCGTCGGCTCGACGGTCGCACACGACCAGACGCCGCGCTCGGCGCTGCGGGCGGCCCGTTCCGCGTCGGCGTACCTGTCGGCGGTGGCGCGGGCGTAGCCGCGCTCGACCAGTCGACGATTGATCGACCGCCCGTCCGCGGTGAGGACGACCCGATCCAGGCCGGTGCCACTTTCGATCGTACGGATCCCGACCGATTCGTCGACGAGTTCCCGTACGTCGAGCAGTGCCCGCCGACCGTAGTCGGCGAGACACGTCCGCCCCCGACTTCCGGTCACCACGCCGTCGAACCGTTCGGGATCGGCCCCGTCGACGCCGGGTGCGTCGATCCCCGCGAGCCGAACCGTCCGCCGGGCACCCCCCGCGGTTCGGTAGACGAGTCGGTCGCCGGTGACGGCGTCGACAACCGTCGCGTTCGCCGCGTTCGTCGCCGACACGTTCGTGGCTGCCGTCGCCGTCGACACACGGCGCTCGACGGCCGCCGAGGGGCCACCCACCGTCGCGGCCGGTTCGGATGGTCCGTCACCGGACGTCGCGGCCGCCGTGGCCGTCGCCGGGCGCTCGACGGGGTCGGCCGGGACCGGCCCCACGGCCACGCCCCCGACCGCCAGGCCGACCACCACGACGACGAGGGTAGCCCGGTGATCGAGGCCGTCGATCCGGGTGACGACGTACGCACCCGCCCCGAAACCGAGTGCGAGCACGAACGCGAGCGTGGCGAGCGAAAGCATGGTCGTTGGCTTCGATCCGTGACCGACCGTCTTAGTTGTTCGTTCACAATCTCGGCCGTGATACTGCCCGTCCGCCTTCCCGATCCGTCTCAGCGAAACCGGATCCGCCGCACGGACAGTTCGATATCGAACCGGTCGACGTCGGTCGACTCCTCGGCCCGCCCGTCGCGCTCGAACCGCACCTCGTCGGTCACGCGCTCGCTCTCGTCGGGGTCGAGGCCGTCATCGTCGTCCTCGTCGTCACGGTCCTCGTCGTCACGGTCCTCGTCGTCGAACCGAAACCGGGGGTAGTCGACCGCGACGATCCGCGAGATGTCCCCACGCTCGTACCGGAGCCGCCCCCGAAACTCGACGTCCCTGATCGTCCGCGATCCCGTGTTCTCGACGTCGAAGCGGTAGCTGACGAACGCGAACGTCTCCAGTCGACTCCGGCGGACGGAGAGCTGGCGGTTCGACACCTCGATGGCGTCGCCGAGAAGCGGCGCCGCGGTCGGTGCCGGTGACGCCGTTCGTGTGGGCTGGTCCGTCGGCGCCGCCGTCGGTTCGGGCGTCGACGTCGGTGTCGGCGACGCGACGCCGGGGGTCCCCGTCGTCTCCGGTTCGATGAACAGCCCGCTACAGCCGGCCAGCGACGCGAGCAGGCCGGCGCTGGCGCCGAGAAGCGCCCGCCGTTCGACGCGGTCGTCGCCCATCGACGTGGACGTGGTGGCCGGGGATTAAAAACTCGCCCCTCGACACCCCGTGAAACCCTTTTGCTCGCTCGCCACTAGCCCCGTGTATGAGTTACGAGGCGGTCCTGTTCGACAACGACGGCGTCCTCGTCGAACCGGTCGGACGGGCGGTTCTCCGCCGTGCGACCTGGGAGGCGTTCGACGCGCTCGGCGTGCCCGACCCCGATCCGGCGGACGTCGACCGCGTCTCCATCGGCGTCACGCCCGACCTGCTCTCGTCGGTCTGTGCGACCTACGACCTCGACCCGGAGCGGTTCTGGCGTGCCCGCGACTACCACTCCTCGCACGCCCAGCGCGCCGAACTCCGCACCGGCCGGGCGACGCTCTACGACGACTTCGACGCCGTCCGTCGCATCGACGCCCCCCGCGGAATCGTCAGCTCGAATCAGCAGGACACCGTCGAGTTCATGCACGACTTCTTCGCCACGCGTGACCTCTTTGCCACCGCTTACGGACGTGCCCCCACGATCCGGAGCCTGGCCCGGAAGAAACCGGAGCCACACTACCTCAACCGGGCCCTCGCCGACTTGGACGCCGAGTCGGCGCTGTTCGTCGGCGACAGCGAGTCGGACGTGCTGGCGGCGCGAGCCGCCGGTCTCGACGCCGCGTTCGTCCGCCGCCCCCACCGCGAGTCCTACGAGCTGTCGGCCGACCCCACCTACGAACTCGACGGTCTCGACGACCTGCTCGACGTCGAGGGCGTGCCGGTCCGTGGCCGGTAGGGCGCCGAGGCTATGCGTCTCCAGTTCCTAACCACGGGTATGGCCGAAAAGGAGCGTTCCCCCGCCGATCTGTCCGACGACGAGTGGCGCGACCGACTCTCCGAGGAAGCGTATCACGTCCTGCGCGAGCGGGGTACCGAACCCAAGTTCAGCGGCGACTATCTCGATCAGAAAGCCGACGGCACCTTCGCCTGTGCGGGCTGTGGGACCACCCTCTTCGACGCCGATACCAAGTTCGACTCCGGAAGCGGCTGGCCGAGCTTCTACGACGCCGTCGACGGCGCGGTCGAGTTCGAGGCCGACACGCGACACGGGATGCGCCGGACGGAGGCGCTGTGTGCGACCTGTGGTGGCCACCTCGGTCACGTCTTCGAGGACGGCCCCGAACCCACGGGCGAGCGCTACTGCATCAACTCCGCCGCCCTCGATTTCGACCCCGAGTGATCACTCGGGGTCGCCGATGTTGACCGTCAACACCGGGGCGTCCGACATCGTCACGACCTTCTGGGAGACGCTTCCGAGCATGTTCCGTTCGTAGTCGGCCCCGTGGGTGCCCATGACGACGAGGTCGATCCCCATCTCGTCGGCGTAGGCCAACACCTCGTCCGCGGGGTTGCCCTTCCGGACGACCGTCCGGACGTCGACGCCGTCGGCGTCGAGTCGGCTCGCGGCGTCGTCGATTGCGGCCTCGCCTTCCGCCTGGAGGCCGTCGATCACGTCGCCTTTCATCTCCTCTTGGAGTGTCAGAAACGAGCGGTCGTCGATCACGTACAGGGCGTGGACGGTCGCACCGCGGCGCGTGGCGATGTCGGCCGCGTGCTCGATCACCGTGTCCATCGACTCGCTCCCGTCCGTCGGGAGCAGGATGTCCTCGTACATCGTCTGTGTCGCCGGTTCGATTCGCGGACGTTCACCCTTTTCGGTTCCCGTGTGTCAACAACAGTATCCGGTCCGGCGTCCGTGCGAGACAGAACGGCGCGTCCGGGGGGTTGCCGAACGTCACCCGGTCGTCCTCGGAGACGAACAGCCGGTCGAACGGCTGCCCGCAGGCCGGACAGGCGTACCCTTTCCGGTTTTCCAGATACATCGAGGCACCGTCCTGCGTGTCGAGTTTCAGCCCCGCGCGGTAGTCGTGGACGTCGAACCCGCCCGAGAGGTCGAGGCGCTCGGCCATGGGCGGGACGCGAACGCGCCGGTGTTAGGCGTTTCGGCCTACGCGATCCCGTTGCGCAGCGTGCCGACGCCCTCGTAGGTGATCTCGATCGTGTCGCCACGCTCCAGCAGTCCGGGGTTGGCCGGGCTCCCGAAGGAGATCACGTCGCCCGGCCGGAAGGTGTAGCGCTCCGAGAGGAAGGCGACGATTTCGTGCGGCGAGAAGAGCATCTCGTCGGTCGTCGCGGACTGCCGGCGCTCGCCGGAGATGACCGTCTCCATCGCCATCCCGTCGAGGTCCACGTCGGTCTCGATCCACGGCCCCAGCGGTGCCGATCCGTCGAACGCCTTCCGCGCCGTCCGTCGGTCCTGCTCGTAGGCGTCGAGGTCGTTCAGGATGGTGTAGCCGAGCAGGGTGTCCTCGACTTCCGCGACCGAGAGCTCGTGACACCGCCGTCCGATCACCGCGGCGAGTTCGCCCGCGTACGTGAACGACTCCACCCACTCGGGATACTCGATCGGCGCCTCGGGCGGGTGGAGAGCGTGGGGCGGCTTGACGAACCAGTCCGGGCGGTCCGGGCGGTTGCCCTCACCCATCTGTTCGATCTTCGCGCCGAAGTTGCGGCCCGTACAGAAGATTGCGGTCGGATCGCAGGGCGCCATTAGCTCGGCGTCCTCGCCGACGACGTACTCCTCGCCGTCGCCCTCGGTCGTCACCACGCCGTCGTCGTACTCGCCGGTGAAAACGCCCTTCGCCGTGGAGATGCGTGCCAGTCGCATGGGCCGACGACGACGGCCGGCCGGCTATCGGTTTCGGTTCCGGTTCCGGGTCACGCCAGCTGTGCGAACGCGAGCGTCCCGCTGATGTTGTCGATGTACGCCTCGACGACCTGGCCCTCCTGGGCACCCGGGACGAAGATCGTGTACTTGCCACGCTCGGCGACCCCGTCGCCCTTGCGGCCGGTTCCCGTGATCTGGAGCTGGTAGGTCTTGCCCTCCTCCAGCGTCGGCGTGTCCGCAGCGGAGGTCTGTTTCGGGCGCTTCTCGACCGGCCGGAACGCCCCACACGCCGTACAGCGAAGCATGTCCACGCCGTCTTCGCGGACGAGGTTGGTGTCCGGCAGGCCACACTCCGAACAGGTGACGTACTCCGTGACGTAGGCGTCGACGGCGGCGTCGAAGTCGGCGGCGGTGAAGGAGCCGTTGTAGCGCGCCCGGTCGCCGTCGAACTGGCCGTTCGTCCCGAGCTCTCGCTGGATGGATCGGTGGAGGTGTTCGGGCTCGCGTCCCAGGGCGTCCGCGATGTCGCCGAGGTTCGTTAGCCGCGTGAACGCACCGTCCGTCTCGCCGACCGGATCGGGGACTTGCAGGCGGTCACCAGCCTCCCGCGTTCGCTCCGGGAGCGTGTCGTAGGCGCGGTCGAGCGCAGAATCGTAGTTCATACTCGCGTGAGGGTCTCGCGTCGTAAATCGATTCCGTGAGTCGGGATGACACGTATCGCCCGGCGTCAGAACGCCGATTCGACTAGCGCCGTCGCCGCGTCGGCGTCCAGGGGCCCCCGCTCGGCAAGCAGGTCGAGCAGCCGAGCTACCCGGTCGTCGGTCGGCTCGATCCCCGCCCGATCCAGGAGCGCGTGGGCGCTCCCCCGGCCGCTGCCGGCGCCGAAGACGAGGCGACGCTCGCCGCCGAAGGCTGCGGGGTCGAACGGCTCGAACGTCCCCGGATCGTGCAGCATCGCGGCGGTGTGAATCCCCGACTCGTGGGTCGTCACGTCCGAACCGAGAACCGGCGTCCGCGGGTCGATCGACTCGTCGAGGGCGTCGAGGACCGCCTCGCAGGCGGGGACGAGTTCGCCGCGGTCGACGGCGGCGGCAATCTGGCCGCTTCCATCCCCGGTCGCCGACCGACTCCCCGCGGGGTGCCGGCGCTCGCCGTCGACCGCATCCGCGACGACCACCCGTTCGAGGGCCGCGTTACCTGCGCGTTCGCCGAGCGCCGCGACGCTCACGTCCGCGGTGGTCACGCCGGCGTCCACCGCGGCCAGCGTGTTCGCGACGGCGACGCCCAAGTCGTCGTGGAAGTGGACGCCCAGTCGGTCGCCGTCGACTCCGCGGTCCAGCACGTCGGCGACGATAGCCCGGACGCGGTCCGGCGTCCGCGCACCCACCGTGTCCGCGACGGTGATCGTCGGCACCGACGGGAACGTCTCGACGGCGTCGGCGAGGTCGATCGGGTCGGTCCGGAAGCCGTCGACGAGCGTGAGGTGGACGCCCGCGCCGCCGTCCCGGGCGCGGTCGAGTGCCTCGCCAGCCATCTCCATCGCCGCCGTCCGCGACGCCCCGAGGACGTGTTCGAGCTGGCGATCGGAGGTCGGGACGATCACCTCGATCACGTCCGCTTCGGCGTCGAGCGCCGCCTCGACGTCGTCGACCGTCGCCCGGGCGAGGGCGACGACGTCCGCCTCCAGGCTCCCCGCCGTTCGTCTCACTGCCTCCCGATCCGTCTCGCCGACGACGGGAAAGCCCACCTGGATCGCGTCGAGGCCGAGACGGTCGAGCGCCCGCGCGGCCGCCACCCGATCCTCGACGCCGTACTCCCGGCCGGGCATCTGTGCCCCTTCCCGGATCGTCACGTCGCGGAGGGCGACGGCTTCGGCCATCAGATCACGCCCTCCTCGCACAGCCGATCGTACTCGGCCTCGTCGAGGTCGAGTTCGGCCAGGAACACCTCGTCGTTGTGCTGCCCGTGACCGGGGCCGGCGTGTTCGACAGCGCCCGGCGTGCGGGTGAACCGCGGCACCGGCGCCGCCGTCTTCAACGATCCGAGATCGGGGTCGTCGACCTCGACGATGTCGTTTCGGGCCGCGTACTGCTCGTCCTCGAAGATGTCGGCCATGTCGTAGACGGGACCGACGATGGCGTCGGCGGCCTCCATCTCCGCGATAGCCTCCTCGGTCGCCCGCTCCCGCGTCCACGCCTCGATCACCTCGTCGAGTTCGTCGGCGTGTTCGACGCGGGCCTCGTTGTCGGCGAAGCGAGGGTCATCGACGATATCCGGGCGTTCGATGGCGTCGGCGACGTTCTCGAAGATCGACTGGGCCGACGCCGAGAGCGTCAGGTAGCCGTCCGCCGTCTCGTAGACGTTTCGCGGCGCCGCGCTCTCGTGGTGGTTGCCGATCCGCTCCCGCACCTCGCCCAGACGGTCGTACGCCTCGACTTCGGAGAGGAACAGCCGGAAGAGCGGCTCGTAGAGGCTCATGTCGATCACCTGTCCCTCGCCGCTGCCGCCCGTCCGACCGACGTCGCGCTCGAAGACGGCGAACATGACGCCCTGGACGGCGAAGTTCGCAGCGGTGAGGTCCGCGAGGCTAATGGGTGGAAGCAAGGGCTTGCTGTCGGGGAAGCCGTTGACGTGTGCCCAGTTCGTGATCCCCTCGGCGACGGTGCCAAAGCCCGGCTTGTCCGATCTGGGCCCCGTCTGACCGTAGCCGGACTGGCGGACGACGATCAGCCCCGGGTTCTCCTCGTGGAGGCGGTCGGGGCCGAGCCCCCACTGCTCCATCGTGCCCGGGCGGAAGTTCTCGAAGAGAACGTCCGCGTCGGCGATCAGATCGAGGAGGAGGGCGCTCCCCGCCGGCGTGCTCAGATCGAGCGTCACACACCGCTTGTTCCGCCCGATGGACTTCCACCAGAGCGACACGCCCTCGTCGTAGGGCGGCCACTCGCGGAGCGGATCGGTACCGTCGGGGTGTTCGACCTTGATCACGTCGGCGCCGAAGTCCGCCAGCTGGGTCGTGGCGAAGCCACCGGCGATCATGCCCGAGCAGTCGACGACGCGCAGGCCATCGAGTGGGCCCTGTCGCTCGCGTGCGGTCATGCTCGCCCGCTACGACGGGGGGTCCGATAAGCTGTCTGGATCCCGGCGCCGACGATCAGACGGCCTCGGCTTCCCCGCCCTCGTAGCCCGCGTACCGGAGGAGTTCCGCGGCGCGGTTCGGCTTGGCGAGAAACACCTCGCGCCGGTCGGGGATGTCGGATTCGGCGACGCCCGGCGGCACCCCGAGCGTCCCGGACGGTACGCTCTCCTCGCCGAGGACCGGAAAGTGTCGCCCGTCGAGTTTCATCACGAGCGGCGCGTCGAGGCGTTCGACGCCCTCTCCGGAGGCGTAGAGCCGCCGGTTCATCCGTTCGTGATCCGTGCGGTGGATGACGGCGTGGTCGCCGTCGTGGGGTTCGACGTACAGTCGGCCGAGGTAGTAACCCGCGGAGAACTCTTCGAACATGCGGTTCGGTAAACGGTAACACACAACACGGTATAAGTCTTGTCGCAAGCGTTTATATCGAACCGCAAGCCGACACGTCGCCCCCGCGGTCAGCGTCGGTCGCGCATCGACCACACGGCGATCAGACCGAGGATGAGTGCCGGCACCATCGGGAGGACGAGCATCGCCGTACGGTAGGTGCCGCCGAGTACGCGCCCGCCGGCGGGCCAGAGGTAGATCAGCCCGGGAATCACTAACACCGCGACGACGACGGCGACCACCAGCACCCATCCCGCGCGGCCGAGTCCCTCCGCCGCGGGGTCGTCGGCGTCGGCGTCGGCGTCGGCGTCGGTCGGCGCTTCCCCCGTCGTCACCGCGTCGGTATCACTGCTCACTGTCGGGGACGACGACGACCTTGCCGAACCCCTCCCGGGTTTCGAGGAGTTCGTGTGCGCGGGCCGTCTCGCTCATCGGCAGGGTGTCACGGATCCGGGGCTCGAACGTGCCGTCCCAGACGAATTCGAGGACGTCGTCGAACTGCCCGGGCGTCGCCATCGTCGATCCGATCACCTCCAGTTGGTTCCAGAAGATCCGATCGACGTCCGTCTCCGGGTTCGCCCCCGTCGTGGCGCCGCAGGTGACGAGGCGCCCGCCCTTGGCGAGGCTCTTCAGGGAGCCGTGCCACGTCTCGGCGCCGACGTGATCGACCACGACGTCGACCCCGCGGCCGTCGGTCAGGGTTCGCATCTCGTCGGCGAAGTCGACCGACTCGTAGTCGATGGCGTGGTCCGCCCCGCAGTCGACGGCGTGATCGAGCTTCGCCGCCGTGCTCGCGGTGGCGAACACCTCCGCGCCGAGGTGGTCGGCAATCTGGACGGCCGCGTGACCGACGCCGCCCGAGGCGCCGAGGACGAGCACCGACTCTCCCGGTCCGAGTTCCGCGCGGTCGACGAGCATCCGCCACGCGGTGCCGAAGACGAGCGCCGCCGAGCCGGCGACCGACCAGTCCACGCCCTCGGGGACGGGGACGAGGTTCGCTGCCGGCACCGCGACCTCCTCGGCGTGGACACCGGGGACGTGCTCGCCGAGGATGTGATAGGAGACACACATCGACGGCTCGCCGTCGCGGCAGAACTCACAGTCGCCACACGAGACGCCGGCGGTGACGGCGACGGCGTCGCCGGGGGCAAACCGCGTCACGTCCGCCCCCACCTCGCGGACGACGCCCGCGGCGTCGCTCCCGGGCGTGTGGGGTAACTCGAGGTCGATCCCCGGCAGCCCCCGCCGCGTCCAGACGTCGAGATGGTTGAGCGCCGCCGCCTTCACGTCGACCCGCACCTCGTCGCGCCCCACCTCGGGGGCCGGCACCTCGGCGTACTCGATCACGTCGGTCCCCCCGTGCTCCGCGAACTGGACCGCTTTCATACCCGGAGAACCACCGGGAGCGACAAAACGCTGTGGTTCCGGGCGACCGTCACCGACTCGTCGTGTCCGTGCTCCCACACTCCGGACACTGCGTGAGCGCGCCGAGCGTCGGATGAGCCGCCGTGGCCCACGCGTCGCTCCCGGCCGGCGTCTCGAACCCACAGTTCAAGCAGACGATGCGGCTCGTGGTGGTGGATCCGTCGACCATGTGTCCACGTACGGCACGGCGTGTCATAGCATTTTCTCGTCACCGTCGCCGCTCTCGGACGCGGGGCTGTTTAGTGGGCGGCGAGTGAATCGTGGAGCATGAGCGGTGCCGACCACGGAGACGATCAGACGGACGACACGAATCACGATCACGATCACCACCACCACGACGTCGAGACCCTCGGCGCCGGTATCGTCACCGTCTCGTCCTCGCGGACGCTCGACGACGACCCCGCGGGCGACGCCATCGCGGCGGCGTTCGTAGACGACGGCCACGAGGTGACGACGCGGGAACTCGTCCCCGACGACCACGACCGCGTGCAGGCGACGCTCCGGAACGTCGCCCGGCGTGGCGACGTCGACGTCGTCGTGAGCACCGGCGGGACGGGTGTGACTCCGGACGACGTGACCGTCGAGGCGGCCCGCCCGCTGTTCGGCAAGACGCTCCCGGGCTTTGGCGAACTGTTCCGGCGACTCTCCTACGACGAAATCGGGACGCGTATCGTCGGCACGCGGGCGGTCGCGGGCATCGTCGCGGGGACGCCACTCTTCTGTCTTCCGGGGAGCGAGAACGCCGCACGGCTCGGCGCCGAGAAGGTCATCGTCCCGGAGGCCGGCCACCTGTCCGGGCTGGCGACCCGGGAGGGGTAGGGGACGGTCGGCAGGGTTTTAACACCCCGAGTGAGTAGGATTCCCACATGAGCCAGCAAGAGCCGGAGCAGGCCGAGCGGGAGGAGCCGTACGCCGGGAGCAAGGATCCCGACCTCCCGAGCCGCGAGGTGACGGAGGGACGGGACCGCGCCCCGCACCGATCGATGTTCCGTGCGATGGGGTTCGACGACGCGGACCTCGAATCGCCGATGGTCGGCGTCGCCAACCCCGCCGCCGACATCACGCCGTGTAACGTCCACCTCGACGAGGTGGCGACGTCGGCCGTCGACGGCATCGACGACTCGGGCGGGATGCCCATCGAGTTCGGCACGATCACTATCTCCGACGCCATCTCGATGGGGACCGAGGGGATGAAGTCCTCGCTCATCTCGCGGGAACTCATCGCCGACTCCGTGGAACTCGTCGCCTTCGGCGAGCGTTTGGACGCGCTGGTTACGGTCGGCGGCTGTGACAAGAACATGCCGGGGATGATGATGGCGGCCATCCGGACCGACCTCCCCTCCGTCTTCCTCTACGGCGGGTCGATCATGCCGGGCGAACACGACGGTCGCGAGGTCACCATCCAGAACGTCTTCGAGGGCGTCGGCGCCGTCGCCTCCGGCGACATGTCCGACGACGAACTCGACACGCTCGAACGGAACGCCTGTCCCGGTGCCGGCTCCTGTGGCGGGATGTTCACCGCCAACACGATGGCGTCGATCAGCGAGGCGATCGGATTCGCGCCGCTCGGCTCCGCCTCGCCGCCCGCGGAGGACGAGGCCCGCTACGACGTGGCCCGCGAGACCGGCGAACTCGTCGTCGACGTGATCGACGAGCGTCGGCGTCCCTCCGATTTCCTCTCGACCGAATCCTTCGAGAACGCCATCGCGCTTCAGGTCGCCGTCGGCGGGTCGACCAACGCCGTCCTCCACCTGCTGGCGATGGCGGCCGAGGCCGGTGTCGACCTCGACATCGAGGAGTTCAACCGCATCAGCGAGCGGACGCCGAAGATCGCCGACCTCCAGCCCGGCGGCGAGAAGGTGATGAACGACCTCCACGAGGTCGGCGGCGTGCCGGTCGTCCTGCGGGAACTGCTCGAGGCGGGACTGCTCCACGGCGACGCGCTCACGGTGACCGGCGAGACGATGGCCGAGGCCATCGAGCGCTACGACCCGCCCGCCGTCGCGGAACTGGACGTCGACTTCCTGCACACTGTCGACGAGCCGATCCACGAACGCGGCGCTATCCGCATCCTCTCGGGCAACCTCGCCCCCGAGGGCGCGGTCATCAAGATCACCGGCGAGGACCACCTCCACCACGAGGGTCCCGTCCGGATCTTCGACGACGAGGAAAACGCCATGGAGTACGTCCAAGAGGGACACGTCGAGTCCGGCGACGTGATCGGCATCCGAAACGAGGGTCCCCGTGGCGGCCCGGGCATGCGCGAGATGCTCGGTGTCACGAGCGCCGTCGCCGGTCAGGGCCACGCCGAGGACGTCGCGCTCTTTACCGACGGCCGGTTCTCGGGCGCGACCCGCGGGTTCTCCATCGGCCACGTCGCCCCGGAGGCGTTCGTCGGCGGCCCCATCGCGGCGCTCGAAGACGGCGACGTGATCACCATCGACATCGACGACCTCGAACTCTCGGTGGATCTGACCGACGAGGAGATCGAGCAGCGCCTGGAGGGGTACGCATCCGAACCGAACTACACCGCGGGCGTCCTCGCGAAGTACGGGATGCTGTTCGACTCGGCGGCCAACGGCGCCGTGACGAACCCCGGCGTGACACAGGACTGATACGGGCGCTCGGAGAGCCGTCCCACAGCGTCCGAACGGTTTCACTCGCTTCCGTCGTCTAGCCCGCGCAGCGTCTCGTGGACGCCGACGACCACCGTCGGCACGACGAGCATGAACAGGTGTTCTTCGATCGGAATTCCGAGCAGCGAGACGCCGGTTCGCAGCGGAATCGCGAACACGCCGACGGTGAGGGTGTACCAGTCCCAGACGTAGGCGAAGGGGTAGCACACGAGGACCGTCCGCCCCGCCGCCCGCACGGCGTCGGCCCGGATCACGAGCGCGACGGCGACGGCTCCCCACACCACCTCCGTGGCGAGGTAGGTGTAGGGACCGAGCGCCGTGACGTCGGGAAGCGCGAGGCCGGCGAGGGGGCGGAGCCACGCGGCGACGACGAGCAACGCGAAAAAGAGGTAGGATGCCCGGACCAAGAGCTTGGTCGCCAGGTCCGGGTCGGCCCGGCGGGCGAGGAGGGCGACGGCGACGAACGGGACGACCGCGAGCGCCGAGCCGCGGGGGACGACCGCGGTGATCGAAAGGGCGACGACGGCGACCATCCCCGCCGCCATCAGGCCGGCCGCGAGTCGGCGCGCCGCCGGCGGCCCGAGGGCGACGGCGACGGTCCGCTTCCCGATCGAGCGGTCGTAGTCGTAGTCGGTCGCGTCGTCGACGACCTTGATCCCAGCGAGTACGACGACGAAGACGGCGGCGAACGCGACGACGGCGGTCGTGAGCGTCCGCGTCTGGACGTAGTAGCCACCCAGGAGGGCGAAGCCGATGCCGACGGGATAGCCGAGCGTCGCGCCGAACGGGTTGGTGTCCAGTTGCGGCGCGTGGAGGACGGCGACCAGCCACCCCGGCAACGCGAGGAGCGCGGCCAGCGGATCGACGAGACGTGCGAAGACCCCGCACCCGAGGAAAAACAGCGCCGTCGATCCGGCGAGCGCGAGGTGACAGCCCCGGCGCGTGAGGGGGTGATCGTCGTCCTCCCGCCGGCGGTGGAAGTCGACGAGGCCGTCCTTGACGTGGGCGGTGTAGAGCGCGGCGAAGGCGACGGTGACGTGCAGGAGGGCGAGTCCCGGGGCGGCGAGCCCGCCGAGGACGGCGCCGAAGCCCGAGGCGGCGAGCGGCGGCGCCATGAAGATGGGGTGGATCTGCGAGGCGACGGCGTCGACGGCCGCGCGCGGGCCGGTCCCGTGGCGGGCGATTGGCATGACACTGTGTGTATGTGCCACACCCACATATACTGCCGGCCGCAGGGTAGAAGGCGCCGGCGCCCGCTCGTACGCCCATGCTCGACTCGTTGCTCGGGCGCGCCGAACTGAAGGCGCGCATCGAGGAACTCGAAGAGGAGAACCATCACTTGGAGCGCCGCCTCGACGCCGAGAGCGAGCGTCGGGCGGAGGCGGTCACCGCTCGGCAGGCGGCCGAGGAGCGGGTCAACCGCCTCGAGGACCGCATCGCGGATCTGGAGGGACGCCTCGACGACGCGGGCGCTGTCGACGTGGCGGCCGACCTCACCCCCCGCGGTGTCGAGCCGCTCCGGGGTAGTCGACTCGACGCCGTGCTCGACCGACTCCGGAGCGTCGAGGCCGGTTCCGAGGGCGCGCTGACCGCGATGGTGGCCGACGAGGCACCGTCCGAGGTGGCCGATCTCCTCGGCGACCGCGCGCCGCTCGTCGGTCGCGCCGCCCCCTGTCTGGTCTGTATCGACGACGCGCGCCTCGTGAGCGTCGCCCTCGCCCCGCCGCTCGCCCCCGACTCTTTCGTCGAGTGGGGGAGCGGCTTCCGCCTCGACGACGGGTGGTTCCGGCCGACGGACGGGCTCACCGTCGCGCTGGTTCGGTCGGACCGATTCGCCGTCGGCGTCTACGACGACGGTGACCTGACCGACGTGGAGACGGTCGAGACGGACGTCCACGCCACCCACTCCAAGGGCGGTTTCTCGCAGTCGCGCTTCGAGCGCCGCCGAGACGAACAGGTTGCCGCCCACCTCGACGACTGCCGTGCGGTCCTCGACCGGCGCGATCCGGATCGGCTCGTCCTGTTGGGCGAGCGGACCGTCCTCGACGAACTGGACCGTGCCGTCGTCGCCGTCGAGACGGTGGACGCGAGCGGCGACCCGGCGGCCGCCCTCGCCGATGCCGTCCACTCCTTTTTCACGACGCGGCTGACGCTGCTGTGACGTTGGTCGCCGTGGCCGCCGTCTCGACCGACACGCCGGAGACGTAGTCGCCGTCGGGGCCGACGTAGACGCCCTCGCGCCCGCAGTCGGTCGTGAGCGAACAGATCCGTATCTCCGGCGGCCAGATCACGCGGACGCCACCCGCCGTCCGTTCGACGCTCGCCGTCTGGCGGTAGGTCACCGTCGTCCCCTGCGGTTCGACGAACGTGACCAGCAGCGTCACCTCGCTGACGCCGGGCGGGAGCGTCGCCGCCGCGGTGCCGTTCGCGGCGCGCACGCTCGCGGTGCCGTTCGCGGCGTCGATTCCCCACCGCACGGTGACTGGATCGACAGCCGCCGATCCGTTCCCCGAGGGTCCGGGTGCTCCGACGCGGCCGATGTCGGCCCGGGCGCTTCCCGCCTCCGTGACGATCCGGGCGCGGGCGCGGGTGCTCCGCGCCGGGACGCCGACGGTCGTCGTCGCGCGCACCCGGTCGCCCTCCTTCACCGACAGCGGCACCAGCGCCGGTTCGGTCGGCGTCACCGCCCCGGTCCACTCGCCGCGGTGGGTGAACCGGTAGGGACGGCGGTCGCTCGTCGCGTCGATGGCCTCGAATCGCTCGACGTCGCCGTCGTTGATGACGTAGATGGCGTCGCCGTCGAGGCCGGGATCGTTGCGCAGGTACTGGAACGGATGGTGGAGCCAGTCGCCGTACGGATCGGGGACGAACACGACGGCGTTCGCGGGCGACCACGACTCGAAGGGTTCGTAGGTGGTCGCGAGGTTGGCCGTGCGCAGGCGGTTCTCGTCGTACGGCTCCTCGACCGCCTCGACCGCCGCGACACCGCCGACGCCGGCGGCCACGACGAGGGTGACGGCGAGGGCGGCCCGTCGGGTCGGGGCGTCGAGTCTCGCCGTGGCGTCGCGGAGCCGGCGGCTGACGAGGAGCGTGCCCGCGGCGCCGAACACCGACAGCGGGAGCAGAAGGTCGAAGTGGTAGTACGGGCCGAGCAGGCCGATCAGGCCGTTCTCCAGGCCGTTTAGCGTCCCCCAGAAGTAGGCGTTCCCGAGGACGACGGCGGGAACGAGGCCGACGAGGACGGCCCGGAGCGCGGGCGCCGAGAGAGTCGGATCGGCGAGTTCCTCCCGTCCGGTCGGGAGCGTCGCGAGGCCGACCAGCGCGAGGAGGGTGCCCACGGGGCCGGCGACGGTCCACTCCGTCGTCAGCGTCCGGAGGAGGCGAAGCGTCGTCTCCGCGGCGAGGGCGGGCGTGTACAGCCGGTCGTAGCCGAGCAACTCGCGCCGGCCGAAGCCGGGTCCGTCGTTCGGGCCGAACACCTGATAGGGGAAAAGCAGCGGATCGCCGGTCACGAGAGCGTTGTAGCCGAGGGTGACGGCGACGCCCGCCGAGCCGACGCCGGCGACGGCGAGCAGGCGGACGAGCGTCGGCCGGAACGCGTCGGTTCCCCGTGTCCACCACAGCGATCCGAGCGCGTGGGCGATGAACGGCGCCGCGAACAGGACGGCGGTGTAGGGTCGGGCGAAGAAGGCGAGGCCGACGGCCCCGCCGGCGACGACGCCCCACCGCGGCGAGTCACGGCGCATCGTCTGCACGTACGCGAACGCGAACGCGAGGTTCAGAAGCGTCGTCGGGGCGTACGGGAGGAACACGGCGGAGGTAAACAGAAAGAGGGGTGTCCCCACGAGGAGGGCAACGGCGAGGTAGCCGGTCCGGCGGTCGAAGGCGGCCGCGGCGAGCGCGTAGAGCAACGCTGCGTTGCCCGCGGCGACGAGGCCGAGAGCGAGATTCCAGTTTCCGAGCGCTCCTCCGACGGCGAAGACGCCGGCGGCGACCGGCGAGTACTTCGAGTAGTATCGGAGGTCGCCGCCCGCGGTGTCGGCGACGAAAAACCACGGGCGGACGAGGCTGCCGAGTCCGTCGGGGTCGAGAAACAGCCGCCCTTCGAGCAGCATGGCCGCCTGCGTGAGGTAGACGCCCTCGTCGTCGTTGACGGAGTGGTACGGAAAGAGGTCGACGGCGAGCCAGTAGACGACGGCGCCGGCGAGGAGGGCGAACGCGGCGGCGACGAGGTGGTCGCGTCGGGGCCGCGTTCGCACTATTCGTCGGCGTCGGCCGGGCGTTGGTCGCTCGGGAACCACGCCAACTCGTGGTCCGCGTCGAGTTCGATCCGGACTGCGGTGTCGAGCGGGATGGACTCGTCGTGGTTGTGCATACACTGGACGGTCGTGTCGTCGTCCAGTCGGACCTCGTAGAGGACGGTCGGTCCGAGGTAGCGCCGCGAGATGACCCGACCGTCGCCCTCCCCGTCGACCGGGACGGCACGGATGTCGTCCGGACGGACGAGCACGTCGATGCGGGTGCGGTCGTAGGTGCCCGCCAGTCCGTTGATCTGATCGCGCGGGACGGGGCCGAGACCGGTCGTCACCTCGCCGCCGTGGACGTATCCGGGAAGGAAGCTGGCGTGGCCGAGGAAGCCGGCGACGAACCGAGATTCGGGCTGCTGGAACACCTGTTCGGGCTCGCCCACCTGCTCGATCCGGCCGTCGTTCATGACGGCCACGCGGTCGGAGATAGAGAGGGCCTCTTCCTGGTCGTGCGTGACGGAGACGGCGGTCACGCCCGCTTCCTTGAGGATTCGGCGCACCTCCTCGCGCATCTTCACGCGGAGGTCGACGTCGAGATTCGAGAAGGGCTCGTCCAACAGGAGGACGTCGGGTTCGGGCGCGAGCGACCGGGCGAGGGCGACCCGCTGTTGCTGGCCGCCGGAGAGTTCGTCCGGGTAGGAGTCGCCCTGTGCCTCTAGCCCCACGAGGTCGAGCAGTTCCTCGACACGCGCCTCGCGGGCGTCGTCGTTCCACGCTTCGAGCCCGAAGCCGACGTTCTCGGTGGCGGTGAGGTGGGGAAAGAGCGCGAACTCCTGGAAGACGACGCCGACCCCGCGGTCCTCGGGTTCGACGAAGCTGTCGGGACCGGAGACGGCCGTCCCGTTGAGCGAGACTTCGCCCGCGTTCGGTCGTTCGAGCCCCGCGATGAGCCGGAGCGTCGTCGTCTTGCCACAGCCCGAGGGGCCGAGGAGCGTGAGGATTTCGCCCTCGGTGACCGAGAGCGAGAGTCCCTCGATGACCCGCTCGGGGCCGTAGGATTTCGACACTTGGTCGAGTTCGAGGACGGGTGCCGTTGCCTCGTCCGTGGTCGGTCGCTCGGTCGCCGGTTCGTCCGTCGCGTGTATCGTGCTATTTGACATCGTATCCCTCCTGTGAGAGGATCACCAGCATCGAGAGCCCGGAGACGCCCAAGAGGATGAGCGCCGGGACCGCCGCGTGCCCGTAGTAGCCCGACTCCGTCGCCGTCCAGATGTGGGTGACGAGCGTCTTGAACCCCGACGGGCGCAACAGGAGCGTCGCCGGCAGCTCCTTCATCGTGGTCAGAAAGACGAGTGCGGCGCCGCCGAAGAGACCGGGCGCGATGAGCGGGAGCGTCACCGCGCGGAAGGCGCCGAAGGAGCTTCGTCCGAGAGTCCGCGCCGCCTCGGGGAGCGCGGGGTTCACCCGCAGGAACGACGCCCGCATCGAGCCGACGGCCTGCGGGAGAAAGCGGACGACGTACGCCGCGATCAGGAGATAGATGGTCTGGTAGAGCGGCCGGGCGTACGACGTGCCGAGATACACCAGTGCGAGGCCGAGGACGACGCCGGGCACCGCGTAGCCGACGTACGTCGCCCGCTCGAAGGCGTCGGTCAGGCGCGTGGGGTGTTTGGCGGCAAGGTAGGCTACCGGCAGCCCGGCAACGACGGCGACGAGCGCCGCACCGGCCGAGACGCCGATGGAGTTGATCGCGTACTCCGGCCGGAAGGCGAGGGAGCGACCCACCTCGGCGCCGCCCTGGGACAGCCAGGACAGCAGGATCCCCAGTGGGACGATCAGCGCGACCCCCGAGACGGTCAGACACGCCGCGACGGCGACGTACTTCCACTTCCCGAGTCGGATCGTCCCACCCGTCCGCCCGCCCTGCCGACCGGCGTACAGCGGTTCGTTGCCGCGGACGTGTGACTCCAGGCCGAGGATCAGCAGGGTGACGGCGACCAGTTGCAGGGAGAGCAGCGCGGCCACGTCCCGTCCGAAGGAGGTGAACTCGACGAAGATGACGCGGGTGAACGCGTCGAACTGCATGATTGCTGGCGTCCCGAAGTCGGAGAGCGCGTAGAGCGCGACGAGGAGCGCGCCGGCGCCCACGGCCGGTTTGATCTGTGGCACCGTCACGCGCCGGAACGCCTCCCAGCGCGAGTGGTCGAGCGTCCGCGCGGCGTCGATGAGCGTGGTGTCGAGCGACTTCAGCGCCGCTCGCGTCGTGATGAACACGTACGGATAGGTGTACAGCGTCACCACGAGCGCCGCGCCGTGGAAGCCGTAGATTTCGGGGAGCCGCTCGACGCCGAGCGGGGCGAGCAGGCGCTGGAACGCACCCTGTGGACCGAACGCCGAGACGAAGGCGAAGGCGCCGACGTAACTGGGGATGACGAGCGGGAGCGAGACAGCGACGGTGAACCACCGTCGGAAGGGGAGGTCCGTCCGCACCGTCAGGAACGCGAGCGGCACCCCGATGAGCACGGAGGCGACGGTGACGACGACCACGAGCGCGGCGCTGTTGATGAAGACCTCGACGGTCGACGGTCGGGTCGAAATGTCGATGGCGTCCGCGAGCCCCACGTCGAGTGCGGTTCGGACCAGCCACACCAGCGGAAGGAGGACGGCGGCCGCGACGGCGGCGCTCGCGACCGTCGTCGGTAACGGCAGGTCGTCGCCCGCGTCGTCGGCAGTGGGGGTGTCCGTAGCCATGTGATGGTGTCAGAGCATTCCGACGTCCTGGAGGAGGTCGACCGTCCCCTCCAGATCGGATAGCTGGGTCAGGTCTAAATCCTCGGGTGGGTTCAATTCGTCGATCGTCGGCAAGTCGCCGATGGGATCGACGCCGGGCACCAGCGGATACTCGAACGTCTCCCGCGCGAAGTAGTCCTGTGCCTCGGCCGACAGCAGGTGCCGAACGAAAGTCGACGCGAGATCGGCGTCCTCGGCCGTATCGAGGACACAGGCGCCGGCGACGTTGAAGATGGCGCCCGCGTCGCCCGCGGTGAAGGCGGTCGAGATGGGGGCGTCTGGCCGTCCAGCGAGCACCCGCTGGATGTAGTAGTGGTTGGCGAAGCCGGCCCGGAGTTCGCCGTCGGCGACGGCCTGGCTCACGAGGAACTCGTCGGCGTAGTCGTGCTGGAGGCCGAGTTCGAGCATCCCGTCGAGCCACTGCCGGGTCTCTTCCTCGCCGTTGAGCGCTCGCATCGCCGTGACGAACGCCTGGAACGAACTGTAGCTGGGTGCACAGCCGATCGCGTCGCGAAACGCCTCCGTCTCGGGGAACGCGAAGATGTCGTCGGGCACGTCCGACTCGGAGAGCTCGTTCGTGTTGTACGGAATCGTTCGGGCACGGCCCGACGTGCCGATCCACATGCCGTCGGGGTCGTGGAACTGGTCCGGCACCATATCCAGGGCCTCGGTGGGGAGTTCGACCGTCCGCTCGCGGTCCTTGAGCGCGCCGAGCGCGCCGGCGTTGACCGAGAAGAACACGTCCGCCGGGCTGCCGTCGCCCTCGGTCTCGATCTGGTTGACCAGCTCGGCCGCCGAGTTGTACCGCGGCCGGATCGTCAGGTCGGGGTAGAGATCCTCGATGAAGGTGATGAGCTGGCCGACGAGGGGTTCTCCCCGGCCGGAGTAGAGGGTCAGTTCGCCGCTCAAGTCTGGCATCTCGGCCATCGGGGTCCCGGAGATGTTCCGGTCCCCGAACGGCGAGCGTCCGGAGCCGATCTGTCCGGCCGCACCGCCGCCGTCGCCGCCCTCGCTGCCGCCGCCACCGCCACCGCCGCCGCCGAGAATGCCGTTACAGCCAGCGAGCGACGCCAGTCCGGCGGCGCCCCCGAGGCGCAGAACGCGGCGCCGGGAGCTTCGAGTGTTGCGCATGGTTGATTTAGGCCGCCCTAAAACACTTATACTTGCCGGTTCGGGGAACGGTCAGTCGTCCGCGGGCACCGACCGCCGAACCGACTGGAGTTCGTCGAGGCAGTCCAGCCAGTCGTGCATGTACTCGCCGACGTGCGCGAGGAACTCGCCGTTGCGGTAGTCGGCCTCCGCGTGCAAGAGGGCGTCGGCCATCTCGGCGAAGGCGTCGGCGTACGTGTCGGCGTTCCCGCCGGCGTCGTCGACCAATTTCCAGAGGTGTTCGTTCAGTTCCAGTCCCGCCACCTCGTTGTGCAGGTCGTCGAACGTCGACCGCGGCGCCTTGTCGTGCCGGCAGAGCGGATCACCAGTCAGGACGTCCTTGCCCAACACGTCCGCCGCCCGCTTGAGGAAGACCCCGCTCCAGATGTCGTCGAACCGACCGACAGACCACTCGTTGTCGTCCATGGGACACTGGTAGAACGCGGGGACGACCTCCCGGCGGAACGCGAGGTTCATCGAACAGACGGTGAGATACTGGCCGGGTTCGGCGACGAAGTCCGGACCGAAGTCGTCGGCGGTCAGTCGCGTCTCGGCCTGCCCCTGCAGGTCGCCGTCCATCAGGATGCGCACCGCGTCGAGGTCGGGGACGTTCGTCCACAGGCCCTGCGAGGCGACCACGTCGTCGACCGCGCGTTCGTCCGTCGTCACCGTTTCGTCCATCGCGGCGTACGGGTAGCCCCGGGGGTAGAGCCCGTGGTCGGCGGCGGCGTGATAGAGGACGTTCACCCAGCTCTCGTCCGATCGGACCGACTCGACCGTGCGCTCGGCCTGCAGGTTGTCGAGATGTGTGCCGAAGAAGTCCACGTCGTCGTGCGGGCGCGTGTCGTCGTCGATGAAGACGCCGTACGGGTGGTCGTGGGCCCACAGGTAGAGCAGGCCGAAACTCGTCTGGGCGTGGCTCCGCGCCGGGATCAGGTGGCCGTAGTCACCGACGCCCCGCTCCGTCAGCCACTCCTCGCGGCGGCTCCCGTCGAACACCTCGCCGTCGACGCCGAGGTCGTCGAGCATCGCCGCCATCTCCTCGGTCGGGCAGTGGTCCTCGGTCACCAACACGAACTCCAGCCGATCGGTGTCGAAGCCGTGTCGCTTCGCGTTCGCGACGTACGACCGCACGCACTCGTACTCCCTGATCGTCGGGACGATCACACAGACGTCTGCACTCATGCCCGCCACTCTTTAGGGCCACCTAAAATACCTGTCGATTAGGGCTGCCTAAAATCGGTATCGGTCAGCGACGACAGCAGGTGAACCGCCGGCTCCGGCGCCAGTGGGTCGTTCGCGTTCCCGCAGTGTGGCGACTGGACGCAGGCCGGACAGCCGTCCGTACAGCCACAGGCGTCGATCATCCGTCCGGTCCGGGAAAGCAGGGCGTCGATCCGCGCGTGGGCGCCGCGAGCGAGGCCGACACCGCCGGGGTGGCCGTCGTAGACGAAGACCGTACTCGCGCCCGTGTGGTCGTGATGTGGCGTCGAGAGGCCGCCCACGTCGCCCCGATCACAGAGGAGTTCGAGCGGCAGGAGGGAGATGAGACCGTGTTCGGCCGCGTGGATCCCGCCCGCGAAGTCGCCCATCTCCCGCATCTCCGCCTCGACGTCGCTGGGGACGGTGAAATAGAGCGCCGACGTCGCTAGGTTCGTCGCCGGCAGCGCCACCCGCTCCCGTCCGAGTACCGTCCCCCGCTTCGCGTCGCGTCGCTCGAACCCCGTCACGCGTTCGGTGACGGTCACGTCGGCGAGTCGGACCGACGTGTCCGGCCGTGCGGACAGCGCCGTCGACTCCCGGTCGCGGTCGACCACGATCGACTTCTCCGTCAACACGCGGGTGTAGTAATCCGCCCACGTCGACTGGAGTCGGGCCACGTCGCGGTCGAGATCCAGTTCGGTCACCTCGTAGGACTTCCCCTGGTGGTGGTAGATCGCCCCCGGGTGGACGTCGCGGAGGGCGTCGCCGAACTCCAGGGTGGCGATCACGTCGCCGTCGGCCAACAGATCGACCGCGCGGTCGGCGGCGGTGCGAAGCCCCGTCACGCCTTGTGGACGCCGGTCGCCGGCGTGGGTCCACCGGACGCCGTCCTCGGTCTCGATGCGTTCCAGTCGTCCCTCGGCCGCCAGATCGCTCACGACGTCCACGAACCCGTCGCCGAACTGTCGCTCGTCTCCCCGCGACAGCCAGTTCTCGGTCGCCGCCGCCGCGACGTGGTCGGGCACCAGGTGGTCGTTCGCCGGGTCGACAGTCGCCCGCTCCGGGTCGCCGTCGAAGAGGGTGTCCGGGTTGTCCATCAGGTACTGGTCCAACTGGTCCTCGCTGCCGACCAGGACGACGAGGGCTGGATCCGCTCCCCGGCCGGCCCGCCCCGCCCGCTGGAACGTCGACATCCGGGTGCCGGGGTAGCCGTCGAGGATGACGGCGTCGAGTCCTCCGACGTCGACCCCGAGTTCGAGCGCGCTCGTGCTCCAGACGCCCCGCACGCTCCCGTCGTGGAGTCCGTCCTCGATCCCGCGCCGGCGGTCGTCCCGCAGCGAGGCCTGGTACGCTTCGATCCGCCCCGCCGGCCCCCGCTCGCCCCGGTCGCGAAGTGCCTCGGCGCTCTCGGTGGCGTAGCGTTCGGCGGTCTGGCGCGCCCGCGTGAACACGAGTGTCTGGTAGCCGTCGCTCACGAGGTCGGCGAACAGGCGCTTCGTCTCGACGTGGCTCGACCGGCGCTGTCCCGATCCCTCGTCGCCCCGGTGTTTCGGGGGGTTCCACAGCAGCCAGTGGCGCGGCCCGCGACCGCTCGTGTCCTCGTCGACGAGCGTGTACCCTGCCGTGGGGCGCCCCGTCAGGCGTGCGGCGTGGTCGACCGGGTTGCCGACGGTGGCCGAACAGCAGACGAACTGCGGGTCGCTCCCGAACCGCTCACAGAGCCGCGCTAGCCGCCGAAATACGAGGGCGACGTGACTGCCGAAGACGCCGCGGTAGGCGTGTACCTCGTCGACGACGACGAGGTCGAGCGACGCGAACAGCCACTCCCACAGGCGGTGACCGTGAGGGAGGAGGCCGTAGTGGAGCATGTCGGGATTCGACAGCAGCACCGTCGGCCGCCGGTCTCGCACGTCGCGCTTTTCGGCCCGTGAGAGCCGGCCGGTGTAGGTGTCGACCGAGACGCGACTCCCGAACCCGAGGCCACGGGCGAGGTCGCCGAGACTCTCCGCCTGATCCGCGATCAGGGCGTTCTGCGGGCCGAGATACAGCGTCCGTCCTCCGTGATCCATCGCTCGCTCGAACGCCGGGACGGTGTACGCGAGACTCTTGCCGCTCGCCGTCGGCGTCGCGATCACGACGTCCCGCCCGTCGCGGACGGCCTCGATCGCGTCGACTTGGTGGCGGTAGAGGCGATCGATCCCGCGGTCGGACAGCGCCTCCGCCAGTCGGGGTTCGAGATCACAGTCGGCGTAGTCCGGGTCGTGACCCGGGACGCGACGGTAGTCGGCGACTGCGTCGCGCTCCCGGAGTCGGTCGACGACGTCCACACCCCGGCTCCGGACGGCGCGGACATACCGGTTGTGGTTCCGCGCACCCACGGCACGACACCGTTTTGATCCGCCCTACCCCACGCGAACGCATGACCGATCCGAACGCGTCGGGCGGCACGTACACCCTGCTGTTGGCCCTCTCCGACCCCGTCGACATCGCGGTCGGTGCGCTCGGCAGTCACCGCTTCCCCGCCGGCGCGTACGCCTACACCGGGAGCGCCCTCGGTAGCGGTGGCTTCGCCCGCGTGGACCGCCATCGCCGCGTGGCAGCCGGCGAGCACGGCACCCGCCACTGGCACGTCGACTACCTGACCGGACACCCCGAGACGGAACTGGTCGGCGTCGCCACGTCCCCCGGCGTCGACGCCGAGTGCTCGATCGCCGATCGACTCCCCGCAGGTCCGGTCGGCGGCTTCGGCGCCTCGGACTGTGACTGTCGCTCGCACCTCGCGAGCGGCGACGACGTCGAGCGACTGCACGCCACGGTCGAAGCGGCACACCGGGCCGTCCAGAGGTAAAGAAGTACGCGCGACCGGGGACGCCCGGTGCCGGTGGATCCGGGCGAATCCGCCGGCGTCGGGCGTCGGATCGGGAGGCGGGCCGGGCGACCCGCCACGATCCCGTGTGTCAGAGGCACCCCGGCACCTCTAAACAGATTCGACGATAGCTTCATGTCACCCCCTGAAGAACGGCTCACTGGGTGAAGAACAATATATAACTGTTTTGCTCAGGGGGGCTGTCGGTGACCGACTCCTCGCCCGCGGCTGCGGTCGAACGGCGGCGCGAGACGCTCCGTTCCCTCGACGGGACGCCGGCGACGAGGGCGTCGCTGGCGGCTCGACTCGACGTCTCGCGCTCGACTGCGGCTCGGGCGCTTCGCGAACTGGCGACACACGGGTTCGTGGCGTCGACCGACGACGGCTACCGCGCGACCGTCCCGGGTCGACTGGCGCTCGCCGCGGACGGGCAGCGAGAACGACTGATCGACGCCGCCGCGGCCGTCGCGCCGCTGTTCGACGGGGTATCGCTCTCGTTCGACCTCGATCCCGCCGTTCTCGACGACGCGCGGATCGTCGAGGCGCGGCCGCACGCTCCGACTCGTCCGGTCGAGCGCGTGGCCGCCCTCGTCGCCGACGCCACCCACGTCTCGGTGTACACCGCGCGCGTTCTCCCGCCCCACGCCCGCCTCTATCACGACCGGATGACCGGTACGGTCGTCGCGGCCGGGCGCGTGATCGAGCGGCACCGATCGGAGCGATCCGGAAAGATGTGGGAGGCGATCGACCGCGGCCGCGTTGCCGTCCGCCGCCTCGACCGGGACGACCCCGTCTCGCTCGTGCTCGCAGAGACCCCTGCCGGTCCCGAGATGGGGCTGGTCGTCTATCGCGACGGGGCGCCCCGCGGGTTCGTCGGCACCGACGCCCCGGCTGCGACACGGTGGGCGCGCGACCTGCACGAGCGACTGTGGACGGGGGCGACCCCGCTCTAAGGGCGGTCAACGGCCGCCGCACGCCCGGTGGGGATTCGAGCGGTCACCGCAGCCGGGCCTCGTCCAGCGCCTCGACGGGGGTGGGTGGTTTCTCGTCGTAGTGGTCGCCCAGCTGGGTGCGACAGGAGGCACCGGGGGCGACGACCCGGTCGCCGCGACTCTCGTCGACCTGGTCGAAGAGGATCGAGCCGATGGCCTCGCTCATCGAGAAGTGTTCGGCCTCGTAGCCGAAGGAGCCGGCCATCCCACAGCAGCCCGAATCGAGAGGGTCGACGTCGTAGCCCGCGCGGCGCAACACCCCGACCGCGTGGTGATCCTTCCGAGTGGACTTCTGGTGGCAGTGGCCGTGGTAGGTAAGCGTCTCCTCGGGCGCATCGACGTCGAGGGCCTCGTCGAGTCGGAAGCTGTCTACGTACTCCATGACGCCGTAGGTGTTGGCGGCGAGGGTTTCGACGTCGTCACCGGACAGCAAGTCGAGATAGTCGGACTGGAACATGACGGCGTCGGAGGGTTCGACGACGACGACGTCCCAGCCGTCCCGGACACGGGGTGTGAGCGCCTCGACGTTCGTGGCGGCCTGTTCGCGTGCCTTCTCCAGGAACCCCTTCGAGAACGGGGGACGGCCGCTGCCGGTCACGTCCGACGGTATCTCGACGTGGACGCCGGCGGCTTCGAGGACGCGGACGGCGGCCTTGCCGGCGTCCGGGGCGTTGTAGGTGGTGTAGGTGTCGGGGAACAGCAGGACACGGCGGTCGGCCTCGCTCTCGCTCACCCGCGCACCGCCACGGGCGTCGAACCAGTCGACCAGTGACTCCCGGTGGAAGGTCGGGAGCGAGCGATCCCTGGCGATGCCGACGGTCTTCTCCATGACCGTCCGGGCACCGGGCACCTTCGCCGCCCAGTTCGAGACGGGCGCGAGCTTCGACCCCAGCGCGTTCAACACGTCGATGTTCGCGAAGAGTTTGTCCCGGAGCGTCGACCCGTGGCGCTCGTGGTGTTCGTGTGTGACCTCGGCTTTCAGCTTCGCGAGGTCGACCTCGCTGGGGCAGTCCTTCGAGCAGCCCTTGCAGCCGATACAGAGGTCGAGCACCTCGTGCATGAACTCCACGTCGACGGCGTCGTCGTCGAGGTCACCGCTCATGGCCTGCCGGAGCAGATTCGCGCGCCCCCGGGTCGCCGTGATCTCCTCCTGGCTGGCACGGTAGGTCGGGCACATCACGCCGCCGGTCGTCTCCTGTGGGCCGCGACAGCCCCCACAGCCGTGACAGAGTTCGACCATCCCCTGGAGACCGTTCTCGTTGTCCCACTCCAGAGTGGGATCGAAGCCGGCGTCGAACTCGTAGTCGGGACCGAACCGCAGGTTCTCGGTCATGTCGGCGTCGCCACAGACCGTCCCCGGGTTCAGGAGCCAGTCGGGATCGATCGACGACTTCAGCTCCCGGAAGGCGGTCCAGAGCCGCTCGCCGTACAGCTTCCGGTTCCACTGGGTGCGTGCCCGGCCGTCGCCGTGCTCGCCCGAGACCGAGCCGTCGTACTTGACGACCAGGTCGGTCGCAGCGTCGGCGATGGACTCCATCTCCGCGGCGCCCTCGATGGTCTTGGTGTTGATAAGCGGGCGGATGTGGAGGACGCCGGGGCCGGCGTGGGCGTAGTAGCTCGCGAAGGTGTCGTGGTCGTCGAGGATCTGCTGGAAGTCCGCGACGTAGGCGGGCAGGTTCTCGGCCGGGACGGCCGTATCCTCGATGTACGCGATATGTTTGGCGTCGCTGGTGCGGCTCAAGAGGATGGGCAGGGCGGACTTGCGCATCTTCCAGAACTTCGCGCGCGTCTCGGCGTCGTGGGCCTCCATCGCCGCCCGGGCGCGCCGGGGAGCGGCCGTCAGATCCGTGGCGCCGGCCGAGGGATCCGCGTCGGCGTCGGCGACGTCGGCCGGCACGCGGTCGGCGATCAGGTCCGCCACCTTCCGTCGCCCCTCCTCGTCGTCGTCGGCGTAGAACTCGACGAGCAGGACCGCCTCCGTCTCCTCGGGGAGCATCCCGACTACGTCACGGAACTCGGCCGTCTCCCGCGCCAGATCGAGCAACACGTCGTCCATCACTTCGACCGCTGCCGGGTCGTGCTCCAGGATGGGCGCCACGTCCTCCATCGCGTCGAGCAAATCGCCGTAGGTCAGCAGGCCGACCGCCTTCGTCTCGGGAACGGGTTCGAGCGAGACGGTCGCCTCCGTGACGACGGCGAGTGTCCCCTCGCTTCCCGCGAGGACGCGCGCGAGATTGATCGATCCGGACGCGGCCTCCTCGATCAGCAGGTCGAGGTTGTACCCCGAGACGTTGCGTTTCAGGTCCGGATACCGCTCGCGCACCTCGTCGGCTTCCTCCTCGACGATGCGGTGAACCTCGGCGTAGAACCGCTCCTCCAGGTCGCCGTCGGGGTCGGCACCGGCTTCGAGCTCAGCCAGACTCACCTCCCCGAACGTCGTCACCGTCCCGTCCGCGAGTACGACCTCCAACTCCTCGACGTAGGCGTCGGTCTTGCCGTACTTCAGCGAGTGAGCCCCCGTGGAGTTGTTGCCGATGGCGCCGCCGAGTGCGCTCTTGTCTCCCCACGCCGGATCGGGGGCGAACTTCAGTCCGTGGGATTCGAGTTCGGCGTTCAGATCCCCGAGCGTCACCCCCGCCTCGGCGCGAACCCGGCGGTCGTCGGGCGCCGTCTCCAACACGTCCGTCATCTCCCGCGAGAAGTCGAGGACGACCGCCTCGTTGACGGTCTGGCCGGCGAGGCTGGTGCCGCCGCCCCGCGGAAGGACGGGAATCTCGCGCTCGGCGCAGTACTCGACGACCGCCGAGACGTCGGCCGTCGAGGTGGGGAAGACGACGCCGACTGGCGTCATCTCGTAGGCGCTGGCGTCGGTGGCGTACAGCTGTCGGGAGTAGTCGTCGAAGCGCACGTCCCCGTCGATCAGCTCCTCGAGGTCGTCGACCATCCCCGGGCGGTCGACGTCGTCGCTCCGGTAGTCGTAGTCGCCCGCCGACGCGGGATCGTCGGCGGCGTCGCCTGTCGTTGCCATCGGCGACGGGTTGGCGCAGAACCGCTTAAAATGCAGGTACTCGTCTCCGTCCCTCCCAGATACGTAGGTTCGGTTATGCTATCGAATATGTAATACCAGTATTATATATCTATTAATTTAATACAATACTAACAATAATTTGTTTCCTGATGATTTATAAGATATTGGTCTGATCCGCGAGTGAACTATGCACGCTGGTTCGATCCGTCGTCGTGTCGTCGATCGTACCGCCGTTGGGGTGATCAGTGAATGGTAACGGCAGTCGAGACTGCGCTCGCGGCGCTGCCGTTGCTTCTCGCCGGCGTGTTGCTGGTCGGGTTCCTCTGGCCGGCGACACGCGCGATGCCGATCGCGTGGGTCTCCGCGCTCGCGGTCGGCTACGTGGCGTGGGACATGCCGACCTCGTGGCTGGTGGCCGGATCGATCGTCGGCGTCATGACCGCCGTCGAGATTCTCTGGATCGTCTTCGGGGCGCTGTTGCTCCTGTACACGCTGATGGAGGCTGGCGCCTTCGATCGGATCAACCGCGGGTTCGCGGCGGTCAGCGACGACCGCCGGGTACAGATCGTGCTGATCGCCTTCTTCCTCGCGACGTTCATCGAGGGGGCAGCCGGCTTCGGGACGCCCGCGGCGGTCGTCGCCCCGCTGATGTTGGGGCTCGGCTTCCCGGCGCTGGCGGCCGTCATCGCGGCGATCATCGGCCACATCGTCGCCGTCACGTACGGCGCGGTCGGGACGCCGATCGTCGTCGGCATCCGCGATCCGCTGTCCGCCGCGGGCTTCGGTGATGCGATCCAGGCCGGCGGCTTTACCGTCACCGAGTACTCGAACCAGGTCGCCGCCTGGGCGGCGACGTACCACGCGCTCGTCGGATTCGTGATGCCGCTGTTCGCCGTCGGGATGGTCGTCTACTTCTTCGGCGGTGAGGACCGCTCGCTGAAGCCGGCGTGGGAGGTCGCACCGCTGTGTCTGTTCGCGGGCATCAGCTTCGCCGTCCCCTACTGGCTGTCGGCCTGGTTCGTCACCGCCGAGTTCCCGAGTCTCATCGGGTCGATGGTCGGCGGCGCCATCGTCGTGAGCACCCTCCGGGCCGGCTACCTGCTGCCAGACTCCCACTGGGACTTCCCCCCGCGCGAGGAGTGGCCCGCCCACTGGGTCGGTACCATCGAACCCGGGCAGAACGGTGCCGACCGCACGGCCGTCACCGACGGCGGAACCGCCTCCGAGATGTCGCTGCTGAAGGCGTGGTCGCCGTACGTGATCCTCGTCGTCCTGCTCGTGGTCACGCGCGCGGTCGATCCCATCTCGGCGTTCATCAATAGCTCTTGGTTCGTCGTCTCTTGGGACCGCATCCTCGGAACGTCGCTCGGCAACAGTATCGCCTGGATGAACGTGCCGGGCTTTTGGCTCATCGTCAGCGCCGTCCTCGCGATTCCGATCTTCGGCATGTCGGGCGAGGAGGTGTCGGCTGCGTGGACCGAAACTGCACGCAAGATCGTCGCGCCCTTCATCGCGTTGATCTTCGTCATCGCGATGGTGCAGGTCATGCTCAACTCCGGCGCCCACCCGGGTGCGCCGGAGGCAGGGAGCATGATCGTCGTTCTCGCGACGCTCACCGCCGACGTCCTCGGGCCGGTTTATCCCTTCTTCGCCGCGCTCATCGGCGCGCTCGGCGCCGCGATGGCCGGGTCGAACACCGTCTCGAACATCACCTTCGGCGGCTTCCAGTTCGAGGCCGCACAACAGCTCGGCCTCCCGACACAAGTCATCGTCGGCGCGCAGGCCGTCGGCGGTGCCATCGGAAACTTGGTCGCCGTCCACAACGTCGTCGCCGCCGTGGCGACGGTCGGCCTCGTCGGCCAGGAGGGGCGAGTGATGCGGTACAACCTCCTCCCGCTCACCTACTACGCGCTGGGCGTCGGCGTTCTGGCGATGCTGTTCAGCTACGTCCTCTTCCCGGGACTGTTCTGACGGCCCGCTTCTCGATTCGCTCTCCTTTCGCATCCACGCCGGCGTCGGTGGACCGAAGCTACAAAGCCGCCTCGTCCCCATCGGGCGCGTATGGCAACGACGACCACGAACCCGACGCTTTCGACGTTCGAGGAGTCCCTCGCGGACCTCGGCGTCGACTCCACCCGGACCACGGCCGAGGCGTTCGGGGAAACCCTCGCCGATATCGTCCGCGACCCCGCGGTGGGTGTTCCGCTCCCGTTCGACGTCGAGTACCCCGAGGGCGTGACCGTCGACCCCACGCCGGCCGACTTAGAGCGTGCCGCGACTGGTGTCACGCCCGCCTCCTACGGCGTCGCCAACTACGGCAGCGTCCTCCTCCCCACCACCGACACGGGTGCCGAACTCGTCTCGCTTTACCCCACACTCCACGTTCCGGTCGTCCGCGCGGACGATATCCTCCCCGACCTGCCCGAGGCGATCGATCGCTTCGGCGACGCCGCCCGCGGGGAGGATCTGAGCGCCGTCGTCGCCACCGGCCCCAGCGCCACTGCCGACATGGGGGAGCTCGTCCTCGGCGCCCACGGGCCGGAGGCAGTCCACGTGGTGATGCTCGATGAGTAAGGGCAGCGGCGACAAGGCGGCCGAGATCCGCCGGCTGATGGCGACCGAGGGCCCAGCCATCGAGGAGAACACCAAGGGGTTCAACCGGAAGCGACGGGAGGCGGTCGCCGACCTGGAGAACTACGAGGAACTCCGAACGCGCGCCCGGGAGATCAAGGAGGACGCCATCGACCGCCTGCCGGAACTGATCGAGCAGTTGCGCGAGGCCGTCGAGGACAACGGCGGCAACCTCTACGTCGCCGACGACGCCGAGGACGCCAACCGGTACATCCGCGAGGTGGCGGCCGAGCAAGGCGCCGACAGCGTCGTCAAGAGCAAGTCGATGACGACGGAGGAACTCGAGGTCAACGACGCCCTCGAGACGGACGGCGTCGACGTGGTCGAGACCGATCTCGGCGAGTGGGTCGTCCAGCTCGCCGACGAGACACCCTCCCATCTCATCGCCCCGGCCATCCACCGCTCCCAAGAGAGCATCGCGGAGCTGTTCGAGGAGATGTTCGACCCCGCGGACCCGCCGGAGACGGCTGACGAACTCACCTCCTTCGCCCGCGAGAAGCTGGGCGAACGCATCCGCGACGCCGACATCGGGATGACCGGCGCCAACTTCGTCACCGCCGACAGCGGAACACTGGCCATCGTCACCAGCGAGGGCAACGCCCGGAAATGTGCCGTCGCGCCCGACACCCACGTCGCCGTCACCGGCGTCGAGAAGATTCTCCCCTCGACCGACGAGCTTTCCCCCTTCCTCGAACTCCTGGCGCGGTCGGGGACGGGACAGGACCTCACGGCCTACGTCTCCTTGCTCACACCGCCCGTCGATACGCCGACCGTCGACTTCGACGACGACGAGACGCCCCTCTCCGAGCGCGAGGCCGACCGCGAGTTCCACCTCGTCCTCATCGACAACGGGCGGATGGCGATGCGCGAGGACGACCAGCTCCGCGAGACGCTCTACTGTATCCGCTGTGGGCAGTGTGCGAACTCCTGTGCCAACTTCCAGCACGTCGGCGGTCACGCCTTCGGCGGCGAGACGTACTCCGGCGGCATCGGCACCGGATGGGAGGCGGGCATCGAAGGGCTGGACACCGCGGCGGAGTTCAACGACTTCTGTACCGGCTGTTCGAGATGTGTCAACGGCTGCCCCACCAAGATCGACATCCCGTGGATCAACACCGTCGTCCGCGATCGGGTGAACCGTGGGGCGGAGCCGGAAGGCTACGACTTCCTCGTCGAGGGATTGACCCCGGACGAGGAACCGGGCGGGCTGGACCTGGACAAGCGGCTGTTCGGCAACTTCGAGACGCTGGCGAAACTCGGGAGCGCGACGGCGCCCGTCTCGAACTGGATCGCCGACGCCGCGCCGGCTCGGTGGGCGCTCGAACGCGTCGCCGGCGTCGACGCGCGCCGTGACCTCCCCGAGTTCCAGCGGGAGACGCTCGTCGACTGGTTCGAGCGGCGCGTCTCCACCGTCCCCGACCCCACGCGCGAGGTCGTTCTCTACCCCGACGTCTACACCAACCACGTTCAGGTCGACCGCGGCAAGGCAGCCGTCGAGGTGTTGGAGGCGCTCGGCGTCTCGGTGCGCGTTCCCGACGTGCGCTCCAGCGGTCGCGCCCCACTTTCCCAGGGGATGATCGCGACTGCCGAGGACCACGCCCACGACGTCTACGGCGCCCTCGCGGAACACCTCGACGCCGGACGCGACGTGGTCGTGATCGAACCCTCCGACCTCGCCATGTTCGACCGCGAGTACGGGAAGTTCCTCCCCGAGGCGTCCGCCGAACGCCTGCGGGAGCACTCCTACGAGATCATGGAGTACGTCTACGGCCTGCTGGAGAACGGTGCGGATGCCGGCGCGCTCCGTGGCAGCGACGGGGAGGGCGTCGCCTATCACGCCCACTGCCAGCAACGGACGCTCGGCCTGGAGGCTCACACCGTCGCGGTGCTCGAGGATCTCGGCTACGACGTGTCTACCTCCGATGTGGAGTGTTGTGGAATGGCTGGCTCCTTCGGCTACAAGGACACCTACTACGAACTGAGCATGGACGTCGGCGACGACTTGGCCGAGCAGTTCTCGACCACCGAGACCAGGGACCGAACCGTCGTCGCCAGCGGCACCTCCTGTCTCGAACAGCTAGACGCCCTGCTCTCGCGTCCGTCGACGCATCCGGTGGAGCTGATCGCACCGTAGCGTGGACCGCTCCGCCTCGAACTCGTCGTGCCGTGTGGGTCGACCGCTCTCCCCCGCCGACGCCGAAGCGCCGCCGCTACCCCCCTCGACCGACGCGCGACGGTCGCCGCCGGCGCGGTGCAACCACGTGCACGACCGTTCGGTCGACTGACGACCACAAATTGTTATCCGACGACGCGACGACACCCCCTGTCGTCCTGCGCTTTTTCACACCGTCGTCTTCAGCGTCGACGCGTCGCGGTACGTCTCGAAGATCGACTCCACTGCCGCCCACAGGTCTGGATCGTCGGACACCGCGAGCGCGTAGGGCTGGCCGTCCTTGGCGACTCCGACTGCTGCCGTGTCGTCCATGGTCCCCGCGAAAAACGGAATCGGCTCCGGATGCACGTAGATATCGGCCGCGTCGGAGTCGACCGCCGCCGCGTGGCCGTCGCGGTAGTCGATCCGGGATTCCGCCCGCTCGCTCGCCTGTCGGGAGATCACCACCTCGACGGCGAGTTCCTCGTCGTGGCGTATTCGGGACGCCAGCCGGTCGATGCTCTCCTGCTGGATGCCGGGTGCGACCTCCCGAATGTGCGTCGCCTCCGCCCGCAGCGAGAGCACGCGGTCGAGGATGCTGAACGGATCGGCGTCCGACGCGACGAGAAGCTCCGCCCCCGCGAGTCCCTCGAGGGGGAGGTCCCGGAACACCGGCGGGGCGTTGCGGAGGAGTGGGCCGAACTCGACTACCGTTTCGGTCCCCGCGAGGAACGCGTCGAGTCGGGCCGCGATCCGTGATCCGAACGGCGTGAGACGAAGTCCCGCGTCCGTCTCCCGGAGATAGCCGCGCTCGTCGAGCGAGTTCACGATCCGAACGACGGTTCGGTGTGATGCGTCGAGCCGTGCCTCCAAATCCCGTCGCTCGATCGGTTCGTGGGTTGCGACGATTCCGAGCGCCTCCGTCCGATTCTCCGACTGCGCGATGAACTGCAGTTCTGCGACCGCTTCGCGCATACGTGTGTCACATTGCCCGTCGATCACATAAGAGCCGTGTCGGCGAACCGCACTGCCGCGAGTTCTCGTCTTCACGGGCATCCGAGAACTATTAAGACCCGCGGCGAACAGGGAGGTGTATGGACGGCACGCCACAGGAGATCACGACGCTCGTCGGGCGCGAGGTGTACTCGAACAACGGGGTCTTCGTCGGGGAAGTCGAGGACGTGCGACTGGATCTGGCCCAGCAGGCCGTCACCGGACTCGCGCTCGGCGAGTTGAGTCAGGAACTGTTCGCCGGCCGCATCGAATCCGGCAAGGGCGTGATGATCCCGTACCGCTGGGTCAGAGCCGTGGGCGACGTCATCCTGATCAACGACGTGGTCGAACGGTTGGAAGACGGTGACGAGGACGAGGAAGTCGTCGCCTAGCCCCCGTTGCTCGCCTCGGACGCGTTCTCGACACCCATGGCGTCGAACAGCTTCTTGCGGACCGCCTCCTCGGCCAGCGACAGAAGCGTGTCGCGGTTGTCCTCGCTGGCCTCGATGCCGGTAAAGAGGCCGAGGGGAATCTCGACGCTCCCCTGTGTGGAGTGGCCCCCCGTCTCGCCGATGGCACCGTAGGCGTCGTCGAGGATGTTGCCGATGTTGATGCGGATGTCCTTCGACCGCGCGGCGAGGTAGATGGTGTCGTCCGCGATGCCGAAGACGGCGGTGGTGGTGATTCCCTCCAGGTTCAGCAGGTGCTGGGCGGCCTGTGACAGCGCGTCCCGGTCGCGAATGAAGCCGGCGTTGGAGACCAGGTGGCTTCCCTGCACCTGTCGGTTCTGGATGGCTTGGGCGAGGACGTCGAGCGTCTCCGGCGACATCGAGGGCGACTCCACCTGTTCGAGGGTGTCGTGGTTGGCGAAGGGGTAGAGATACGCCGCCGCGGTGAGATCCGCGGGCGTCGTGTCGCGTTTGAAATCGAGCGTCTCGGCGCGAATTCCGTACAGGAGCGCCGTCGCCACCGCCTCGTTCGGTGAGAGGTCGAACTCCTGGATGTACTTCGTGAGGATGGTCGACGTCGAGGAGACGTTCGGCCGCACGTCGATGAACTCGGCCTCGGGATCGGTGTCGGGTTCGTAGTGATCGATGAAGATGTCGACGCCGGTGTCGAGGCCGGCGTCGTCCGCCTTCATGCGATCGACCAGCGCGACCAGCGCGTAGTCGTCGAGTGACTCCACCTCCGAGAGCGACAGGAGTTCGATCCCGAGCAGGTTGACGAACGCCCGGTTCTCCTGGTGGCCGATGTCGCCGTGATAGAGGATGTCGGCGTCGACGCCGTGGGCGTCGGCGATGGCCTGCAGCGCCACCGCGCTGGCGATGGAGTCCGGATCGGGGTTGTCGTGGGTGAGGATGGCCAGCCGACCGCCGCCCGACCGCAGAATCTCGGCGAGTTGCTGGGCGTTGTACTCCAGTTCTCCGGTCTCCAGCGCCCGGAGAGCGGACTCCGCGATCACCTGCGAGGGGTTGATCACCACGTCCGCGCCTGCCTCGGTGAGTTCGTCCTCCGAGACCGGATCGGACGCGCGCACGATGATGAACTGGTCGCCGCCCCCTTGGCGGATGGTCGACACCGCCGCCTTGTTCGCCTCCACGTCCGACGCGAGGATGAGGAGAACGTCCCGGTCGCCGACGAGATCCGCCACCTCCTCGTCGCGAATGTCGGTCCGGCGGGCGTCGAGGTCCTGATCGCGGAGCGCTTCGACGCGGCTCTCGTCCCGGTCGAGGATCAGCACGTTTTTGCCCTCGTCCGCGAGTCCCTCGGCGACTGCGTGACCGACGCTCCCACAGCCGAGGATCGCGTACGACGACATCGTCGAGACCGTAGCCGCATTGCTCATACACGCCGACGTATCGCAGCATTTCACTTAACAGCGTCCCTTCGGCCCACCGGACGGGAAGGGAAACGCCTTTTAGCGGCCCACGGATAGCGAAGGGTGAGGGCCGGTAGCTCAGTCAGGTAGAGCGACGGACTCTTAATCCGTCGGTCGGGGGTTCAACTCCCTCCCGGCCCGTGCACCGAACCGCCGAGCGACAGCGAGGCGGTGAGGGAACCGGCAGGAAGGAGTTGAACTAGAGAACGCCGAGCGGTAGCGAGGCGTTCGCGTGGTTCAACTCCCTCCCGGCCCGTTTTCCTGCGAACGACAGTGAGCAGTGAAAACGCCAGGGGGGTTGAACTCGGGGAGTCGCAACCGCGAGCGACGCGAGCGATCCGTCTCCACTCGGTTCGACTTCCCTTTGTCGGCTCACGCGACCGCGTAGCTCCCGTCGTCGGTCCGCGCCACGCCGGCAGCGTCGAGGTACGCCTCGACCCGTGACTCGTTCGTCGTGCATCCGGCCCCCGTGGCTTCGTAACTCCGGTCGGCGACGGCGTGACAGACGAGATTCTGTTCCGGAATCACGACGACGCCGAGAACGCCGTCGGTCGGCGTATCGACGTCCTCCGGCGGCAGCGCAATCGTGTGGACGGTCTCACCGGAATCCGTCTCGTGTTCGTATATCTCGACGCCGCTCGTGTCGTCGGACGACTGAGCCGTGACCGGCGTCATTCCCACCCAGCCGACCAGGACGACCACCAGTCCCACGGCGATTATCGTTAGCCCGGTCCGTCCTGCAGGGGTTCGCTCCGAGAGCTTTTCCATGCATGGCCGAATCCCGACCAGAATAAAAAGTCTATCGTGCATATTTGGTGAAGTATTAACAAAAAGTTAAATTTTCACTCCGAATTTAAACATACATATGTCCTAGTACGGATACGATATCCCCCGTCGCCGGCCACGGGATGCTGGGATCGGTGCCGGTTACTCCCGAAGACTCGACGTCGCGGACTCGATGGCCTCCGTGACGTGTGATCCGGTGATCCGCGGATCCTCGTCGTCCGCCGTCGCCTCCGCCATGGCGTTTCGCGCCGCCTCGTCCGCGATGGCTTCCAGATCCGCGGCGACGTACGAAGCGCCGGCGTCGTCGGTTCCGAGCAGCGTCGCGATCAACTCCCAGTCGATGCTCTCTTCGGCCAGCGGCCGGTCGGCGAGATGGTAGCGCAACACCTCGACTTGGGTCTCTCGGTCGGCCGGTGCCACCTCGATGCGTTCGTCGAGCCGACCCGATCGCGTCATCGCGTCGTCGATCTCGGCGGCGAGGTTCGTCGTCCCGATCACGACGACGTCCTCACCTTGGATCTCGGTCAGCTGGTTCAGCAGTTCGTTGACCACCTGCTTTTGACTCTGGTGCATGCGATCCCCCTCTCGGCTGGGCGCTATCGAGTCGAGTTCGTCGAGCAAGACGACACACGGCTGGATCTCGCGTGCCTTCTCGAACAGCTCGCGGACGTTCTCCTCGCCCTGGCCGATCCACCTGCTCGTCACGTCCGACGTCGACAGCTCGATGTAGTTGTAGCCGAGTTCGCCGGCGAGTGCCTTGCTCAGATACGTCTTCCCGGTGCCCGGCGGGCCACACAGGAGTACGCCGTTGACCGTCCCGAGACCGAACTCCTCGAAGCGCTCGGGGTTTCGCAGCGGTTCGACGATCTTGCGCCGGAGCTCGGCTTTCGTCTCCTCGCGTCCTGCCACGTCGTCGAAACTGACGTCCGGACGCTCCGCGAGTAGGTCCGCGGCGGTGTCCTGATCGCGCTTCTCCGACAGGTCGGCGATCCGGTCGAAGACGTGTTCTCCGGTGATCGTCGGGCGGTCGTTCTCGGCGTCGCTGAGCGCCGAGCGGGCTGCGCCCGCGGCGATTTCGGTGACGTCGCTCGCGGTGAACCCTTCCGTTTCCCGGACGAACCGCTCGTGGCCGATGTCCGCTTCGACTTGGAGCGCCAGGTCGTCGAGTTCCCGTTCGAGCAGCGCCGTTCGGGTCTCGCCGTCCGGGAGACCGATCTCGATCGTCGTGTCGAACCGCCCCGTGCGCTTGATCGCGTCGTCGACGTCGTCGAGTTCGTTTGTCGCCGCGACGACGAGGACGTCGTCGTCGCGCTCGTTGCTCTCGGATAACTCGTCTAGGAGGGTGTTTACGGTCTGTCGCTCCGAGCGGGTCATCGACGTGTCGCCGCCGCGATCGGTCGCGATGGCGTCGAACTCGTCGAGGAAGACGAGACAGGGCTGGTACTCGCGTGCCATCTCGAACAGCTCTCGGATCCGCTGTGGCGCCTCGCCGACCTTGCTGCTCGTGACGTCGGAGATTTTCACCGGCAGGAAGTTGATCCCCAGTTCGCCAGCCACCGCCTTCGCCGAGTAGGTCTTGCCGGTACCCGGCGGGCCGTGCAGGAGGACGCCGTTCACCCCGCTGACGCCGAACTGCTCGAACGCTGGATCGGTGAACGGGTCGACGACGTCCTCGCGGAGTCGCGACTTGACGTCTTCCAGTCCGACGACGTCGTCGAACGTGGTGTCGGGGGGGTCCTGGATCTGATCGGGGAGGCCGCGCTGCTCGGCGGCGGGCGCCGACTCGCCGTCACCACCTTCGGCCGACGGCCGTGGACGCCCGTTCGACGGTTCCGCGGGGCGTTTCGGGCGGTCCCGGGTCGAGGCGGGATCGGGCCGTGTCACGGCAGGTTCCGGTTCCGGTTCCGGTTCCGGTTCGGGATCCGATTTCGGGTCTCCGTCGGGGTAGACGAATGCGTCGGGGTCCGGAATCCAGCCCCGCGTCCCGTTCGGATTCGCGCTTCTCACCACGCGCCCCGCGAGCGCCGACAGGGGCCCGTCGGCGCTCGGCGCCGGCGTCCGGGCCAGCACCGCGTACGCCACGGGGAGCGTGCACACGAGTACGAACGGTACGCCGACGTAGATGCCGATCGGGTCCGGAAAAACGCCGTACGGCGGGGCCAGCGGTGAACTCGGCACGTCCAAGCTGTTGATGTCGATCAGGAACAGGGGGAGCCGGGTCGAGAGATCCCACAGCAGCGGTCCGACCCTGAGACCGCCAGCCATACAGTTCGCGAAGATCACCCTGTCGAACTGATAGACGATGCCCCCGAACGAGAAGACGATCGGCGACACGTAAAGCAGCCTCTCCCCGCTCGAAAGCGCGTTGAACCCCGATATTCCGAGTCTCGTCTGTACGTACCACACCATAGCGCCGTACGCGGCGAGCGTCACGGCTACGAAAAGCAGCGTCCACAGGACGTACGGACCGGAGGGATCGGGCCGGTCCGCCGTGGGAATGAGTTCCCTCGACGCCGAGGCGGCGTCGGCTTCGGTGGTTGCGATCCTGTCTTTGAGCCGCCAGACGCGGTACGGAACGTACCAGGCGGCCGTGACCGCGATCATCGCGTCCACGCTGAAGCCGAAGTGTTCCCAGACGCTCCGGGTGGGGACGATGTACATCATCAGCGCGATCAGCCCCACGACCGTCCAGACGACCTGCCCGATGAGGTTCGGCCCCACCACCGCCAGTACCGAACGCGTGGACGCCTCTTTGCTCCCCTCGCTTCGCCCGTCGTCCGTCGAGTGTTCGGTCATCGCCCCCGTGTCGGCGCGTTCGTTTCCACAAAAAGACAACTCGTATATAATATCCTCGGAAGTCAAAACGACTGACACTACGATCCGGGGCGACGGCACCGACCGGCCGCGTGTCGAACGCGACCCGGCCCGATAACCGCTCTTCGCCGCCATTCTCGGCGTTCACGACGCCGTCGACCGAGGACCGGGACGCCGCCGTGAGCCACACCGTCCGTGACGAAGGAGTTACCAGCCAGCGGCGGCTACGGTCGGTCGTGACCTCGGCAAGCGACGCGGACGTAGCACACGTCACCGTCTACACCCGCGAGGACTGTCACCTCTGTGCGGAGGCCATCGACGTCGTCGAACGCGTCGTGTCGTCGCTCTCGCGGCCGGTCGCCGTCGACCTCGTCGACGTCGACGCCGATCCGGACCTGCGGGAGCGATACGGTGACCGCGTCCCCTACGTCACGGTCGACGGTCGTCCGCGGTTCAAGTACCGCGTCGACGCCGACGAACTCCGGGCGAGTCTGACGGCCGACGACGGCCGTGCGTCGTCACGCACCTGATCGGCTCCCGTCCGATCGGGCGCGACGTCGGGACCGACCGCCACCACGGCGAAAGACGGTGGACTTACGTTCTCGCCATCCCGAGGGAGGGCGATGCAGACGGACGCCCCGCTCTCGATACTCCACGTCGACGACGACGACGCCCTCGGCGACCTGGTGAAGGCTTACCTCGAACGCGCCGACGCCCTCGACTGTACGGTGGCGACGGCAACCTCGCCAGCCGACGCCCTCGATCGACTCCGCGCAGACGACACCGACTTCGACTGCATCGTCAGCGACTACCGGATGCCCGACACCAACGGCATCGAGTTCCTGCGGGCCGTCCGCGAGACACATTCGGAGCTCCCGTTCCTCCTGTTTTCGGGGGAGGAGACGGGAGACGTCGCCGCGGAGATGATCCGCGCGGGCGTGACGGATTACCTGCACAAACACAGCGACGACTGGGACACGATGCTCGGCCGGCGGGTCGAACACGCCGTCGGCGCGGACGGTCAGTTCGATCCGGAGGCTGTGGCCGAACTCGACGCCGTCGACGGCGACGGCGTCGCCGGTTCCCCGACTGACCTTCGACCCCTCGCAGTCGTCGGGTCGGACGAGCGGTTCGACCGTGTCGACGCCGACTACGCCGACCTGTACGACTACGATTCCGACGAGGTTACCGGCAAGCACTGGACTGAACTCCACCCCGACGACGAGGTGGCACACATCCGCACGCACGTCCTGCCGGTCGTTCGGGAAGGCGGCACGTGGACGGGGCGAAGCACCGGCCTCCGCGCCGACGGGAGCACGTTCACCGAATCGAAACTGGTCGCCCCTCTCGACGAGGACCGCCTCCTCATCGCCGTTTCGGACGTTTCGACGGCCGAGCACGGGGAGTGATCCGCCCACGCCTCGGCGAGGTGTTTTATCCCTTCCTCCGCAAGCAATCCAATAGCCGTGATTCACGTCCTGTATCTCCACCCGGATCCGTCGACGGCGACCCGCGTTGCGACCGCCCTCGCCGACGCGGATGCGGACGTGACCGTCCACACGGCGTCGGAGTCTGAGGACGCCCTCGATATCCTGCGGGCGACGCCGCTTGACTGCGTGGTCACCGCGTTCGATCCCGCCGCCGACGCGGGAACCGAACTGATCCGGGCGGTCGACAGCGTCGCCCCCGACGTGCCGCAGGTGCTGGCGCCACTGGACGACGATGGCGACGTCGACGTCCGGACGGTCGCCACCACCCTGGTTGACCGCATCGCTGCGGCGGCCCCCTCGCCCGGGTCGGGCGTGCTCGGACCGGCGGGCCTCCTCGACGCCGTTCCGGGGATCGGTGTGCTCGTCTCCCCCGACGGCGAGATTCGGCGGTGGAACACGGGCGCGGCGGACGTGTTGGGCGCCGACGCGGTTCGGAGAACCGACGTGACCTGTCTCGCCGCATCCGGCGCGCGCGAGCGCCTGGCCGAGGCGCTCGCGACGGCCGTCGAGACGGGTCGACACGTCGTCGAGGCTCCGGCCGAGACGCCGGACGGCGAGGTACTCGACCACGAGTGGACGCTGACCCGCGTCCACGCCGACGGACCGGTCGTCGTCGTCGGCCTCGACATCTCCGAGCGGGCCGCAGCACTCGCCGAACTGCGGGCGATCGAGACGTCGCTCGCCGCGCTCTACCGGACGCTCTCGGATCGCGACCTGACGTTCGAGGAACGCCTCGCCCGTGTCCTCGAACTCGGCTGCGAGCGACTGGGCGTCGAGTACGGCTTCCTCACCCGGATCGACGGGAGTACGCAGTACATCGTCGATTCGGTTGGGGCTCACCCGTCGCTCCAGCCGGGCGAGCAGTGCCCACTCTCGGAGGCGTACTGCCGGAAGACGATCCGTGGCGAGGGCCTACTCGGCGTCCACAACGCGGTGGCGGTGGGCTGGGAGACCGACCCCGCCTACGACGCCTTCGGTCTCGGCTGTTATCTCGGGGGGAAGGTGCTCGCCGACGGCGATCTGTACGGGACACTCTGTTTCGCCGACGACGACGCGCGCGAGACGTCCTTCTCCAACGCCGAGCGGACGTTCGTCGAACTGCTGACCCGGTGGGTGAGCTACGAACTCGAGGAGCGAGCAGCACGCAAGGAACTGGAGCGACAGAACGATCGCCTCTCCGAGTTCGCGAGCATTGTCAGTCACGACCTCCGGAACCCGCTGAACGTCGCCCAGGGGCAACTCGATCTGGCGCGGGAGACGGGCGAGGCGTCGCATCTGACCGAGGCACGGGACGCACTCGACCGGATGGAGGCGCTCGTGACCGATCTGCTCGACCTCGCCAAGCGCGGAGCCGTCGTCGAGTCTGCCGACGTCGTGGAACTGGATTCCGTCGCCGAGGACGCGTGGTCGAACGTCGCCACCGGGGACGCCGCCCTCACCGTCGAGACCGACGGGACGATCGCCGCCGACCGCGAGCGCCTCGTGCAGTTGCTGGAGAATCTGTTTCGCAACGCCGTGGAACACGGCTCCACGGGCAGTCGGCTGGACGCCGACGACGCCGTGGAACACGGCTCCACGGGCAGTCGGCTGGACGCCGACGACGCCGTGGAACACGGCTCCACGGGCAGCCGGACCGTGTCCGGCGACGCCCCGACCGACGCCGATCCGCCGACCGTCACCGTCGGCATCCACGACCGCGGGTTCTACGTCGCCGATACGGGTCCCGGCGTTCCCGCCGATCAGCGCGACGCCGTCTTCGACCGCGGCCACTCGACGAACGACGGCACCGGTCTGGGACTCACTATCGTCCAAGCCATCGCCGACGCCCACGGCTGGTCGGTCGACCTCGTCGAGAGCGACGCCGGCGGCGCCCGGTTCGAGTTCGCCGGCGTCGACCGCCCGTCCCGATAGGACAGGAACTTTTATGATGGATCCGGCCGTCGCACGAATCGATGCGAGCACACGTCGTACCTGTACGCGACTGACGACCACTTCTCGATCCGCAGGTATCGACGTTCGACCGATCGCCGACCCAGACTGCGAATGAGTACATCCATCCCGACGACCGACCGCACCGACTCTCCGACCCTCACCGACGGCACGTGGCTTGACGAGACGCCCACGCCGGACGACGTGGCGCCGACCGGGGTCCAACAGCAGTTCGAGAGCGACTGCCGGCGGCGGCTCCACAACCTCGTCGACGACGAGAACACCGCGATGTTCTAGTCTAGGAAGTCCGGTTCGAGTCGCTTCTCCTCGCGCTCGTCTCGGAGGTGCGTGGCGAACGCGTCGCGCTCGACGTCTTTCCGTTCTCGCTCTTTCCGATCCCGCACCGAGACGGTGCCGCTTGCCTCCTCGTCGTCCCCGACGATGAGCATGTACGGCACGCGGTCGCTGTGGGCTTGCTGGATCTTGCGGCCGACCGTCCACGAGCGGTCCTCGATCTCCACACGGAAGTCGTCGAGTTCGTTCGCGAGGCGGTGGGCGTAGCCGAGGTTGTCGTCACTGACGGGGAGGATCCGGACCTGTTCGGGCGCTAGCCAGAGCGGGAACTTGCCGTCGAAATGTTCGATGAGCACCATCAGGAAGCGCTCGTAACTGCCATACAGCGCGCGATGAAGCATCACCGGGCGGTGTTCGTCGTTGTCCTCGCCGGTGTAGGTGAGGTCGAACCGCTCGGGCATGTTGAAGTCGAGTTGGACGGTGGGGCCGTCCCACTTGCGCCCGAGTGCGTCCTCGAAGGCGAAGTCGATCTTCGGCCCGTAGAAGGCGCCGTCGCCCTCCTCCACCTCGTACGCGATGTCCTGGGCGTCGAGCACGTCCCGCAGTTGCGACTCGGCGCGCTCCCAGATTTCGTCGCTCCCAACCGACTTCTCGGGCCGGGTCGCGAGCGCCACCTCCGCGTCGAGGCCGAACGTCTCGAAGACGTGGAAGATGTTGTCCATCACGAGGGTCACCTCGTCCTCGATTCCCTCGGGTTGGACGAAGACGTGGCCGTCGTCGATGGTGAACGCCCACACCCGAGAGAGCCCCGAGAGCTCGCCGCGCTGCTCTTTCCGGTACACCTTGCCGTCCTCGAAGTAGCGGACGGGCAGGTCGCGGTACGACCACGAGGACTGATCGAAGATGGTGGCGTGGCCCGGACAGTTCATGGGCTTGAGGCCGTACTCCTCGTCGTTCACGTCCAGCAGGAACATGTCGTCGACGTAGTTCTCGTAGTGGCCCGACTTCTTCCACAGCTCCGTCCGGAACAGGTGAGGGGTCTCGACGGGGTCGTAGCCGGCCTCCAGGTTGCGGTCGCGTGCGAACGCCGAGAGTTCGTCGAGCACCCGCTTGCCGTTGGGATGATACAGCGGCAGGCCGGGCCCGGTCGTCTCGTCGATCGAGAACAGGTCGAGTTCCTGTCCGAGCTTTCGGTGGTCGCGCTCCTGTGCCTCGCGGCGACGTTCGAGGTACGCCTCCATCTCCGCCTCGTCTCCGAACGCCGTTCCGTAGACGCGCGTCAGCGTATCGTTCTCCTCGTCGCCCCGCCAGTAGGCCGACGAGATGTTCAGGAGCGTGAACGCACCGATCTCGCCGGTCGATTCGACGTGGGGGCCCTGACAGAGGTCCTCGAACTCGCCCTGGCGGTAGACGGACACGGGATCCTCGCCGGCCGCCTCAGTCTCCAGGATGTCCCGCTTGTAGGGGTTGTCGGCGTACTCCGCTACGACCGCCTCTCGCGGTCGTTCCTCGCGCTCGATGTCGAGGTCCGCCTCGATGATCGCCTCGGCCTCGGCCTCGATCTCCGCCAAGTCCTCGCTGTCGAGGTCGACGTTCGTCACGTCGTAGTAGAAGCCGTCGTCGGTCGGCGGGCCGATGGCGAGTTTGGCCTCGGGGTACAGGCGCTGGAGCGCCTGGGCGAAGACGTGGGCCGCCGAGTGACGGAGCACGCGCAGGTACTCCTCGCTGTCCTCGGTGACGATGACGAGGTCCGCGCCGTCCGACAGGATCGTGGCCTTGTCGACGAGGTCGCCATCGACGACGCCGGCGACCGTATCGCGGCCGAGACCCGGGCCGATCTCGAAGGCGACGTCCTCGACCGTCGACCCTTCCTCGACGGAGAGTTCGGACCCGTCGGGAAGCGTCACTACGATTTCGCTCATACCGGTGGAAGTCGGACGACCGGAATAATACTGTCGAACACGCGTTCGCGCAAGCTATTTTTCGCTGCCACTCTCCCTGTGAACGTGTCCCGTGACCGACCCCTTCGGCTCCGTCACGCCGTCGCCGTCTCCCTCGGCCTCCCGCTCGGGGCGGGCGTGTTCGCCCTCCCGCACGGCGTCGAGAACCTCGGCGGTCCTGCGACGCCGCTCGCCTACGTCGTCGGGACGCTCGGAATCTGTTCGGTCGCCGCCGCCTACGCCGTCTACCTGTCCAGTCCGCTCGCCCGGCGGGACGGCCTCGTCTACGCCGCCGTCTCGCGAACCTGGAGCTCCCGACTCCTCGGCACCCTCGTCGCGTGGGCGACGGTGGGGGCGTACGTCGCCGTCCTCGCCGCCCTCGTCGCCGCGCTCGGGCGGTCGCTCGCGGGCGTGCTCCCGCTCTCGGCCACCGCCGCCGCACTCCTCGCCCTCGGCATCGTCGTCGCCGTCCACGCGCTCGGTCCCGCGGCGGCCGGCCGCCTCCAGGGCGCCGTGGCCGGTGCCCTCGTCGCTCTCCTGGTCGGGATGGTCGCCGGCGCGCTCCTCGCCGTCGCCCCCGAGAACTTCTCGCCGCTGTTTCCCACGCCGGCGCTTCGCGAGCGGCCGCTGGCGGCGCTCAGTGCGGCGACGGTCGCGACACTGTTCGGCTTCGCCGGCTTCGACGCCGGGGCCGCCGCCTCCGCGGTCACGCGCGATCCACGGCGTACGGCGCCGCGGGCGGTCCTCGCCGGCGTCCTGCTCGCCGGCGCCGTCGCAACCGTCGCCGCCGCCGTCACGCTGGGGGTGATCCCGTGGCCCCGACTGGTGTTCGCGGCGGCGCCGTTCGCCGACGCCGCCGGCAGCGGCCTCGGCGTGGCCTCGCGCATTTTTCTCGTCCCGGGGACGCTCCTCGCGACGGTCGGCGCGACGCTGGCGACGGCGTGGCTCCCGACGCGGACGCTCCGGGGGCTCGACGAGGTCGTCCCGGGCGCCAACCGCGAGACCCGCCCCGGGCTGCCCGACCCCGCGCTGGCGATGACCGGACTGCTCGCGGGCGCCGTCGTCGCACTCGATCTGGTCGGGCCGGCGCTCTATCTCTCCCTCGTCGGTATCTTCGTCGGCTACGGCGTCGTCGCGGCGTCGGTCGCCGTCCTCCCGCTGCTCCGGCCGGCGCTCTACTGCCGGTGCCGGCTCCGTCCGCCCGCGCCCGCCCTCGCCATCGTCGGCGTCGTGGGCGTCGCCGTCGCCGGTGTCGTCCTCGCACGCGTGGTCGTCCTCGATCCTGCCACCTCCCTGGCGTTCACGCGCTGGAATCACGTGCACGCGGCCGTCGACGAGGCCGCCCTCGTTCGCGATCCGCTGTCGACGGTCGTTCCCGCGTTCGTGGTGTGGGAACTCGTCGGCGTCGCCGTCGTCGCCGTCGCCGCGGACTACCGCGCCGACCGCGGCGTCGAGTTGCCGCCCCTCGCCGCGGCGTACGAGGAGGCGGAGTGAAACGAAACCGGGAAACCCGCCGGGGCCAACGCCGTCGCATGGAACGCGGCGCCATCCCCCTCGCCGACCTCGACGGGCCGTTCGACCTCCAGGCGACCGTCGAAAGCGGGCAGAGCTACCTCTGGGACCGATCGGACGGCGGGATGTACGAGCGGACGGCCGCTCACGGCGGCGACGCGTGGTACGAGACGGTCGTGCCGCCCATCGACGGCGTGGGGAACGACCGGGCCGTCGTCCGGGTGCGCCAGACCGAGGGCCGACTGGAGTGGGAGGCGACGACCGACGCCGTCCCCGTGCTCACGCATCTCCTCCGACTCGACGACGACCTCGACGCCATCCTCGCGGCGACGCCCGAGGACCCACTCCTAGAGCGGGCGTACGAGTCCTACCGCGGGATGCGGCTGGTCCGGGATCCACCCTTTCCCTGTCTGATCTCGTTCATCTGCTCCGCGCAGATGCGGGTGTCGCGCATCCACGGGATGCAGGTGGCGCTCGCTCGCGAGTACGGCGACGCCGTCGACGCCGGCGGCCGGACGTACCACGCGTTCCCGACGCCGGCGCAACTCGCCGCGCGGACCGAGGACGACCTCCGCGAGTTGAAACTCGGTTACCGGGCGCCGTACGTACGACGCACCGCCGAGATGGTGGCAGAGGGGGTGGCGGATCCCGCTGCGGCCCGCGGCCGGGAGTACGAGGCTGCCCGCGAGTATCTCACCCGCTTCGTCGGCGTCGGCGACAAGGTGGCCGACTGCGTGGTGCTGTTCTCGCTCGGCTACCTCCAGGCCGTTCCGCTCGACACGTGGATCCGGTCGGCCATCGCCGACCACTTCCCGGACTGCGATCGGGGGTCGTACGCCGACACTTCGCGTGCGATCCGTGAACGCCTCGGCGGCGAGTACGCCGGCTACGCCCAGACCTATCTCTTCTACTACCTGCGGGCGGGCGGGGAGTGAGGGCACGTTCGTCCCGCGTTCGCCCCGATTCCGCCGGGGTCGGCCGCTACGGTTGCCACCGGCGAGCCGAGGGGCGAAAGTTCATGACGGTGGGCGTACAATTACGGTGTGGTATGGACTGTCGAGTCGTCGTCGAGGCAGCGGTTCCGGTGTACGACGTAGAGACTCCCGACGAGGCGATTCGCATCGCCATCGCCAAGACCGGCGAGATGTTGAATCCGGACCTCAACTACGTCGAAATCGAGATGGGGAACCGAACGTCCCCGTCGGGCGAAGAACTGCCTCCCGCCTTCATCGCTGCCGACGAGGCACTCGTCGCTCTGGAACTGGAGATGAAGGTGTTCAACGTCGAGCAGGAGGAACACGCCTCGCGCATCGCGCGCAAAGAGATCGGTCAGCGACTCGAGAACGTCCCGCTCTCGATTCTCCAAGTCGACCGCATCGCATCCGACGACGAGGACAACGAGTCGGCGTCGGAGGGAGACGACGGCGACGGCGACGGAGAAAGCGACAGCCAGGACGAGGACGAGGACGAGGACGACCTCATTCCGGAGTTCGAGGAACTGGTCGACGAGTGATTCGGTCGCCACGAACCGATGTCGGGCGTCGTCGTGACACGCCGGCGACGCCCCCGGCTCCAGCCGTCGCTCTCCGGGTCGAGCGTTCGGCAGGAGACCGCGCCCTCGGATTCAGTCGGCGCGAGGAGCGACGCGCTCCTCGGTCGTTTCCAGGGAAGAAGTAATTCCGTTCGCCAATTTAAAAACAGCCGCCTTGTGATCCGTCTTCGATTTGTGGATGGATGTGGGTCGTACCCCCATCTCTTCGTAGGCGGTCAGGTCAATCTCGTCGTCGTGCCACGCTGCGCACTGTTTCTCTACCTCCGCGAGGAGGCCGTGCAGGTGAATGAGCTCCTGCTTTTTCATAACAACCACTTCTAGCGAGTGGAGGGTTATATTATTATCTTGAGTGGAGTTAACACGCGTCTATCGGTATGACGTCCCACTCGCGAACTCCACGCACACGTCGACCAGCGCCGGCGTACCACCGTGGGAACCGTGGCACCCGTTCCGAGACATTCGCCACCCGGGGCGGCGCGTGTCGGATCGACGTACAGCCGACGGTATCAGCCGCTCCACCCGGGGGGATTCCGCCCCCGGCCGTTCCGGTGTCACGCGCTGGCGTGAACATATTGGGACTTATTGCCGCTCGCGCGTGTAGCCCCCATTATGCAACCGATCCGTCGGTCCGGAGTGACTTCCGTTGGATGGCCAGTGGTGGACGTGGCAGACCGTGGCCACCGCAGTGAGCACCGCCCGTGATCTCGGCAGCGGCCGTCGAGTCGGCGTCCGAGCCGACGGCCGAGTCGGCCGCGAGGCCGTCGCCGGCGCAGTTGGATCGCCTCCTTGGAATCCTCCAGAACCGGCGGCGCCGACTCGTCTTGGAGTTCCTTCGGGTACACGACTCGACCACGCAAAGTGACCTCGCTCGACACATCGCGGCGGTGGAAAACGACGTGTCGGAAGCGGCCGTCACGTCCACACAGCGAAAGCGCGTCTACGTCTCCCTGTATCAGGCCCACCTCCCCAAACTCGACGACTTCGGTGCCGTCTCGTTCGATCGGGACCGGGGCACCGTCGAGCGGACGCCCCGAACCGACGAACTGTTGTTATATCTCGACCGGATCGAGGCGGCATCCGAGACGGAGACGGCCTCCGACGGACCATTCGTCCTCGGAACCGTCGCCGTCGCCTGCCTCACGCTCGCCGTCGGCGGCAGCGGCGTGGTCGGGATGCTCCCCGCTCGGTTCTCGCTCGGAGCCGTCGTCCTCCTCTCGGTTGGGGGGTTGATGGCGATTCTCTACGCCCTCCGTGGCCGAGTCGCGTAGGCGGCCGTCGCCGCTTCCGTCCACGGCGTCACCCGGTCTTGTTACCCGTCCCTTCCCCGCGGCAGCGGGGTCGGAACCGCTTCCGGTCGGATCTTAACGACGCGTTATGCCCACGGCCGCCCCGATGTGTCGATTTATGCACCCGTTAGGAGCGGGAATCCGGTCCATTACGAAGATGGTCGTGGGCGGAGCGGGTAGTGTCTCCCGACTTCGGGAGTACAGAACTATGACAGACGACAACTCCGTCGCGCTGAACCTCTCGCGACGCAAGACGCTCGCTGCGCTCGGTACGATCGGCGTAGCGTCCGCTGGTGCCGGACTCGGTACGTCCGCCTACTTCAGCGACCAGGAGACGTTTCAGAACAACCAACTCACGGCCGGCGAACTCGACTTGAAGGTCGGCTGGGAGGAGCACTACTCCGACTGGTCGGCCGACGAGGAGGTCGGGGACGACGGTGACGTCACGATGCTCGGCATCGGCGAGAGTCCACCGTCCGGTGCACGGGCGTTCCCGACGTGTGCGGACGACACCGTCCCGCGTGTGGCGGTCAGTGGCGATCAGGTCGTCAACTTCATGCGAGCGACCGCCGTGGAGGCGGCACCGGACGAGGACGAGGACGACCTCGCGGACGGCGGGGTCTACGACGATTTCGACGACCGCGACGAAAGCGAATGGGACGTCGTTCCCTGCGATGACTACCCGGACCCCGACGACCTCGGTCGGCCGCTCATCGACCTCGACGACGTGAAGCCCGGTGACTTCGGCGAGGTCACGTTCAGTCTCCACCTCTGTGACAATCCGGGATACCTGTGGGCGAACGCGACGAACGTCGAGTGGGCCGAGAACGGTCACACCGAACCGGAAGATGACGATCCGGACTCGGTTGGCCCGGCGGACGAGTCCGGGAGTACCGCCGACGGCGACAGCCTGGATGATGCACAGGTGGAACTCCTCGATACCGTGCAGGCGTGCCTGTTCTACGACGACGGTAACAACCTGTTCGACACCGCGGAGAACAACCCGGCCTGTATCTCGTTCGTCCTCGACGACTCGGGATCGATGTCCGGGACGAAAGCCGCCGAGACCCGTGACGGCGCCAAGGCGGTCGTCAACGACCTCGACTTCGACGACGACGGCGACATCGACCCCCACCAGGCGGCCGTGACCACCTTCGGCAGCGGTGCCAACCTCCAGCAGGCCCTGACGAACGACGTCTCCGATCTGGAGACTGCAATCGACGAGGTCGACGGCGACGCCGGACTGACGAACATCGACGACGCCATCGGCATCGCCGGTGACGAACTCGCCGAGTGCCCGGAGGGCGTCGGCAAGATCATGGTGATTCTCTCGAACGGCGCCGAGAACATCGGCGACGCCCGAACGGCCGCACAGGACGAGGTCGACGCCGGGAACGTCGATACGTTCTTCACTATCGGCGTCCAGGCCGGGCAGGACGGCGACGACCTACTCCAGGACATCGCGGATCTGAGCCCGAGCGGAAACGGCGTGTTCCTCGACGTCACCGACCCGGACCAGATCACCGGTTCGTTCGGACAGTTGGTGCAGGCCATCGGCGGCGACACGGAGATCATCTCCGGGTCGCTCGGGGACGTGCTGGGCGCCCTCCTGTCCGACCCGAGTGCCGGCGATTGGGGACTCGAACTCGACGCGTTCCCCGCGACCGAGGGACGCGACTGCTACGTCAACTCGACCACCGCTCATCTCGGCTTCGAGTGGTGGTTGCCGGTCGATCACGGCAACGAGGTTCAGGGTGATTCCGTGGAGTTCGACCTCGGCTTCTACACCGAGCAGTGCCGCCACAACGACGGTAGCGGCATGAACAGCGAGACGGTCGACGGGAACAACGCCGCCTGACACTTCCGTTTTCGACCCCGACCCGCCGACGCGGTTCCGCCGTGCTGGCGGTGTGTCTCCCTCTCGCGGTTCTTATCGGTCGCCGCCGATCCGATCCGTTCCTGAAACGTTTTAGTCACCCGCGCCGCCAACATCGACCCATGGATTACGAAGACAGTCTCGACCGTGCGCTGACCGAGACGCCGGAGGTGGGCGACGCAGCCGACCGGTTTCAGGTCCCCGACCCCGAGGTGCGCCCCGAGGGCAACGTCACCATCTACGAGAACTTCCAGGCGACGTACGATCGGCTCAATCGCGCACAGGATCACCTCCTCAAGTTCCTCCAGTCGGAGTTGGGTACCAGCGCCAGCATCGACGACCGGGGCCGGGCGCGGTTCACCGGCGACTTCAAGCAGTCCCGCGTAGCCGGCGCCGTCGAGGAGTACGTCGAGTCGTTCGTGACGTGTTCGGAGTGTGGCTCACCGGACACGCGGCTCGTGGAGGAACGCGGCGCGACGGTGCTGAAATGCGACGCCTGCGGCGCGCTGTCGGCCGTTCCCGATCTCTAGATTCGGCCACCACGACCGTCGCGAGGCGTTCGTCGACCCGTCTCGACGAGTACCGGCTGCGACTCCTCTATCGATCACTCGAACTGCTTTACGAGTTCCAAGTCGCGTTCGGTCCGCATGAACTCCGCGAGCCGGCGTGTCGCGTGGCAGGATGGGCAGCTGAAGTTCTTTCGGTGACCGGGGAGGTCGGTCGGCCCCGACTCCCAGTCTTTCCCACATTCGGGACACAGCAGTCTGACGAACGCTTCGACCATACCCGCCCTGTCTCGCGGAGTCTCATTAAACGTTCGGCGACGTCGTCCGGGTCGGCTCCGCCCGTCGACGCACCGATTTCAAAACCCTTAACGCCGTCTCGGGGGTAGCATCCGGTAGCGGGATGGGATAGCCAGGAGATTCCGCCGGGCTCATAACCCGGAGATCGGTAGTTCAAATCTACCTCCCGCT
>ENA-ORCS01000042-ORCS01000042.1-marine-metagenome-genome-assembly--contig:-NODE-42-length-156812-cov-11.884123_pt1 | contig 156812 bp, 156 predicted proteins | sample MGYA00237781_ERZ508513 | MGnify/ENA primary metagenome ERZ508513 (study PRJEB26184, sample SAMN06268793) | marine metagenome | isolation source: Eden Landing Ponds, San Francisco, CA, USA | place... | reverse complement strand
TCGTCATCGACGTCCCACTTCTCGACGTAGTTCTGGACGGCCTGGCCCTTCTCGTAGCGGTAGCGGAGGAACTGGAGTTTATCGAGGTTCGAGAGGTGGTCGCCGCCGTCGCCATTGACGCGTTCCTGGATGTACGCCTGGCGCTTCTCGTTGTCCCAGGTGCCGAGTTCGAAGCCGTCGTCCTGGTTGTACAGGCGCATCTCCTTGAGGTCTTCCGGCGTGGCGTTCGTCCCGCGGCAGAGCTTGTTGACGTCGTCGTAGGAGACGTTCGCGGTGTCGAGCAGGTCGATGAACACGTCCTCGACGCCGATGTCGCTGGCCTCTTGGATGATACCGTAGATTTCTTGGACGACCTCCTTCGCGTTCATGATCTCGCCGTCGCGCTGAACCTTTCCGTGGTGTTTGGAATACTCACGGAAACACGCACCCATCTCCATCACCCCGATGTCGCCGCGGGAGAGGTCACGGTTCTCTTCAAGTTTGTTGCGGGTACGTCGGGCTGTGCGGTAGATGTTGCGACGAAGAGAATTCCACGATGTCGGCTCAGTTTCACCGACTGGACGAGCGACGACGACAATGTCGAATGAAACCGCTTCACCCTCGATGAATTTACTAATATCTGCTGTAATTGGATACGTAGCAGTTACCTCAAAACCAGTGTCACAAAGAGATTCCAGTAGTTCGCCCCAGGATTCTGAATCACTGTGATGATACGTGAATGCGAGAACCCCATCCTGTTTTAGCGCCCGATGTAGGACTGAAAACGCTTGATTAAGTTCCGATTCGAATGATTCCTCATCCTTTCCGAGGAAAGGATTCGCAACAATGCTTTCTTCATTAGGAGTCCGATCTCCCTCAAACCACTCGTACTCATCTTTGAGCAGTATCTTCTGCCATACATAGAAGAAGTCAGATATCTCAGAGTATATGATGTTATCATAGTATGGCGGATCAGTAAGTATCGCGTCGTATTCGTCCTCAGCATCAATATCTCGGACGTCACCTTGTTTGATATCTTCTGGATTGACGTTTTCGCCAACAGCATGGCTAAACGTTTCAGTCTCTGTAGTCTCCGGTGAGCTGAGTGAACTGTTCCTGGGTATTCGGGGGTATTCATCTGAATCAGGGTATTCAATATACCTATCTGTGGGTGCGTTCCCCCATTCGACACCTCGAATCACCATTTCCCACGTAGATTCAAATGTTCCTGTACCATATTCAGCGCCCCAAACATTACTTTCAGTAGGGCGTGTCGGTGGATCAAATGCATTGGTTCGGAACAGATCACTCACCTGATTAGCCACCTGACTGTAGCCAATCATCATCGTATTTCTTCGCAGGCAATCTGTTAGCGCTAAAAGCAGGAATTCCTTTGAGTTCTGACTATCGAGATTATCGATCTCAGAGAGAAGAGTGCTGAGGCAGAGAAGCTGTCTTTCATTAAACATGTCTGCCCACTTTTCGTAACCGTGATCAAATAGAGGATTCCGAACAGCTGTCATATGACCTTCTGGAATGTCTTCTGAAGGCACATATTCATGCAGGCCAGGACTTGATTCCCACTCCTCCTTGGCCCTCCTGAAGAGCTCTATATCTTCTTCTCTTACTGGCCGATAGCCTTTCACCTCAGATTTGTCGTAGCCGTGCTGATCGTCACACGTAGCGCAGTGATATTCAATTGCATAGTATTTGAGACTATATCCGCCTTGTTCTTTTATTGCGTCTGTTATCCCATACTTCTGACCACAGTGCCTACAAGTATATTTACTTCCGCTAACAGTACCCTCCTTCGGAACAAATGCGTAGCCACAGTCTCCACAAGTAGACTCGCTTTGCCAATCGTCAATCAAAACAATTGATTCACAATCCGGACAGAATACGTGATATTTATCATCATTCTCGTATCGGCCTTTTGCAACCCGATAGTCTCCAAATAATGAGACTGTTTTGTTACATGATATGCAATCTATCTGTTTAGCCCAGAAACTATTCATTACGTCCGCGTCGTGGTCTTCGGGGTGATTCGGACAAGGTGTTTTATAATAACTTTTGAGTTTGTCCGAGATGGAATCCTCTATCTTTTTATAATCTTCTTTAAGAGAATTAACATCTGTTGACCCAGTGTCCATCTCCTTCTTTGTCACAAACCAAGCAACAGGGTTCAAATCACGACCATGGCATTCCACGCCAAACCTAGACGCTTCTACTATTGATGTTCCACCGCCCATAAATGGATCCAGAATCTTCTTGTCTTGGATCTGAACATCCTTTGGGTAAAGAGACCAAAGAGAGTCGGGGCGCTCATGTGAAACTGAATCCAGAAGCTCTTGAATATCCAAATCACCCGTTTGGTAGTCACTGAGTTGAGTGTTCTGACCGGGCTCAAATACCTCTATGTCCTTTGGGTCATCCAATAAAGCGTAAAGTGAAATGGAACGGAAAACGCTCCCAAGACGACGGGCCCACCACTTGTGCATCGTATAGATTGGACGATACCACTGACGTGCCCCCCCGTACCCCTCCTTCTCAGCGATGTCATTCAATTGCTCAATCGGGAAGCCCTGCTCAATTGGGAGCTCTGTCCGATTTTTGCCGCCTATTGAAGATCTGGATTGCTCAGACATTATCGAGTATAATGAAGCGATTACACAGGAGCCACATAAGTGTGTGTTCTTCGCAGCAACGTCTCAGTAGGGTGAGTTTCAGAGGATGTCTGGAAAGGGGAACGAGCGTCGAAGCGTGGCCTATTCGTCGTCGGCGACGAGCGTTTCGAGGTCAGTCACGTTCTGGATTGCGGTGGATGCCAGGTCATCGTGACCGCTCTTGATGGTGAATCCGGCCGTTTCGGTCATCGCCTGCACCATCTGCTCGACGTACACCGTATCAAATTGGAGGTTTCTGCCCGCCTCGGACAGTGCCCATCGGGCGTCACTCAGTTGGATGCCAATGCGCTCTTCCACATCAGCGATGATCTCTTTCGATTCGTCGATCTTCTTCGCTCGGCCGATTGGCTCTGTCTGCTGGGTTAAACCCGAATAAGTACAACCGCCACCCACTTTTAAAACTCTGCAATCACATTCCTGACACATACCCAGCAGCAGTTCCACAGATTTGCCAGTTACGGTGGCAGAATGGGGAATTCGGTTGTTCAGGACTCCGGCAACGACGTGAATTCGTGGAGGTTTGCTGTGGAGAAATACCTCCGAACCGCACGTCAGGCAGCAGCTTTTCCGGAGTAGCGGGAAGGCTCTCGATGAATGATTCGTAATAGTACCAGGGAAGCGGGATCGACGTGCGGTCGGGGCGTAGGTGCATCAGAGAGGACCATTCAGCACAAGAGAAAACGCATCACTCTCGGAAACACTGGTCGCGCCACGTGTAGCGATCACGTCTGCTGCTGTCCGCTACTGGGCACCATTTATGATACCATCGCTGGAAGGTTTGGCTATCGATGAAAGCGGACACCCTTGATCTAAAGGATATCTTTCGGAAGGACACGCGGTACGTCGTTCCACGATTCCAGCGGCCGTACGTGTGGAAGGAGGAGGAACACTGGCAGCCCCTGTGGGAGGACCTCCAGCTCGTTGTGAACGAGCTAATGGACCGGCAGGCAGATGCGGATACCGATCTCGAAGGACAGGAGGCCCAACAGGACACCTCGCCACATTTCTTGGGTGCCATCGTCCTCGACCAGCAATCGACGCCGACGCAGAAGCTGGAGACGCGTGAGATCATCGACGGGCAACAGCGGCTGATAACGCTCCAGGTCTTGTTGGCGGCGACACATTCCGTAGCGAAGGACTTCGAAGACGATGGGTCGGCGTCCTTGGTCGAGAAGCTGATGTACAACGACAAGGACCTCACGAGGAGGGAGACAGACCGGCTGAAGGTCTGGCCCATCGAAGCCGATCAGGACGCGTTCATCGATGTCATGACGCTTTCTGACCCGGAGTCTGACCACTCCGAACTCGACGGCGACGACAACCTGGAAGAGTGCTTCCGGTACTTCAGAGACGAGATTCGTGAGTGGGCAGAATCCGGGGGGGAATCTCCCGAAGAACACCTTGACGCGCTCGTCACGACGATGTGGCACTTGCTCCGCGTCGTCGTCATCGACCTCGAATCCAACGACGACGCACAGGTGATTTTCGAGACACTGAACGCCCGTGGGACACCGCTACTCGCCGCCGACCTGATCAAGAACTACCTCTTCCGGGAGGCCTCGGTTCAGCACAACGACCCCGGTGACCTGCACGACAAGTACTGGAAGCAGTTCGACGAAGACGAATGGCGCGTCGATGTCTCGCAAGGGCGGCTGGATCGTCCGAAGATAGACGTGTTCATCATGCACTGGCTCACGATGGAGATGAGCCAACAGGTCCGAGCGAAGAAGCTCTTCCCGGCGTTCCGGAAGTACCTCGACAGGACCGACAACTCCGTCGAGGAGATCGTCAAAGACATCGACTACTACGCATCCATCTACGAGACCATTTCTGAGCCAGACCGTGGGTCTCGGGAGGGGATCTTCTTCCATCGGCTGGACATTCTCGACACCACAACTCCGTACCCGGTTCTTCTCTGGATCTTCGGCCACAAGAACATCCCGAAGGAACAGCGCGTGAAAGCCATCGAAGCAATCGAGAGCTGGCTGATGCGTCGGATGCTCTCCCGACTGACATCGAAGAACTACAACAAGATCTTCATCGAACTACTGGACGAACTCAAGGAGCGAGACGACGAGCCCGTCGGCGACATCGTCGTCGAGTTCTTCCGGAGCAAAGAGGGGGAGAGCGACTACTGGCCTGGCGATGAGAAGCTAACGGACTCGATGGTCAGCATGGAGTACTGGGCAGTCATCAACCAGCGACGCCTCAAGATGGTGTTTGCGGCCATTGAACGAGAGTTGCGGAACACCGGGTACAGCGAAACGCTGGAGTTCACGCAGGACCTGGAGATCGAACATATCCTTCCGCAGAAGTGGTCTACGCATTGGTCGCTCCCCGGGGAACGACCTGCTGAGGTGGAACGGATGGAGCGGGATGAGGCTAAAGATCGGATCGGGAACCTGACGATCCTCACCGACAAGCTGAACCCCTCGATTTCGAATGCAGCCTGGGACGACAAGCGAGAGGCGATTCAGGAGCACACCGTCCTGCGTCTGAACAAGCACTTAGTAACGGAATGGCCCGACGAATGGAATGAAGAGACGATTGCCGAGCGTGGGGAGTGGCTCGCAGCGCAAGCGAGTGAGGTTTGGCCGGGACCAGACTCGGCATACTGGGACAGGTAGGCTCCAGCAGACCATTCCTATCGCTAGTTGTGGGTTTGGGAGCGACCGAACAGGCTATTCGGTACGCTGCGAATGGTTCCGTATGAGTGACTTGCTGGAGGTACGCGACGACGGAGAGTTCGTGGTTTCTGGGACGGTGAGTCGGGACGAACTTGAGTCAGAACTGACACCATTGAATCCCCGCAGTTTGTTCGATAGACGACTGAAAACCGTTCTGAGGGATATGCTGGATGAGGCGGATAGTGACGAGATCGTCGTCGAAGCGTTAGTCGGAAACGGCGATACCGAGCCGTAGGAGACGCAGCTACTTCTGGAAGCTGATCTCGATCTTCAGGCTCGACGCTTCATCGGGCATCCGCTCGAACAGGTCTTGCACCTTCGTGTAGTCCTGCTCTGACCGCAACGTCAAGCTGACCTGCGTCCGCTCGACGTCGGCGGTTCCCTGAAGAGCGCCGGGAACACCCTCTCTGTCCGGCAGCATGAACGTGACGTCGCCGTACTCGACGCTTCCTGTCTGGTGGTTGTTCCGCCACTTGCTCCGCATCGCGGCGACGTCGTCGCCGTTGTACTCGAAGCGCCACGTGTCTGCCTCCGTGTCGGCCTTCCGGAACGGATAGCCGGGCACCCAGTCCGAGGCCTTGTCCGACCCGGTCGTGTTGACCACGTACTCCGGCTCCTCGTCCTTCCCGATGTTCTCCAACAGGTACGTCCGAACCATGTACTCGGTGACGCTGCTGTCGAACCGGTCGGTGACCTTGTTCACGGTGAACTGATCGCCCGGCTCCAGGTCTTCGATGTACGAGAGGATCTGGTCGCCGATCCGATCCGACACCGTCGGGACGATCTTCACCGTCGTCGGGTCGCGGTCGCCGAGCGACCCGAGGTACCGACCGCCGGCCTCCAGCACGTAGTCGTCAACGAGGAACTCGTTCACCGCCTCACGCGCGACCGATTCGGTCTCGTCGGGCGGCAGAAACACGGTTTCGTCAGCCCGTATCTCACCGATGATGGTGTCGAGGTTCGCGTAGCCGTCGTCGTCGATGTGCGCTTCGATGCGGTCTACGAGAGCGGACGCACCGATGACCGTCGCGCTCCCTACATCGCGGACCGTGGCGTCGGACTGCGGCTTGTCGAGGATCTCGTTGCCGCGCACGATGACGTACTGGTCCTCGCGGTTCAGGCGACCGATGGCCCGCATCACGACGTCGTGGCTGTCGCCGTCGATCCAGATTTCGCCATTCTCGACGAGCTCCAGTTCGAAGTCGCCGATGTCGAGCGCTGTCGTTCCGCTTCCGAAGCGCTGGCGGAGTTCCTGTTCGACGTCATCGACGCCCCACACGTCCACGTCCTCCTGCTGCACGAGTACGGTGTCGAGCGAACTTCCGGAAAGGTCGTCACGGAATCCGCCCGAGTCACGTGCCAGTACCGGCTTCCCGTCGAGTGCTTCGACTGTTGCATTCAGCACATCGTTCGCACTGCCGGGGATCGGGAGCTCCGGATCCCGGAGAAACTGCTCGTAGATGTCTTCGACCGAGATTTCCCCGCGTCGGTCCAGGAGGTCCTCGGCGATGTCCCAGACGTGCGACTGCAGATCGAACGGATCTGCAGCCGCGGAGTCCGCGATGTTCGTCGCGTCGAGTTCGGCGTCGTCGAGGACGAAGACATCGAGGTCCATCGGTTCGACTTTGGCCCACTCGTCGTCGTCCAACAGGTTGTCGCCGTCGAGAACCTCACCGTACAGGAGTTGTAGCTCTTCACGAAGCTCGTTCTCCTCCTGCTCCTTCATGGCCTGAATCGACGAACGGATCTCATCATCAAGCGACTCGTCCGCGAGCACTTGTCTCGCACCCTCGATGTACCGCGCTTTATCAATATACCGCGTCCCCGACTCGATAGCCTTGTCGCCCGATGGCTGGACGAACACGAGTGTATTGCGCCACTCACGCCCGCGTCCGTCGTTCGTGATTACCTTCTTCACCTCCGCTTGGGTCCACTGGCTGTCCTTCACGACGACCTTCACCTCACGGTCGTCCGGAATGTCTCGCATATCGTTGGTACGGAACCCGACCGGGTGGGCGTTCGACCCGAAGATATCCGTGATGAAGTCCGCAATCTCGGCCTTTGCTGCCGTCTCAGACACATCCACGGCCGCGTTCCGGATTAGTGCGTTCGGGTTCTGCCGGTCGCGGATGGCGTACTTTCCGTTCAGCTTGTGGAGGTGCCACGCGACGCCGTGCAGCCGTTCGAGGTTGAGCACGACGTCCGAGACGAGGTCACCCGTCTGGTAGGCACCCATCACGATCTCCGATACCTCCGCGCCTTCACCTTCGCTGGGCTTCAGCGAGTAGAGCAGGATCGTGTTCAGGATGCGACGACCGTGGGGCACTTCGTCCGTGTCGACACGGCTTTTGATGTCACCCGTGGCGGCGTTCAGCCGCTCGTAGTTGATCTTCGCCAGTTCGTCCTCGAACTCGATGGCGTCGATGTCCCCGTGCGTTATCAGGTCCGTCTGATCCTGCATTTCCAGGAGGACCTTCGAGAAGAGGTAGATCATCCCGCGTGTGTTCTGGTTCCCCTCGTCGGCGTAGTAGCGCGTTTCAAGCGCATCCAGAAGCACGGGGTGGAACGGATAGAGGTCGTGCATCTCCGACAGCAGGTCGTCGGGAAGATCGACGTGCCCCTCCGCTTGATCGTACGCGTCGAAGTACCCGTTGACGATCTCGCGGGCAGCGCTCTCGTCTACAGAGTCTATCAGACGGTGGCGAAGGACTTCGCGCTTGTCCACCTGGTTGTTCATGTTGACCTCGACCGCCTGTTCCCGATTCAGAATGTCGTGAACTTCGGAGCCCTCACGGAGCACCGAGACGATGGTGTAGAGTTCGAGGTCAGAGAGCGCGGTCGATTCGAGCAGTGACTGGAGGAACGCCTTGTTCGCGCTCTTGCGGTCGCCCTGCAGGGTGTCGAACCAGTCCTCCAGTTCGTCCACGAAGAACGCGACCGTGTCGTCGCCGACGGCCTCCTGAATCGTCTGCATATCGGGATACCCGCCCGACTCGAACGTCCCCGGATCGTAATCGAGGGCCTCGAAGAACGGTTCCCAGAGGTACTCGTACTGTTCGTTCTGCATCGCAACCGTGATCGGCGTCGCCGACGCCGGAAGTGCAGCGTCGAATCCTTCGACTGAATCACTCGCCCACGTTCCTGCTGCCGCGGGGTCGTCGAAACAGTGGTACAGCGCCACCATCTGGTGAGACTTCCCACTGCCGTACGGGCCGTAGAGGATATGCGTCCCGCGTGGGTCATCACCAGTCAACGAATCACGGAGGATCGAGAGGGCCTCTCGGAGGCCCTGGGTCATCAGCGTCCGTTCGAAGAAGAGGTTCGCATCAGACTCGAACTCGTCGTCGTCGTCAACGTTGTAGAGTTTTACCTGGCCGTCGATTTGCCCCTCTTCCCGAAGCTCGCGGCTGAGGGTCACCGTGTCTTCGAGAGTGGTTGATAGGGTTCCCGTCTGTGCCATCTTGATACTTAAACACACCTCAGTGGCACCCAATAAACACTATGGTCCCGTGAACACAGGGCGTGACGCGACACCAGTCGGGCCTACTGATTGGCGGTTGTCGGTCACCAAATGTATTTCACGCACACCTGCTTCTACGAATGTATGAGCGGGTACGACCTCGTCGATATCGAGGTCACACACGAATCTGCAGACGATCTTCTGGAGTCGCTGTCTGAAGCCGGTGCTGAGGAAGACCATCTCCAGAGTATCCAAGCTGTTCGTCTCCAAGCGGGCCAACCGGATTCCGAACTCCGGTCGTTAAAAGAGCTGGACGAAAACTCCGTCAAGCTACTGGAACACCAGGTAGACGCCGCCTATCGGGCCCTCTTCGAAATGGACGGAAAGGCGCTCCTCGCTGATGAGGTCGGCCTCGGGAAGACCATCGAGGTCGGGATGATCCTCAAGGAGATGCACTTCCGAGAGACGGACGAGTCCGTCCTCATCCTCACACCTGCACAGTTGGCCAAACAGTGGCAAGCGGAACTCCGTGAGAAATTTGGACTCGACTTCGTCTGCAACTACGACGACGACTTCGAGGACTTCGACGCCCACGACTACATCATTGCGAGCATCGACACTGCGAAGAGTGAGCGACATCGTCAAACCGTCCTTGACCGCGACTGGGACGTTCTGGTACTCGACGAGGCCCACTACGTCAAGAACGAAGAGACGGACCGCTATGACCTGATAGACCGACTTTCGTACAACTACGCGTTCTTCCTGACGGCGACACCGATTCAGAACGAACTGACGGACCTGTACAACGTGGTCTCGCTACTCCGCCCCGGACTGTTCGGCACCCGTGACGTCTTCCACCACTACTTCGTCAACAGCAATCAGGAGACCCTGGTGAATCGAGACGAACTACAGGACCGACTGAACAAGGTGATGATTCGGAACCGACGGGAAGACACGGACATCGACTTCACCGACCGGACAATCGACACACGGACGTTCGACCCCACCCCGAAGGAACGCGAACTCTACCAGGCAGTCTCTGACTACGTGAAAGGTGCCTACAGCCAAGACCAGGGCCAGAAACTCGTACTGATGCTTCTGCAGAAGGAGGTCGTCAGCAGTCCAGTTGCGCTTAAGCAGACTATCGAGAAACGACTCTACGACCAGTCGGAGCTCACGCACGAAGACGAATTGGAGTCCATCTTGAATCTGATCGATGAGATCGATACGGTGACCAAACAGGAGCGACTCCTGGATATTGTCGAAGAAGCACGCGAAAACGTCGAGATGGGGAGAGTTATCGTCTTCACGCAGTTCCGGGCAACCCAACAGCAGATTCTCGATAGACTCGCCGCGGAGGGATACACAGTACACGCGTTCCACGGTGGACACTCCAGCAGTGAGAAGGAACAGATCGTCGAGAACTTCGAGGAGGAGGGAGGTATTCTTGTTTCGACTGACGCTATGAGCGAGGGACGCAACCTTCAATTCTGTAATATATTGGTTAATTTGGACTTGCCGTGGAACCCGATGCGCGTCGAACAACGTATCGGACGCGTACACCGGATCGGACAGAAACGAGACGTATTCATCTTCAATATGGCGTTGAAGGATACGGTCGAAGAGTACGTACTGGAACGGCTGTACCACAAGATCGATCTGTTCCAACAGAGCGTCGGAGAACTGAGCTCGATCTTGAGCCGTTTGGAAGAGTCGGGGACGAGCTTCGAAGACGAAATCTTCGAACGGCTGGTGAGCGCTGATTCCGAAGTCGATCTTGAGAACGACTTCGACGCGATGGCCGTTGACCTTCAGGAGCAGCGTGAGCTTGCCGACAAACTTGAGGAGTTCAACAGCGGCGTGTTCGAAGGGTTTGATCTCGGAGAGAGCGATGACTGACGCGTCGATTCCCGTCACGCAATCCGCGGTAGAGCGGTTCACAGAACGGTATCTCCGCTCTCTCGGCTGCTCCATCGAGCGAAGCGACGAACACTGGATGGTGTCGGTACCTGAAGACACGGCCACCGGGATCTCCCACGGGGAACACACGCTCGTCCGTGGGGCGGGTTCTCCAGACGGTGACGATGATAGCACGGAACGACTGCACCCGGAGAGTGCGTTCTTTCAGCGACTCCTCCGTGAGGCAGGGGAACGGTCGCCTACCGGTAAGCTGTCGATAGAGAGTGGCTCTGATATCGAGACGCCGGAGTGGATCCAAGGTGGCGGCGTCGAAGTACAGAACGTGCAGTTCACTCCGTACTACGACCGCACGGCCGTCGTGGTTCTCTTCCGTGTTGGTATCGAGACCGTCAGTGAATACCAACAGGAGTTCCTCCGCGCCATTGCCGTGGATGCACGGTCAGAGGAGCACCTACCGAGATTGGCAGATTCCTTCCTCGAACTGACGTCGGTAGAATCCGGCAAAGCCTCGGGTGGGGACGCGCAATTGACACAAACCGAGGCGGAACCACTTCTGGATACGGCTCGTGAGCTGGTTCTGGACGGGCTACAAGACCGACTCGACGAGATTCATCGGGAAGCCTCCCGTGCTGCGGATTCGGAAGTCGAAGAGTACCGCCAGCTGCAACAGCAGCGTATCGAGGAACTAGAGGAAGAACACTCGAATTTATCGTCGAAGATCAACGACCTGAGTGAGCAAATCAACACCGGAGACGAAGATTCACGCGTCCGAGCGCTACGGGAACGGAAGGAACTCAAGTCGGAGTATGAGGAACTCGACGAGACGCTCAACGAGTTACGGGAGCGCCGTGACCATGGGTTCCCTGCGCGACAGCGGGAAATCCGAGAGCGGCACGCACTCGACGTGCAGATCACGCCGCTCACGTTGACAGAGGTCGAGTACGAGCGGGGCGAGGTCGATTTCGACCTTTATGAGGAGAGCACAAGTCGAACCATTACGCTCGGATACGGGAGCGGGATTGGGGTGACGGAGACTGTACGATGTGTATCGTGTGATAAGGAGTTCTCAGAACACAACCCGCTACAAACGATTTCGAACGATCTCGAATGCCAGAGTTGTGCCAAAGAACAGTGAGATTGCGGTTCTATCATTGGCAATCCGGAGCGAAGTAGTTCGGCCCGACACGACTCGTCGGCTCACTGATTGCTACTCTACGAGTCCCACTCGTCAAGCACGTCCCTGATTGTGGATGCGTCCTCTGTCGACAGGGGACTCTCCGCAAGCAGTACCTGATACACCCACGCTGTCGAGCCATTAGTGTCAAACGTAGTTCGATACAACAGACGGCCATACCGCGTCAACTTCCAGCGGTCGTCTTCCGGTTCCTCTACGACAGGGCGGGTGGTCCACAACGGATACTCCTCCTGCCCAGTTAACCGATGAAGCACGCCTGTACGCATATCGTACGATGAGTAGGTGCTCGACGGAAACGAATCGGTACTCCCAGACAGTGGCAGATGTCGGAATATGTCCTTCGCACGTGTTCCGAACAGTACTCGCTCATTGAGCTGGCGAACATCGGACCGGAGATCGACGCACAGTGCTTCGATATCGTGTAATCGGGTCTCCGCAAGTAGCGTCTGAACAATTGATCGAACACTCGTTTCGGCCCAGTCCATCACACTCATATCTCCAGACGGCTGCTCGGGTGGGCCTCCTTGGCCAGTGTCCATGGGGTACGAATCGGTGTTCAGATTGAGTGGTGCTGACGAGGGATCGAGATGGTACTGGACGACGGCATCAACCAACACTGAGACTGGCGTGATTCCCTCCTTCTGGAGGATCTCGTTCGTCGTCTCGCGTAGTTCAGGAAATCCGTCTGCGTCATCGAGGGCGACCTTGGTCCCTGCGTGGAAGAGTCGCTCTTCGTGGCGGGTTTCCAGTTGGCGGAAGATGTTGTCGATAATCTTTCGCTCGTTTTCGAAACTTCCCTCCGGATGTCCGACTAATCCGAGGAGAACGCCCCAGACGATGTCCGTCGGAGGAGTATCGAGCGCCAACATACTGAGTAGGCTCCCCACTTCGAAGGCGAATTCTGACGCAGGATCCGTTGATCCCTGACCAGTCCGTACGACCGGCTGGTCACGGACGAGTTGCGTTCGAAACTCAAGATCAGACACGTCAAAGACGTGTTCACCGTCGCTGTCTTCGAGATAGTCCCCGTGATACAGAAGACATACGTCGTCGATTAAATCCTGAATCCGCTTCGTCAGTCTATCTGCTTTGTCGGAAACCCACCCATCCAAATCGGGTTCGCCGTATGGACCGAGATTGCCGGTGAGGAGGTAGTTCCGCTGTCGCCCAGTGAGGACGAATTTCGGAGGATTTCGGTCCGGGTTAATTTCCCAGCTACTGTCGTCCATAATCGGTTCTTTATAAATAATGTGTCTAAAGTACTTTGGACGGAGTCCCCGAGACTGTCACCGGCGTACACCAACGTGTGATGTCACGTCGAAAAACGCGACGTCCAGTACACCACCTGCTGAACCACGTGGTTCAGTCCCGTGGGATCTCTCACGACGCGTCGTGGCCTACTGAGTACAGGAGTATCGGACGAGCCGAAGAGAGGGCGTCCTCTCGGGGTAACACGTGTTATTCTAGTGTTATTCGTAACAGTACAGTACGTACGGACGTATCGCGTCTGCTCTACACAGTTTCACAGGTCGTTCACCGTAATACTCCCCGCAGGAGTATTACTGAGCTCGCGGACAGCGTTTCGTCTAGAGAGAAGGGGCGGTGCTGTTGTAATATGTATTATTATAGTATTATTTGTAACAGTACAGTACGTACGTACACACAGCTTCTCTCGCGCCCGATCTCACAGCATCGCCGACTCGGTACTCGTCCACGGCGTATTACCGTAACACTCCAACACCGACGTTCGTCCGCAGGGAGAGTCATCGATGAGTAAGAAGCGGAAGTCAGTCACAATCGACGAGTCCCTCGCCAGACAGATTGATCAGCGGAACGAAATTAACTTCTCTTCGCTGGTCAACGACCTCGTCGAGCACTATTTTGCAGGTGACGCGACGGCGCATAAGACTAAAACGGCGCTCGAAGTCCAAATCCAGCACGTCCGAGACGAGATCGAACAGAAAGAGGAACGGCTTCAACAGCTCAGAAAACGGGAAGAAGAGTTAGAACAGCTCATCGAGGAATACGAAAACGAGCAAGATCCGCTCGTCGAGGAGGCACTCGAAAAGCTTCGAAATCTCCCAGACGAAAATCTTCAAACCGATAACGTCGCCGTCGTGCACCAGGCTGGTAAAATTGGAGTTCCGCCAGCCGAACTCGTAGAACTAGCGAAAAGCGAGAGGGAGTAGGGAACTGTACCTAAGATTCTGTTATCCGGACACGGTAATTCGCTACTGACGAGCCTGGGAACACCGGAATAGCGGACCGCTCACTAACTATACAAATAGTTTTTATACTCCACCTAGTATCCGGGAGTGGCGTGAAACCGCCGCCCGGTGGGGCAACACCGGGCAACAGATGCTGCCGACTATGACAGCAAACCACACTACTCGTGTCGTGAGTGATAACTCTGTCTCTCACACGGCCTCAGGACAGACTATCCCACGAGACGCGGAACACGAGACGCGGCCGACCAGTACCGTACGAGCACTGAGCAAGTCCACACTGACGGGTGGTGTGCAATGACCGACAGCACACGCTATCGTTCTGTTCCGATGGAACCAGATGACGCGTTCAAGGCGATCTCGAACAGTCGTCGGCGAACGGTCATCCTGTCGTTGGCACGGACCGACGACGTCGTCGATGCATCGGATCTCGCTGTCGAGATTGCGGCGATTGAGAACCTCATCGACCCGAGCGAAGTAACCTCCGAACAACGAACGCGGGTGTACGTCTCGCTCATCCAGTCACACCTGGAAACGCTCGACACCGTGGGTGCCGCGTCGTATGACGACAGATCGAAACAAGTGGCACCGACCGAAGCAACCGCCCCGCTAGCGGAACACATCCGACAGATATCGACCGCCTGCTACAAACACGGGGAGGAGGCAGAATGACGCCCGGAAGCTCTCAACCCCACGATGACGTGGAGTTAATTCGGCGGAATCTCAGTCACCAACTCAGTCAACTTCACGAGCTCCTGGAAGCCCTCTCTTCCGGCGGCAATGACCCATACGCGTTCGTCGTCGAGACGTATACTCGGGACAAGGTCGAGGCAGGGGCCCAACAGGCGCTCCGTGGGTGTCTCCTTCCCCAGGAATACGCCGAGTGTGAACGCTGCGGGCGGTCACTTTCGAGCGGCGAACGGGTTCGTCTGCGAGGACGTCGATCAGTGGAAACGCTCGTCTGGTACCTGGACGAGGTCGCGTGTGAAGCATGCGACCTCAGTCTGCGCCCGGAGAAAGAGAGCATGGGCGTACTGGCGACTGTACAGTTGTGTGACACTGATGACGGCGATCTGCGGGTTTCTGCAGTGGATGTGTACGAATCAAGCGGAGTCCACTACCGCTCTGAGGGGACACAGCCTGCTGAAACAGAAGGACCAGATAGTTGATGTGCCCATGATCAGTGTAACAGTACGTGACAGGGGATCGGTGAGTTCCCGGGTACTACACCTCGACCCGGTTTCACCGGCAGATCGCGGTGACCTGATGATGGACACAGTACAATCTCGTCTGCCGGAGGATCTCACGCTCCACGTGGGGCACGAAGAGTCGCTGCTGGGTCGTATCCGCGACGAGTCAGCATCGAAAGAGTTGGTTCTCGCGCCCGTCGAGCTTCATCGGCGGAACATTCAGCGACGACTTCGAGAGACTCGAACCCCGAAAGATGGGGTCGAATTTATCGATCCCGTAGATGTCGGTACGGCACTACTACAGAACACCGACGGGGCGACGAAAACCATCGACCGTATCGACCGACTGTCGATGATTCGCTCCATCTTTTTGGACGAGCAACAATCAGGTATCGGCCCTGCGGTTCCCGCTGACGCACAAGAAGTCGAGCAGGTCAGAACAGAGATCGAGAACGTGAGTGGGTTTCATCCAGGTCGGCTCGACCGAATCAGGGACGCCGCACGTGACTGTTCTGCTCCAATTAACGCTGATTCCATCGAACTCGTCGATGCGGCTGTCGATATCGAACGAGCACTACGGGAGCGGACCGAGAAGCACGTTTCGGAAGTCGAAATCGTACGGCACGCGATCAGAGCCGTGCGAGAATCTCGCGGAGAGCTGTGGCAAACCACGTTCCCCGAGGTCACGCGAGTGTCACTCGTTGGTGTGAGTAGCATCTCGGCCGCACACGCCGACTTGCTACACATCCTCCTCGGGACGTCGTCGGTCCCGGTGCACGTACACTTCCGTCGTGGCACGGGGTCGTACCTCAGCCGTCGGCTGCCGGAGCTGTTCGACATCGATGCGCCCGGTGAGGTGGTGTTCGAGTCGTGACATCGAACAACCGCCTCGCGTTGTCAGAACCACTCGACGACGCCGACGTGCCAGTTGTGGGGATGGCGACGACGACGCGCAGACAGGAAGCCCGGAGCGTTATGGCGACTGTGGCAGCACTGCGAGATGCGGGTGTCGGCGTGCGCGATATCGCCGTCGTCGCACGTGATCTCGATACCTACGAGCAGCCGCTCGCCCGTGCCGCGCTGCACTACGGACTCACGCCGGTGTTCTGGACGCAGCTCAGAGTGACACAGACATCCCCGTTCGCGCTCGTCGAAGCCGTATGCGACACCCTCGGATCAGACGTGCTCGACGGAGACACACTGTGCCGGCCATTAGAACACCGGTGGTGTCCTCCCTCGGCGTCATCTGACGAGTGGCCGCTCGCACCCCGGACAGTTCAGACTCAGATGGAGAGCCTGCCAGCGGGGACTCGAACACTCGACGAGTGGTACGACGAACTGTCGGAGACGGACGGTATTGACGACCGCGTCGTCACATACGTCGAGTGGCTCCGAGAGTGCCCAAGTGCGACCCCAGACGCCGTGGACAATGTTCTTGGCGACGTCGTCGAAGCCTACGAACGGCTGGGCCTCCCCGTGACGAACGCGCGTGATTCGCAGGCGCTCATCGAAACGGAACGAGACGCTCGTGCGGTGGTGCGTGTCCAGACGCTCGTGCGCCAACTCCCGCACAAGTACGAAGACCGCCTTGATGAGGGGACACTCACGCAGTCGTGGAACGACGTGGCAGACCTCGCCCGGTTGATCAGTACACAGCGGCCCGGCCGGCGCGAACATTCCAACGCGCGCGCCGTTGACGTGCTCGAAGCGAACGACGTGTGGTTGCTCGATGTCCCGTACGTCATCGGGGTCGGACTAATTGAGGGGGAGTGGCCACAGACGACGGAGAGCGTGCTTCCACCGGAGCTACAGGAGACAATCCTCGGTGGCGAAAACGGAACGAACGTTCTCGCTCCGAGAACCGCGTGGACGAACGGACGTGACAGAGACCAGTTCGACGACACCGTCCGTGCTGCTGGTCGGGGGTTGATTCTGACGCGCCACACCGAGACTATCGACGGTGAAGAACGTCGTCCCTCCTACCTCCTCGACTACCTTGATCGCACCATCGTCGGCGACGACGAGGTGGACAACCTCCTGAGCCCGGAACGTACGCTCCCTGAGCCACTCAGAGAAATCGTTCCCACCCAGGAGGTGATGGCGGATGACTGATGGCCCGATTCAATTGCGGGGCGCACAGAAGGCGATTCGAGACGAGTACTTCGGGCACGGATCGGGACTGTTCACACTCGATTGTGTCCCTGGATCTGGTAAATCCGTGGTGGCATACCACCTTGCAGCTGAGGACATCCTCACTCGGTACGTCGAGGGGGATCGAACGCCCGAACAGCACGTCGCCGTCATCTCCTTCACTCGCGGGGAAGCATCGAGCATCGTTCCGGAGGTCTGTGCTCGGCTTCGAGAACTCGTCGAACACGATCTGGTGCCGGCTGCTGACCACGTTTCGGAACGTGAACTGGAGCACCTGCTTCAACGTGTTCGACGTGCGCCCTACGCCGGGACCATCGATAGCGTCCTCCGGGACGTCCTTGCCGAGATCGTTGACGAAGTCGGGTTCTCCGAGATGCCCGCTGTGGGGAACGATGCCCGGATGAAGCGACTACACGACGCGTGTTACCAAGAGCTTCAGCGCGATTCAGATCTCGTTCGGCATCTCGCGCGGCTGGAGTACGCGTACCCATCCGAACAGTACCGCGATGGCGTCAGCGAAATCCTCGAATCCGCGGTCTCGTACTGTCGGGACAGACGGCTCTCGACCCGCGAGTTTTACCAAGAACTGGTGCAGACAGTCGAGAGCGTGTACCCTGGGGGACGGCCAGCGTCGTTCGACGACGTCGTCGATGCGCTTCGTCGGTTTACCGAGAGTGACCTCCCCGAAGCCCAGTACGACGACCTCACCGACGAGGAACGTCGTCGTATCGCCGACGCCGACGCACGACTTCACGACGCGTGGACGGATCGTCTCGACGACTTCTGTATGGTCCTTGACGCGTACCGTGAGACGTACCGGGACGCAATCCGCGAACGAGGTTCCGTCTCGCACACCGACGTTGCGTACCTAATTGACGCGTACTTCCAGGGACAGCTTGAGACGGCGGACGTTGAGCACCGAGAACGAGTTAAAGATCGGTACCAAACACGAATTCGGAGCCTGGTAATCGACGAGGCACAGGACGTGTCATCTGCTCAGCACGCTGCACTCTCCCATCTCGTCGCACCCGATACGCGCGTGTTTGGCTCGGGTGACTTGCTACAGAGCATCTACCTGTGGCGAAACGCGGATCCCGCGCTGTTCGAATCCGCAACCCAGGATGGAGAGTATCTCGGAATCGACTGGGACACCCACGAACACCGAACGGCGACGACGACCTACCGATGCCGCCCCGACGTGGCCGCCGCAATCAACGAGGTTAGCGAGCCAATCCTGACAGACGCAGTACGGGGGGATCTTGGTGAGTTGGACGTGGACTTCTCCGGGCTCGACGCGTACCGAGAGCCGACTGACGAGGCGAACATTCACGTCGCGGCGTTCAATCCACTGAGTTCCGATCCGGACTCATTCACGTGGTGCAGTCCGGCTGAGGGACGCGGGGAGGCCGAAACCGTCGCCACGCTCGTTTCAAAAGGCCTCGACGACGGAACCTTCACCGATAACGACGGTGAACCGCTCGACGTCACTGTGCTGTTCAGATGGGGCTCGAAAATGGGGGTCTACGAGGAAGCATTCGCCGATGAGGAGCTCCGCGTGCGAAACGCGAGTGAGAACCTGTTCGACTGTGCCGCTGTTGAAACGGTAGTTGCCGTCTGTGAGTGGCTCGTCTCTCCGGCGAGTACAACGCGTACGCGCTGTCTCGTTACCGAGACAGACCTTGGCCTCCAACCGCTGGCGGATGCCATCGAGACCAGGGACGGTGAACTCGGTCGTGTCAGGGACGAGTGCGAACTTTCGGAGGCACAGGAACACGTCCTCAACGGGCTCACGAAGCTCCGTGACCACCGGGATGCCTTCGGCTCTCGCCCCGCATCGACGTACATCGAGGACGTGATTGAGGCGCTCGCGTTGCGGGCAGATCCGTACGGGTTCTTCCCCGAACTCGACGCCGCCCAGCGAACCGCTAATCTCGATGCCCTCACGGAAATTCTGGGTGAATGGGAGGACGACGATCAGCTCCCGCCCCGAGAGCTCACAGAACTCGTCCAGCCGTTCCGCGAGAGTCCACATTTGGGTCCGAATCAACCGAGCACCACTGATTCCGACGCCGACGTCGAGTTTCGAACGGTGCATAGCGCGAAAGGCGACGAAAGCGACGTCGTCGTCCTTGCCAACCCGGGATTCTCGCTCTGGCGGAACGGCGTCCAGTCCGAGCGCTTCGTGAAGCAGGGAACGCTTGCAGGGCTTGCTCCGCCGATGAACGCCGACACTCCATCCGATATCTCGTTGCCCCCCTACCAGAACGGCGTCTACGATCCAGACGACACCCGTGACCCGGACATCGGGCTGCGATGGATGACTGCATACTGGACTGACGACGTCGTCGAGTCAGCCGACCACGAAACGCTCGTCGGGCCCGAGCGTCTCCGACGCTTCGCCGCGAATCAGCGGGCCGAAGGATGGCGCTTGCTGTACGTCGCTCTCACGCGAGCACGGGAGCACCTCGTGGTGCCGCTACCTCGGAGCTGTCCGTACGAGTCCCAACCGCGTGACCGGTGGCTCGATGCCATCCGGGAACGTCTCGATTTTACTGAGGAGCGCACCGGCACATATACACTCGATCCGTCCAGTTCGGCTGCTGATCCCTTTGAGGTCGGTGTCAACGACGTCGAGCTGAATGCCCGGTGGACGCCAGAGGCAAACACGTCCCAAGCCGATGTCGCCGTTACGCCGCCTCGTGTGACGGAGGTAGCGCCGTGGGTACCGCGGTTCATCCGTCCGAGTACGATCTATCCATTGACCGAAGATCCTAGCGAGTACGTACTGCCACACCTGCTCGGGAAAGCGCTCCATACGACGACGAACGACGTTCCAGACGACCATCCGCTTCTGTTTGCTCGCTTCGGGCCCGACGACGTCGGCACGTGCCTCCACGACATTCTGACGACCCTCATCGAACGAAACGTGTCTGAATCCACGCTTCGTTCCCGGGGTGACATCGTACACGAGGTATTCGACGAGACGATCTACGATATGGTTTCGAATGTCAGTGACAGCGAACGTGACGCCTTGTTCACGTTCTTCGACGAGCAGGTACTCGATGACTTCGTTGACTCCGATCTCTGGCACTTGCTCCACGATGCTGAGACAGTTGCGGTGGAGAAACCCGTCGATGGTCTCGCTACCGTTGGCGACGTCGAGGTAGAAATCCACGGGACAGCGGACGTCCTCGTTGAGACAAGCGATGGTGAGCGACACGTTTCCGACATCAAGATTTCGCTGACAGAACTGACAGACGAGACTCGACGCCGCTACGAGCTCCAGGTCGCTACCTACGCGTACCTCTTCGAGCACCAACAGACAACAGCACGGCCGGTTCGTCGGTCCGTCGAGACGTTCGGAGTTGAGCGCGAAACGATCACGTCATCGTGGCCGCCATCGGTCATCGAACAGCGGTTGTCCAGACTTCTTCGCGGGTAGCACAGCCCGGAACGCGAATATTACTAGCTCTGTCGTTGAGTACGAACCGCGGCCTGGGTGGGAGTTCCGTAGGTTTCATTGCGTGATTTTCGGAGTGTTCCATCGAAACCAGCGAACTATCACTGTCCGACAGTGCCGGCCAGATCCCCGCTAAAACGCCCCTTATCCACCATATTGGCGTGTTTGTCTGCAGTAGGATACCCATCCCTTGGCAGATGTTTAACTTCGACCGCAGACTTAGTTACAGTATGTCGAGTAACTCTGAGGATCCACCAACTGATGGTGAGCAGGATGGCCAGCCGAGTCTCAGCGATTTCATAGAGCACACGTGCCCTGTGTGTGGCCGAACGTATGATGAAGACCAGGCCCTCTGCCACCCATCACATATTGTCACGTTTGAACGAAGACTCGCAACGCAGGACTGGTTGTTCTCTGGGAGGCGACCTCCCGAGACACCACCGAATAAATCCCCAGTCGTCGGTAGTGACCGTGTCGCGTTCGAGCCACTGTACTTGGCACTCAGGTCGCTCAGTCAGTCTGAATCGGCACGGTTTGACGAGTACGTCGCCGACACACCGTACGCAATCCAACAGCAGGACTGGCTTGCGGAGGTCTTCCGCCAATCTCTGTCGGAGCGTGGTGAATTGGTTCCGGGAGTCGTCGCAGGGATTCGCGCCAGCGAAGACCGACTTTCGCAGAATGGCGTTAAGGCCACGCCTGCGGAAGTGTTCGCCCACGTCGTGTTTCTCGATCAGTACGGACTGCTCCCCGGATACGATGCACTTCGCCATGGAAGCACCAAGAGTCTCCGTGATATCTGCGCAGAGCACTACGGCGTACAACCGAACGCTCTAGAGTCAGAATGGGTCGTCAAGCGGCGTGTAGATCGGTCAAAGGTCTACACGACGACGCCGGAGTTCAGACAAGTGCGGAACCTCAAATTTGTCGATTTCCTCCCCGATACTGCGTCTCACCCGCACGCTGATCGCAAGCCGTTCGATGGAACAGCGGTATTGGATGATCATCGGGATCATAACCTCGTGGCTCGGCGGGCAAAGGCGGAGCTACGTGGATTACCGAACGTTGACTGGACCGTCTCGCCACACATCATCTACTCGCGGTCGAACTATGGACCCGCCGAGGAGTCTCCATCGGACTTACCGATACTCGGCTTCGACGTGGCCGGGTTCGAGTACACCAGCGACGGGCAGCGGCTCCGATACCTGGGCGTCGTCGCTGATTGGGAGGAATCGCTATTCGAGACGTATCTACAGGCTGTGCAACTCGGTAAGACCGCAGCCACTGGTGTCATCATACTCCCGAACCGGGAGTGGCTCTATGACTTCCTGTACTTTCTGACGCGCAATGATCTGACGGAAGCATCTAGTGTACTCCCGGAGTCGAAGGATCAGTACCGGTCAATTCCGAACGTCGAGGCACTACACACCCAGATCATCAGGAAGGTCCCTCTGTTCGACAGCATAGCACTCCTCCCTCGACGAAAATTCCTCGATGAGGGGTTCGAAACCCTCGACGACCTCGTCTCGGTACCGACATATGATTGACATCCACGCCTCGGATGCGCACGTGTTGCGTGCAGTCCTCCTCCCACTGGACTGTTCACGAGAACAGTTGATCAAGCTGCTAGCACTTCTTGAAGAGACCCAGAGCGGGTTCGGAAAACGACTCGACGAGTATGGTGTGGAGGCGTTGAAACCGACGGGCGGTCCTGACCAGCCTCCCGTTGTCGAGTCTCTCCACGAAATCGCCACGTTCTCAGCAATAACTGCTCTCCGGGTCGAGTTTGCGGATCCGATCCGCGATACGCGATACTACGAGCAGTATCCTGAGCATAGTTCCGAACGTCGGATGATGACGCGACCGTTTCGGAAACACCCTGGGCTCTCTCGGTTCGGGGAAGATATCCGTGACCAGTACGTGTATGATGTCCTCTACGCCTTCAAGCATGTGGCACCGGAATCGGTGCAGCGCGAGGTCGTCGCCGCACTCTTGGCCCCGGATACAGAGCACGTCGAATCAACGCCATCTCGACCCGCCCGGACGTACGTCTCTGAGAGCGAGTCACTGGAGTCACTTCATTCCCGCTACGCGAATCGTGTCGAGAAGCGGGATGAGGCCTTCAAACTCCCGTTGGGGCAAGTGAGTGCGCGGACGTTCATTGAACCGATTCCTGACCTGCTGTATCTTCCCTCACTTGAACTTGACAACCTTGAACCGATTATCAGGCGAGGAGAGCATCTCATAATTCCCATCGACGTGGTGTTATCGAGGCTCGCCACCGTCGCGTACCACAGCTGGTACCGACTCGTGAACCTCGCCTATCAGCACCACTCTGAAAGCGACATCAAAACGTACATCCAGAAGACGCCTGGAGTCCAGGAAACACTCTATGACCACTTGAAGCTCAGAAAGCCAAGTCGGTCGTTCATCCCGCACTACGGGGCCGCATCGGAAAACCCCCTCGTTAGCCCGAACGCCACGGACCCGATTGCGCGCCCGGATAAACGCCTCATCACAGCCGCCGACGCCATCCGTTGGAGTTCCACGCTTTCGTTCGACACTTCGATTCTCGGACCGACTCTCTTCGATGAGATCTGTCGGTTTTTCCCGTCTCCAGATCGGCCCAGTAACGATATCGGCAGCAATCAGACGCTCGACAACGCATTCGACAGTGCGATTGACGACCGGTTTACTACCTCGGAGAAGTTCGCGGTTTACCGCGTGCCTGCGCCGCAACTCACGCCGTTCTTCCCACGGACGAAGACGACACCGTGGGACCAGTACAGACACCAACTTGCGACATTAGCGTCGAAGTCGCTCACACTTCCGGGAACAGAGCGGATTTCACCACCCCTTCCAGAGTCACTACGTCCGAGCCGGTCAGAAGACTACGTAATGGCCCTCCAGAACGCAGATCGAACCGCAGTGTGTGAGATGAAGTACGATGCCGAGCGGGTAGAAACAGTCCAGCCGCTTGTTGATCCCGATGACGTTGATGAACTCTCGGCTGCTGAGTGTCTCTTCCTCACGCGAGTCGGGTTAGCGATGGAACGTCGGGTCAGGTCCTATTCCCTGACGCAAAGTATGACATCGTTCCGGACCCGTCCCGACGGGTCACCGCTCGACATCGACGTTGAAGAGCTTATAGAACGTGGCTACCTCTCCCAACCGAAGACACCTCGAACGTACTACTCTGTTCCCTGGAAGGTCCGCGAACGCCTCGGCATCCCAAACGTCAGCCACGATGGATGGGGCGAACGCTCACCATCGGAAAAGACGCTGCACAGAGTCGGTATTGATCTAGTTGCGTTTCGTATCGCGTCTCGTCCCGACGTCGAGCGCGTTGTTCGCTACTGTGACGTGTGGCGACTCCAGCCGACCGCGTGTTGGGACGACGTTTCGCATCTGTCGAAGAAACGCCTCGACGTCGTCGGGTTCTCTGACGGTGAGCCAACCGTCGTGGCAGAGATCGAGACAAAGACGGGTGATGCGGCCGGCACACAAGGAACGGTTGCGAAGCTCGATTCGTTTCCCAAGCAGATTGACCGGTACCTCGTCACGCCGAACGGGAACCATCTCTCGACGATTGTGTCACGACTTTCGGAGAGTGACCAGTTCGATATCGATGTCAGTCGGCGAGAGAAAGACGGATATCGTCCAGCGGAGGTGCGAAGTCAACTTGCTGAACAGGGAACGATTGATGCCGTCTGTGACGACCTCCTCACGTACCGTAATGTACGGAGACAACTCCCCACACAGTTCGATGAACGGAAGTACACAGACAGTATCGTCGGAGCGATCTAACCAAATATACCAGATTACAAAGTATAATTGTAGAGTCCGTGAAGAGGACAGATTGTGGGTTTAGCTAATCTATTGAGTGGTTAGTGGAGTTTCACCGGTTAATGGCTCAGAGCGTATTTCACCGCCTCTTATCCTCGTTTAGCACGTTTTGTTGGAATGTGCTAGAACCAGGCCTGATCCGTCGGCAGACGCACCCTGAAAACAAACGAGGCGCGTCTATATCTTCTAAGGGCGCTTCTACACTCTCTGCTAAGTGGCTAATTCATTGGTGATTCACGGTATAATGTCCCCGTGGTTGGGTACCCTGGAGCCGGTTTCAGTCAGTGTTCTGGCGCTACAGAAGATGGTAGAGTAGTATCAGATAGTTTTGTATATGGTGTGGGATGCTTCGTGCCAATACGGTGGAGAGAAACCGGGCCTGAAACGAGGGAAGGAATGAAGAGACGATAGCGGGGGTACAGAATCGATTCGTCTTCTCGGTCGCTGGTCCACTCTGCGGAAAACACTCGTCACAATACTCGACGACGTTCCCATGCTCGACAACGTCGGCGACGCGGCCAGCAGCATGAACCCCGTGGTGGGTGTCCAACTCCGGTTCACCGTCGTCGTCGAAGCGGAACCACCACTCGACGGCGACGGCCGAATCATGTGGTGGTGTTTCCTCGTTCAGTGTCTGCGACGTGGTTGGGGTCGGGGGTCCCATAACGGGACATCTATCTGAAGCAGTATACTCGTCGGCGGGACACACTTAACGCAGCGGTTAGGATACTCGGGAGGTCGTGAACGACGGCACTGATGACCGATCCCTTCCTCATCCGAGTTCTTGCAGCGCTTCCGCCACCCGTTTGTCTTCCGCCGTGGCATCCAGATACCACTGCTTCCGTTCTTCGTCTTGGTCGATTCGTGAAAGGGTCTGTCGAGTCGTATTCAACGGCGTTGCAGCTTGTCGATAGGACACCCCGTTCTCGATATCTTCGAGCGCTGCACGGATGTCGAGATACCCGTCTTCACTCGGTTCCGGATTGAGTAGTGGCTGGAGGTATCCCTGGTCGTTGCGCTGGAAGCCGACGGGCACTTCCCCTAACCACTTGCCCTCGTTCCGTGCTCGTTGTACACCGGCGTGGACACGCTTTATCAGCCGACGTCGCTGATCTTCAGCAACGGCTGCGGAAATGTCGGCGATGAGTTTCCCGGTTCCATCTGGACGCACCTCATCGACCCAGCCATCAGTGATGGCGATGATTGTGTCTGATGCTTCCGCGACCTCGAAGAACTCCTGGTGCGTCGAACCCAAGCGGGCTAATCTCGAAATCTCCCAGATTACGACGTAGTCGTAACGACCGGCACGCATTGCGTCGATCAGTTCTTCGAACTGTTCGCGCCCGGGGTCACTCCCTGACTGAGCGAGATCCACGTAGCGGTCGATCTCTGCTGGATCGATGTCCCTCTGATCAGCCCATTCGTCGATGTCGTCATACTGGTGTTCGACGGTCTGCTTCTCCGTGCTGCTTCGCACGTAGCACGCGATTTCCGGGTCCGTTCGCATACAGGGGTGTTCGTCACGAAATCAGTTATAAAGTTGGAAAGTCGTGTACACCCTGTACACGGTCAAGTGTCTGTGTACACCTTTCGAGCCTCCCGATATGTGATCAGCCACGGTGCCCGATCAACGCCCTTCTTGTTTCCCTCTGAAGACAGTCATCAGAAAACTTGGAAATGAGGCTTAGGGTGCCAGATCTCGGACTTCCCGCACAATTGAGTTTTTATTCCAGCCCGCAGTAGCATCTGCTTTACCTTCGATATATGACGTTCGCTCTGCTCCCCAAGGTTTGACGCTCAGAATAGGCTTGTCAAGTTCCTCCGCAATTCGGACTTCCTTCCCGATCCAGTCGCTATACGTCGAGTACATTCCTGCAATCACGATGACGACAGATGCAGGTTTGATCTGCTTGTTCTTTATGTGCCGTTTGAGCGCTCGGTCTGATTTCCCCTCCACTTTCTCTTTCTCTGTCACCGAGTAATTCCGGTAGGAGAAGTGGTTCTTATCGTCGAGTAACTCAATGAGGTTGTCGTAATCTGAATTGTGTTTCCACGAATGTGAGATGAATAGATCGTATCCCTTACGGTCAGCACCGAGTTTGATTTCATTCACGTCAATAGTCATAATCTGAGTAAACCAAGTGAGACGGTTTCAACGTTTGGGACGTGGCCTTTCTGATCGATTCTGAATGAGTCACGCTACTACCAATTCACAGAGTGCATACAACGTGATACCGATGTATGGTATCCCGAGAACGAGTGGAATCTTGCGTTCAACTCGTGTATGTGTAATGTACGTCTGCCAGTCGTCGCCCTTTTCCAGGACCTCCCACTCCCGGTCAAAGGGGTCAAACGGTAGCTTGTCTTCCATCTCCGCGATAACCTCGTATTTCCCGTTGTTCAGTTGTTTGTACGATACGATGCTCAGATACCAGAGGACGCACAGAGCGGAACCTAGACCACCGGCGATGAGAAGCCCGAGTTCCTGAATAATCTGGGTATTGGCGAGTACGGAGACTACTGCCAACGTGCCGGAGAGCAGGAGTACGTAGAACCGATTGTTCCGCATTCGCCTGTTGCTGACATTGAGTGTCGTATTCACGTACGTAGTATATTGTTCGATGAGCTCTGGCGGCGGGTCCCCTTGGTCACCACAACCGGTCGCGCTTCCATCATTGCCTGTCATGTTGTGTGGCGTTCGATTGCATTCAGAATCTCATTGCCATCGGCTTCCACCAGTTCGGCCGCGTTCTCTTTTACTAGCCTTGGAACCTGTTTGTTCCCCTGCGGTATCACCCCGACAATCGGTTTTCCCATCTGAGTTGCTATTTCGATTTCATCCTGAATCGCTTCGCTGTGGGCAACGTACATACCGGCAAGTACGAGAACAACCGAGGTGGATCGAATCTGGTCGCCGAATTTTTTCCGGAGGTGGTTCGGAAGCTGGGCATCAAGTGGTTCGTCCGAGGAAACACTGTGATCGAAGTATTCGAACCCGTAAGCGTCGTCAAGAAGTTGTTTGACTTCTTCGTAATGATCCTCGTATCTCCACGAGTGGCTAATGAACACACGGTGAGCTTGTTTCGGATCGGGGGCACGACTGCTTTGTGACCCCCCGAGAGCCTTTCCGATGGCAGCAACTCCGAGAGCACCCAAGCCAATTGCTGCGGCCCGTTTCAACGTGTTCCCTTGCTGATTGCCAGTCACTCTGGGTTGCCGAAGATTGTTCCCAGTAACCGTGTTTGATACAGATACACGGTACTGGCTAGGCAGTTCGGTGATTGTGATGGTCTCGACACCCTGCTGTCGTTCGTACACGCCCCAGAGCCCGTTGATTGAGAGCCCATTTGATTCGAATCCGTTCGGTAGTGGCCCTACCTGTTTCTTCTCCACTGAGACTGGTGCATGTGATTGTCTGGCCCGATTAAAATGATGTTTCCAGGTCATTGGTGGCTCCGACCTCTAGTTGTCCTGTTCACCCTCATCTTCGAGCATATCATCAAGCTTGGACCAATCAATTTCCTTATCCACCAACCACTGGAATGCCTCTAATGCAGCTCTCCCATCGTCAGTAAGTGAGAGAATCTTGTTCCGACCCTGTTTTGACTCCTCAATGTACTCCCGCTCTTTCAGAGGCTCAACAATGTGCGTGTCCAGTAGCCGGTACTTTCCCTTCCCTGCAACATTCCGAGAGACGTAGTCCAGATTGAATTGCTCGCTGAAGTGGATTACATCACCCTTGGTGGGAGGGCCTTGTTGCATGCTGAAACGATCAATGAATTGGAGGACATCTACCTGCTCTGCATCAGGGGCATCAATAGGGTATGTTGGGAGCTCGGTGAATTCTTCAATATCGTCGGGATCGTTTTCGTAATCCTTCGCACGCACATAGTACGGAGTAGACTCCAAAACCATCGAAGCAATCATGCCAGCAATCGCAGTTACTTTGCTACCAGTCGAGACGTTCACGAAGACCTCGTCATCCTCGTGTTCCGCAATCGATTCAGCAATTGCTCCCATCGAAGAGTAGAGGTCGAAGATATCGCACTCACGCGCTTCAATTTCCACTCCAAGGTTCTCTAACGCCTCAATTGCATTGTTAAGGTGCTTATCTCCATCCGACCCTTCGGCGTCTTCCTCGTGGCCTATCAAGACGACTACGTCTGCGCGGAACTTCTCTGCTGGTTGTACGATTCTTTCGTACTCGTATCCCACCGGCACGATGTGGACTCTATTCGGTACTCTCAGACCCATACTGAGACATTACACCTCCTCTCACAAAGTTATGATGGTATCGTACTATCGAACCGTAATACAGTGATAGTATGTTAGTACGGGGTAAGGCTTATCAGTGTAGACCCGCAACTATCAGAAAACGTCGGATACCCCGGCCTAACACAACGATGTAGGAGCAGAACGATACAGCCTCCATGCCTGCCTGCCAGCACTTATGGAGGCTGATGTGTTCGCCCTTTCAGCCACCCTACTGCTCTAGCGTCGAGGGGAAAGGGGCCCTCGCGGTGGGTGGGGTATCGGGCGTGGCCTGAGATTTGGCCGCCCTAATCATATACCTTGTCCTCCGCACAGGCGCAGAGTGACCACCACTATGAGTTCCACTTCGAGCTCACCTTCCGACGACAACGACCGAACACCGTGGGATGAACTCACCACGGCACGACAGCGAGTAGCACTGACTATCGCCCATATCCACGGGCCTCAGACGTTCAACCGCCCCGACCTCCGAGACGATGTGGAGGACGCGGATAATGTGGAAGACGCTATCGACGACGAAGAGCGGGTTCTCACTTCATTGAAGTATACCCGACTCCTGAACGACCTGACCGAGGACGGCTACCTCGTGAAGGAGTTTCAGGGAGGGACGAACCCCATCATCCTCGACGTCGAGTACGACGCCGACCGCGACACCCGAAATGCGGCACCGTTCGGAGACACCAGCGCACTCCATACGCTGGTTTCCCAAGTCTGCGACCGCGAAGGTATCACCCGTGACCTTCTCGAAGAAGTCGAGAACCCGTTCGACTTCAACGAGGTCAAGCACAAGGTGAACGAGGCCGTCGGTCGGATGGTTCTACGGCCGTACTCGGACCCCAGCAAGTATCGCTTCACGAAAGAGGCGTACCCACTCGTCCGCGAGAAGGTCGAAGAGTCGGACGACGGGGAGTAGGTCCAATCGGATCTCCTCGTTTTTGGCTGTAACCAGGCCATAGTTCCTGCACGCCCTGAGGCGATGCGTAAAGGGCTCGTCATCCTAAGCGCGTGATCGTCACATCACCCAACTCCTCAACCTCAATCAACCCATCATCAGCCAAATCGGAAAGAAGGCCTCGAAGCCACTCGCGGCCGTGTTCTCCGTCTGGCGTGTAGTCTACGCGGATTTTGTGTCCGAGAGTATCGAGAGGTATCTCGTCGTGGTTACTGAGCACGCGAACGATCCGACCACGGAACTGCCGGCGGCTCCCTTCGAAGCTCGGCTGTGTGGGTACGTCGGGTGCGGTGAAGTCGCCGGTCTGGTAGGCGTGACACCACTCGCGCCACGGACAACCGGCCTCGTCACACCGTGGTTTCTTCCCGCAAGCGACGCCGCCGAGCTCCATAATGGCGTTGTTCCATATTCGGGACTCTCCGGCCGGCATAAGGGCGTTCGCAACGGTTTCGTAGTCCGGATCGTCCGCATTATGGATTTCTGCAAACGCGCGGTAGAGCACGCGCTTGACGTTCGTGTCGACGACGGCGTCCCCGTTGTCGAACGCGAACGACGCGACGGCGTTCGCGGTGTACGGCCCGACGCCCATCAGCTCGGACAGCTCTCCCGGGGTGTCCGGGAACTCGCCGTCGTAGTCGGTCTCGACTTGGTGGGCGGCCTCGTGGAGGTACTTCGCGCGGTTGTTGTACCCGAGGCTGTGGTCGGACCAGAAACCGACGACGTCGCCGCGCTCGGCGGCCGCGAGGTCCGTGGTCGTCGGCCACCGGTCGAGGAACGCGTGCCAGGCGTCCTCCACGCGGGAGAGCTGGGTCTGCTGGCTCATCACCTCCGAGACCAGAATCTCGTAGGGGTCGGTGGTCTCCCGCCACGGGAACGACCGGTGGTCGGCCTCGTACCACTCGACCAGCGCCGCCCGCACGTCCTCGGTGTCCTCGGGGAGCGCGCGCTCCCCGTCCCCGTCGGTCATGGCCGCCCGTTCGAACGCAGCGGCCTTGGCGGTGGTGGTTCGCGCCTCAGAAGCGTACTTACTAAGTCCCGTTACGCGAACCGTCACGTATGCGACGACGAGCCCTCGTTGCGGTCTGTGTCGCCCTCCTCGTGGCCACGGCTGGCTGCAGCGCGCTCGGCGGCGGCGACGGACAGCCGACCACGCAGTCGGCCGACTCCGAACAGCCGGTTCAGGAGCGCGTCGCGGCCGCCACGCAGGACGTAGCGACCTACGGCGTCGAGTTCCGGATGAACCTCACCGCGAACGGCGAGACCCTCCAGCTCACCCAGGAGGGCGTCTACAACAGGACCAGCGAGCGCGCCCGACTGAACATGTCCGTCTACGGGACGCCCGCCACGTCGTACTTCGACGGCGAGACGGCGTACGTGAACGCCGGCGGCCAGTGGCAGGTTCAGGACCTCTCCGGCAGCGGACTCTGGGGCGAGAACGGCACGCTCGCCCGGCAGCGCGCACTCCTGGAGATCGGAAACGTCTCCGTCGCCGGCGACGAGACCGTCGACGGCGTCGCGACGACGGTGTACGCCGTGGACGCCGACCCCGAGGCGTACCAGTCGCTGCTCGGCCAGCAGGTCGGAACCACCGGGAACGTCGGCATCCAGAACGCGACCTATCGCGTGTACGTCGCCGACGACACCGACCGACCGCGGAAGGCCGAACTGTCCATGACGGTGACCACCCAGGGGCAGTCCTCGCAGGCGAACGTCACCATCCTGTTCTCGGACTACGACGAGCCGGTCCACGTCACCATCCCCGAAGACGCGCCGACGGACGAGTCCGCCTGACCGGACCGTCGGGCCGGTCCGGACTCCCCCCGACGAAAGGCGTATGCCCGGGGCGGCGCTTCTCTCGGGTATGAGCCTGGACGACCTCCAGACGGACGTCGAACTCGCGTACGACGACCTCGACGACTACGCGTTCCTCGACCGGGAGAGCCGCCAGGAACTCGCGATGCTGTCGGCCGCTCTTGACGCCGACACGGACGAACTGCTGCGGCGGGCCGTCCACCTCCTGTTCCAGTCGACGACCGAGACGGGCCGCCTCGACTTCCACCTCCGGGGCGCCTACGACGTGACCTACGACGAGTACCTCACGGGCGTCAGCTACGACGAGATGGCGGGCGCGCAGACGCCGCCGGAGCCCGACCAGGACCGCCGCTACCAGTTCTGAGCGGGGCTTAAGCGTTTCCCCGTTTGCCAGCAGCGCGGAATCGTTCTCTCCACTAACATATTCGCCCCGTACCACGTTCGAGTATGCCGTCCGACCCCTCCACCACGCGGCGAACCGTCCTCCAGACAGTCGGCGCCACCGGACTCACCGGCCTGCTCGCGGGCTGTCTCGGGGCCGCCAGTGGCTCCACTCCGACCACCAGTGCCACGACGACCACCGGCGACAGCGACCAGACGGAAACGACGCTTCCCGGTGCGAACAGGACCCGAATCGTCCGCCTGGGCTACGACGACGACGGTCCCGAGATCGTCCCGGAAACGGTCACCGTCGACCCCGGTACGACGGTACGGTTCGTCTGGCAGAGCGACGGCCACAACGTCGTTCCCACCGACCAGCCGGCCGGCGCCGACTGGACCGGCCACGAGCCCCTCGAAGGCGAGGCCTTCGAGTACGACCACGTCTTCGAGGTGCCCGGCGACTACCGGTACACCTGCAAGCCGCACACGGTACTCGGGGCAGAGGGAACGATTCACGTCGAAGACACCGACCGGGACGCAGTCAGCGCCACTCCCGTGCCGACCGACACCGTCCGCGTCGGTGCCGATGGCGAGAACGTGTTCTCGCCCGGAACCGACCAGCCCGCGACGGCGAGCGTCGGCGACGAGGTGACGTTCGCCTGGGAGTCCGCCGGCCACAACGTCGTTCCCGCCGACCAGCCGACCGAGGCCGACTGGACCGGCCACGAGGCCATCGAGGACGCGGGCTTCGAGACGTCGTTCACCTTCGACGTGCCCGGACGGTACGACTTCCAGTGCATGCCACACCGAACCATCGGGATGACCGGGACGCTGCTAATCGAAGAGTAGCCCTCCAGAAACGACCTGTTTAACTGGCGTTCTGCCCGACGGTCACACATGCGTGGACTGACGCGGCGCGACGTCCTCGGCGGCGCGGCCGCCGGCACGGCGATTGCGACCGCGGGCTGTCTCGGCGGTGACGGCGGCCGAGCCGAGAACGCCGACGTCGAGGAACTGCTTGACGCCCCCGACGGCACCGAAGTCGTCGAAGTCGGGCCGGACGGCGAGTACGTGTACGCGCCCGACGACCTGACGGTCGCACCCGGGACCACGGTCCGGTTCGTGTGGCTGTCGAGCGGCCACGACCTCGCGGTGAAGCGCCAGCCCACCGCCGCCGACTGGACCGGCGTCCGGAAACTGGCGTCGCGGGGGGCGACACACGAGGCGACCGTCGACGCGGTCGGCGTCTACGAGTACGTCTGCACGCCCCACGCGAGCCACGGCATGCGGGGGCGGGTGCGGGTCACCCCCGGAGAGTAGCCGAATCCACTACGAGCGGTCACCGAATTCAGGATTTCGACGTTTCAGGGGCGATGCCGGAACTTCTCGCTCCCGGAAGCGCTGGGAACGCCCATCGGGTTTTTGACCTAGTAGCGGGAAGGAGGGTGCCATGGGCGCGACTGGTACGGCGGACAGCGGCAGGGGAGAACAGGTCGGCGGGTGGCAGCAGTCCATCCAGGAGTTCGTGAAGTACACACCGAGCGGGGACACGATTCCCGACGACGCGTGGCGCAGCCGCCACCGCAACATCATCTTGTTGCTGCTGGCACACGTCCCGTTCCTGCTCGCACTCGGGCTCTTCGAGGGCACCGAGTCGGTGGTCACGGGCGCGACCATTCCAGCGACGCCGCTGCCGCTCGTCGCGCTCGAGCTCGGCGTCCTGCTGGCGTTCGCTGGGCTGGCGAGCGTCTCGCGGTTCCCCCGTCGCGCTCGCACGGCACTGGCGTCGACCGGCATCCTGGCGTCGTCGGTCGTGCTCGTGCAGTTCTCCGGGGGCTTCATCGAAGCCCACTTCCACTTCTTCGTCGGGATGGCCGTCATCGCCATCTACGAGGACTGGCTGCCGTTCGCGCTCGGACTCGGGTACGTCGTTGGCACGCACGGCATCTTCGGGATGGTCGAAGCCGAGCGCGTCTACAACCACACCGCGGCCATCAACAACCCGTGGGTGTGGGGGTTCATCCACGGCGTGTTCGTGTTGATGCTGGCGGGCGCACTGATGACGAACTGGTACTCGACGGAGAAGTCCCGCGAGCAGTCCAGACACCGCCTCCAGGAGGCCCGCCAGAAGGCCGACGAGGTCGAGAACCTCGAGGAGAAGCAGGCCGAAATCGAGGCCGAGAAGGCCGAAGCCGAGCGCATGAAGGCCGAGGCCGAGGAGGCGAAGGCCGAGGCCGAGGCACGCCAGCAAGAGGTCGCGGAGCTGAACGACCACCTGGAGCAGACCGCCGACGAGTACAGCGCTGCGATGCGACGCGCGGCCGACGGCGACCTCGGAGTGCGCGTCGAGCCCGACACCGAGAGCGAAGCGATGGCGGAGATCGCCGCGGCGTTCAACGAGATGATGACCGAGACCGAGGGCGCGATGCGGGAGATTCAGACGTTCGCGGACACGGTCGCGGCGGCCAGCGAGGAAGCCGAAGCCGGCGCCGACGAGGCCGAACGCGCGAGCGGCGAAGTCAGCGAGTCCGTCCAGGAGATTGCGGGCGCTGCCGACGAGCAGCGGGACATGCTGGAGACCGTCACCGGCGAGATGACCGACCTGTCGGCGGCCATCGAGGAGGTGGCGGCGTCCGCGGACTCCGTCGCCGAACACTCGCATCAGACCGCCGAAATCTCGAAGGCCGGCGAGTCGACGGCCGAGGAGGCAATCGAGAACTCTCGCGAGGTCCAGACCGCCGTCAAGCAGACGGTCGACAACGTCGAGGGGCTCGACGAACAGATGACCGAGATCGGCAACATCGTGGGGCTCATCGGCGACATCGCCGAGCAGACGAACATGCTCGCGTTGAACGCGAACATCGAGGCCGCCCGCGCCGACAAGGACGGCGACGGCTTCGCGGTCGTGGCGAACGAAGTGAAGGACCTCGCGGAGGAGACCCGGGAGTCCGCCGAGGACATCGAGGCGCTCATCGAGGAACTCCAGAGCCAGACGTCGACGACCGTCAAGGAGGCGCAGGCCGCCGAACGCTCGATGGTCGCCGGCATCGAAGCCGTCGAGGAAGTGTTGGACGCGTTCTCGGAGGTCTCGGACCACGCCGAGGAGACGGACACGGGCGTCCAGGAGATCAGCGAGACGACCGACGACCAGGCGGCGAGCACGGAGGAAGCGGTGTCGATGGCGGAGGAGGTCGCGGACCTCAGCGAGTCGACCGCCACCGAAGCCCAGAACGCGTCGGCGGCCGCCGAGCAGCAGGCCGCGTCGATGTCCGAGGTCAGCGGGAACGTCGCGTCGCTCAGCGAGCAGGCCGAGCGACTCCAGTCGCTGCTGTCCGACTTCGAGGTCGGCGCGGGCGACGAGCCGGAGGAAGCGACGACGCTGACGGACGGCGGCGAGTTCGTCGCGGCCGCGCGGCGGAACGGCGGCCGGCAGGAGTAGCCGGCTACAGACTCGTTTTCAGGCGGGGTTCTCGGCGTCGACCTTCGACGTGCCGGCGTGACGCACTTCGCGGTCCTCGATCGCGTCGAGGAAGATGCCGAGTGCGAGGTCGACCTCGCGCTCGGTGACGTCCAGCGGTGGGAGCAGCCGAACGGTCTTGTAGCCGCAGCCGAGGACGAGCAGGCCGCGTTCGAGACACGCGTGGACGACGGCCTCGCGTCGCTCCTTCGTGTCGAATTCGACGGCGAGCATCAGGCCGCGGCCGCGGACGTCCTCGACGAAGTCCGGGTCGGCGTCGTGGAGGACGTCGCGGACTTGCTGGCCGCGCTCGGTGACGTTGTCGAGGACGCCGTCGCTCGTGATGGCGTCGATGGTGGCGACGCCCTGTGCGGCGGCGACGATGTCGCCGGCGCCCCACGTCGAGGACAGCCGACCGGTCTCGCTCGGGAAGAGGTCCTCGTTGGCGACGGTGGCGCCGACCCGCAGGCCCTTCGCGGACGTGATGACGTCCGGCTCGATGGGCGTGTGGTCGATGCCCCAGAGTTCGCCGGTGCGGCCGAGGCCGGCCTGAATCTCGTCGCTGATGACTTTGAGGTCGTACTCGTGCTGGAGGTCGACGATGTCCTCGGTGAACGACTCGTTGGGGACGCGGTAGCCGCCCTCGCCCTGCTGGGGCTCCATGATGAGGTAGGCGACCTCCTCGGGGTCGACGACGCCGCGCTTCGGGTGGAGCTTGTCCGCGATGACGTTCCCGCCGGGGCCGTTGGTCTTCCAGCCGCACGTGCACTCGCCGTCGCAGTCGCAGTACGGCGCCGAGACGACGCCGCCGAGCTCGGGGTAGCCCTTCCGGTGGGCCGTCTTCGAGCGGTTCAGTGAGAGCGCGCCGAGGGTGCGCCCGTGGAACGCGCCGTCGAACGTGAACGCGCGGTGGCCGCTGTTCGCGTAACAGATTTTGATGGCGTTCTCGACGGCTTCGGCGCCCGTGTTCGAGAGGAAGACGGTGTCGAGGTCGTAGTGCTCGGTGAGGTCCGTGAGTCTGTGCAGGAGCTGCGTGGACGTCGGCGTGTCGGGGTCCTCGGGGCTACCGCCGCCGCTCGCGTAGAAGTCCTGGCCCGCAATCTTCGAGGGGTCGACGAGGTCGAACTCCTCGAGGCGGTCCATGACTTTCGGGTTGTTGTAGCCGAAGGGAGCCGCGGCGACGTGGCTCGTGAAGTCCATGAGGACGTTGCCGTCGACGTCCGTGCAGAACGGGCCGGCGGCGTCCTCGGTGATGTCCCAGACGAACTCGTAGACGTACGTGGAGGGCGCTGCGTGCTCGTGGTGGTAGTTCACCCACTGCTCGGCCTTCTCGCCAGGCATACTCCGGACGTTCGGCTCGGCGGTTTCCCGGTCCATGCAACAGGTTGGCACCGCCCCCAGTAAAAGTCGTTCGTTCCGGTCGGTGCAAGTATTACAACGCGACGGCGGCTGCCGTGACCGCACCCGCAGCCAGCAGTCCGGCGCTGTACGCGGCGACCCGGACGGCGAACGACCGGTTCGGACTGGTGGCGGACAGCGCCACCTTCACTCCGACGGAGCTGGCCGTCGCCAACAGCACGGCGATGGTCGCCGCGCCCGCGGAGATGGCGCCAGTCCGGTAGAGGACCACCGCGGACGTCGTCGCGCCCGCGCTCGACACCAGCCCGGAGACGACGGCGGTGACGAACAGCCCCGCGGAGCCGAACTGGGTCTCCGCGAGCCCGCCCGCGACCACGACGACGAGGAACATCGCGCCGAAGCCCAGCGCGTTCCGCATCGAGAACGGGCTCTCGAGGTCCATCGTCACGTCCGTCGTCCAGTCGGCGGTCAGGGCGGCGACCGCGACGCTCCCGACGACGATGGCCAGCAGGGGGACGGTGCCCTCCAGCAGCACGCCGGCCGAGAGCGTGAACACGACGACGATGAGGAGGTTCCGGAGCGCCATCGCGGCGTTCGCCAGCAGCACGCCCGCGACGGCGTACGAGGTGGCGTCGGAGCGCTCGTCGACGTGGTCGAGCATCGTCCCCACGACCGCCGTCGAGGACGCCAGCCCGCCGAAGAAGCCCGTGACTGCGATGCCGCGGCCGCCGTACGTCTGTACGACGACGTAGTTCACGATGCCGATGCCGGCGACGAACACCACCATCAGCCAGACGACGCGGGGCTCGACTTCGACCGCCCACGCGCCGGACCCGAGCGTGACCGACCCCGCGGGCAGCACCGGGTAGACGACGAACGCGAGGATTGCGAACTCCGTCGTCGAGCGCAGTTCCTGACGGGTCAGCCCCCACGCGAAGTCGTGGAGTTCTCGCTTGAACACGAGCAGGAGGGAACTCGTCACGGCGACGACAGTCGCGGGCAGGACGGCGCCGAGCGCGACCAGCACGCCGACGCCGTACGCGACCACCATGCTGACGGCCGTCGTGAGGTGGAGGCTCTCGTCGTCGTCGCGCATCCCCGAGAACATCAGGACGCCAGCGAGCACGATGACGAACAGCGACCCCATCCCGGAGAGGATGGGCGAACACGCGCCGGCGGCCGCCGTGCAGCGCTCCGTGTCCACCATCGTGAAGATGGTGCCGAGCACGCTCACGAGCGCGAACGTCCGGATGCCGGCGGCCTTCTGTGACCACTCCCGCTCCAGCCCGAGGAACAGTCCGAGCGCGACGGCGACGGCGATTCGGACGACCTGGCTGTCCAGCGGCGCAGCGGTCAACGTCTCCACTGTCGGGCCCACTCCCGAGACGTACATAGTGATATATAAAAACGCTTGGGGCTCGAGTCCCGCTACGACGTGTCGCGCCTTCGGTAGCCGCCGCCTACCGGGCCACACGGGAGCGAGTATTTTTGCATCGGGCCGCCGTCGTCCGAGTGAATGGCACTATTCGACGACCTCGACCGGGGACGCGTCAGCTGGTGGGTGGCTGCCGCCGTCCTCGCAGCCGTCCTCGCGTTCGTCGTCTACACGTTCGTGGGGACGTTCGTCCTGGGGTTCTTCCTCTACTACGCCACCCGGCCGGTGTACCGCCGGCTGAAAGGACGACTGGGCCCGTCGTCGGTCGCCGCAATCGTCTCGCTGGTCATCCTCGCGCTGCCGGCCATCTTCCTCGTGGCCTACACCACGGCCGTCGGCCTCCAGGAACTGAACACCATCCTGGACGCGCAGGGCGCCGACCTCGGCCAGCTCGAGACGCTGCTCGCGCCGTACCTCGACGTCTCCCAGGCGGTCGAGGACCCGCGGTCGCTACTGGACCAGCCGTCCGTGCAGTCCGCGCTCAGCACCATCGCGGAAAACGCCGCCGGCTACGTCGGCCTCCTCACGACGGCGTTCATCCACCTGTTCGCCGTCATCACCATCGCGTTCTACCTGCTGCGGGACGACCACCGGCTCGCGGACTGGTTCCGGCGGCGGTTCGCGGACGACGACGGCGTTCTGGCGGCGTACACGGACGCCGTCGACCGCGACTTCTCGAACATCTTCTTCGGGAACATCGTGTTCGCGTTCATCACGGGCGTCGTCGCCGCCGTCTCCTACAACGCCCTGAATGCCGTCTCGCCGGGCGGCGTCGGCATCCCGTACCCGACGCTGCTGGGGATGCTGACGGGCGCGGCGAGCCTCATCCCCGTCGTCGGCATCAAACTCGTTTGGATACCGCTGGCGGGGTGGCTGGCGTTCTCGTCGTTCCAGGCGGACGCCGGCTTCCTGTTCGTGGTCGTGTTCGTCGCCGTCGCCGCGGTCGTCGTGGACTTCATCCCGGACCTCGTGGTGCGGCCGTACGTCTCCGGTCGGGACCTCCACCTCGGGCTCGTGATCCTCGCGTACGTGTTCGGGCCGCTCCTCTGGGGCTGGTACGGCCTGTTCCTCGGGCCGATGGTGCTCGTACTGGTCGTCCACTTCGCCAGGCTCGTGCTGCCAGAACTCGTCGCCGGCGTGGAGATCGGGCCGGTGCCGAACGGGGAGACCCACGGGCCGCCCGCACCGAGCGACGACCCCACGCACTCGGCTGCGGCGACGGACACCGACGCCGTGAGCGACCAGCGAACGGAGGGCGAGGCGCCGGTAGACGACGACACCGGGGAGGCGGGCGACGAAGAGACGGGCGACGACCCGGCCGGGACGCGCTGACAGCGCGGCGTCAGTTCTCCCGCAGCCTCGTGCCGTCCCGCGGGCAGTGTTCGAACGACTGATTCCGGGTCCGGAAGCCGCACTCGGGGCACGTGCGAACGGGTGGCCGCTCGTCGTCACCACCGCGGCCCCCGAAGAGGAACGGGACGAACGGGACCGCGAGCAGGAACACCGCGACGTCGAAGTACCACCAGAGCGCGGCGCTGACCGCGAGGCTGACGACGACGCCCGCGGCGGCGGTCGCGAACCGCGAGGACACCATCCTACGACAGGTCGACGTACTGGGCCTCCCAGTCGCGGCGCGCCTCCAGTTCGCGGGTGCCGCGGCGGGTGAGCGTGTAGTAGTTCGTGCGCTGGTCGAGTTCGCCCTTGTCGACGAGGCCCTTGTCGACGAGCGTGTCGAGGTTCGGGTAGAGCCGGCCGTGGTGGATCTCGGACTCGTAGTAGTCTTCGAGTTCCTCCTTGACGGCGAGTCCGTGCGGGTCGTCGAGGCCGGCGACGACGTAGAGCAGGTCTCGCTGGAAGCCTGTCAGGTCGTGCATATGTCTCGTACTCGGTACAAATTACGTGCCGGCGAGCATAAGTGTGGTGGCAAGAACGTGGTAGAGCGCACGCTCACACCAATTCTCCGAACGTGACATGTCCGCCCAGCGTACTTATGTGGGCCTCTCCCGTACCGTGGCGTATGCCAGAAGAAGTGCTGTTCGAGAGCGAACTCCAGCAAGACCGCAGTGACGTGGCCGACTACCTCCGGACCGTCGCCGACAGACTCGACGCCGGCGAGTCCCTGACGCTGTCGGCGGGCGGCGACTCCGTCACCCTCGACCCGCCGGCGTCTGTCACGTTCGAGGTGAAAGCCGAACTGGAGACGGGCAGCGGGCCCGACGAACACAGCGTCGAGTTCGAACTGGAGTGGGACGAGGACGACGCAGACGGCAGCGACGCCACCGGTCTCGACATCTCGTAGCCCGACAGCTCGCGGACTCGTCGCTGGCTGGTCGCTGCCGAACCGCCCAGCGTCCACGCACAGCAGTCACTGTCGAGCGTAGTGCAACGGAAAAGGATGCGGAGCCGGAAACTCCGGCCCCGCAGCCGCCCTGAATTGGTCCCCGCTGACGCTTCGGCCCTCCAAGCGAAGCGTCATCTGAGCCAAGACGGGGTAAGGTAATAAAGCTATCCCCCAGCGAAATAGCTGCCGCTACATGTGCTCTTCTTCGAGTACCCAGCCCAGCGCCCGCCGATAGTACGTGAACATCTGCCGGACGCCCTCGTGGTTCATGTCCTCGGCGTCCAACTCCTCGACCAGAAACTCGTACTGCTCCCGGACTTCCTCCTCGTCGCGCATGCCCCACACTACCCGCTCCAGCGGTAAGAAACGCCGCCCTCCGGCTACTTCCGGTCGAGCCGCGAGACGCCGTGCCAGATGGCGTTCACGACGCGGTCCTCACCGTCGCCGTCCGCGTCACTCCAGCCGCGAGCGAGCGCGTCCTCCAGCGCGTCGAGGTCGTGGTTCTCGAAGTTGTTCATCCCCCGGAACTCCTCCAGGGCCTCCCGCTCGGCCTCGCCGAACTCGCCGGCCGGCTCGCCGTCGTAGAAGCCGAGTTCCGACAGCGTCGCGAGCACGGACTCGGCGGTCTCCCCCGAGAGCTCGCGGTACTCCTCGGGGTCCTCGCGGGCCAGCAGCGTGATGTCGTAGATGCGGAACACCCGCTCGAGCTCGTCGATGGGGTGTTCGTGGTCGTCGACGCGGACGTCGACCCACCGGTCGTTCCCGCCGTCGTAGCCGCCCTCCGGCTTCGCGACGTACAGCGCCGCGCCCTGCTCGCCGCGCTGGTCGCCGCCCGCCTCGTTGCCGGCCTGGAGCGCAGCCAGCAGCTTCTCCGGCAGCCCGCCGTCGGTCTCCTCGAAGGCGTCGCCCATCGCGTCCACGGTCTCCCGGTTCTCCAGGATGTTCCCCTGCACGGTGTAGTGGTCGCCCTGCCGGTCGCTCGCGTGGTCGAAGCACTCCTCGCCCGTGAACGCCGCCACGGAGCCGTCCTGGCCGACCACGCCGACCTGTCGCTGGGGCGCCTCGTCGTCGGCGCTCGTGAGTTCCTCGACGACCGCCTCGGCCGAGTGGCCCTCCCGGAGCAGGTCGAGGCCGTCGGGCCCGTACGCGACGTTCGCGAAACTCTGCGTGGCGATGGCGCCGGCGTCCGCGCTCGCGAACGGGACGACGGAGCCGACGGCCACGAACTTCGACTGGACGGCGACGCCGACCGCGTCGGTCTCGGGGTCTCGCGCGACGATGGAGAACGTCATGGAGAGACGGTCGCCCGCGCCGGGCAAAAGACTACGGCTCGGCCACCCCCGTTGCCGTCTTCTCCCCGCCGCGTTCGGCGTCTCGCTCCGCGTCCCCGGTCGTCTTCTCGGCGGTCAGCGGCTGGCGGCTCGCCAGCGCCACCGGGAACGCGGGGTGCTCGACGAGGTGCCACAGCACCATGTGTCGGCGGCCGGCCGTCAGCCCCGTCGCCGAGAGGTCCTCGGCGGTGAACGTCTCGGGGAGCCGCCGGCAGCGCCGCCGGAGCGCGTCGAAGCTCTCGAACACCTTGCGGTTCCCGGCGGAGTCCGCGCCCCGGCGTTCCACGACGTAGCTGCCGTCGGGCCGGCGCACGCCCGCCGTGTTCACGAACGGCTCGCGGGCCGTCAGCGCGTCGGTCAGCGAGTCGCGTAGCTGTTCGGCGTCGTCCGTCGAGAGCACCAGTTCGTCCGCGTCGTCGTCACAGTCGAGGGTGACGACGACGCGGTCGCCGCGGCGCTCCGTCCGGGGGTCAGGCGAGCCGGAGAATTTCTCGACCAGCCGCATCGCTGCGGCTTCGGGTATCCTCGGCGGCCGGAGTCTGCGTGTGACTCGGCATCGTGCCAGTCCGTTGCCGCGACGCCAGCATAAGTCCCGTGGTGGGACAGATTCCGTCTGTCAGACCGCACCCCGTGGCGCGTACCGATTCGACGCGGGAGTCGCGTCGAGTGGGTCAGGTATCGGCGACGGCCCGGACCCACTCGGCCACGTCCAGCACGGCGTGCTCGGCGACGTTGTCCGCGAACTGGAGGTGCGTCATCGTCGACGGCTCGTGGCCCGCCTGGAAGTAGTGCCCGAGGCCGTCGTAGAACTCGACGCGGCCCGCCTCGCCGAGGTCGAGGTCGCGCCAGTCGTCCAGCATCTCCCGGTGCATCTCGACGAGTTCGGGCTGCACCTCGGGGTCGGCGCGCCCGGTCTTCAGCGCGAACACCGGCGCGTCGATGGATTCGGCGAGCGCGCCCGGGTCGTAGTCCAGCACGCTGTCCCACCACCGACCCGGCTTGTCCCGGAGCACCTCGTCGGGCTCGTAGTCTCGGTCGACCAGTCGCTCCGCGGTCTCCTGCTGTTGTGCCAGCAGGGCTTCCTGGTCCGCGTCGAGGTCGCCGTCCGGTTCGAGGAAGTACCGGAGGTGCCGGACGTCATCGGGGTCGGGCTCCGTCCCACTCGGGCCGTCGAGGGAGACGACACCCGCGACGTTGCCGTGTCTGTCGGCGATTCGGGGCGCGGCCATCCCGCCCTGGCTGTGGCCCGCGACGAACAGCGCGCCCTCGTCGACCGCGTCGGCGCCCGCGAGCTCGTCGAGCGCGGCGACCGCGTCGTCCACGACGACGGTGTCGAGCGTGTACTCCTCGGGGTCGACGTCGCGGTCGCGCAGGCGCTTCTCGTATCGGAGAACTGCGATGCCCTCGGTCGCCAGCCCCCAGGCGAAGTCTCGCAGAATCTTGGACGCTCCCGCAGTCCCGTCGACGTCGTGGATTCCGGACCCGTGGACGAGCACTACGCCGGGGAACGGACCTTCACCCTCGGGGACCGCGAGCACGCCGTCGAGGGCCACGTCGCCGGCGTCCACGGTCACGTCGCGCTCGGTGAACGCGTCCGTGTCCGCGTAGGCCGGCGGTTCGTACTCGCTGGGGAGCGCGAAGTCGGACACCTCGCCGTCGTCGACGCGCAGGTCGAGGCGCTGGCTGCCGTCGGTGAACACCAGCTTGACGGACACCTCGTCGCCGTTGACGGTCACGTCGCCGACGCCCTCGGGCTCGCCGTACTGGCCGTAGAGCCCGTACCAGAACTCTTCGAGGGCGTCTTCGGCGTCCAGTTCGCCGAACTGGACGCCCGCCGGGAAGGCGTCGAGGACCGCCTCCCGGCCGGCCTCGGAGAGCAGGGCTGCGGCGTCGGCGGCCGCGTCCGGGTCTTCGGCCGTGAATCGGTCCGCGAACTCGGTGGCCGCCGCTTCGGGGTCGCTTGGAGGCATGCGCGGAGCTTTCCGACCCCGCGTGAAATAGATTGGCGGTCTGTCAGACCGCGAGCCACGGGAGTTATCCCGCCACCCGGCCAACTCCGGGGTATGGACGTGCGCGGCGAGCGCGAGTGCAAGTCGTGTGGGACGCGCTGGTCGTACTTCGAGACCGGGAGCGTCGAGTGCCCGAGCTGCGGGAGCATTCGGAGCGTCGGCGTCGGCGACCGAGAGCTCCACACCGACGCGGGCGCCGACCTCGATTTGACGGCGGCCCGGAAGGCCGGCGCCGACGACGTGCTGGACGCCCTGGAGCCGGCGAAGGCGGCCTGCCGCGAGTACTGCCAGTCCCGGGGGTTCGTCGCGGGCGGCGACCTGCTGGACCTCGACGACACCTACCTCGCCGCCCAAGAGCTCCGCCGCGTCGCGGTGCTCCTGGCGGGGAAGCTCCGGGTCGGCGACGAGGAGGAGCGCCACGTGCTCGCGCTCCTGAACGGCGCCGACGACGGCGAACGCCCAGCACCCGAGGACGTACCCGAGTCGATGTGGGCGGCCCGCGGACTCGCGTACGCGGCGTCGGTCGACGCCTATCGGGCTGCGATTCGCGAGCGCGCCGACGGCGGCGTCCCGAGCCCGGAGAGCGGGCTGCTGGAGCGCGTCCGCGAGCACGGCAAGCGCGTGGAGGCGCTCGACGGCGAGGTCGACCCGGCGGACAGCGAGCGCCTCGTCGCCGCCGTTCGCGCCATCGCCGACTCGCTGCGCGGCGACGATTCGGGCGTCGAGCGGGCGCGGACGCGGCTGGAGGCGCTCGACTGAGACGGCCCCGGTCGGCTACTCCTGTGGCGCGGCCCAGCCGAGGAACCACTCGAAGCCGGCGAACGCGACGAGGAAGAACGCCGCGAAGACGACCCACCGGAAGAGGTCGAGTTCGCCCGTGAACGCGAGGACGTTGAAGATGTACGCGAGCGACGCGGCGACGAACCCGGCGACGTAGAGGTCGCGGCGAGTGTGCATGCCGGGAACAGACGACGGACGCGCCGATAGTCGTGTCGGCGAGCTACGAGGTGTCGTGGAGCGCGGCCCGCAGGTCGGCGGCGAAGTCCGCCAGCACCTCGTGCCCGCTCGGCACGTCGAGCGGGTCGACGACCATGCTCATCACGCCGTGGATGAGGTCGTCGTAGTGGCGGTGGGTCGTGGCGACGCCGGCGTCGTCGAGCGCCTCGGCGTACGCGACGCCCTCGTCGCGCAGCGGATCGAACCCGCAGGTGACGACGCTCGCGGAGGGCAGGTCGGCGTGGCTGGCGGCGGCCAGCGGGCTGAGGTAGGGGTTCGCGCGGTGCGCCCAGGAGTCGACGTACTGGTCGTCGAACCACGCCATCCCCGCTTCTTCCAGGAAGTACCCCTCGGCGTTCTCCTCGTGGGAGTCGTAGTCGGTGTGCTCGCGGTGGTCGGTGACGGGGTAGGCGAGCGCCTGGTGAGCGATGGCTGGGCCGTCGCGGTCGCGGGCGGCGAGGGAGACGGCCGCGGCGAGGTTGCCGCCCGCCGAGTCCCCCGCGACCGCGAGCCGGTCGGGGTCGGCGCCGAACGCACCGGCGTGCTCGGCGACGAACTCGGTGGCCGCGTAGGCGTCCTCGACGGCCGCCGGGAACGAGTGTTCGGGCGCCAGCCGGTAAGCGACGCTGACGACGACGGCGTCGGCCTCGCGCGCTATCGTCCGACAGATGGGGTCGCGGCTGTCCAGCGTCCCGAGCACGAAGCCCCCACCGTGGAAGTAGACGACCACTGGGTGGGGGCCGTCGCCCTGGGGTTCGTAGACGCGGACCGGGAGTTCGAGGCCGGGGCCCGGAACCGTCCGGGTGTACTCGCGGGCGAGGCGCTCCGGGTCGTCCGCGGCGTCGAGGAGGCCGCGGCGCATCTCGCGGGCCGCCGGCGCGGAGAGCTCGTGGTAGTCGGGCTGGTCCATCGCCTCGATAGCGTCGAGGACGCCCCGGACGTCCTCTCGGGGTTCGTCGGCCATACCGTGAGGGCGACGCGCGGCGAGAAGAAACTGGGGGTCGCGGCTAGTCGGTTGGGCTGGTCTAGGAGGGATAGGTGAGCGTGCTACTGCCAATAGAAAGCCCTCGGCGTTCTCGGCTCCCGCGACTCGCTGCGCGCTTCGCTCCCTCACTTCGCTCGGTCGCTGCAGTGCTTGCTTCGTCGGGGTTCGCCGGGAACGCCTCGCCCTTTCATTCCGCCAGGCTGTCGGCTCGCTCACCGGCTGAAGGCAAAAGCAGTTGCGTCTGTGCCAAACTGGGGGTGCTGTGATTTAGTGAGGGAGAATCAGGGCAGCGTCACGTCGACACCGGTCTGCTCGCCGGCGGCCTTCAGGGTGTTGTACAGCAGCATCGCGCGAGTCATCGGGCCGACGCCGCCGGGGACGGGCGTGATGGCGCTCGCGTTCGCCTTCGCGCTCTCGAAGTCGACGTCGCCGACGAGCTCGTAGCCCTTCTCGGTGTCCGCGTCGACGCGGTTGATGCCGACGTCGATGACGACCGTCCCCTCCGAGAGCATGTCGCCGTCGACGAGTTCCGGGACGCCGCAGGCCGCGACGACGACGTCCGCGCGCCGGGTGTGGGCGGCGAGGTCGTCGGTGTGGCTGTGACAGACGGTGACGGTGGCGTTGCCGTCGTCGGCCTTCTGCACGAGGAGGTTCGCCAGGGGTTTCCCGACGATGTTCGACCGGCCGACGACCACGACCTCTGCGCCGTCGGTGTCGACGCCCTGGTGGGCGAGCAGCTTCTGGATGCCGTGAGGCGTGCAGGGCTTGAACCGGGCGTTCCCGGCGACCAGCTTCCCGACGTTCTCGGGGTGGAAGCCGTCGACGTCCTTCGCGGGGTCGACGGCCGACAGCACGCGCTCGTCCGGGACGTGGTCGGGCGTCGGGTCCTGAACGAGAATGCCGTGGACGTCCTCGCGGGCGTTCAGGTCGGCGACGGTGTCGAACAGCTCCTCGGCGGGCGCGTCCGCGTCGATGCGGACGTCCTCTGCGGCGATGCCGAGCTCCTCGCAGTCCCGCTGTTTCATGGAGACGTACGTCTCGCTGGCCTGCTTGTCGTTCATCAGGACCGTCGCGAGCCGCGGGGTGACGCCGGCGTCCTCGAGGGTGGCGACGGCCCCCGAGAGGTCTTCGCGCACTTCGGCGGCGACGGCGTCTCCGTCGATGAGGTCGGTCATGGTGGTACCTCCTCGCGCCGCCGACTTGTACTTGGCGCTATGTGCATAGGTTCGGTACAGAGAACAGCTTTGTATCCACGAGCGTGTGTATTCCAGTCGGCTCCGTCGCCGGACATCGGTCTACCCCTCAGGGCCCGGCGACCGACGGAGTCCCGGCGCACACCGTCATTCGTACAGCGGGAAGCGGTCCGTGAGGTCGTCGACCTCGGCCGACACCTCGGCGTACACGTCCTCGTCACCGAGGTTGTCGACGACGCGCGCGATGCAGTCCGCGACCGTCTCCATCGCCTCGGCGTCGAAGCCCCGCGTCGTGAGCGCGGGTGTGCCGATGCGGATGCCCGACGGGTCGAACGCCGACCGGGTCTCGTCCGGGACGGTGTTGGCGTTCAGGACGATGCCGACGTCCTCCAGTTCCTCCTCGACGTCGCCGCCCGAGACGTCCGGGTGGGACTCCCGGAGGTCGACGAGCACGAGGTGGGTGTCGGTGCCGCCGGAGACCAGCGAGAAGCCGTGCTCCTGGAGTCGCTCGCCGAGCGCGTCGGCGTTCTCGACGACCCGCTCGGCGTACTCCTCGAACGCCGGCTGGAGCGCCTCGTGGAAGCCGACGGCCTTCCCCGCGATGTTGTGCATCAGGGGGCCGCCCTGTGCGCCCGGGAAGACGGCGGAGTCGACGTCGTCGGCGTACTCCTCGTCGCACATGATGATTCCGCCGCGGCCCGCGCGGATGGTCTTGTGCGTGGAGCCGGTGACGAAGTCCGCCACGCCGACCGGCGAGGCGTGTTCGCCGGCCGCGACGAGCCCCGTGATGTGTGCGATGTCGGCGGTGTGGAGCGCGCCGACAGCGTCGGCCGCTTCCTGGATGCGCTCCCACTCGACCTCCCGGGGGTACGCCGAGAACCCGGAGACGACCATGTCGGGCTCGAACTCCTCGGCGAGTTCGTGGAGCCCCTCGTAGTCGAGCCGGCCCGTCTCCGGGTCGACCTCGTACTGCTCGACCTCGTAGAGCTGGCCCGCGAAGTTCGCCGGGTGGCCGTGGCTCAGGTGGCCGCCGTGCGTGAGGTCCAGAGAGAGAATCTTGTCACCGGGTTCGAGGGTGGCGAAGTAGACGCCCATGTTCGCCGACGACCCGCTGTGGGGCTGGACGTTCACGTGGTCGGCGCCGAACAGCTCTTCCGCGCGCTCGATTGCGAGTTCCTCGACGTCGTCGGCGTACTCGCAGCCGCCGTAGTACCGGGACCCCGGATACCCCTCGGCGTACTTGTTCGTGAGTTCGCTCGACTGGGCCTCCATGACTGCCTCGCTGACGTGGTTCTCGCTCGCGATCATCGCGAGCGTGTCCTGCTGGCGCTCGCGTTCGCCCGCGAGTGCGTCTGCTACCGCCGGGTCGACCTCCCGGACCTCCTCGTAGCTCATAGTTCAACGGGCCGCCGCGCGGGCCATAAGTCTACCGCGACCTAATTCCCGGAAACCGCACGACAGAAATATATGCCCGCTCGGTGTACCCCGACGGTACGTGACCGAGCGGGAGCGACCGGCCGGGGGGCCCGCCAGCGACGACGCGGCCAGCGTCGGTACCGTCACGGTTCCGCGCACACCGGCCGGCGTCGCGGCGGCCGTCACTCACGCCGCGGCCGCCCACGACACGACCGGCGTCGGTCGCAGCCTCCGGGCCAACCGGCACCGGCCGCCCGCCGTCGAGTTCGGGGAGCGCCTCGACGTTCCGACTGCAGTCGCGGACGCGACGCCCGACGCGGGCATCGAACTCCGGCTGCCGGCGTCGCTGCGGTCGGTGTTCGTCGGCGCGCCGCTCGCGTTCTACCTCGGCGCCGACGTGTCAGTCGCCGACGACGCGACGCCCCGACTGCTGGCGCCCGCGGCCGGCGTCGACCGCGAACTCGGCGACCTGACGGCCGACGCCCCCGACCTCCTCGCGCGGACGTTCTGGCTCGACTGCCTCCTCCGGGAGTCGACAGCGACAGCGAGGCTCGTCGAGGCCGACGCGCTCGACGCGCTCGGGCTGAACGTCGACCGGCTCGTGGCGTCCGCGCCGGCCGAGCGCCTCGCCGCGTACCTCGACGCGCCCTTCGAGCGCGTCGCCGACCGGCTGCCCGAGTGGCACCTCGCGATGCACGTCGCGCCGACCTACGACCACGCGACAGCGCTGCCGTACCTCCTCGACCGGCTCGCGTTCGTGTTCCCACCCGAGACGGCGAGCCTGGACCGCCAGGAGCTCGTTTCGCGGTCCCTGGACGACTTCTACCGTGGACCACCCGGGCCCGTGGCGAGCGTGGAGATGCTCGACCCCGCCGACCGCCCGGGCCGGACCCAGGGCTGGCTCGCCGACGGGACGCCCGTCGACGCGTTCAAAACGCACCCGGTGGCGTACCGGAACCACGACCGCTACCGCGCCGCCGACCGCGACGGCATGTCGGTCGCGGTCGTCCTCAACGACCGCGAGATGGCGGGCGAACACGACGCGGTCGCCGACATCTACGAGGCCCGGGCGAGCGACCTGCCGATGGACGTCAGTTTCCACGAGCGACTCACTCGGCGCGAACTCGCGGCCGTGCTGGCCGACCACCACGAGTTCGTCCACTACATCGGCCACTGCGAGGTCGAGGGGCTGCGCTGCGCGGACGGCCACCTCGCCGCCAGCGACCTCGACGAGACGAACGTGGAGACGTTCTTCCTGAACGCGTGTGGCTCCTACCACGAGGGCACGGCGCTCGTCGAAGCCGGCAGCGTCGCGGGCGCCGTCACCCTCCGGAAGGTCCTCGACGAGCAGGCAGCGAAAGTCGGGACGGCGTTCGCGCGGCTCCTGCTCGCGGGCTTCCCCATCGTCGCCGCGCTCCGGCTCGCTCGCCGCCGCATCCGGATGGGGAAGGACTACGCCGTCGTCGGCGACGGCACGCAGACGCTGGCGGCGACCGACGACCGCGACGCCCGCGTCGCACACGTCGAGAGCCGCGACGACGACCGCTACCGGGTGGCCTGGGAGCACCAGTCGCTCACTCGCCACGGCGACGGCTTCACCACACCGACGCCCGGCGACGGCCGTCGCCGGCTCTGCGGGAACCCCAGCACGGCCACTACGGACGGCGCCAGGCTCGCCGACGCGCTCGCGGACGCCGACGCGCCCGTGGTCCTCGACGGGCGGTTCTACTGGGCCGACGAGGCCGCCGCCGTCGTCGACTCGCCTGGTCCCCCGTAACCGCCGCTCGTCGGCCGTAACTGGCCGGGAAACACCGTTTTACGCTCTCCTACGTCGGTAAAATTAAATAGCCACACACCATACCAGTGGACAGAGATGACATCGAATCTACTCGGCACGTCCGTCGCTGACGTCCTCGAGGAGGTGCTCGGCGACGACCCCGCCGAGCTCTTCGTCGTCGACCCCAGCGCGCGAGCGATCGAAGCGCTCGTCGACGCGGCCAACGACTACGACGACGACCTCCCTTCGATTCGCGTGCTCGGCGACGAACGCACGCTGAAAGACGTGACTGGCGACTTCATCGTCGCGAGCAACGCCGCGAACCTCATCGAGGACGGCGACCTGGAGCTCCGGACGTTCGACGGCGACGGTCGCTCCTCGATGCTCGTCACGCAAGACAAGACCGTCGCGCTCGTCGAGACCGGTGGCCTCGTCGGCGGGCTCGCCACCGACGACGGCGAGTTCACGGGCACCGCCTACGACGCCGCGACGGCCGACTGGGGGGACGCCGAGGCGTTCACGCTCCGGACGCCCGCCATCGACCGCGTCCGGTCGACGCTCGGGGAGGACATCGGCACCGAGGTCGGCGACGACTTCGACGACGTGCTCGCGTCCCTGGAGACCGCCCGCGGCGACGGCGAGGGCCTCGACGAGGTCACCATCAGCCTGCTCGTCGCGGCGAAGAACCGCGAGCTGCTGTACGACATCAGCAAGTGGGGGGAGGACGTCGGCATCGCGTCGAAGGCGACGTTCTCCCGGACGAAGACCAAGCTCGAGGACCTCGGCCTCATCGACACCGAGAAGGTCCCCATCGACGTCGGCCGGCCGCGCCTCCGCCTGAAGCTCGCCGACGACCGCCTGGAGGACGCGCCCGCCGGCGACTTCGCGAACGTCGCCGAGTCGATGCTCGCGTAACCGGCTCCGCGCGCTCGCCGAATCCCGTACTGTTTTGCGTTCGTCGTGCCTCCCCGTAGCCATGCCAACGGAGGCCGTGCTGTGACTGTCGCGGTAGTCGGTGACGGCCCCGCGGTCGACGCCGTGGAGGCCGCGCTCGCGGGCGTGGACCAGGCGGTCGAGTCGACCGGCGTCGAGGGCGTCGCGGACGCCGACCTCGGTGTGGTCGTCGGCGTCGCGGGCGCCGGCGGCTTCCGCGCGGCGAACGAGGCCGCCCGCGAGGGGGCGACGCCTCTCGTGACCGTCGAGGTGGGTGGCCTCGGCGGGCGGCCGCTGGCGGACGTGGACGCCGGCGTCGCCGTGCTCGCTCCCGACGGGCCGTGTTTCGATTGTCTCGCCGGCCGAGTGGAGTCGACCGGCCAGGAGCCCGCCGACTCGCCGGCCGCGGACCGGTCGACGGTCCGGCTGGCGGGCGCCCACGCCGGTCGGCTCGCCGTCGACGCGCTCCGCGGCGAAGCCGCGCCGGGGACCGTCGTCGAACTCCCGCACGCCGAGCGGTCGGTCGCGCCGCTGCCGAACTGCGACTGCGGCGACCGGCCCGACCGCGACCTGCGGCGGGGTGAATCGGGGCGCCCGCTGGACGCGGCGCTCCGGGCGGGCGAAGCCCTTGTCGACGACCGAGTCGGACTCGTGACCGCCGTCGGCGAGCGCGAGTCGTTCCCGGCGCCGTACTACCTCGCGTCGGTCAGCGACACGTCGGGGTTCAGCGACGCCGAAGCGGCCCAGCAGGCTGCCGGCGTCGACCCCGACTGGAACGCCGCCTACATGCGGGCCGTCGGTGAAGGCCTCGAACGGTACAGCGCGGGCGTCTACCGCGAGGCCGACTTCGAGACCCAGCCGGCCGACCACGAGGACGCCGTCGCGCCCTCGGTGTTCGTGCGACCCGACGACGAGTCCGTCGCCGACGCCGAGTCGCTGGACTGGGTGCGTGGGGAACACTTGCAGAGTGGGGGTGACGCACTCCTGCCCGCAGACCGCGTCGTCTTCCCGCCGCCCGGCGACGCCACCGGCCCCGCCATCACGACCGGGCTCGGCCTCGGGAACAGCGGAACGGAGGCGCTGCTGTCCGGGCTCTACGAGACCGTCGAGCGCGACGCCACGATGCTCGCGTGGTACTCCACGTTCGAGCCCCTCGGCCTCGCCGTCGACAGCGAGGCGTTCGCGGAGCTCCGGAAGCACGCTCGCGCCGAGGACCTCGCCGTGACGCCGCTGCTCTGCACGCAGGACGTCGACGTGCCCGTGGTCGCCGTGGCGGTCCACCGCGACGACTGGCCGCGGTTCGCGCTCGGCTCCGCCGCCGACCTCGACCCCGAGGCCGCCGCGACCGACGCGCTCGCCGAAGCCCTCCAGAACTGGATGGAACTCCGCGCGATGGGGCCAGAGCGGGCCAGCGACGAGAGCGGCGCCATCGGGAGGTACGCCGACTTCCCCCGCGAGGTCGAGGGGTTCGTCGACCCCGACACGACCGTTCCCGCCGGTGAGGTGGGCCCAGACGAGGCGCCCGAGGGGGCCGACGAACTCGACGCCGTCCTCGACGCGCTCGCCGACGCCGACCTCGACGCCTACGCCGCCCGCATCACCCCCCGCGACGTCGAACAGGCGGGCTTCGAGGCCGTCCGCGTACTGGTTCCGGAAGCCCAGCCGCTGTTCGTCTCCGAGCCGTTCTTCGGGGAGCGAGCGCACGAGGTTCCGCGGGAACTCGGCTTCCAGGCGCGACTCGACAGGCCGTTCCACCCGTTCCCCTGACCCCACTCACGCACCCGCCCGGCACCACACCGGTGCGGTCGCGTCCCCTGTTCGCCGCCGGTCACCCACCGACCGACGACCCGAGGACGCCGCCGTCTGCGTACTTCGTCTCGTACGTCCGCTCGTCCGCGAACAGCATCAGGGCGCCCTCGGCGAGCGAGACGACGGCCGGGACGAGCGTCCAGAACAGGCAGAGGTAGAGGAGGCCGAGCGTGACGTTCCCCTGGTAGAACTTGTGCGCGCCGAAGCTACCGAGAACGACGGCGAGCACGCCGGCGGTGACCCGCTCGGCGTCCCCCGAACTGTTCGACAGCGACCGCTGCTCGACCCGGCACTCGGGACACGTCTCGGCCCACTTGTCGACGAGCTCGCCGCAGTGCATGCAGTACTTCTTGCCGGCGCCGCGCTCGCCGTTCCCGCCGGTGAGGGGTTTCGTCTGGTTTGCGCCGCACTCGACGCAAAGTTCGGCGTTCGGGCCGATGTCCGCACCGCAGTTGATGCAGTACTTCATCCCTCGACCCGGTGGAACAGCGGCCACCCAGTTCTGTATTGGGGGCGTTCTCGCGGCGTGAATGCCCCGAACCCCACGTCAGACGCCACGAACCGCCCCTACTTCCGAACGGACGCCCTGACGCACAGGAACGTCGGGTATCGCAGTCGCTTCTCGTAGGACTCGGGCTTCGCGTCTTCGAACGTCGGGCGGGGTTTCGGTTCGACCAGTTCGTCCAGCCGGAATCCGGTTTGGAGGAGCGGATTGACAGCTTCGGCGAACGGCCGACGGTAGAACGGCACGTCGACCTCGCCGTCGGCGGCCGGCCACGTCATCGTCTCGCGCTCGACCGCGAAGTAGTCCTCCGCGTCGAACGCGACGTATTCGTCCACCGGGTGCTGGGCGGAGAACACCAGAAAGCCGCCGGGGGCGAGGATTCGAGCGAACTCGGCGAACGGCTCCCGCCAGTCCTCGACGTAGTGCAGCGAGAGCCCGCAGACGACGCCGTCGAACTCGCCGTCGGCGGCGAACGCCAGCGGCTCCGTGATGTCCGCTCGGTGCAGGGCTGCCCGGTCGCCGACCCGTCGCTCCGCGCGGTCCAGCATCTCGGCGTTCTCGTCGACGGCGACGACGTCCGCGCCGTGGTCGGCCAGCCACTCGGCGTACCGGCCGTGGCCACAGCCCGCGTCGAGGACGCGTTTCCCCGCCACGTCGGGCACGAGGTCCGTCATCGCGGGGAACTCGAGGTCAGCGCAGTAGGGGTCGTCCTCCTGTCGCTCGTAGGTCTCGGCCAGCCTGTCGTACGCTCCCTCCACCGTGGGGGGCTCCTCGGGCGGCACGAACTACCGGTCCGGCAGCCCACAGAATAGTCGTTGGGGTCGGGCTACAGCAGCCCGCCGACCGTCGCGCCGTCTGCGACCGAGTGCGGGACGGTGAGCGGAGAGATGGAGACTTCGTTGTCGACGCAGTGGTAGCGGTCCGTGCCGCTGGGGTCGGGGACGTCGCGGTCGAGGAACTGGTACCAGAAGCGGTCCTCGACGTCGACGCCGTCGCCAGTGAAGTTCGCCTGGAGTTCGTACTCGCGGGTGGGTCGGGTGACGCGCATGACCGGGTCGTCGGCGTGGCGGGCGGCGGGCGCGTTCACGGAGAGGTAGTCGGCGGTCGGCAGCAGCGAGCCGTCGACGAAGTCGGGCACGATGTCGGCGGCCGTCTCGGCCGCGGTACCGAAGTTCTCGTACTCGGGCTCCCAGCCGCCAGCGGGGTCGAACTCCCAGTCGTACATCGAGACGGCGACAGCGGGCAGCCCGAGGAACGCGGCCTCCATCGCTGCGCCGACGGTGCCCGAGCGCGCGAGGATGTGCGCACCGAGGTTCGGGCCGTCGTTGCAGCCGGAGACGACGACGTCCGGGGAGATGTCGAGGCCGGCGACGGCGACGCCGACGCAGTCGGCGGGCGTGCCGTGGACCGCGTATCCGCCGTCGTCGCGGTCCTCGTAGTCCAGCACGTCGAAGGTCCGGGTCTGCCCGGAGCCGGACTGCTCGTCGGCGGGCGCGACCACCGTGACGTCGTGGCCACCGTCGGCGAGCGCGTCGCGGAGGGCGCGTATCCCCGGGGCGTCGATGCCGTCGTCGTTCGTGAGGAGGACGGACAGCGAGTCGCTCATTGACGGGCGTTTCGCGTGAGCGGGGGTAGTCGTTGCGAAAGCAGACCGCGGCCGGCGTCGGCACGGACTTATGTACCGGCTCCGAGTTGGTGGCCGTATGCTGGAAACGTGGTTCCTCGACGTCGCGGGGAGCGACCCCCTGCTGCAGGCGTTCGTCGGGGGGCTGGTGGTCGCCGGCCTGAACCTCGTCGGCGCGCTCGCGGTGGTGGTCTGGCGGGACCCGAGCCAGCGGTCCCTGGACGCCGCCCTCGGGTTCGCGGCGGGCGTGATGCTCGCGGCGAGTTTCACGAGTCTCATCCTCCCCGGCATCGAGTTCGGGGGCGAGAACGGCCTCCTGGAGGTCATCGCGGGCATCGTACTGGGCGTCGCTCTGCTCGACCGCGCCGACCGCTGGGTGCCCCACGTCCACGTGCTCATCACCGGCCGGGAGCGCGCCGACCAGACCGTCTCGCAGGCCGAGCTGGCGCCCCTGCTGTTGTTCATCGTCGCCATCACCATCCACAACATGCCGGAGGGGCTGGCGGTCGGCGTCGGGTTCGGCAGCGGGAACGTCGGCGAGGGACTGTCGCTGATGCTCGCCATCGGCCTGCAGAACATCCCGGAGGGGCTGGCCGTCTCGGTGGCGGCCGTGAACGCGGGCTTCGACCGCACGACGTACGCGGCCCTCGCGGGGGTGAGGGCAGGCCTCGTGGAGATTCCGATGGTGGTCCTGGGCGCGCTCGCGGTCAGCGTCTCCAGCGCCATCCTCCCGTACGCGATGGGGTTCGCGGCCGGCGGGATGCTGTTCGTCATCAGCGACGAAATCGTGCCCGAGACCCACTCGAACGGCAACGAGCGCGCCGCGACGCTCGGCCTGATGGCGGGCGTCGTGGTGATGCTGTACCTCGACGTGACGCTGGCCTGAGTGTTCAGTTCGCGGCTTCTCGGAGGACGTGCAGTGACGTCGGGACGCTCGACACAACCACCCCGAAGACGGCGCCCAGAATCGGTTCGAGACCGAGCGACGGAGCGAGGAGCCAGCCGCCAGCGAACCCCAGCGGGTCGAACACTAGCGCGAGCACGATAATCTGCTCTGCGAACGACAGCGAGCCGAACCAGCCTGCGAGCTTCGAAGCCATCACCCGCCGGCTCGGTCCCGTCGGTACCTAATACGTCGGTGGCTGTTGCAATCGCGGAGAATCACGGTGGCGAGCGGCGCCCTGCGGTCGCCGCCCCCGCTCGTCGCTCGTCGCCTCCCGGTGGTCGGCCACGCCGCTCACGCGTCGCTGCGCTCCGCGTTCTCCCAGCCGTGGCGCGGCAGGGCCGCGCCACGCGGCTCGTCTCTCTCCGCTCGCCCACTCGGACCGTAAGGCAGAGGGGTGGCGGCCGACAACGGAGTTGGCATGGACCAGAAGCGGGAGGTGACGAGCGTCGACCTCGTCGCCCTCACGGCGGAACTCAACGAGTACGCGGGGGCGAAAGTCGACAAGGCCTACCTCTACGGCGACGACCTCCTCCGCCTGAAGATGCGGGACTTCGACCGCGGGCGGGTGGAGCTGCTGATCGAGGTCGGGGAGACGAAGCGCGCGCACGTCGCCGACCCGACACACGTGCCGGACGCCCCGGGCCGGCCGCCGAACTTCGCGAAGATGCTTCGGAACCGGCTCTCGGGCGCGGACTTCCACGAGGTGCGCCAGCACGGCTTCGACCGCATCCTCGAGTTCGAGTTCCGGCGGGAGGACGCCGACACGACGGTGGTCGCGGAGCTGTTCGGGGACGGCAACATCGCGGTGCTCGACCCCCAGGGCGAGGTCGTGGACAGCCTCGACACCGTGCGGCTGCAGTCCCGGACGGTCGCGCCGGGCCGCGAGTACGGCTTCCCGAGCGCCCGCGTGAACCCCCTCGAACTCGACTACGAGGCGTTCGCGGCGAAGGTGCGGGAGTCCGACACCGACCTCGTGCGCACGCTCGCCACCCAGCTCAACTTCGGCGGGCTGTACGCCGAGGAGCTGTGTTCGCTGGCCGGCGTCGAGAAGACGAAGGACGTCGACGAGGCGACGGCGTCCGACCTGGAAGCGCTGTTCGAGGCGAGCGACCGCCTGCTCGGCGCCATCGAGGCGGGCGACCTCGAGCCGCGCGTCTACTACGAGCCGGCCGACGACGACGAGGACGCCGAGAAGGGACAGCGCGTGGACGTCACGCCGGTCGACCTCCAGGAGTACGACCACCTGCCGAGCGAAGCGTTCGACTCGTTCGACGCCGCGCTCGACGACTACTTCACGAACCTCGACACGAGCGAGGACGAGGACAGCGGGGAGACCGTCGAGCGCCCCGACTTCGAGAACGAGATCGAGAAACAGCAGCGAATCATCGAGCAGCAGGAGCAGGCCATCGAGGACTTCGAACGACAGGCCGAGGCCGAGCGCGAGAAGGCCGAAGCGCTGTACGGCCACTACGACCTCGTCGACGACTTCCTGACGGCCGTTCGAGAGGCGCGGGCGGCGGGGCACGGCTGGCAGGACATCGCGGAGACGTTCGAGGACGCGGCCGGTGACGTGCCGGGCGCGGAGGCGTTCGCTGGCGTCGACGAGTCGGAAGGCACGGTGCGCGTGCGCATCGACGACCACACCGTCACCCTCGACCCGGAGTCCGGCGTGGAGAAGAACGCCGACCGGCTGTACACGGAGGCCAAGCGCATCGAGGAGAAGCAGGAGGGCGCTCGCGCCGCCATCGAGAACACCCGCGAGGACCTCGAGGCGGTCAAGCAGCGCCGCGACGAGTGGGAGGCCGAGCCCGAACCCGAGTTCGAGGAGGACGACGACGAGGACGTCGACTGGCTCGCCCGGGCGTCGATTCCGATTCGCCACCAGGAGCAGTGGTACGAGCGGTTCCGGTGGTTCCGGACGAGCGAGGGCTTTCTGGTGCTCGGCGGCCGAGACGCCGACCAGAACGAGGAGCTGGTGAAGAAGTACATGGACCGGTACGACCGGTTCTTCCACTCGCAGGCCCACGGCGGCCCCATCACGGTGCTGAAGACGAGCGAACCCAGCGAGCCGTCGAACGACATCGAGGTGCCCGAGCGCGACAAGCGCCAGGCCGCCCAGTTCGCCGTCTCGTGTTCGTCCGTCTGGAAGGACGGCCGGGGCGCCGGCGACGCCTACATGGTCTCCCCCGACCAGGTGTCGAAGACCCCCGAGTCCGGCGAGTACCTGGAGAAGGGCGGGTTCGCCATCCGCGGCGACCGCACGTACTTCCGGGACCTCCCGGTCGAGTGGGCGGTCGGCATCACCTGCGAGCCGAACACGCGCGTCCTCGGCGGTCCCACGGACGCCGTCCGCGACCAGGTCGAGACGCTCGTCGAAGTCGAGCCCGGCCGGTACGCGCAGGGCGACGCCGCCAAGCGCATCTACCGGGAGTTCCGCGAGCGCTTCGCCGACCAGTCGTTCGTCCGGAAGGTCGCCAGCCCGGGCGAGATTCAGAAGTACATGCCGCCGGGCGGCAGCCGCATCCGAGACTGACGAGGTCGGCGCTCCGGTCTCCCGCGGCCAGGGTCGCCGAGCCGACGCGCAGAACGTCGCGGCTGGTCGGCCGCCAGACGGCCGTCGGTAGCAACCGGCCGCCACGTGGCTCGGCGAACACTCTCCGACCGCCTCCGCGGTCGCTCTGGCCGCGATGGGCGTCGAGTTCACAACCGTGTGCTCTGGCGCGGACCAGAACGTTCACGGGGCGAGCGCGTCCACCCACGGACATGTACGATTCCCGACGCGCGGACACCGTCGCCGTCGGTCTGCTGGCGGCCGCAGCGCTCGCCGGACTCGCGCTGTGGGCGTCGCTGCCCGACCAGATGGCGATTCACTGGAGCGGCAGCGAACCGGACTCCTACGTATCGAAGCCACTCGGCGTGTTCGCGGTGCCCGCCCTGGGCGTCGCGACCGTCGTCCTCGTCCGCCTCGTCCCGGACTCGCTGACCAACACGCCCGGCGGTGTCGGCCCGACCGTCCTCTTCCTCGGGGTCGTGCTCGCGTGGGTGCAGGGCATCGTGTACGCCTGGAACCTCGGCTACCGATTCGACGTCGGCCTCGCCGTCGTCCCCGTCCTCGTCGGCGCGGGGCTGCTCGTCGCGTACGCGACGACCCAGGGGTAGCGCGGCCGCGGGTGGCGACCAAAGGAGAGAGCCTTTTCTCGTGGGGGTCCTCGGTCCGGGTATGCAGCTCAAAGACCGCCACACCGTCGAGGGCGGGCGGGAGCGAATCACGCTCGTCCCCGAGTCCCTCGACGACCTCTGGCACCTCGCGTACGTCCTCGAACCCGGGGACTTCGTGGCGGGGGACACCCACCGCCGCATCCAGCGCAACGACGACCAGATGCGGGACACGGGCGGGGAGCGCGAACACATGTTCGTCACCATCGACGTCGAGGAGGTGGAGTTCCACAAGTTCTCGAACCGGCTGCGCGTCTCGGGCACCATCGAGGACTGCTCGCGGGAGGACCAGCTCGGTCTGCACCACACCCTGAACGTCGAGGAGCGCGAGGAACTGGAGGTCGAGAAGCACTGGAAGCCCGACCAGCTCGACCGCCTGAACGAGGCCGTCGAGGCGACCGACCAGCCGGACGTCGCTATCGCGACTGTCGAGGAAGGGGAGGCCCACATCCACGTCGTCCAGCAGTACGGCGTCGACGAACAGGGGTCGTTCACGGCGACCACCGGGAAGGGCGAGCAGAACGACCGCGGCCGCGACGAGCTGTTCTCGACGCTCGCCGACGCGCTCGCCCGCATGCAGGCCGACGCCATCATCCTCGCGGGCCCCGGGTTCACGAAGCAGGACGCCCTCGACTACGTCACCGAGGAGTACCCCGACCTGCGGGAGACGATTACGATGGTGGACACGAGCGCGGTCGGCGGTCGCGGCGTCCACGAGGTCCTCAAGCGCGGCGCCGTCGAGGACGTCCAGGAGGAGACCCGTATCGCCGAGGAGTCCGAGCTCATCGACGAGCTCACGACGCAGATGGCGACCGACGGGAAGGCCGCCTACGGCATCGACGAGGTCCAGAAGGCCGTGGAGTTCGGCGCCGTCGAGGACCTCCTGATTCTCGACGAGCGCCTGCGGCTGGAGCGCGCCGGCGAGGGCGACTGGGTGGACGTCGACGTCAACGAGCTCGTCACGAGCGTCGAACAGCAGGGCGGGGACGTCACCGTGTTCAGCCACGAGTTCGCGCCCGGCGAACAGCTCCGGAACCTCGGCGGTATCGCCGCCGTGCTTCGGTACCGGCTGGACTGAGGCGTCGCGCGACAGCGCTTGAGCAAGGCATAAGAGCGCGAGCGCGATACCGGGAGCATGGCTGCAGACGACACTCCCGCCGTGACCGACGACGTCCGACGGGGGGTCGACGGTGCGGAACTGGCCGACAGAATCGGGCTCGACGACGACGAGATCGCCTGGCGCAAGGCGTTCACTGGTCTCGACGACGGCGACGCGGCGGCGCTGGCCGACGAAGCCGACCTCTTCGACCGAATCGCCGACGACCTCGTCGACGACTTCTACGACCACCTCCAGCGCCACGACCGCACGGTCGACATCATGGGGCGCTCCACGAAGGCCGTGGACCAGCTGAAACGCACGCAGACGCAGTATCTCCGGGGGCTCGGCCGCGGCGAGTACGACCGCGACTACGTCGAGGGTCGCGCCCGAATCGGGAAGCTCCACGACTTCCTCGACCTCGGCCCGGAAGTGTACCTGGGTGCGTACACTCGCTACTACGAGGGCTTGCTGGACGCGCTCGCCGAGGACGTGACCGCCGACCGCGGCGACGAGGCGGCGGCCGCCGTCGACGAACTCGCGTCGCGGTTCCTCCCGATGCTGAAGCTGCTGACGTTCGACCAGCAGGTGGCGATGGACACCTACATCGACTCGTACGCCCAGCGCCTCCAGGAGGAAGTCGACCGCCGCCAGGAGCTCGCGGACGCCGTCACCGAGGACGTCGAGGCGCCGCTGTCCTCGCTGGAGACGACCTCCCGGGACGTCGCGGGACGGACGGACGACATGCGGGCCGCGACCGACGAGCAGGTCGATCGGACGGCCGACGTCAGCCGCGAGATATCCGGCGTCTCGGCGAGCATCGAGGAGGTCGCCGCGACCGCCGACGACGTCCGGCAGACCAGCGAGGACGCCGAGGCGCTCGCGCAGCAGGGCGAGGCCGCCGCCGACGACGCGCTGGACACGATGACCGAAATCGACGAGGCGGCCGACGGCGTCGCGGCGGACGTCGAACAGCTCCGCGAGCGCGCGGCCGACGTGGAGTCGGTGACCGGCGTCATCGACGACATCGCGGAGCAGACGAATCTACTCGCGCTGAACGCCTCCATCGAGGCCGCCCGCGCCGGCGAAGCCGGAGACGGGTTCGCCGTGGTCGCCGACGAGGTGAAGGCGCTCGCCGAGGAGTCCCGCGAGCAGTCCACGCGCGTCGAGGAGCTCGTCGGGCGGATGCAGGCGGACACCGAGGAGACCGTCGAACAGCTCGACGAGGTGAGCCGGCGCGTCGGCGAGGGCGTCGAGCGGGTCGAGGAGGCGATGGAGACGCTCCAGGACATCACGGACGCGGTCGAGGACGCCGCGACCGGCGTGCAGGAGGTGTCGGCGGCGACCGACGACCAGGCCGTGAGCGCCGAGGAGGTCGCGGGGATGGTCGACCAGGTCGACGACCGCGCGCGGGAGATTGCGGACGCGCTGGACGACATCGCCGACGCGACCGACGAGCAGGTCGAGACCGTCGAGGAGGTCCGCGAGACGGTCTCCCGGCTCACTTAGACGTCGACGCCGAGCCCGTCGCGGGCGACGTGAACCTCGCCGTCGAAGCCGGCCTCGCGAATCGACGCCGTCATGGCGTCGTGTTCGCCGTCGGTGTGCGGGTAGAGGTGGGTGAGGTAGAGGTCCGGGATTTCGACGTCCGCGAGCGACGCGCCGAGCTGGGCGGGCGTCGGGTGGTTGGAGACATCGACCGAGTCGGGGAACGAGCAGTCGTGGACGAGGACGGACGCGCCGTCCGCGAACGCCGCCATCCCCTCGAAGGCCTCGGTGTCGGCGCTGAAGACGAGGTCGCCGCCCCCGCCGCCGTCGAACCGGTACGCGAGCCCGGGCATCGAGTGCTCGGTCTCGATCGCGTCCACGCCGAAGCCCGCCACGTCGAAGCCGCCGACGCCGACCTCGCGCAGCGTCAGGTCCACCCGGCCCTGAAGGTACTCGTGGACGGACAGCAGGTCCTCCACGAGGGCCTCCGTGCCTTCGGGGCCGACGACGGTCAGCGTCTCCTCGCCGGCGAGCCAGCGCGCCTTCAGCAGCGGGAGGAGGTCGCTGACGTGGTCGAGGTGGTGGTGCGAGAGCAGGACGGTGTCGACGCCCTCGTAGCCCACGTCGCTGCGGGCGAGCGTGTGCAACACGCCGCTCCCGCAGTCCACCAGTAGTCGGTCCTCGCCGTCCTCGACGAGGAGTCCGGTCTGCATTCGCTCGCCCGTCGGCATCGCGGAGCCCGTGCCGAGGAACGTCAGTTGCATACTCGGAGTGCGGGCACCGCGCCCGTTAACGATTCCGGGGCCGGGACCGTCGTCAGACACTTGTCGTGCGCGTTCCAACTCCGAGTCGGACAATGGGGAGCGAGTCGGGGACGCTGGCCGGGTCGGCCGCCAGCGACCGCGAGATTCTGGACGTCCTCGACCCCGCCGTCCGCGACTGGTGGGTCGACCGATTCGGGTCGCCCGAACAGGACGGCGGCTGTCTGACGCCGCCGCAGCGCGAGGCCATCCCCCTGATTCACGAGGGCGAGAACGCGCTGGTCGCGGCGCCGACCGGCTCCGGGAAGACGCTGGCGTCGTTCACGGCCATTCTGAACGAGCTGTTCGAGCGCGAACAGCGCGAGAACGGCCTCGGAAACGGCGTCTACTGCCTGTACGTGTCGCCGCTGAAGTCACTCGCCAACGACATCGAGCGCAACCTCGCCAACCCCCTGGACGGCATCGCCGACCGCCTCGAAGACCGTGGCGTGGAGACGGACGTGCGGCAGGCGATTCGCCACGGAGACACCTCCGACTACGAGCGCCAGCAGATGCTGGAGACCGCGCCCCACATCCTGAACACGACGCCGGAGACGCTGGCGATTCTGCTGAACTCGCCGAAGTTCCGGGAGCGCCTCGAGTCCGTGGAGTACGTCGTCGTCGACGAGATTCACAGTCTCGCGGACTCGAAGCGCGGCACCCACCTCTCGGTGAGCCTGGAGCGACTCCGACGGCTCGCCGGCGAGTTCACGCGCGTCGGCTGCTCGGCGACCGTAGAGCCGCTGTCGGACATCGCGCGGTTCCTCGTGGGATTCGACGCGAGCGCGGAGCCACGTCGTTCGAGAGACGGCGCTGCCGTCTCTCGTGACGACGAAGATTCCCAGCGGGAATCTTCGAACCACTCCGCGGAAGAGGCGAGCGAGCGGAGCCCGCGAGGCGACGAGGACGCGGCCGGCGACCCGGAGCCCCGGGACTGCGAAATCGTGGACGCGCGGTTCGCGCGGGACTACGACCTCCAGTTGCACTGCCCGACGCCGGACCTCGTGAACACCTCTCGCGGCGCGGTCAACGACGCGTTCTACGAGAAGCTCGGCGGGCTAATCGAGGACCACGAGAGCACGCTCGTGTTCACGAACACGCGGTCCGGCGCCGAGCGCGTGCTGGAGAACCTCCGGGGACGCGGCTTCGTCGACGGGGACCGCTCGGCGTGCCACCACGGCAGCCTCTCGAAGGACCGCCGGCAGGCCGTCGAGTCCCGACTCAAGGAGGGCACGCTGGACGTGACGACGACGTCGACGAGCCTGGAACTCGGCATCGACATGCCCCACATCGACCTCGTGGTGCAGGTCGGCTCCCCCAAGTCCGTCGCCAGCCTCCTCCAGCGCGTCGGGCGCGCGGGCCACCGGCCCGGCCGGACGGTGACGGGCCGCGTCGTCGCGCTCGACCGGGACGAACTGGTGGAGTGCGCGGTGATGCTCCGGCAGGCCGAACGGGGATTCGTGGACCGCGTCCACATCCCCGAGCGCTGCCAGGACGTCGCCGCCCAGCACGTCTACGGGATGGCCATCGAGGGCCCGCTTCGGGAGTCCGAGGTGAAGGCGACGCTGCGGTCTGCGTACCCCTACCGGGAGTACGACGAGCGCGACTACGAGTCGCTGATTCGGTACCTGCGCGCGGACTACGACGGCTTCGAGGACCGCAACGTCTACGCGAAAGTCTGGCGCGACGGGAACGACGCCCCCGACGGGGAACACCACTACCCCGAGTTCGACGTGGGCGAGACCCTGATTGGCAAACGAGGGCGGCTGGCGCGCGCGATTCTCCTCCAGAACATCGGCACCATCCCGGACTCGTTCTCGGTGAACGTCTACGTCCGCGGCGGCGACGAGTGGGTCGGCCAACTCGACGAGAGCTACCTCGACACCCTCGACTCCGGCGACGTGTTCGTGCTGGGCGGCGACCGGTTCGCGTACCGCTACCGACGCGGGTCGAAGGTGTACGTCGACCGCACCAGCGAGCGCCCGACGGTGCCGTCGTGGTTCTCCGAGCGCCTCCCGCTATCCTTCGACCTCGGCCGCGAAATCGCGCGGTTCCAGGGCGAACTCGTCGAGAAACACGCGCAGGGCGGGGCGTCGGCGGTCCGGCGGTGGCTGCGGGAGTTCCCCGTCGACGGCGACGCCGTCCGAGCGCTCGCCCGGATGTACGACGACCAGATTGCGTACGCCGGCGCCGAGAGCGTGAGCACGGACGAACGTATCGCCATCGAGGTGGTGAAAGACCGCGACGACTACCGGCGGCGCTACCACGTCCGCACGCCGTACGGCCGGCGGTTCAACGATGGCCTCTCCCGGCTACTCGCGTACCGGTGTGCGAACGAGACGAACGCGAACGTCGCCGTCTCCGTCGCCGACAACGGCTTCACGCTGGCGATGCCGCTGAACCGGAAAGTCGACGTCACGGGGCTGCTCCGGGACACGGACCCGGACGCCGTCAGGGAGACGCTGCGGGACGCGCTGGACGGCACCGACCTCCTGGAGCGGTACTTCCGCATCGACGCCACCCGCTCGCTGCTCGTGCTGAAACGCTACAAGGGCCACGAGAAGTCCGCGAGCAAACAGCAGGTCGCCAGCGAGATGCTGCTCGGGCTCGCCGAGTCCCTCGAAGACTTCGCCGTCGTCGACGAGACGTACCGGGAGCTCATCGAGGACAAACTCGACCTCGCAGGGGTCAGAGACGTGCTCGGGCGACTCCGAGCGGGCGACGTCGAAGTGACGGAGACCGGCCTGGACACGCCGTCGCCGCTCTCGTTCGGGCTGGCGACCCTGTCGGCAAGCGACGTGGTGCTGGCCGACGACGAGGCCGCCGTGCTGCGGGAGTTCCACGAGCGCGTCCACGAACAGCTCGAGGACTGACCGACCAGCGAGGCGTCCGAGTCGTGATTCCGACGGATTGACGGGTTCGGCCGCGATGGGTACGGTAGAGATGGGGGCACGCGCTCGCGGCACGTCGCCGGCCGTCCACTGGTGGTTCTACGCGTACGCCGTCGCCGGCGCCGTCGCAGCCCTCGCCTACGTGTTCTACGTCGGCTGGTCGGTTTCGGCCGCGCTGGAAGCGCTCATCGTCCTCGCGCTCGCGGGGACACTCGTGTACTCCGGCGCCGACGCCCGGGACCGGTCGCTCAGCGCCCGCGCCCTCACGCGGGCCGTCGGGCTGACCGCCGTCACTGGCGTGAGCTTCTCGCTGCTGGCGGTCGCCGTCGCACTCATCTGGATGCTCGAGGGCCACCCGGTCGTCGATACCGAGTTCATGGTTGTGTTCGCGATGTGGCTGGGACTCGCCGTCGGCGCGCAGGCCAGCATCTACGCCGTCGCGTCCCGGGAGAAGCGGGCGCGGCTCGCCGACCTCGTGAAGCTGTTGACGATGAACCAGCGCGTCCTCCGGCACAACCTCCGGAACCAGCTGTCGGTCGTGGACGGCCACCTCCAGAACCTCGAACGCGGCGTCGGCACCGACGACCGCGACGTCCGGGTCGCACGCCACCACGTCGAGGAGCTGCTCGAGACCAGCGAGCGCGCGCGCCGGATTCTGGCCATCTGGGAGAGCGACGAGCGCCGGCCGCTTGACGCCGGCACCGTCGTCGCCGGCGCCGTCGAGCGAGCGCGAGACAGCTACCCGGACGCGGACATCGAACGCGGCGCGAGCGAGGACGCGACCGTGTCGGCGCACCCGGCGCTCGAAGACGCGGTGTACGAACTACTCGCGAACGCCGTCGAACACAACGACGACGACGTGTCGGTGGCCGTGAGCGTGCGGAATCAGCCCGGGAGCGGTGTCGTCCTCGAAGTCGCGGACACGGGGCCGGGCATCCCGGCGAGCGAGTGCCGCGTCTTCGCCCAGCCGACCGAGACGTCGCTGTCGCACGCCAGCGGGCTCGGGCTCTGGTTCGTCTACTGGACCGTCTGGGAGTCCGGCGGATGCGTGGAGTTCGACGACGCGCCCGGGGGGCTGGTCCGCATCAGGCTGCCGAACGCGGACGAACGGGGGTCCCGGTGGGCGCGCCTGCTCGGCCGGTAGCACTCAGCCGAGGTACGGTTTCACCACGGCACCGAAGCCGGCCGCACCGACGGCGAGACCGACGACGCCCCCGACGCCGGTGGCGGCGAGCGCGCCGTTCAGGAGAGCGGCGACCAGGAGCGCGGACAGCCAGCCGTCGTCGTGGCCGACCAGCCGGTCGGCGATGGCGAGGTAGGCGATGGTCGCGCCGACCGCCCACAGGAGGTACGCGACGAACAGCAGCGGCACCGCGACCACGATACCGATGAACGTGACGAACAGCAGCACCGTCACGAGCGCGAGGCCGACGAGCACGAGGATGCCGTAGACGAACGATTCGACCGGCTCCTCGACGACGACCGCCATCAGTGCCTCGGTGCGCTCGGGGAAGACGGCGACGGCGATGGCACCGACCACGAGGGTCGTCAGGAACGCCCCGACGGCACCGCCCGCGAGCCCCTGGCCGACGGCGATGTCGATATCGAATCCCGAGCCGGGGTCGACAACCGTCGACAGCGCCGGCAGCACCTCGGCCGCGAGTGTCTGCATCGTCTCCCGGCTTCGATACGCCATCACTTAAAACGCGCCGGCGGGGTCAGCCGAGAGTCGCCCAGTCGACCATCCGGTCGTACAGCGGCTCCGAGCGCAGCGCCGTCTCGTCGCCGACCAGCACGAGGCTCTTCTTCGCGCGGCTGAGCGCGACGTTCACGCGCCGGTGGTCCTCGAAGATGGGGCCGTCGAGGCCGCCACGAGCGACGAAGGAGACGACGATGACCTCCTTCGAGGAGCCCTGGAAGCGGTCGACGGTGTCGACGGCGACGCCGTCGGGCGTTCGGCGGCCGATTTCGGCGACCTGCGCGCGGAACGGCGCGATGACACCGATTTCGCTCGGGTCCAGTCCCGCGGCGACGTACTCGGTCACAATCTCGTCGACGCGGTCGGCCTCCTCGGGGTCGACGTGCGCGTCGTCGGTGCCGGGCACGTCGTGGAACGAGACACCGTCGCGGACGAACTGCGTCCGCGACGAGCCCCCGCTCGCATCGCTCGCGGGGACCCCGTTGCGGACTGCTCCGCCGGTCTCGACGCCGAGGTCGGCGAGGCGCTGACCGGCCACCTCGCCGGTGGCGGGCCGGAGCGCGCCGTCGTAGAACTCCGTCGAGGAGAACGCCTGGATGCGCTGGCTCATCCGGTACTGCTGGTCGAGCATCGTCGACGCCCCCGGGTACGTCTCGTGGAGGCGCTCGAACAGCGACTTCGAGAGCCGGCCGCCCGAGCGCACGACCGGCGGGAGCTGTTCGTGGTCGCCGACGAGCACGAAGCGCTCACCGCGGTTGACGGCCGCGAGCGTGTCCGGTTCGGTGAGCTGGCTGGCCTCGTCGACGAGCACCACGTCGAACTCCAGTTCGCGCAGGATGCGGGAGCCACAGGTCGCCGTCGTGGCGGCGACCACCGGCGCCGACTTGAGGGCGGCCGCGCGCTCGCCGGGGTCACCGGACCTGTCGAGTCGGAGGTCCTGCATGTCCTGCCGGACGCCGGTCTCCGTACCGACGCGGACGATGTCCTCGTGGCCCTGCTCGCGGAGCGCCTCGAGGGCGTTGTCGACCGCGCGGTTCGTGAACGCCGACAGCAGCACGCGGTCGCCGCGCTCCACGAACGCCCGGATGAGGGTCGCGATGGTGTACGTCTTCCCGGTGCCGGGCGGCCCGTGGACGAGCGAGAAGTCCTCGGCGTTCAGCGCGCGGTTCACGGCCTCGTTCTGCGCGTCGTTGTTCGGAATCAGCCCGTGGTCCTCGGTCCCGAACTCGGGGGTCGCGCGGTCGAACAGCAGGTCCTTGCGGCGCGGCTCGCCCTTCAGCACGGCGTCGTGGAGCGCCGTCAGCATCCGGTCGACGGTGAGCTCCGAGGGGTAGACGTCCAGCCGCCGGAGTTCCACCGGCTCGTCAGCAGTCACCTCGACGCGGTCGCCGTCCAGCCGTTCGACGCGCGCCATCTCGGCCGTCCCCGTCACCGGGTCGCCGTCCGACGCGAGCACGCGGTCGCCCTCCCGAATCTTCGACGCGGCGCTGCCGGGCCGGTCGGCGGCCATTCGCCAGCGGCCGTCCGGGAGCTCGGTCTGCCCGGCCGGCTCCAGGTCGACCACGGCGCGGTCGTCGTCGACGCGCTCCTCTGGCGTCTGCTCCCAGAGCTTGCGGTACTCGTCGTGGACCGAGGCGCGCTCGGACTCGATCGCCTCGTACAGTTCGTCGAAGTACTCGCGTTCCTCCTCGGGCACGGGGTTCCCGATCTGGCCGGCCTTCGACTCCTGGTCGAGCCGGCCCGAGACCACCATGCAGGTGTCCTGCTCGAAGCAGTACTCGCACTTCGCGTCCGCCTCGTAGCCCGTCGGCGGCCCGTCGCTCGCCTCGAGGCCGGCGAGGTGGTTGCGCTGCCGGACGACGAACTCCAGGAACCCCCGGCCGATGGAGAACTCCTTGGCGGGCGAGAGGTCGCCCGACTCCTCGTTCCGGTCGACGGCCGCGTTCTTCGTGTACAGCAGGGTGCCGGTGTCCGCGGGGACGCCGCGCTCGTCGAGCATCAGCGCGTAACACGCCGCCTGCACCTTGTCGTGGAACCGGGGGTCGCGGTTCGTGTTCTTGCCCGTCTTCAGCTCCACGGGCATCCCGCGCCGGATGGCGTCACACCGGCCCTTGATGCCGAAGCGCTCCGAGACGAGCGTGTACTCCGAGCGCCAGCCGTCCTCGTCCGTCAGTTTGCCCTGCTGGAGCCAGCCCTCGATGGCGCTCGCGTTGTCGCGCACGTCGGCCTCGACCTCCTCGCGGCTCCGGCCGAGCAGCCCGAGTTCCAGGCCCGCCTCGTCCACGCGCTCCGCGACGGACTCGTCGAGGTCGCGGCCCCGCAGCAGGTCCCCGAACACCTCGTGGACGATGGTCCCCTTCGTCACCGGGTACTTGAGGGGGAGTCCCTGCAGCTTGTTCAGGTAGTACATCCGCGGGCACTGGACGAACTCCCGGATGTTCGTCACGTCCACGAGGAAGTCGGGCTCGACGACGACCCACGAGTCCCCACCCGTGGAGAACTGCGTCTCCCCGTTCCACTCCTTCTCCTCGACGTCGGTCACCAGCAGGTCCATCCCCGCCTCGAGGTAGTCGGCCGTCTCCGTCCACTTCCCCCACAGTGTCACCTGCACGGACTCGCCCTCGGATTCGGGCCGCACCCACACTTCGAAGATGTCCTTCTCGCCGTACTGCGTGCTCACCGACCGAATCCCGTCCACGTCGGTGACCTCGCCCCGAACGTTCACGCAGCAGGTGTGGGTCGGACGGCGAATAACGGTGTCGCTCTCTGGAGTTTGATTCGACTCCCTCCGCTCTGCTCAGGTGGGCGTCTCCGACACTTCGAAAGCCCCAGCGTGGTCGGCTCGCGCTGCTCGCGGCGCACTCCACTCCCTCACTTCGGTCGGTCGTTCCAGTGTTCACGTCGCCGTGCTTCCCGGAGGCAATACCCCTGAGAACGCAGACTAGCGAACTCCCAGCAAGGAAACGCAGCGACGGCACGACTTAAGTCGCCGACTGCACTAAGACGGAGCGAGATGCGCGTACGGGACTGGGACGACATCGTGGACGACGTCGTGGAATCGTCGGGCGACCCGGACGACTGGCGGGCGGTCGCCGGCGACCGGGCGTCGGGGGTCGGCGAGGACCTCTACCTCGGACACCCCGCCGAGGGCGTGTTCCACCTCAAGACGTACGCGAAGAACCCCTACGAGGTTCGCGGGGTGGGGACGCAGGTCGCCCGCAAGGTCGACGACGGGCTGACGGACTTCCTGCCGACCGACGACGACGCTGGCGGGCGGTTCGCGGTCCAGCAGCCCGTCGACGACGAGGCGGCCGAGGAGACGGCGAGCGAACTAGAGCAGGTCGTCCAAGCGCACGCTGACGCGCCGACGACGCCGGACGCGTTCTTCGAGGACGTGATGGAGGCCCTGGACAGCCCGGCGTTCGGGCCGATGGAGTACGACCCCTACGACCGGCCGGAGCCCGTCGAGGGGCTGGCCGAGGAGTTCGCGGACGCCGAGGAGCTGCTGGACGCGGAGCTCGACGACCTCGTCGACGAGGACGAGGTCGGTCGCGGCTTCCAGTAGCGCCGAGTCACGTGACGAGCGGCGCGAGCTCTGCCCGGTAGCACGACCGACAGACGTACTCGTCGAGGATGCCGGCGTCGGCTTTCGTGTTCACGGTGACGTGGACGGCGTTCCGGACGCCGACCGCCTCCCCGCAGACTGGACACGTCTCTGGCACTCCACTCACCTGCGGAATGGTACCACACCGAACGCAATAGAACCCCGGGTCGGGTCGGCACGGACGCGCTTCTGGAGCCACACAAAGCACTTCAGCGGACCGCAGCAACTACGCTGCATGCCGTCTCACCCCTCCCGCCGCGGGCTGCTCGCCGCCTGCGGCGTCGCGCTCGGTGCCGCGTTCGCCGGCTGCACTGCCCCGCGGAGCGACGGGGGCGGGAACGACGCCGACCCGGGCGCATCCTCCGAGCACACCACGACTAACGCGGGTACTGGGGGCGTCGACGCTACCGTGGGCGCCGAGAGCAGCTACGGTGAGAACGTCTCGCTGACCGTAGCGCTGCGGCGCGGCGGCGAGACGCTCGAAACGGAGACGAAGACACTGCTCTCGCAGACGATAATGGGGATGGACATCGCCGCGACCGAGCCGGGCACGTACACGGTCACCGCCAGTGTCGACGACGGGTCGGAAGCCGCCACCGAGTGGACCGTCACGGAGTCGTACGACGGGCGTCTCGACGTGTACGTCGGCGAGGACGGGACGGTCAGCTTCCGGGAGCACCGGTCTGCAGACCGCTGCGGGGGCGAAGACCTCCCGTACGCCGTCCCGGGAAACGAGGAGACGTTCACTCCTGGGTCCGGCTCAGTCGTGAACGACTCGGGTGACGCCGTGACCGTGACGGTCTCGGTCGCCCACGAGGACACGACGTTCTTCGAGTGCACGCGGACCCTCGACGCGAACCAGTCCGCGTCGCTCGGCGACCTGACCGAGACCGCCGGCGAGTACGCTGTCACGGTAGCCGTCGAGGGCGGCGGCCGGACGACCCGCGACTGGCGGATTCCGCCGGAAGACAACTGGCCGCGGCTCCGCGTGGTCCTCTCCGAGTCCGGAGACCCGCTGGTCGGGTGTGGCGCGGGCGGCAGCGTCGACGCCACCATTTCGAACGACGGTGGGGAGTCGCAGTCCGTGCAGCTCGTGCTACGGCGGGACGGGACGCGAATCACCGACGAGACGGCGACGGTCGCGGCCGGCGAGGAGTCGACAGTCGCGCTCGACGTGCCAATCGGCGGCGTGTACACGCTCCACGCGACGACCGACGCGGGCGAGTCGACGACGGAGGTCGTGTACTGCTACTGTTACGGCGACCGTCGCCTGACGGTCACTCTCTACGGGGGCGGAGTCGTCCTCGACTCGGAGCGGTTGGTCTGCGAGTGAGTCGCCGCGACATCAGGCCGGGACGCGGGCGAGCCAGCGGGGGGGTACGTCGAGTTCGTCGTCGGTCGGGAGGTACTCGGGGTCGTCCCAGACGACCGACGCGCCCTCGAGCCCGCGCTCGCCGGCGACGTAGGTGAAGAACTCCTTGCCGCGCTCGTACTGCTCGCGCTTGAGCTGGAAGCCGAGCACGCGCTTCACGAGGTCATTGATGGGGCCGCCGCCCTGCCGGCGGCGGGCGTCGAGTTTGCGTCGGAGGTCGGCGTACTCGCCGTCGAACGCCTCGTCCATGAGGAGCTCGGCGTACCCCTCGACGGAGGTCATCGCGACGTTCAGTTCCTGAAACGCCTCTGTCCGGAGGTCGCCGTCACCGAGCGCGTCGATGCCGGCCTCCATGCGCGACTCGAGGTAGCCGGGGAGCCAGGGCGCGGCGCCGAACTCGGCGGCGTGCGTGACCTCGTGGAACGCGATCCAGCGCCGGAACCGCTCGAAGTCGACGTCGAGGCTGTCCGCCACGCGGACGATGTTCGGGTGGACGAAGTACAGCGCGTGGGCGTCGTCGCCGTCAGCGAGCAGGAGCGGGTCGTACTGGCCGAGGACGTTCCGGGAGACGAACGCGAGCGCGCCAGCCGTCGTCGCCGTGTTGAGGGCGCGAGCCACGCCGGGGAGCACGGACGCGCGCTCGTTCAGCGGCTCGAACGCGCGCCGGAACGTCGCGACGTTCGCGTCGACCCAGTGGTGGCGGGTCTGGAGTTCGACGGTCTCCGGGACGTCGAAGTCGAGGCCGGACACCTCGCGGATGCGGCCGCGGGCTTCCCGCACGTCGGCCGCGTACGCGTCGGCCTCGCCGGGCGCGAGGTCGAGACCGCCGGGCGGCGTGGCGGCCTTCGCGGCGCTGGCGACGGCGTCCCAGTCGACCGCACCATCGCCCTCGGCGTCGGCGACGGCGCGCGCGCTGTCGAGAATCGTCATACAGAACGTCGGGTTTCGGGACGCAAATCCCTTCCGGGGGCGGTGGTCAGGCCGAAATCGAGATCTCCTCGTCCTCGCCGTACTCGCTGCTGTCCTCGCTGCCGCCGCTGCGGCGACGGCGTAGGCCGACGAGCACGCCCAGCACGACGAGCACGCCGAGTGCGAGCAGGGCGCCGGGGCCGCCGTCGTCCGCCTCGCTGTCCGGTTCGAGCACCGTCCCGTCTTCGTCGTCCGATTCGTCGAGTTCGCCGTCTGCGCCGACCGACGGCGCGAAGTTGAAGTCGGCCTCGTGGAAGTGGAGTTCGAGGATTCCCATATCCAACTGTTCGCCATGTGAGCATTTAGCCGTTGTGCCGGAGTTCGCGGGTCCGCATCCCCGGGCTTGATTGGGTGTGGGTGCAGACAGTCGGCATGGACGAGACGCGACGCGCGTTCCTGGAAGACCTGCTAGCCGCCCGAGGTCCGTCGGGCCACGAGACCGCCGCTCAGCGCGCCTGGGTGGACTACGTCCGCGAATACGCCGACCGCGTGGAGACCGACGCCTACGGCAACGCAGTCGCCGTCCACGAGGGCGGCGATACCTCGGTGGCGTTCACCGGCCACGCGGACGAAATCGGGTTCGTCGTCTCCGAGGTCTCCGGCGACGGCTTCCTCCGCATCTCGCCGGTCGGCGGCCTCGACAAGACGGTCACCCGGGGCAGCCAGGTCCGCATCGAGACCGACGACGGCCCAGTGAACGGCGTCGTCGGGCAGGCGGCGGTCCACCTCCGCGGGAAGAAAGACGACGGGGTGCCGTCGGTCACCGAGCAGCACGTCGACATCGGCGCGGCGAACGAGGACGACGCCCGCGAGCTCGTCTCTGTCGGCGACCCGGGCGTCGTCGTCGCCGAGGCCCAGGACCTCGCCGGGAGCCGGCTGAACGCTCGGGGACTCGACAACCGGGCGGGCCTCTGGGTGGCGGCCGAAGGGTTCCGGCGCGCCGCCGAGGCCGACGTGGACGCGACGGTCTACGCCGTGAGCACGGTCCAGGAGGAACTCGGCACGAAGGGCGCGAAGATGGTCTCCTTCGACCTCGACGCCGACGCCGTCGTCGCCGTCGACGTCACGCACGCCGCCGACGACCCGAACTACCCGGGAGACAGAGCCAGCGAGGTCGCGCTCGGCGACGGGCCGACGGTCACCCGGGGCGCCGCCAACCACCCGGAGGTCGTCGCGGAGCTCCGCGACACCGCCGACGACGAGGGCCTATCGGTCCAGGTGGAAGCGCAGCGACTCACGACGGGCACCGACGCCGACGCGTTCTTCACCGCACGGGGCGGCGTCCCGACGGCGAACCTCGGCGTCCCGAACCGCTACATGCACACGCCCGCCGAGGTCGTCGACACCGAGGACCTGTCGGTTGGCGCGGACCTGTTGGCGGCGTTCGCGGCGCGAGCGAGCGACCGGGACTCGTTCGCCGTCGAGTTCTGAAGCGACGCCCCCAGCCTCGCAGCCGTTTTCGCCGGCCGGGAGCGGTCCGGTACGCTTATGGACGCCACCGCCGCCCGTACGAGTATGAGCGGCCGACCACTGGACGTCCTGGAGGAGTCCCTCGAGGAGACTGTCACCGTCCGACTGAAGGACGGCGAGGAGTTCACGGGCGTCCTCACGGGCTACGACCAGCACATGAACGTCGTCATCGAAGGCGAAGACACAACGATTATCCGTGGCGACAACGTCGTCACCATCAAACCATGACTGGCGCAGGAACCCCGAGCCAGGGGAAGAAGAACACCACGACGCACACGAAGTGCCGGCGGTGCGGCGAGAAGTCCTACCACACGAAGAAGAAGGTCTGTAGTTCGTGCGGCTTCGGCAGTTCGGCGAAGCGCCGCGACTACGACTGGCAGGGCAAGACGGGCGACAACTGAACGGTTCTCCTCTCTCGGTTCTCTCACTGCATAGCCGCGGCTTCGGCTCCTCGAACTGTCGGCAGCCTAGACAGCGACGCGTCCGTCCGGCCACCGTTTGACAGCACGTTCGTGTACACTTCCACGCCGGGAGTCGGTGATTTCGACACGGTTGCGGAAGCTTTACCGGGTGCTGTCCGCAACGCCAGAGTATGCAAGGGGGCCCCTCGGACCCACCCGAGTTCGACCACCCGACCGAGAAGTGCGGTGTCGTCGGCGCGTCGCTCGCCGACCGCGACGCCGCCCTGCCGACGTACTACGCCCTGTACGCGCTCCAGCACCGCGGCCAGGAGTCCGCTGGCATCGTCTCCCACGACGGCTTCCAGCAACACCAGCACGTCGGCATGGGGCTCGTCGGAGACGCCTTCGACGAGGACGACATCGACGCCCTCCACGGCGCGGCCGCCATCGGCCACGTCCGCTACCCGACGGCCGGCAGCGTCGACGAGTCCTGCGCCCAGCCGTTCAGCGTCTCGTTCAAGGGCGGTGCCCTCGGCCTGAGCCACAACGGAAACCTCGTCAACGCCGACGAACTCCGCGACGAACTCGCCGGCAGCGGCCACGCGTTCACGAGCGACGGCGACACCGAGGTCATCGCCCACGACCTCGCGCGGAACCTCCTCGACGCCGACATCGTCGACGCCGTCGAGGCCACGATGGGGCGCATCCACGGGTCGTACTCGCTGACCATCATGCACGACGACACCGTGCTCGGCGTCCGAGACCCCCGCGGGAACCGACCGCTCGTGATCGGGAAACTCGACGACGGCTACGTCATCGCCAGCGAGTCCGCCGCCATCGACACCGTCGGCGGCGAGGTCGTCCGAGACGTCCGCCCCGGCGAACTCGTCGTGCTCCACGAGGACGGCGGCGGCTTCGACTCCCACCAGCTCGTCGAGGCCGAGACCACGGCGCACTGCTTCTTCGAGTACGTCTACTTCGCGCGGCCGGACTCCGTCATCGACGACGAACTCGTCTACGAGGTCCGCCGCGAACTCGGCCGGCAGCTCTGGCAGGAGGCGGGGGTCGATTCGGACGTGGTGATGCCCGTCCCGGACTCGGGGCGCGCGTTCGCCTCGGGCTACGCCGAGCAGGCCCAGCAGGAGGGCGAGGACGTCGACTTCGCCGAGGGCCTGATGAAGAACCGCTACGTCGGCCGGACGTTCATCATGCCGACCCAGGAGGCCCGCGAGCGCGCCGTCCGCCTCAAGCTCAACCCCATCAAGTCCACCGTCGAGGGGAAGGCAGTCACCATCATCGACGACTCCATCGTGCGCGGCACGACGAGCAGCCAGCTCGTGGACCTCGTGCGGGAGGCGGGCGCCGAGGAGGTGCACGTCCGCATCGGCGCGCCGCCCATCCAGGCGCCCTGCTACTTCGGCATCGACATGGCGACCCGGGACGAGCTCATCGCCGCTGACAGGACCGCCGACGAGATCGCTGAGGAAGTCGGCGCCGACAGCCTCTCGTACCTCTCACTGGACGCCGTGACGACGGCCATCGGGAAGAGCGAGGCCGACCTCTGTGCGGGCTGTGTCACCGGCGAGTACCCCTACGAGGTCGACGGCGAAGCGACCGACAGACCCGTCCAGCGGCCGGACGTCGAGTCGGTCGCGGACGACTGATACCGGCCTCGGTCCCGGAGCGTCGGAACGAGACCGGCAGCGAGACACTTTGAGAGCAGTGTGAACGCACCGCACGGAGTTGCAGTCGCTGTAGGGCGTCGGATGGCTTATCACTCGGACGCCGGGAACGGTGAGGTGTGCGACGAGTCCTCCTCGCGGTCGCCATCGCGGCGCTGCTCGTGACCGCTGGCTGTAGTGGCACGAGCGGGCCCGCGACGACGGCGACCACCGACGCGACCGAACCGACAACCACGCCGGCCACGACGACGGTCGGGCCGCCCGAGTACCCGGCCGGCGTCTCCGCGGACGGCGTCAAGAACGCCTCCACGCTCGTGAACGCCCACCGCGCCCACGTCGTCGAGCACGGCGCGGTCCTCGACGGTGTCACGGACACGAACGGCACCGTGGGCAACCGGAGTGTCGCCGTGGACGCGAGCGAGACGGCGGTGCTCTCGCCGAACGCCACCTACCTCTCGTGGACACTCGACGGCTCCCGGACCGTGAACGGGACGAGCGAGACGACACTCGACGAGTCCTACTGGGCGAACGACTCCGTGCTCGTGTCCCGCGTCGCCACCACCGGGAACGTGACGATTCGAACCCGGAACCGGACCGGCATCTACGACGACCTGGTCGTGAACGCCGGAGTGAAAGACCGCGTCCTGGAGGCCGCGTTGTCGAACGCGAACTACACGGTGGCCGGGACCGAGTACGCCGACGGCCGCTGGCTCACCACACTCGAATCCGTGAACGACACCTACAGCGGCCAACGGCCAGTCGTGGAGTTCGACGCGACCATCGTCGTCGCGTCCTCGGGACGCGTGCTCTCGATGGAGCGCGGGTGGGTCACGGAGACCGATCGCTCCCGGAATCGGTACCACGACGAGTTCACGTGGTCGCCCGCCGAACCGGTCGAGCGCGCTGACTGGGTGCCCGTGAACGCGTCCGCGGACACCTGACCGGCCGCAACGCCCTCAGAACAGCACGTACAGCATGAGGTAGACGACGATGCCGAGCGCGAACGACACGAGCCAGGTCCCCGCCGCGACCCGGCCGACCGTCGGGTGGCGGGTCTGGGGGAGTTCGGCGACGGAGTGGGTGCCGGCGAGCAGCAGCGCGTAGTAGACGAGCGGAATCGCGACCATCGCGAGCCCCATGTGGACGACGAGAATCGGGAGGTAGACGAACGTGTAGACGGCGTCGGGACCGGCGAACTCCGTCGTCCCGTGGACGACCAGCCGGTAGAGGTAGAGCCCGAGGAACGCGAAGAACAGCACTGTCGTCGTCAGCATCGCTCTCCGGTGGGCGTCGACGTCGCCCGCCCGAATCTTCCGGACGCCCACGGCGATGGTGCCGATGGCGGTCGCGGAGATGACGGCGTTCAGCGGGGGGATGGCGTCGACGAACCACTGCGGAGCGTGCGGGAGCGCGCCGCTCGGGACGACGCCGCGGACGGCGGCGACGACGAGCGCGATAGAGACCACCGAGAGCACGGCTGTCAGCGACGGAACGTGGCGGCGCGCGAACCCCTCTTGCATGCGTCGCGCTTCGAACGGACGCCCCATAGCGGTTTCCGTGTCAGGCCGGGACGCGGGACGGCCGAATCGTAGGGGTTTTAATTCGGGGGCGGGTACTGATGAGTGCGGAAAGAACGCGCGAGCGTGGGTAGCCGAGCTAGGTCAAAGGCGCAGCGTTGAGGGCGCTGTCCTGTAGAGGTTCACCGGTTCGAATCCGGTCCCACGCATCGCACGGGTGAGCGTGACCGCTCACCGAACGCCGACGCGGCTTCGCCGCCGAGGCTTCCGCGATGCACGGTGATTTCCCCTTTCGGGACATCACCCACGCACAATCCTACTGAAGCTACGTTCGACAGCCGGCGTGCTGTCCAGTTCTACGAGTGTCCCAGACAGCGGCGGTGCTGTTCGGTAGTGCGTGGAGCCGGAGACGAATCGAGAGAGTCAGGGGGCGTCGAAGTCGGCGACGTCGGTGGCGCGGGCCGCGGTCTCGCTGACGGCGTCAGTCGGTCCGCCGGCGAGTCGGTCGTCGTCGGTGCCCATCCGGCGGCCGGTGTGGTCGACGAGCGTCCGTGCGGTGTCGGAGTCTGCTGCGGGCATCGCGGTCAGTCGGCGAAGGGACTCGCGAGGTCGTTGACGGCGGGTTCGGTGCGGGAGACGGAGAGTTCGACGCCGTCGTCGCCGACGGAGAGCGTGACGTCGTCGATTGCGCAGGCGTACTCGCTGACGTGCTTGCCGGAGCGCCGGATGCGGAGTTCCTCGGTGAGGAGGTCGGCGTCGTCGAGGAGGTCGATCTTCCGGTAGGCCGTCGAGGAGGGGAGGTCGCACTCGTCGGCGATTTCGCCGGCAGTCAGCGACTCCTGCGTGGTGGCTTCGAGGATGGCGCGGCACTCCTCGTCGTCGAGGGCGTCGAGGACGCCCTGGACGGATTCGGTGGCGGTGACGGTTTCCTCGGTCTCGTCCTGCCGGGTCGCGCGTGCCATCTGTGACTGACTCATTGTACTCGACGGGAGGCGCCACGGGGGGAGGTATTCCGGCCCCCAGTATCGTGGGTGGTTTAAGTCCCCTCGGCTGTCCCGGGGGTCAGTCGTCGGTGTCGAGCGCGTCCCCGAGGAGCTTGCGCTGGGCGGCCAGCAGGTGCTCGGTGAACGTCGACGGCGCGATGCCGAGGTCGGCGGCGAGCTCCTGGGCAGTCGCGCCACGCGGCCGTTCGAAGTAGTCCGCGTCGAAGGCCGTCTCCAGGACTTCGAGCTGGCGGTCGGTGAGCCGGCCGCGGTCGACGAAGACTGTGTCGCGGGCCGAGGTGCCGGTGGGCGCGCGCACCAGCCGCTCGATGTCCACGTCGTCGAAGCGCTCCCGGAACTCGCCGACGATGGCCTGCACGTCGTCGAACTCGCGGGCGTGGAAGACGACCTGGAGGTCGCCGCCGGCCGCGTGGAACCGGTCGACGGGCGTGTCGTACTCGCCGAGCGTCGTACACGGACAGGTCGTCTCGGCGCCGTGCCGGACGCGGTAGAGGTGGCGGTCCGTGTACGTGAACACGGGGTCGTGTTCGTAGTCGTCGGGGACGGCGTCGGCGTCGACGAGGAACTCCGTGACGGGGTCGCCGTCGACGCTCACGCTCGTGGACACGTCCTCGACGGTGGTCCCCGCCCGCTCGGAGAGCGCGGCGATGGGACAGACCGGTGGCCGCGGGAACGAGACGGTGACGCGGATACCGGCGGGCATCTACAGACAACAGGAGCGTAACAGTACAAGAATCCCGGGGAGGACGCCGCGGCCCGCGCGGCGACCGGCGGACCGCGTCACGCGTACTCGCTGGGGTCCAGTTCGATGTACCGGCCGCTGATGTCGCGGGCGTCGAGTTCGTACAGCTGGATGCGGAGGTCGGTCTTCGACTCGCCCCAGATTTCGAACAGGGGGCGTTTGGCGTCGCCGAACTGCTCGATGCGTTCGACGGTCATCTCGTCGGTCGACACCTCCCGAAGCGTCCCTTTCGCGACGACGCTCCGGTACTCGGGCTCGGTCTCCTCGGAGACGACCAGCCGCACGGGCGGCGACGAGGAGAGGAACGTCCGCTTCTCGCTGTCGGGCGTGGAGACCAGCCGCAGGAAGAACGTCTGCGCCTCGGCGTCGTACCCGTACGAAATCGGAATGGCGTACGGTTCGTCGCCGTCCGCCAGCGACAGCACCCCGGTCTCGTTGCGGGCGAGCAAGGCGTCCGTCTCCGCCCGCGACATCTCGGTCTGTTGGTCCAGGGCCATCGGTCGTTAGCTCACCTTACCCTCGATAATCTTTATACTTGGCCATCTCGCTCCGGGGGAGACTGGCAGCCAGCGACGACTGGAAGGGAGAAGTAGCGCGCCCGTCGCCCGGTTACTCTTGGGGGGCGTCCGCGACCTCGAAGGCGCTCTCCGCGACGGCCGCACCGCAGACGACGCAGCCGTTGGCCACGAGCGCGTCCCGCATCGCGGGGTTGACCACCATGGTCTCCCCGCAGTCGGGACAGGTGAAGACGATGTCCTCGCTGGCGCTCATCGTACCAGCGTATTCGACACCCCGGGATAAATGGTCCGCCCTCGTTCCAGTGGACTGGGAAGAACTCGCAGGGGACGCTCGCGCCTACCGGAGGCGGCCAGCGAACGACGCGAGCCGCCGGCGCAGCGCGTCGAGCCGCGTCGCGAGCGCGTCGCCGACGACCGGCGGCCGCGGCACGTCGGGGACCGACACCGACGGCAGATTCGGCGTCGGGAGATCGCTGTGCTGGGCGAGCACGTAGGCGGCGGCCGCGACACAGAGGACGGGGAAACCGACGAGCGCGACCGGAGACAGCGGCCGGATTGCGGACGTGACCTGGGCGGCGAGGCCGTACGCGACGTAGACCGCGCCGCCGAGAACGCCCACGGTCGCGGCGGCCGTCGCGACCCCGACCCGGCGCGTGACCGTGTGGAGGTGCGCGCAGTAGGCTCTGGCCGTGCTGGCGGCGTGGCTGGCGGCGTCCGCGCCGCGGTCGGTTGTGCCGGCGCGCTCGACCGCCCCGGTCTGCTCGCGCGTGAACGCCGGCAGCCCCGGGCGGGGGCGGAGCGCGCCGTGGACGACGACGCCCGTCGCGAGCGCGCCGCCGACGGCGAGGCCGGCGACGCCGAGCCAGACCGCGGGCGTGAACGCGAACGGCGCCTCGGGGTTCACTCGGTAGCGCTCGACGACGGCGAGCGTCGCCGCCAGCAGGAACGACCCGAGGGCGAGCACGCGGAACGCGGTCGACCGCACGTCGTCGAGCGCGTCGAGGTGCGCGTCGACCGGCGCGTCCGGGAGGTCGAGGCCGTCGCTCGCCCGGCCGGGGCTCTCTGGGCGGCGGTCCGGTGGCGTGCCGCCGGGGGGCACGTCGAACGCGAGCGGGTTCGCCACCAGCTCCTCGACGAACCGCGCCGGCGTCGTGTACCTGGCGCGGAGGTCGGCCGCGGTGTCGTCGTCGAATCGGTACAGCGACAGGCTCCGGCGGGCGTCGTCCACGTCCAGCGATTTGAGTGAGACGTGGTCGAGCGCGGGCTGGACGTTCGTCAGCGTCACCAGCGCCCACTCGCCCGCGGGGTCGTCGAGTCGCGCGTGTCGCGCCACCTCGTCGCTGTCGGCGGTCGTCGACCAGACCTGGCCGACGGCGCGCAGCCCCCAGTCTCGGTGGAAGACGACGTAGTCGCCGCGCTCCAGGTCGGCGACCACCTCCGTCTCGCGGGTCGCCCACGCGTGCGTGTCCGACAGCGACCGGAGGAGGCCGGAGACAGCGGGCGGCTCGGCTGCCGTCTCGTAGCCCTCGCCGAAGGCGTCGGCGAGGTCCTGGCTGCCGAGCGCCGCGAGGTAGACGCGGTCGGCGAAGTCGCCGGGCATACCCCCGGAGTTTCGTCCGGGGGTACTTAGTGATACCCTGACCGCAAACCGGGTATTGAAATGGTGGCGCTCTCATACGGCAACGTATGCCGAAGTACTCGACCGGCGGCGCGGGCAGTGGAGGCGGCGGTCAGACCTGTGAGCTCTGCGGGTCGACCTCCGACTCGCTGCGCGAAGCGAACGTCGCCGGGGCAGAGCTCACCGTCTGCCCGGACTGCGCGAGCCACGACGAGAGCCCGCAGGCCGACGACGACGGGGACGACGCCGACGCAGACCGGAGGAAGCGCGCCGCCCAGAACCAGGCCAAGCAGTTCGACGCCGTTACGCGCGGCGACTCCAGCCACTGGGAGGAAGAGGGAACGAACTACGAGCGCGACCGTCTCCCCTATCTCGTGAACGACTACGGTGAGCGCGTGGTTCGGGCTCGCCAGGACGCCGGCCTCCAGCGCGAGGAACTCGCCGAGGAGCTGGACGTCGAGGAGTCCGACCTGCTCGCGGTCGAGCAGGGACGAGCGACGCAGGCGAGTGTCGGCGGGTCCGTGGTCGCCGCCCTCGAGGAGTTCCTCGACGTCGAGTTGAGCGACGAGTAGCGCCGCCCGACCGTTTTTCACCCGGGAGCGAGTGCGTCCGACCATGGCAGACAGCCTCGCGCCCGTCGACCCCTACACGACGTCGTTCGCGGCCGACGTGACCGACGTGACGGGCACCGACGTGCGACTCGCGGAGACGTACTTCTACCCCGAAGGCGGCGGGCAGCCGGCGGACCGCGGCACCGTCGGCGGCGTGACCGTCGACCACGTGTACGCGGACGACAGCGGCGTCGTCCACGTGCTCGCCGAGGAACCCGCGTTCGCCGACGGCGACCACGTCCAGGGCGAAGTCGACCCCGAGTTCCGGCGGTACTGCATGCGCGCCCACACGGCGAGCCACGTGCTCTACGGCGCGGGCCGCCGCTTGCTCGACGATCTTGGCTACGGCGGATTCGACATCAGCCGGGAGAAGGTTCGCGTGGACTTCGAGACGAGCACGGACATCGACGACCAGGTGCTCGCGGACCTCGAGCGCCTGACGAACCGCGCGGTCTGGGACAGCCACGACGTGACGTGGGCGGAGACTCCCGCCGACGAGGCGCGCTCCCGGGCGGACGTGGCGTTCAACACGAAGACCGAGGAGGGCGTGATGGCCGACGCTGACGCCGTCCGAATCGTCACGGTAGAGGACTGGGACGTGGCCGCCTGCGGCGGCACGCACGTCGCGAACACGGAGGAAATCGGGGCCGTCTCCGTGCTCTCGCGGTCGAACCCCGGCGAGGGCCTGACGCGCGTGGAGTTCGCGGTCGGTCCCGCGGCCGTCGAACACCGGGCCGACGTGCGGCGCGCGTCCCTCGACGCGAGCGCCGCGCTCGGCGTGCCCGAGGACGAACTCGCCGACGCCGTCGAACGCCTCCAGGACGAGACTGCGGACCTCGAATCCGAGCTCTCGGCCCTCAAGAGCGAGGTCCTCGGCTCCCGGGTCGCGGGCCTGCCGGCCGTCGAGCGCGGCGGCGAGACGTGGCGCATCGGCACCGTCGACGGCTTCGGCGCGAACGAGGTCGGCGAGGCCGCGAAGGACGCGGCGGGGGATGCTGCGGACGTCGTGGTCGTCACGGGCGGCGACGGTGCGGCGTTCGTCGTCGCCGCCGCCCAGGGCGCGGAGGCGAACGCCGGCGACGTGGTCGAGGACGTGACCGGCGAGTTCGGCGGCGGCGGGGGCGGCGGCCCGCCGTTCGCGCAGGGCGGCGGCATCAGCGCCGACCCCGAGGACGTGGCCGACTACGTCCGAGAGGCGTAGCGTCGTTCGTCGCTGGGAACCAGATACCTTTTCTCGGGAGCGTCCGAGACTCACTGTATGGACCTGTCTGCGGAGCAGCGACGGATGCGGGATTCCGTCCGCGAGTTCGCCGTCGAGGAGATTCGGCCGGTGGCCGCCGAGGGCGACCGCGAGCAGTCGTTCCCCGAGGACGTCTGGGACGGCCTCGGCGAGATGGGCGTCACGGCGATGACGACCCCCGAGGAGTACGGCGGGCTCGACGTCGACTCGGTGACGTACAGCGTCGTGAACGAACAGCTCGCGTACGGCGCGCTGTCGGTCGCGACCGCGCTGTCGGTCCACTGCCTGGCGACCTCGTGTATCGCCGAGTTCGGGGACGACGACCAGCAGGAGCGCTGGCTGCCGGAGATGGCCGACGGGCGGCCGGTCGGCGCGTTCGCGCTCTCCGAGCCGGAGGCCGGCTCGAACCCCGCCCAGATGGAGACCGAGGCCGTCCGGGACGGCGACGAGTTCGTGCTGAACGGGAAGAAGCAGTGGATCACGAACGGCCAGCGCGCCGGCGTCGCCGTCGTGTTCGCCAAAGTCGACGGCGACGACGACAAGGTCACCCAGTTCCTCGTGCCGAAGGACACCGACGGCCTCGAAGTCGGGAAGAAAGAGGACAAGCTCGGCCTGCGCGCCAGCGACACCACGAGCCTGCTGTTCGACGACTGCCGCATCCCCGCGGAGAACCAGCTCACCGAGACGGGTGCGGGGCTCTCGGCCGCCCTGCACATCCTCACCGGTGGCCGCATCGGCATCGCGTCCCAGGCCGTCGGACTCGCGCAGGCCGGCCTCGACGCGGCCCTCGACTACGCCGACGACCGCGAGCAGTTCGACCAGCCCATCTCACAGATTCAGACCATCCGCCACAAGCTCGCGGACATGGAGACGCAGACGCAGGCCGCTCGCCTGCTCGCGCGGGACGCGGCCCGGAAGGCCGACGCGGGCGAGAACTACCGGGACGCCGCGGCGAAGGCCAAGTACTTCGCGAGCGAGGCCGCCGTCGACGTCACCAACGAGGCCGTCCAGATTCACGGCGGGTACGGCTACACGACGGACTTCGACGTCGAGCGGTTCTACCGGGACTCGAAGATCACGACCATCTACGAGGGCACCTCCGAGATTCAGAAGGAAGTCATCGCGCGCGGCCTCATCGACTGACGCGACGCAGTCACTCCTCGACTTCCGCGCCGTCGTCGACGCGTTCGGCGGGGATGCCGGCGACCGTCGCGCCCGCCGGAACGTCGTCCGTGACGACCGACGCCGCGCCGACGCTGGCGTTCTCTCCGATCTCGATGTCGCCGATGAGCGTCGCGTTCGCGCCGAGGGTCGCGCCGTCGCGGACCGTCGGGTGGCGCTTCACCGGCCGCGGGTCGTTCCCGCCGAGCGTGACGCCGTGGTACATGTGGACGTCGTCGCCGAGGTCGGCGGTCTCGCCGACGACGACGCCGTCTCCGTGGTCGATGGTGACGCGGCGGCCGAGGTCGGCGTCCGGGTGGATTTCGACGCCGGTGAGGAAGCGCGCGACGTACGCGACGAGCCGGCCCGCGAGGGGCCAGCGGGCGTACAGCGGGGCGGCGAGGAAGACGTGCAGCCAGACGGCGTGCAGCCCCGGGTAGGTGAGTGCGACGTCGAGGCGGCCGCCCGCGGCGGGGTCGCGGCGCCGCATCGCGCGGACGTCCTCACGCACGCGGGCGAGCATCGGTAGTGACCTCCACGCCGCCGGCGGCTACGCCGGCAGTCTTGTTGCGTTCGTACATACCCGCATCTCGGTCGTCGCGCGGGAAAAGTCCCCCGGGGTCGGCCCGAGTCACACCGACACCCACTCGCCGCGTTCGTCGCTCGCCTCGACGGCGGCGAGCACGCGCTGGACCCGGAGGCCGTCCCGCACGCTCGGCGCGTGGTCCCCGGCGGCTGCGACCGCCGAGAGGAACTCGTAGTCCTGGTGGACGACGGAGTGCTCCCAGCCGAGGACGTGGCCGGGCGGCCACCAGTGGTCGCCGTACGGGTCGGTCCCCTCCGTGACCAGCACCGTCTCGAAGCCCCGCGAGTCCGGCCGCTTCACCTCCAGTTCGTTCGGGCGTTCGAGGTCGAACGCGAGCGCGCCGTCGCTGGCGTCTATCTGGAACGTGTGGCCGTTCTTCCGCCCGGGCGCGCACCGCGAGGCCTCGAACGTCCCGAGCGCGCCCGACGCGAACTCGGCCTGCGCGGTGACGGCGTCGTCGACGGTGACGGGCTGCGGCTCGTCGCCGCCCTCGGGGACGCGCTCCTCGGTGAACGTCGCGAGGTGGCCGCTGACGCCGGCGAAGTCCCCGACGAGGAAGCGCGCGAGGTCGACGCTGTGCGCGACCAGGTCCCCGAGCGCGCCGGCCCCCGCCCGCTCGGCGTCGTGGCGCCACGTCCAGGGCGCGTCGTCGTCGACGAGCCAGTCCTGGAGGTACTGGAAGCGGGCGTGTCGGACGGGCCCGAGGTCGCCCGAGGCGAGCAGTTCCTTCGCGTACTGGACGGCCGGCAGGAACCGGTAGTTGAAGCCGACGCCGGCGGTGGCGTCGCTGGCTTCGGCCGCCTCGGCGACGCGCTCGGCGCCCGCGACGGTCGGCGCGAGCGGTTTCTCGCAGAGCACGTGGACGCCCGCGTCGAGGGCCGCGACCGTGGGTTCGACGTGGACGTGGTTCGGGCCGAGGTTCAGGAACACGTCCGCGTCCGCGACGGCCTCCCGCCAGTCGGTCTCGACGCGGTCAAAGCCGAAGCGGTCGGCGGCCTCGCGGGCGGCCGCCTCGTCGCGGCCGACGAGCACGTCCCGGGAGACGTCCGGAGCGTCGGGGAAGAACTGGGGGAGGCGGGCGAGCGCGTTCGCGTGGGCTTCGCCGACGAAGCCGTAGCCGAGCGCGGCCACGGAGAGGGAGTCTTCCATACCCGACGGACCGCCGACGGACACGTAAGCGTTCCCACGCCCGAAACGATAATCCGGGTGGCGTCGAAGGTGGTTGCGTGACCGAGGACTACGACGCCGTCGTGTACGACCTGGACGGCACGCTCGTCAGGCTCGACGTCGACTGGCAGACGGTGGAGCGCGAGGTCGGCGCGATTCTGCGCGAGGCCGGCGTCGACCCCGACGACCACGACACCTGGGAGTTGCTCACGGCCGCCGAGGACGCGGGCGTGGGAGACGAAGTCCACGGCCTCATCGCCGACCACGAACTCGACGGCGCGGAGACCGGCCCGCTGCTCGCGACCGCCGACGAACTCCCGCTGGACGTGCCCGTCGGCGTCTGCTCGCTGAACGCCGAGGCGGCCTGCCGGCGCGCGCTCGACCGCCACGGCCTCTCGGAGTGGGTGGCGGTCGTCGCCGGCCGGGACACCGTCCCCGCCAGGAAGCCCGACCCGCGCGCCCTGGAGTGGGTCGCCGACGAACTCGGCGTCGCCGTCGCGGACGTGCTGTTCGTCGGGGACTCCGCGAGCGACGAGGAGACCGCCGAGCGCGCCGGCGCGGACTTCCGCTGGGTGTAGTCAGGCCCGCTGCCGGCGCGCGTAGAAGAAGGTCGCGGCGGCCGTCAGGAACCAGACGATGGCGCCGACGCGAACGGCGAACGACACCCGGGACGCCCACGTCGGCAGCGCGTAGAACGTGGAGAGCACTGCGACCGTCGGCGCGCCGACGACGATGGTGGCGACGAACGTCGTCTGCATCACCCACCCGTAGTCGACGCCGTCGGGGTCGGTGCGCTCCTCGAGTTCCGGCACGCCCGCATCGTGGCCCGGACGGTGCTTAACTCTCCCGTCATCGGCGCGCCGGACCGCCGATTCGCGTACGTTTAACACGGAGTCCACCGGAGTCGAGTGTATGCCGACCGTCAACTCCGTGCGACGAAACGACGGCGAGGACCCCGTGACGATGCTCACCGCCTACGACGCTCCCACCGCGGACGTCGTGGACGAGGCGGGCGTCGACGTCATCCTCGTCGGGGACAGCGTCGGGAACGCGAAACTCGGCTACGACACCACACTGCCCGTGACCGTCGACGAGATCGCGTCCACCACGGGCGCCGTGGCGCGCGCCACCGAGGACGCCGTGGTCGTCGCCGACATGCCGTTCCTGAGCTTCGGCGCCGACGAGGCCGAGAGCGTGCGGAACGCCGGCCGGATGCTCAAGGAGGAGGACGCCGACGCCGTGAAACTGGAGTGTGGCCCCCACACCGTCGACCTCACCCGGAAGCTCACGGACCTCGGGATTCCCGTGATGGCGCACCTCGGGCTGACCCCCCAGCACGTCAACCAGCTCGGCGGCTACTTCCGGCAGGGAACCGACCAGGACGCCGCCGAGACGATGCTCGACCTCGCGCGACAGCACGAGGAGGCGGGCGCGTTCTCGCTCGTGCTCGAACACGTCCCCGCGAACGTCGCCGCCGACATCACCGACGCCATCGACATCCCGACCATCGGCATCGGCGCGGGGCCGGACACCGACGGTCAGGTGCTCGTCGTCACCGACGTGCTCGGGCTCTCGGAGCGCAGCCCGCCGTTCTCCGAGCAGTTCGGCGACCTCAAGCGCGAGATGGAGGACGCCGTCGGCGACTACGTCGACGCCGTCGAGTCCGGGGAGTTCCCGGCCGACGAGCACAGCCACGTCGAAGACGACGTCGACGACCTCTACTGAGTCAGGACCGTCGGGAGAGCGCCCACCGACTGACGACGGCGACGAGTGCGCCGAGAACGGTGAAGAGAATCGGCTGATGGGCGACTAACAGTCCGTACCCGACGAACAGGAGCAAGACGACGGCGGGACCGAGTCGGCGCGGTGCCAGGGCTGGATTGGAGGGCATCATCGGACTGGTCCGTGAACCGACAGTTCAGTGTTTCGATACCGCGGAACCGAGGACGCGCCGGAGTTCGTCGTCGTCGAATCGCTCCGGCGGGTCCAGCATCGAGCGGCGGGCGGCGTCGAGGAGCACTACTGACGGCCCTGATACGACCGGTAGCCGGCGTACACTGCCGCGACCGCCGCGGCCACAAGCGACCATACCAGCGTCTGGTTCGTGACGACGCCGAGCGCGACGAGGCCGACGACCGCGAGGACGAGTGGCGGGTACGGCGCCGTTCGCCCGGACGCAGACCGGTCCGGGCGCGTCATCGTGTTGCCCCCAGGCCATCGAGGAAGCCCGCGAGCGCGTCGTTGAAGCGCTCCGGGGTTTCGAGCATCGAGAGGTGGGCGGCGTCGCCGACGGTCGCCCACGCCCCGTCTTGCACGTGTTCTGCGACGTACTCGTGGAACTCGGGCGGCGTGAGGCGGTCGTGGTCGCCCGTGACCGCGAACACGGGCGAATTTACCTCGCCGAGTCGGTCCCGGACGTCGAAGGCGTGACACGACAGGAAGTCGCGTTCGACGACCGCGCGGCCGCACTCGCGCATGGCGGTCTTCGAGAACGCGAGTTCGCGGTCGTCCGGGTCGTGAAACAGGAGGTCGTCGCCGTGGAGGAACTCGACCGCGCGGTCGAAGCCGCCGTCCTCGCCCGCGAGCCAGTCCCGGAGGTCGTCGAGGACGGTGAGTTTCGCGCCGGACCCCGCGAGCACGGCGGCGTCCGGGCTGGCGTCGTGGTCGAGAACCGCGGTGAGGACGACGGCGCCGCCGAGGCTGTTGCCGACGAGGACGCGCGCGTCGACTGCGTCCGCCACAGCCAGCACGTCGCGTGCGTACGCGTCGAGTGTTGCCGGCCCGGGGTCCGTGTCGACGTCCTCGCTCTCGCCGTGTCCCGAGAGGTCGAGGGCGGCGACGGGCCGGTCGTCGGCGAGTCGGGCGAGCTGGGACTTCCAGACGGCGTGCGTGCCGCCGCTGCCGTGGACGAAGAGGGCCGGCGCGCCAGCGCCGTCGCCGCGGACGCGGTAGGCGGTGGTGCGGCCGTGGTGGGAGACCGTCTGCATGGTTGCGGCGAGAGCCACCAGAGACATAACTTCTACGGAGGTGTGAACCGCAATTCTACCCGTAATCCTACGACCCCACCACGTCCCCCGACCAGTGGCGATGTATTTAAATACTAGCGACGATTACCATACGTTAGTCAAATGAACGTGGAGACACTCAATCGCGAGACCGACGCGCTGGCTCGCCGCTACGACTACGGCGACCGGCGGGTACTCGCTGCCGACCTCGGCGTAGAGGACGACCGGGTGTCCGTCGACGTCGTCGACGGCACCGTCATCCTCGTCCTGACCGGCGAGACCGACGAACAGTACGAGCTCGAGGCCCCCGAGGGCGACGTGACGCGAGCTTTCATCAACAACGGCGTCGTTACTGTCGAGGTGGAGCCATGAAACTCACCGTCAAACCCCTCAAGCAGAAGGACGCCGGCCGCGGCCTCGCCGCCGTCGACCGGGCGTCCATGGAAGAACTCGGCCTGGAGAACGGCGACTACGTCGTCATCGAGGGCCGCGGCGACCAGGGGCGAGCGGTCGCCCGCGTCTGGCCCGGCTACCCCGAAGACGAGGGCGAGGGCGTCGTCCGCATCGACGGCCGCCTCCGCCAGGAGGCCGACGTCGGCATCGACGACAAGGTCACCGTCGAGCCGGCGGACATCAAGCCCGCGGCAGCCATCACGGTCGCGCTCCCGCAGAACCTCCGCGTGCGCGGGAACATCGCGCCGATGGTCCGGGACCGCCTCAGCGGCCGCCCCGTCACCGCCGGGCAGACCATCCCCATCTCGTTCGGGTTCGGTGGCATGAGCACCATCTCCGGCCAGCAGATTCCCGTCAAGATCGCCGAGACGGAGCCAGACGGCACGGTCGTCGTCAGCAACGACACCGAGATTCAGGTCTCGGAGCGCCCCGCCGAGGAGATCGCCCCCGGTGCCGGTGACGCCCCCGAGGGCGGCGACGGCACGCCGAACGTCACCTACGAGGACATCGGCGGCCTCGACCGCGAACTCGAACAGGTCCGGGAGATGATCGAACTCCCGATGCGCCACCCCGAGCTCTTCCAGCAGCTCGGCATCGAACCGCCGAAGGGCGTTCTCCTGCACGGCCCGCCCGGCACCGGGAAGACGCTCATCGCGAAGGCCGTCGCCAGCGAGATCGACGCGCACTTCCAGACCATCTCCGGCCCGGAGATCATGTCGAAGTACTACGGGGAGAGCGAGGAGAAGCTCCGCGAGGTCTTCGACGAGGCCGAGGAGAACACGCCCGCCATCGTCTTCATCGACGAACTCGACTCCATCGCGCCGAAGCGCGGCGAGACCCAGGGCGACGTGGAGCGCCGGGTCGTCGCCCAGCTGCTCTCGCTGATGGACGGCCTCGAGGAGCGCGGTGACGTCACCGTCATCGCCGCCACGAACCGCGTCGACGCCATCGACCCCGCGCTCCGTCGCGGCGGTCGCTTCGACCGCGAGATCGAGATCGGCGTCCCCGACCAGGACGGCCGCAAGGAGATCATGCAGGTCCACACCCGGGGGATGCCGCTCGCCGAGAACATCGACCTCGACGAGTACGCCGAGAGCACGCACGGCTTCGTCGGCGCGGACATCGAGAGCCTCGCGAAGGAGGCCGCGATGAACGCGCTGCGCCGGGTCCGCCCCGAGATCGACCTGGAGTCCGACGAGATCGACGCCGAACTCCTCGAATCCATCAAGGTCACCGAGGCCGACTTCAGGCAGGCGCTGAAGGGCATCGAGCCGTCGGCGCTCCGCGAGGTCTTCGTCGAAGTGCCGGACGTGACGTGGGCCGACGTCGGCGGCCTCGAAGACACGAAAGAGCGCCTCCGTGAGACCATCCAGTGGCCGCTGGACTACCCCGAGGTCTTCGACGCGATGGACCTCCAGTCCGCGAAGGGCGTGTTGCTGTACGGCCCGCCGGGCACCGGGAAGACCCTGCTCGCGAAGGCCGTCGCCAACGAGGCCAACTCGAACTTCATCTCCGTGAAGGGCCCCGAACTCCTCAACAAGTACGTCGGGGAGTCCGAGAAGGGCGTCCGCGAGGTCTTCGAGAAGGCGCGCTCGAACGCTCCGACGGTGGTGTTCTTCGACGAGATCGACGCTATCGCGGGCGAACGCGGCCGCACCACGAGCGACTCGGGCGTCGGCGAACGCGTCGTCTCCCAGTTGCTCACCGAACTCGACGGCATCGAAGCCCTCGAGGACGTCGTCGTGGTCGCCACCTCGAACCGGCCGGACCTCATCGACAGCGCGCTGCTGCGCCCGGGCCGCCTGGACCGCCACGTCCACGTGCCCGTTCCGGACGCTGACGCCCGGCGCGCCATCCTCGAGGTCCACACCCGCAACAAGCCGCTCGCCGACGACGTCGACCTCGACGCCGTCGCCGACCGCATGGACGGCTTCGTCGGCGCGGACGTCGAAGCCCTGGTCCGCGAGGCCACGATGAACGCGACTCGCGAGTTCGTCAACTCCGTCGACCCCGACGACGCCGTCGAGTCCGTCGGCAACGTCCGCATCACGATGGCGCACTTCGAGACGGCCCTCAACGAAGTCACGCCCAGCGTCGACGAAGAGGTCAAAGAAGAGTACGAGGAGATCGAACAGCGGTTCAACTCCGCCGACGCGCCCACCGACGACGACGAGCCGACCCCCGGCGCGTTCCAGTAACCAGTCCACGCGCCGGCCCCGCCGGGGTCCGGTAAAGACTTATTTTCCGTCCCGGCGACCGGTCGACACGTCATGCCGAACTACCGCCTGTTCCGGTTACCCCTGAACCCGGCGCGGGTCGACGCCGTTCGGGACCACTTCGACGCGCTCCACGAGCAGCGGGGGACCTTCGAAGCCGGGCTCGAACTGGAGAACATGAACGCGGAGGCCGCGTGGCTGGACGACGACGCGCCCGCGCTGTACTACCTCCACGAGGAGGGCGACGACTACCCCGCGGACATCGAACTGGACGACGTCGAGGACCCGTCGATCATCGAACTCAGCGAGAACCACCACGGCCTCTTTGCCGAGGTCGCGGCCGAGGACCACGACCACCCCGAGGACCTCGAAGAACTCGAAGCCCTGTTCGCGGCGTCGGTCCGCGACTAGTCCAGTCGCTCGGCCGCGTCCTTCTCGACGAGCGGCGTGGCGTTCTCCTCGGGGAGCGTCACGATGTCCTCGGCCCGCAGGTCGTAGGGGCGCTCGTCGACGCCGAATATTTCGCCGACGTCGTCGGTGACGCGCACCCGAACGCGGTCTTCTCCCGGGGCTGGTCCGGCGTCGCCGGTCTCGCTCTGCACGCCGCCGTCCGGCGTCGGGTCGTCCTCGTCGGCCTCGCCGTTGACTTTCGCGAGGTCCTCCGCGATTGCCGCCGGCGGCTCCTCCTCCGGTGCTGGCTCGGCGTCCGACAGCGGTTCGTCGGCCGATTCGGCCACCGGTTCCGGCTCGGAGCCGTCGTCGAGGCCGCCGCCCATCGCCGCCGCGGCAGACGACTCGCTCGGCGTCGGGTCCGCGGTCGGCTCGCGGTCGGCCTCTGACGGCGCTGGGGGCGCACCGGCGTCCGACTGCACTGGGTTCGCGCCGGCGTCCGGCGTCGCGTCGTCGCCGCCGCTCGCCTCGGCGTCGCCCGCGATGACGTCCAGCACGTGGGCCTTGTTCGACTCGATGCGCTCGACGAGGTCGGTGTAGAGGTCCTGTTCCTCCGCGGTGAGCCCGTCCTCGTCGTCGGGCATCCCCGCCGCCGCCAGGCTCGCCTGCTTCACGAGTTTGCCCATCCGGCGCTCGTAGATGGCTTCGACGACCTGCTCGGCGGTCTCGATGCGGTCGGTGAGCTCCTGGACCTCGGGGTCGCCGAACGGGTCGTCGGCGGCCTCCGCGGCCGCGTCCCGTCGGTCCTTGAGCTCCTGGACGTAGTCGGCGACGTCGCCGTAGAACGAGTCCCGCAGGTCCTGGAGGCCGTCGGTCGCGCGCTCCCGGGTCTGGGCGGAGCGTAAGTCCTCGAGATTCATTCTTTGGCCTTCTCGGCGGTCCCGCGGGCCATCAGGAAGACGCCCGCGTACTCTGGTACTGTGTGGTCGCCCGGGGTTACTGTAAGCGTTTCCCCGAGCAGTTCGAGCGTCCGCTCCTCCTGCACCTCGACGGTGATGTCGTGGCCGACGAACGTCTCGGGAACGGCGTCGACGAGCGGGTCGAAGTCGTCGAGCGCCTCGCGGTCGAGGCGCTGGACCTCCAGCCCGCTGCCGCCGTGCAGTGTCCCCGGGAGCCGAATCAGCCGGTTCGTGTCCGTCGTCACGGGCTCGTCGATGGGCGCGTTCTCGGCCTCGACGGTCTCCGCGACGTACTTCCGCGCGACCTTGAGGAACGCCGGGTGGACGTCGACGTTCCCGGCTCGCACCGCGTCCGTGTTGTTCGCGACGACGTTGTAGATGGCCCGGGCGGACTTCTCGCCGACGCCGTCGAAGCCCGAGAGGTACTCGACGGCGTCCTCTTCGCCGCGGGCCAGGAGGTCGTCGGCGAACTCGCCGAGGCGGTCGGTCACCCGGCGCCCCCAGCCGCCGTCAGCCGGCAGCGTGCGCTTCGTGGTCGGGTTCTTCAGGCCGAGGCCGTCGACCGCCTCCTCGGTCACCAGCGTCTCCAGGTCGAGCTCGTTGCCCCGCACGTAGTCCACGATTTCGCGGCGCTGCTCGCGTTCGAGCTCGTAGACGCCCTCGTCGCGGACGTGGACGTGGTATCCGCGGCCGCCGGAGAACGTCACCGTCAGGTCCTCGAAGCCGAAGTCGCGCTCCAGGAAGTCCAGCAGCCGCAGCAGCGCGTCCTTGCACTTCGCCAGCATCTCCGCGTAGGAGTCCTCGCCGAGCGTGACACTCGGCAGGTGGTCGGCGTCCAGGTCGAAGACGAGGTCGCTGCCCAGCCAGGACTTCTCCTGCATCGTCGACGCCCCCGGCTCCTCGTAGAAGCCCGCCGAGAAGTAGACGTGTCGGGGGCGCTCGCGTTCCAGGAACGCCGCCGCGTCGCCCAGGTCGAGCGTGGACTTGTGGCGGACCATCGTCGTGTCCGGCCCGCTCGTCCACGGGATGTACCCCCACTCGCGCTCGTCGGCTCGCGGCGGGAGTCGTACCTCCGTGCGGCGGTAGAAGTCGCCGAACCGCCCCCGGAGATAGGCTCGCGTGCGTTCCTCCATTACCGGAGTCGGGTAGGCCCACCGGCCCCATAGGCGTGTCGCCTTCGCCGTCGGTCCGCATCACCGAGGCGGCAACTCGCGTGCACGCGACCCCGAGGACGACAGCGCAGTCGCTGGCGCGTCGAAGCGGTCGTCGCCGAATCGAATCAGTGGCCGCGCAGCAGTTCCGAGATGCGGTCGCGGATGCGGTCGTGGTCGCCGAGCCGGAGGTAGTAGGCGCCGGTGCCGTCCTCGTAGTAGTCCTCGATCTCGCGCTCGATGGTGAACCCGAGGTTCCGGTAGAAGCCGATGGCGTTCTCGTTGGTCGTGCGGGCGTGACAGGACGCCTTCCCCGCCTCGGAGGCGACCGAGGCGACGAGGCGCTCGCCGTAGTTCTCGCCGCGGTACTCGGGCGCGACCGCGAGGAAGAGGATGTAGCCGTCCGAGCGCGCCGCCGCGAACCCGACCAGGTCGTCGCCGTCCAGGAAGCAGTGGACTGTCGCCCGCCGGTAGGCGTTCGCGAAGAAGCCCCGTCGCTGTTTCAGGAGCCCCTCCCGCTCCCGGATGCCCTCTTTCAGCGCCCAGGCGTCTTCGAGGTACTCGTCGTCGCCCGGGGGCACCACCCGTTCGTCTACCGTGACGCTCACCCGAGTGGGTAACGCGGCGACGACTATAATTCCACCGTCCCCGGGAGTCGCCCGAGGGCGGTCGAAATGCTTTCGACGGTCCTCGTCGTCCACCCGAACGATGAGCGGTGAGACGCTCCGAGGGCGGTCGGCGTGAGTTTCGACCTCCGCGACCACACGGCCGACGTCGCCGTCGAGGCCGAGGCCGACTCGCTCGGCGGCGTGTTCGCCGCGCTCGCCGACGGGATGGCGGCCGCGATGGCCGACGAGCGTCCCGACGGCGGCGAGCGCTTCGACGTCGAGGAGCGCGCCGAGTCCCGGGAGGCCGCGCTCTACGACTACCTCGGCGAGTTGGTCTACGAGCGCGACGTCCGGGGCGTCCTCCCCGTCGACAACGACGCGACTGTCCGCGAGGTCGAGACCGACGGCGGGACCGAGTGGGTGGTCGAGGCGTCGGCGCGCGGCGTCCCGCTGGCCGACGTCCACGCCCGCGACCTCAAGGCCGTGACGTACTCCCAGATGGAGCTCTCGCAGCGCGAAGACGGCGGCTGGCACGCGTACGTCGTCTTCGACGTGTAGCGCGTCTCGCGGACCGCCGAGGGCGTAAAGGTATTCCCGGGCGCCCGTTCGACTACCGTACATGACCACGTTCGACGCCGGCGACCACCGGCTCACGGAGGTGGAGCCGAACGTCTGGGAGCTCGACCGTGACGACGACAGCGTTCCCGCTCGCGTGCTCGCCAGCGAGGCGCTGCTCGAGCACATCGGCGACGACATGACCCTCGACCAGCTGCGGAACGTCGCCGCGATGCCGGGCGTGGTCGCGCCCGCGCTCTGCATGCCCGACGGCCACCAGGGCTACGGCTTCCCGGTGGGCGGCGTCGCCGCATTCGACGCCGAGGACGGCTGCATCTCGCCCGGCGGCGTCGGGTTCGACATCAACTGCGGCGTCCGGATGGTTCGCACGAACCTCACGTACGACGACGTGCGGGGCCGCGAGGAAGCGCTCGTCGACGCGCTGTTCGACGCCGTTCCCTGCGGGCTGGGCGGCGGCGGCGTCCACGACCGGAGCCACGCGGACCTCGAGAAGGCGCTGGAGCGGGGCGTCGACTGGTGCGTCGAGGAGGGGTACGCGACTCGGGCGGACCGCCTGCACTGCGAGGACGAGGGGATGCGGCGGGACGCCGACCCGGCCGCCGTCTCGAAGAAGGCCAAAGACCGCGGCACCACCCAGATGGGGTCGCTGGGGTCGGGCAACCACTTCCTCGAAGTCCAGCGCGTCACCGACGTGTACGACGACGAGACGGCCGACGCGTTCGGCCTCACCGAGGACCAGCTCGTCGTCCTGATTCACTGCGGCTCCCGGGGGCTCGGCCACCAGGTGTGTTCGGACTACCTCCGCCGCATCGAGCAGGAACACCCCGACTTCCTGGCGTCGCTGCCGGACAAGGACCTCGCCGCGGCGCCCGCGGGCTCCGACCTCGCCGACGAGTACTACGGCGCGATGTGTGCGGCCATCAACTTCGCGTGGGTGAACCGCCAGCTCGTCACGCACGCCGTCCGGGAGACGTTCGCTAACGTCTTCGACGCGCCGGACTGGGAGGCCCTGGGGATGGACCTCCTCTACGACGTGTCGCACAACATCGCCAAGCGGGAGACCCACACAGTCACCCGGACCGAGGACGGCTACAGCCTCGGCGGCGACGACGAGCGCGTCGAACGCGACCTCTACGTCCACCGGAAAGGCGCGACGCGGGCGTTCCCGGCCGGCTACCCCGAGGTGCCCGAGGCGTACCGCGACGTCGGCCAGCCGGTCATCATTCCGGGGAGCATGGGCGCGGGCAGCTACGTCCTGAAGGGCGGCGAGCAGTCGCTGGGCCGGTCGTTCGGGTCGACGGCCCACGGTGCGGGCCGCCTGATGAGTCGCACGCGGGCCAAAGACGAGTACCGGGGGAGCGACGTTCAGGACGACCTCCGCGAGGACGACCGGATTTACGTCAAGGCGGCGTCGGGCGCCACCATCGCCGAGGAGGCGCCGGGCGTCTACAAGGACGTGGACGAGGTGGTCGGCGTCTCGGACGCGCTCGGCATCGGCGACCTCGTCGCGCGCACGTACCCCGTCTGCAACGTCAAGGGCTAGCGCTCGGCGAGGGTGCGGTCGGCGCGCAGTCCGACGCTGGTGCGTCGCGCATTTCCTCCCAGAACCGGTCACGCACAAACTACTATTTGGGGCGGGTCAGAAACCCGGGGTATGGCACCTAGCCACAATCTCGCGGACTACGACGACGCTCGCGAATCCTTCGAGTGGGACGACATCTACGACGCAGCGAGCGGCGACGCGCCCGACGACCTGAACGTCGCCACCGAGACCGTGGACCGCCACGCGGACCGACGCGGTCAGGTCGCCCTCTACCAGGTCGACACCGACGGCGACCTCTCGAAGACGACGTTCTGGGAGCTCTCCCAGCGGTCGAACGCGTTCGCGAACGTCCTCGACGACCTCGGCGTCGAGCCCGGCGACCGCGTGGTGTCGTACATGCCCCGCATCCCCGAGCACTACGTCGCGCTCCTCGGCACCCTCAAGCACGGCGCGGTCTGGGGGAGCGTGAACGAGCGGTACGGCCCCGACGGCATCGCGTACCGACTCGACGACTGCGACGCGAGCGTCGTCGTCACGACCACGGACAACCGCGAGACGGTCGGCGAGGCGCTCGCCGACGCGCCGAGCGTCGACCACGTCGTCACGGTCGACCGCGGCACGGGAGCGCCGCCCGAGGACGTGGTGTTCGACACGGCCGTCGAGGCCGCCGGCACGGACTACGACGCCGCGGACACGAGCGCGGACGACGAGGCTCTCCTCTACTACACGTCCGGCACGACCGGCCCCGCGAAGGGCGTGCTCCACGAACACCGCTGGGTCGCGGGCGTCGCCGCCACCCAGCGGTACGCCGTCGACCTGAACGAGGACGACCTCTACTGGTCGACGGGCGACCTCGGCTGGCTCACGGGCGTCATCAACACGCTCGGCGCCTGGTTCTGGGGCGTCCCGCTGTTCACCTACGAGGGCGAGTTCGACCCGGAGACGTGGGGCGACCTGCTCGACGAGTACCCCATCTCGGTGCTGTTCTCCGTGCCGACCGCCTACCGGATGCTGCGCGAGCACGAGGACGTCCTCGACGGCGTGGACCTCGACCTGCGGCACGCGCTGTCCATCGGCGAACCGCTGTCCGCGGGCGTCGTGGAGTGGGGCGAGGACACGCTCGGCGTCACCATCCTCGACACGTACGGCCAGACCGAGACCGGGAACATGATCATCAACAACTATCCGACGATGGAACTCCGCCCCGGGTCGATGGGGAAGCCGCTGCCCGGCATCGAGGCCGCAGTCGTGGACCCGCAGTCCGGCGAGGTGCTGCCGCCGGGCGAGACCGGCGAGATCGCCCAGCGCGGGGACTACCCGTGTTTCTTCGCCGGCTACTGGGAGAAACCCGAGAAGACCGCGGGCTGCTTCGTGGACGGCCCGGACGGCGAGTGGTACCTCTCCGGGGACCTCGCGCACAGAGACGAGGACGGCTACTTCTGGTTCGAGGGCCGCGCGGACGACGTCATCATCTCCTCGGGCTACCGAATCGGTCCTTTCGAGGTGGAGAGCTCGCTCGGCGAACACGACGCCGTCGCCGAGACCGCGGTCGTCCCCGCGCCCGACAGGGAGCGCGGCAACATCGTGAAGGCCTACGTGGTGCCCAGCGAGGGCGCCGACCCGTCGGACGGGCTCGTCGACGACCTCAAAGCCCACGTGAAATCCGAGCTTGCCGCCCACGAGTACCCCCGCGAAGTCGAGTTCGTCGAGGAGCTCCCGAAGACGGTGACGGGGAAGATTCGCCGCACGGAGCTCCGGGACGACGCGGACGCCGAGACGGACGCGGACGACTGAGAACGCTCCTATCAGCCGTCCGCCGTCGTCGTCTCCACGTCGTCGCACTCGTGGGTCGCGACGTACGTCACCTCGACGTCTCCGGGTCGGACGTTCACGCCGAGCGCGAGACACGACTCGGCGGTGGTGTCGCTCGTGAACAGCGTCGTGTACAGGTTGTCGTCGCCCCGGACGCGCACCCGCACGCGCCACTCGCCGCGCTCGCGGGGGAACGCCGGCGGAACGAACGTCGGGCCCTGGACGCTGCCGCCGCCGTCGCCGACGCCCTCGATGTCGACGTCCCGCCAGAACACGACCTCGCCGTCGAGTTCGAACTGGACGTCCAGTGAGACCGCCTCGCTCCGCGCGTTCGCGACGCCGACCCGGTCCAGTCGGGGGTCACCCGAAGTGCCGCCGCCCCCGCTCGTGCCGTCCCCGCCGCTACCGAGACAGCCCGCGAGTCCGCCGAGTCCGAGCGCCGCCGCACCGAGGGCGTCTCGGCGCGTGAGTGCGTCCATGCGGGACGGCGACGGACGGGGGCGAGGTAAGCGTGTGGATTCCGCGCTGGGCTACCGGACGGGAACCCCCAGAGCGCCATTCCACCGCCGCTCTGGTAGTCGCAACAGTCGACCAGCAGGCTCGAGGCCCGCGTCACTCCACCCACAGGGTCTTTCGGTTCACGAACTCGCGGATGCCCGCCCCGGAGAGTTCCCGGCCGTACCCGGACGCCCCGACGCCGCCGAACGGCACTCGAGGGTCGGACTTCACGAGCTGGTTCACGTAGACGCAGCCGGCGTCGATGCGGCGGGCGACGCGCTCGCCGCGCTCGCGGTCCTCGGTCCAGACGCTCGCCCCGAGGCCGAACTGGGTGTCGTTGGCCTTCCGGACTGCGGCGTCCTCGTCGCCGACTTCCCAGATGGCCGCGACCGGGCCGAACAGCTCCTCGCTGTCCGCGGGACAGCCCTCTGGGACGTCTGTCAGCACCGTCGGCGCGTAGAACGAGCCCTCGCGGTCGAGTGGCTCGCCGCCCGTCTCGACGGTCGCGCCGGCGTCGACGCTCGCCGCGACCTGCTCGTGGAGGTCCGCCACGAGGTCCTGGCGCGCCTGCGGTCCCACGTCCGTCGTTTCGTCCGTCGGGTCGCCGACGGTGTAGGACTCGACTTCGTCGACGAAGGCGTCGAGAAAGTCGTCGTAGACGTCCGTGTGGACGACGAAGCGCTTCGCGGCGATGCAGGACTGCCCGCCGTTGAGATTCCGCGCCCACGCGCCCGTCTCCACGGCCGCGTCGAGGTCCGCGTCGTCGAGGACGACGAACGGGTCGCTGCCGCCGAGTTCGAGGACCGTCTTCTTGAGCTCCTCGCCCGCTCTCGACGCGACGGCCCGGCCGGCCGGCCCGCTGCCCGTCACGGTCGCGGCCTTCACTCGGTCGTCCGCGACGACGCCGTCGACGAGGTCGGAGGGAATCAGCAGGGACTGGAAGACGTCCTCGGGGTAGCCCGCCTCCGCGAACACCTCCTCGATGGCGAGGGCACACCCCGGGACGTTCGAGGCGTGTTTCAGCAGGCCGACGTTGCCGGCCGTGAGGTAGGGCGCCGCGAACCGGAACACCTGCCAGAACGGGAAGTTCCACGGCATCACCGCCAGCACCGGCCCCAGCGGCTCGTAGACGGTCTGCACGTCCGCCCCGGGCGGACTCGGGTGCCCCTCCGGCTGGAGGTACGCGCTCGCGTGCTCCGCGTAGTGGTCACAGACCCAGGCGCACTTCTCGACCTCCGCGCGCGCCTGTTCGATTGGTTTCCCCATCTCTCGCGTCATCGTCGACGCGTACTCGTCGGCGTTCTCCCGGAGCACGTCGGCCGCGGACGCGAGCAGTTCCTCGCGCTCCCGGAGCGGCCGGTCGCGCCAGTCCTCGAACGCGCTGTCGGCCCGCGCTATCGCGCCGTCGACGTCGCGCTCGGTGTGGTCGTCGTAGGAGTCGATTCGCTCGCCGGTGGTCGGGTCGACGACGTCCATGCCGGGGCCAACGCGGCCCAGCCGAATCAACGTACAGGTCGCCACTGCAAGCCCGGTGGGAGATGCCGCCTACCGCGAGAACCCGGGGCCGGAAGGGCCGCCCGGGTTCTGTGGGCCCCGGGTCTCGGAGAGGCGGACGCGCTCGGACTCCGCCTCGCCCTCGACCTCCCGGCCGTCCTCGAAGCGAACGAAGTTCAGGTAGAACGCCTCCCCGCAGCCCGGCTCCTCGTCGGACTCGGCGACCTCGTCCCCGTCCCCGCGAGGCGGATGTGACCACGCCAGGTCGTCGTGGGCTGCGCCGCAGCCCAGTCGCACGCCGTCCCAGTCGTCGCTCTCGAAATCGTCGTCTGGGCTCGCGTACGTCCAGCCCTCCAGCGGGAACGGCGTCACGGACTTGTCCGCCAGGTAGGGGTCGCGGTCGAGTTCGGCGACGGCGCCACACCGCGGGCAGTAGTAGGAGACAGCGACCATAGCCACGCTAGACGCCCGAGCGACTACAGGGTTCTGGAGCACGAAGGCGGCCCGCCTCCGGCCTAGAGAGCGCACACGGCAACGACAGCGCGCCGAACACCAAGCCGAACAGCCACCCCCTGGTGGACTGTGAGGGCGAGCGAGCGAGCGGCCGCGACCGACCGAGGGCTCACGACGGAAAGACCTATGCGCGAACCAGCAGACGGTACGGGTATGATAGACGAGACTGCCGAGGAGATTCGGGAGATGCGGACGCACTCCTCCTCGGTCGTCGCGGTGAAGGCGGCGCGAGCGCTCGAAGCGCTGCTCGACGAGGAGTACCCGACCGTCGAGGAGTACGTGCGGGCGCTGGAACGCAACAGCACCGCGCTCCGGCGGGCGAGCCCCTCGCACGCGTCGCTGGTGACGACCCAGCGCGAGGTCGTCGAGCGGGTGCGTGACGTGGACCCGGCGTCGGTCGCGGAAGCCCAGGAGGTGACGGCCGCCGCAATCGACGACGTGGTCGAGCGCGTGAACACCGGGAAACACGAGGCGGCGGCGGCGGTCGCCGACCGCATCGAGGACGGGCAGACCCTCCTCACGCACGACTACTCCTCGACCGTGCTGGAGGCCATCGAGCTGGCGGCGCGGGACGGCAAACACCTCGACGTGTTCGTGACTGAGGCGCGTCCGCGGCACCTCGGTCGGAAGACGGCGCGGATGCTGGCCGCCATCGACCGCGTCGACCCGACGCTCATCGTCGACGGCGCGTCGGGCTACTACCTCGGCGACTGCGACGAGGTCCTGCTGGGGATGGACTGCATCGTCGGCGACACGTACTACAACCGCGTCGGCACCTACCCGCTGGTGGCGACGGCTGCAGACGTCGGGACGTCGGTCTGCGTCACGGGGTCCGGCGCGAAAATCGTCGCGGAGGGGTTCCACTTCGAGAACGACTACCGGGACGTCAGCGAGGTCATCCGGGAGCCGCCGGAGGGCTTCGACGTGAAGAATCCGGCCTACGACGCGACCCCGACGCGGCTGCTGGACACGGTCGTGACCGACGAGGGCGTCGAAGAGTACTGACGGCGAGAGCGTTCTGCCGAGTAGAGCCGCGTTCAGAGCGCCGGCGGGTCGCCCCGTCCGACTGCGATTTCGTGGGCTTCGACGTCTTCGAGGGCGGCGACGCGCCCGCCGACTTCGACCCGGCCGTCGTCGGTGGCGAGGACCATCGTGGCGACCTCCCCGGTCTCCTCGAAGCGCGTCTCGGCGATCCGGCCGGCGACCCGACGGTCGTCGCCCGTGAGCACGTCGCGGCCGCTGACGGTGGCGTACACGTCGCCGTCGAGTGACTGGAGGTCGCGGACGCACCGACGGATGGCGGCGTACGTCCGGGGCAAGTCGACGGTGTCGGCCTCGGGCTCGTGGAGGGCCTCGGTCGCCGTCGACCAGATGACGGTGTCGAAGAACCCGGAGACGAGGAACCCCAGCGCGGAGCGGTCGAAGATGACGCCGTACTTCTCGGGGTCGTCGCGGACGGCGTCCTGGGTGGCGTAGACGGAGTACCGGCCGTCGGCGACGGCGATGACCGGCGTGGTGATGCCGCGGCGGCCGCGAGCGGTCGTCGTGACGCGGTCGTAGTCGAACTCCTCGGGGTCCGGGGCCTCGCTCGCGGGCGTGACGACGACGTCGACGCTGACGCCCCGGTCGGTGGCGGCGGCGAGGTCGTCCGCGAACCGTTCGAGGAGACTCGGCGTCAGCGAACACACCAGTTCGAAGTCCGCCGAGCCGATGACCTCCTCGAAGTACCGGACGATGGTCGACCGCGACTTCACGAGCGAGACGGCTTCGGTGTCTCTCGCCGGCTGGGTGTACTCGTCTTCGAGGGCCGACACCATCTCCGTGAAGCTCTCGTGGAGGCCCTGGAAGGCGTCCTCGGGGCTCAGTGCGACTACTTTCATCGGCCGGGACTCCCGGAGTTCGACGAGCCCGCGGTCGCCGAGACTCCGGACGGTGTCGTAGACGCGTGGCTGCGGGATGTCGGTGCGGTCGGCGATGTCGCTGGCGGTGAGTTCGCCGTGCCGCAGCACCGTCAGGTAGGCCTCGACCTCGTACTCGCCGAGGTCGAACCCCCTGCCGACGCGCTCGACCGTCCCGCGGAGGTCCTCGTCGCTCATACTCCAAGCCACGAACAGCCCCGCCTTCTAGGTGGCGGTCGGACCGGGCCGGTGTCCGGTCGTTCGCCACCGCCGGCCTACATGAACATGCGGTCGTCGGGACGCTCGTTCTCGGCGGTCTCCTCGAGGTGTTCGCTGAGCTGCTCGTAGTGGTCGGCGACTTCGGCCGCGAACACCTCCAGCGGACCGGTGTCGACGTCGAGACCGTAGACGTCGCTGGCGGTCTCGACGAGCCGGACGGCGGCCTCGGCGTCGGGCGCCTGCGCGTGGACGGGAGTGCTGAAGACGGCGGCGCGGAACTGCGAGTCGATACCGCGTTCGAGGAGCGCCGCCTTCACGCCGTCGAGGAAGCCGTTGCCCATCGCGGGAATCTCGGTGTCCGCGAGGCGGGCGTTCTGGTAGTCCTCGGTGGCGACGTAGAACGTCCGGTGGTCCTCCGGGCCGTGCGCGATGGGGACGCCGGAGAGCACCGCGACCTCGGTGACGTCGCTGGCGTCGAGCCAGTCGGCGAGCGCGCTCGTGAACGGCTCGGCGGCGGAGACCGGGACGAACAGCTCGCCGACGAGCACGGTGACGTCGAGGTCCGGCCGGGAGAACAGCCGAGTGTGGTGGCGCGGCGTCCCGTTCTCGAAGGGCGTGATCGCGGGGAGGTCGTCGGCGGCGACGTAGCCGGTCTGTTCGAGGTCGAGGTGATCGACGAGGTAGTCGACGGCCGTGAGGCCGGCGAGCCCGAACTCGGAGAACCCACACAGCAGGCTCTCGCCCGGCTCGCTGTCGTGCGTGAAGCGGAACGACCCTGCGTCGGCGGTCGGGGGATTCGCCATAGCGTCTACGTCGGCGAGCGGCTCCTTATCGCTTGCCCGGCCGCCAGGCGCCGCGTCAGTCGTCGGCGTGCAGGCGGATGCGGCCCTCGACGCGCGGGTCGATGCCCTGCTGGCGTGCGTACGCCGCCAGCACCTCGTGCTGGACGTCGAGGCGGTCGACACGGTGGTGTTTGTCGAGCGCCGGGAACTCGTCGTCCGAGTAGAACAGGTAGTCGGTGGTCGCGACGGTGTACGTGGCGTCCGGGTCGACCAGTTCGCCGTCGACGCGCGCCGACGCCAGGCCGTCGCCGTCGTGCCACTCCAGTTCCGCGCCGGAGACGTGGGCGTGCCACCAGTCCGGCTGGGCGAACCCGAGTTCGCCGCTCTTCGCCGCGCGGAAGACGTCTAGGAGTTCGGTGCCGGTCAGTTCGGCGACGGACACCGGCTCCTCGAAGGGCACGACGCTGACGAGGTCGGCGACCGTCACGTCGCCGTCGAGGGCCGGGCCGTCGCGGACGCCCCCGGAGTTCTGGAGGCCGACATCGGCCCCGGCGGCCCACCGGTAGGCGTCGGCGACGAAGTTCCCGATGCGGGACTCGCCCCGGAACAGCGTGCGTTCGGTGCGCTCCATCGGCTCCTCGACGCGGCCGACGACCTCGTCGAGGCCGGCGTCGGCCATCCGCTGGCGGAGCGACGACGCCACGCCCTCGTGGACGGGCGACTCGTCGACGACGTGACGGGTCACGTCTCCGGACTCGAGGTCGACTTCGAGGACGACTTCGCCGCCCGAACCGGGCCGCGTGAGCAGGGTGTCGTCGAGGCGTTCGACGCGCTCGCTGGCGATGTGGCCGCCGAGCACGGCGTCGACGGTGGTGGCGGCGGCGAGCTCCTCGTCGCCGCGCCCGAGGTGCGAGAGCGCGACGACGTAGTCCACGCCCGCGTCGCGGAGTTCGCCCTCCGCGTCGTTCGCGGCCGCAATCGGGTCGGTGACGGTGAGGTCGCTGGCCATCGGGTTCAGCGCGGGCGTGGAGTCGTCCAGCACGCCGAAGAATCCGACCCTCGTGTCGTCTCGCTCGACGACGGTCCAGGGCTCGGCGCCGTCGATGCGGTTGCCGTCGAGGGTGACGTTCGCCGACACCCACGTCTGCGGGGAGGCCGCGACCAGCTCCGCGGTGGTCTCCGGGCCGTAGTCGAAGTCGTGGTTGCCGAACGTCGCGACGTCCGGGTCGACGGCGTCGTAGAGGTCCATCGCCTGCCAGCCGTCCGTCACGAGCGAGAGCACGCCCGGCGACGTGTTGTCGCCGCTGCCGACGGCGATAGCGTCCCTGCGGTCGGCGAGCAGGGACGCGAGCCGGCCGGCCCGCTCGGGCGTGTCGTAGACGTTCTCCAGGTCCGAGTAGTGGTAGAGAGCGGGGGCCACGATGCCGGAGTGAAGGTGCCGTCGGGCAAGGGGGTTTCGGAACCGGCACCCGGGGGAGAAAGGGATAAATGCGGGACTGCGGTAGGCGGGAGTATGTTGACGGTCGAGCGCGACGACGGCCAGACGCTGTACGTCGCGGAGGACGAGGGCGAGCGCGGCCAGAACGGGCCGTTCTTCGTGGTCTACGGGACGCCCGAGCGGGAGGACCGCTGGGGCTGGTACTGTTCGAACTGCGAGTCCGTGGACAACGCGATGGACTCGATGGGTCGCATCAAGTGCAACGTCTGCGGGAACTTCCGGAAGGCCGAGGAGTGGGACTCGGCCCACGAGTAGGGCTGGCTCCGCCGTCGTCGCGTCTCTGCCGGTCGACGTCACACCCCGGGTGCGGCCGTGGCGTGTCCGCTCGTAGTTCCGGCGTCGACACCTCATGCCACTCCTTGTCACGGCAAGAAAGCTTATGACCCCTCCCGCCGAATCAGGTAGTTGCATGGGGACTGTTACCACCCCTCCCGACGAGCAGGCCCGGTCGATCTTCGACGACCTCGGGTACAGCCTCGCTGGCGACGGCGCCGAGTTCTCCGCCACCCGCGACTGGAAGGAGATACGAGTGCGCGCCGTCACAGACGACGTCGACGACGCCCACCACGACGGCGGCTATCGCTGCTTCGTCACGTGGGCCGACCAGGCGCCGGCCCTCGAGCGAGAACTCGAACGGCTCGACCCGTCCTGCGAGTGGGCGGTACTCGGCGTCGAGGAGGACGGTGACTACGAGGTCGCGCGCGCTCCACCCGCGGAGTAACGCGACCTGCCGGCCCCGCTGTTCTACCGCAGCTGTTCGCGAGCCGCTGCCATCCCGGCCGCAGCGTCCACGTCCGCGCCGAGCGCGTCGAAGGCGTCGGCGAGCGCGGCGAGCACGAGCGTGACGTTCTCCGGCCGCGCGCCGTGGCCCATGCAGCCGATGCGGAAGATGTCGCCCTCCAGGTCGCCGAGCCCCGACGCGATTTCGAGGTCGTAGTGCTCGAGGACGTAGTCGATGACCGCGCCGTCGTCGACGCCGTCGGGCACCCGGACGGCGTTCAGGCTCGGCAGCCAGTAGTCGTCCTCCGGGTTCAGACCGAGGCCCATCGCCTCGACGCCCGCCTTCAGCGCGCCGGCGACGCGCTCGTGGCGCGCCCAGCGCTCCTCGATGCCTTCCTCGGCGACGAGCCGCAGCGCCTCCCGGAGCGCGTACACGTTCGAGATGGGGGCGGTGTGGTGGTAGGCGCGCTCGTCGCCCCAGTAGCCCTCCAGCAGCGAGAGGTCGAGGTACCACGAGCGGGCCGGCTCGTCGCGGTCGAGCACCTTGTCCATCGCGCGGTCGTTCAGCGTGAGCGGGCTCGCACCCGGCGGACACGACAGACACTTCTGGGGGCCCGAGTACGCCGCGTCGATGTTCCAGTCGTCGACCCGGAGTTCGACGCCGCCGAGGCTCGTCACGGTGTCCGCGACGACGAGCGCGTCGTGGTCGTGGGCGGCCTCGGTGAGCGCGGGGACGTTCGTCTGCTTCGCACCCGTGGACGTCTCCGCGTGCACGAACCCCACGACGTCGGGGTCGAACTCCGCACAGGCGTCCGCCACGTCGTCTGGGTCCAGCGGCTCGCCCCAGGGCGCGCCGACGCGCACCACGCTGCCGCCGGCCCGGCGCGCCATCTCCGCCATCCGGTCGCCGAAGTAGCCGTTCGTCGGCGCGAGGAAGGTGTCACCGGGCTCGACGAGGTTCCCGATGGCCGCCTCCATCGCCGCCGACCCCGTTCCCGAGACGGGAATCGTCCACTGGTTGTCCGTCTGGAAGACGTACCGCAGCAGCTCCTGGGTCTCGTCCATCATCTCCACGAACGACGGGTCGAGGTGACCGACCAGCGGCGTGCTCATCGCCTTCAGCACGCGCGGGTGGACCGGGCTCGGACCCGGCCCCATCAGCGTTCGCTGCGGTGGCGACAGCTCTCCGACGTCTGGGCGTTCGTACATACCTGAACCCGAACGTGGCGAGACGTTATACCTTCGGGAAGCGGGTCCCGCGAACTCGGCCACCAGCGCTTACGTGCCCGGGCTGCGAGGGGTCGGCATGACCAGCCAGACCTCGGCCGTCGTCGAGGACACGTTCGCGGCGTTCGTCGACAGCGTCACGGGCGCGATTCCGGACGTCCTCGCCGGCCTCGTCTTCCTCGTGCTCGCGGCCGTCACCGTGCGACTGCTCGTGGGCCTCGTGCGCGCGGTCCTCCGCCGGACGTTCCCCGACCAGCCGGTGTACGTCCAGCTCGGGACGACGCTGGCCGCCGTCGCGCTCTGGTTCGGCGTGCTGCTGGCGTTCCTCTCGGCGGTCGGGCTCCCCGAAATCGCCGCCGCGCTCGGCACCGCCTCCGGCTTCCTCGCGCTCGGCGTCTCGTACGCGCTCTCCGGAATGCTGGCGGACGCCGTCGCCGGCCTCTACCTCCTCCGCGACCCCGACTTCAATCCGGGCGACGAGGTAACCACGGGCGACGTCACCGGCACCGTGACGGCCATCGAACTCCGGAAGACGCGCTTCGACGTGGACGGCGACACCGTCGTGCGAGCGAACGCCGACGTGGAGAAGAAGTGGACGAAGCGAGCCGAGTAGGGGCTCAGCGATGGCTCACAGGAGTCCCGTTCTGGCCGGGCAAGAAAATCTTTTACTGCTTTAATTTATATGGCGAATCATATGGGAGAGTATGAAAAGGAAGACGCGACGCCCGTGCTCGCGGGGCTGAGCTACGGCACTCTGCTACTGGCGGGAACCGTGATTCTCGTCCTCGGGCTACTGGAGAGAAATCCCGCACGGGCCGCCACGGGGCTGATGATGTTCCTCCCGGGAGCGGGGGCGACTGCGTACCTAGTCAAGAACGGAGAGCGGGTCTACGAATAATCTCCCAGACGTCACGTTCCGGTGCCCTCTCGCGTACGAACGTGGACGACTGAACGAGTCGTGCGGAGCAGGTTGCGTGATTCTGTAGCGTAGATTGAACGGAAGGCGGTCTTCGTCCGCGCAGACGGCGGATGAACGAACAGAATCACGCTGGCCGACTGACTTATAGCCAATCGCCTCGTACGGTCGCGCATGTTCGTCGGACACGCCACGGCCGCCTTCGGCGCAGTGGCACTGCTCGCCCTGCTCGCCGGCGTGTCCAGACGACGGGCCGCCGCGCTCGCGGTGACCGCGGGCCTGTTCGCCGCCGTCCCCGACGTCGACATGGCGTACGCCCTCGTGGGGCTCGTCGGCGTGGACCCGACACAGCCGCTCTCTGCCGCCAACTCGTTCTGGGGCGCGTCGACGGTCGTCCACCGGAGCGTCACGCACTCGCTGGTCGTGGCGCTGCCCGCGGCCGCCGCGTTCGCGCTCGCGCCCACCCACCGCCGGACGGCAGCGGGCATCCTCGCGGCACTCGCTGGCGTGGTGTTCGCCGTCTCCGGTCCGGTCGCAGCCGTCGTCGCCGCGCTGTTCGCGGCGTTCGGCTGGATGTTCGCTCGCTTCGGGCACGCCGTCGGCGTCCGGGGCCGCAGCCTGCTCGCCGTCGCCGCGTTCGGGCTCGCCAGCCACCCCTTCGGCGACCTGCTCACCGGCGAGCCGCCCGCCCTCCTCTACCCGCTTGACGTGACCGTCTTCGGGGACACCCTGACGTTCTCCGCGGACCCGACGCTGCACCTCCTGAGCGCGTTCGGTCTCGAACTCGCCGCCGTCTGGCTCGGCGTCGTCGGCGCGCTCGCCATCGCCGACCTGCAGGTCCGGGAGTTCGTCGACTACCGGGCGGCCGCCGGCGCGGCGTACGCGCTCGCCGTCGTCGCCGTCCCCGCGCCCACCCTCGACACCTCCTACCAGTTCGTGTTCAGCGTGCTCGCCGTCGGCACCGTCGGCGTCACGCCGAAGCCGACCGCGCCCCGGACGCTCCCGGGGCTGCCGAGCGCCGCAATCACCGGGCTCGCCGCCGTCACCGTGGCCGGCGCCGCTTACGCCGTGACGTACATCGTCGGCGTCGCCTGACCGGACCCGGCGAGTACCTTTATCACACCGCTCGTGGTACGTCCCCACATGGTATTCAAGAAGGTGCGGCTCATCGGCACCAGCGACGAGAGCTTCGACGCCGCCGCGGACGACGCAATCGACCGCGCGCAGGACACCCTGCAGAACGTGAAGTGGGCGGAAGTCGTCGAGCAGGGCGTCGAACTCGCGGCCGCAGAGGGCCGACAGTACCAGTGCGAGGTGGAGGTCGCCTTCGAACTCGCCGACTGACCGCGGGCCGTTACTCGTTCTCGAAGCGCGCGTCGACGCTGGCCGCGTGGCCCTCCAGGCCCTCGGCCTCGGCGAGCGTCGTCACCGTCTCCCGGAGGTCCGCGAGGCCGTCCCTGTCGAGGCGCTGGACGGTCGTCGACCGCAGGAACGTGTCGACGCTGAGGCCGCCGGTCAGCTTCGCCAGCCCGTTCGTCGGCAACACGTGGTTCGTCCCCGTCGCGTAGTCGCCGGCCGCCACGGGCGCGTAGCCGCCGAGGAACACCGAGCCCGCGCTGTCGATTCTGTCGAGGAGCGCCTCGTCGTCGGCCGCCTGGATGGAGAGGTGTTCGGCCGCGTACTCCTCGGCGACCACGACCGCCTCGCTCATTGAGCGCGCGAGGAACACGCCGCTGGCGTCGCTGTCCAGCGCCGAACGGACGGTGTCGGCGCGCTCGCGGTCGTCGACTCGGGCTTCGACTTCCTCGGTGATTGCTTCGGCCGTGGCTTCGTCGTCGGTGACGGCGACGACGCTCGCCGCCGGGTCGTGTTCGGCCTGCGCGAGCAGGTCGGCCGCGACGAACCCGGGGTCGGCTGTCTCGTCGGCGAGCACCAGTAGTTCCGACGGGCCGGCGAGGAAGTCGATGTCCACGTCGCCCCGGACCTCGGCCTTCGCCGCGGTCACCCACTTGTTGCCCGGGCCGACGACCTTCTGCACGCTGTCGACGGTCTCCGTGCCGTACGCGAGCGCGCCGACGGCCTGCGCGCCCCCGACCTGGTAGACGCGGTCGGCGCCCGCGACGTGGGCCGCCGCGAGCGTCACCGGGCTCAGTTCCTCGGCGGGCGGCGTCGCCACCGCCACCTGCTCGACGCCCGCGACGACAGCCGGAATCACGCCCATCAGCACCGACGACGGGTACGTCGCGGTGCCGCCGGGCGCGTAGACGCCGACCCGCTCGACGGGGCGGAACCGCCGCCCGAGCTCTCTCCTTCCGGAGGAGCCGTGCTCCTCCGACGTCGCGTTCGCGTCGCTCACGCGACCCTCCCCGAAGTCCTCGCGCCAGTCCTCGGGGAGCTGGGCCTCGTGGAACTCGCGGATGTTCTCGGCGGCGTCCTCGACGGCCGCCCGCACGTCGTCGCCGATGGCCTCGTACGCGCGCTCGGTCTGGTCCGTGACGTCGAGATTCCCGACTTCGACGCCGTCGAACTCGCTGGCGAACTCCCGGAGCGCCACGTCGCCCTCCGTCCGCACCCGGTCGACGATATCTCGCACGTCGGACCGGACGGCGTCGACGCCGGCGTCCCGCTCGAACAGCGCCCGCCGGCGGTCCGGACCGAGGTCGGCGACGGCTTCGTAATCCATACGCGGGATTGGGCCGGGCGGCGTTAGAGCGTTTCCATACCGCCCGAAAACATCAAGAACTTTTTGCCGGCAGTACGTCGTATCGCCGACGTGACCATCGCTTCACTAGATATTCCAGACGCTGAGGGGGGCGTCTGGCAGGGGATGACCGGGCGGCTGCTGAAAGAGTACCCCGAGCCGCTGTTCATCGTCGACCGCGACGGCGAGATACAGCTCTGGAACGACGCGGTCGTCGAGATGACGGGGCTGCCGGCCGAGCAGGCCGTCGGCACGCCCGCAATCGAGGTGTTCGGGACCGACGGGCAGGAGGAGACGCTCGCGGACACGGTCGCCCGGCGCGGCGAACCGATCCGGGAAGACGAGATTCGGACCGCGGAGATGCCGTCCGGGACGCACCACGCGCAGGCGTCCGCGACGCCGCTCCGCGGCCCGGACGGGGTCGTCGGCGCGGTCGAAGTGCTGACACAGGTGACGGACGTGGTCGAGCAGCGCGAGCGCGTCAAACGAGCCCAGGCGACGCTGAGCGACGAAGTCGGAACGACTGTCTCCGAGCTCTCGGAGGCCAGCGGTGACGTCGCGGACTCCAGCCAGGCCATCAACGACCTCGCCACCCAGCAGGCCGACCGCATCGACGAGGTCGCCGAGGACGTCTCCCAGCTGTCGGCGACGGTCGAGGAGGTCGCGGCGAGCGCCGAGCAGGTGCGCCAGCGCAGCGAGGACGCCCGGGACCGCGCCGAGCAGTCCCTGGAGGCCGCCGAGCGCGTACTCGGAGCCGTCGAAGCGTTCGCGGCGGCCGGCGATACGGTCGCCGAGAACACGGACTCACTGCGCGAGCACCTCGAGGAGATCGACCAGCTCGTGGACGTCATCACGGACATCGCCGACCAGACGAACATGCTCGCGCTGAACGCGAACATCGAGGCGGCGCGGGCGGGCGAGGACGGCAGCGGGTTCGCCGTCGTCGCCGACGAGGTCAAGGACCTCGCCGAGCAGTCCCGCAGCCAGGTGGCGGACATCGAGGCGCTAGTCACCGACATCGAAGCCGACAGCGAGGAGACGGCGGACAGCGTCGCGGACGCCATCGACGAGGTCGACGCGGCCCGGGAAGCCGCCGAGCGCCTCGTGGAGAACCAGACCGCAATCGTGGAGGCCATCACGGAGACGACCGACGGCATCGCCGAAATCGCGGCGGCGACCGACGAACAGGCGACGACCGCCGAACAGATTGCGAACGCGATCGAGGGCATCGTCGACCGGGCCGACGAAATCGCCGACGAGACGTCGACCGTCGCGGCCGCGAACCAGGAGCAGACGGCGATGCTCGCTGACATCGAGGAGTCGATTCGCGACGCCGAGCGCGCGCTCGGCGACGAGTAGCGCGCGGCGAGTCGTCGGACTCCTCTGACTGCCGCTGCTCGCGGTCAACCAGTTCGTGCGGTCGGTCGCCGCGGCGCTCGCCGACCACTACCGGGGGTTGGCCCCGGGCGTCGACCAGTGACCACGAGACGGGGGCGCGGGCCCGCGCCCTCCCCCGGTCTGGTGGTAGGGTTTTTGTCGGCGCGAACGTACTAGTGGGCGAGCATGTCCGTGACGAGTCGCTTCCAGGGCTGGCAGTCGATGTTCCACATCGAGTTGCTGTACGGCGTGCTGTTCGTCGGCGGGTTCGCCGTCCTCGCCTATCGGTTCGACCCGCGGTTGGCGGCCTTCGAGGGCGGGCTCGTCGTCGGCTACATCCTGCGCGTCTGGGAGAAGATGTCCATCTACGAGCGCGTCATCGAGGAGGCCGTCTCCGAGGAGGCCGAACAGCAGGTGCAGGTCGAGGCCGAGGAGCGCGTACGGGCCGAGGTCGAAGACACCGTCGGCGACGAGGTCGCTGACGAGGTCGCCGAGCAGGTGCCCGAACAGGTCGACGAACGCGTCGCCGACGAGGTGGAGGAGACCGTCAGCGCGGAGGTCACCGACGAGGTCGAGCAGCAGGTCCGCGAGGAGGTTGAGGACGCGGTGAGCGAGGAGGTCGCGGACCAGGTCGACGAGCGCCTCGACGACGCCTCGACCGAGCAGTCCCGGTAGACCGTCTCTCCTTCGAGCGCCGGTTCAACTCCGCGCCCAGTTTCGAGCGACTGTGACTGAGGACGTCGACCACGGCTGTCTCGTAACGCCACTGCCGGCCGGCACGACAGACACCTGCGTCTGGACCCCGGCGATGGCCGCCGAGCGAACCCACCGAGATGGTTGACAGGACGCGAGCGACGAGCGGTCGACTGCCGGTTCGGAACGACCCGGCCGGGTTCCCGGAACAGGCCCCGTACAATCGACCGCGACCAACAGGACCACCGGAATCCGTCTCCGAAGCCTCCTCACGCTGTACTCGGCTTCGGCCTCGACCACGCGCTCGCTACAGTCCGGGGGCTGGGGAATCGGACGTTCCGGAGTCAACACGTCCAAAACACGCCACAGCAGTCTGAATCCGAGACTGCGGAGCGGTCTCTATTCGGGGGCCGAGTTCGGGCGAGTTCTGACCTCTCGTGTGGTGTTCTGTCGAGACTCTGTCAGCACCGCCCTGCTGAATTCGGAGCATACACCATGCACAGGAGTTTATGTATGGAATCTGTTATTGTTACGCGTGTCTGAAGACGAGTCAGCGGAACGACCCGCGCTCGAAGCGGTCACCGACTGGGACGGGGGTATCACCTGGTTCGCGCAGCCAGAGGAAGACGCCATGCGCGGGAGCCACGCCCTCGACACCGAGACCGGCGTCTGGGTGATCGACCCCCTCGACGCCGAGGGACTGGACGACCGACTGGCCGAGCTCGGCGAGGTCACCGGCGTGGCCGTGATCCACGACCGGCACACGCGCGACGCCGAGGCGATCGCGGACCGCCACGACGTCGCCGTGTACGTCCCGGAGTGGACGGACCTCACACGCGAGAAACTCCAGCACGAGCCCGAGCCGCTCGGCGACGAACTCCCCGACACGACCTACGAGACCCGTCGCCTCATCGACACCGACGAGTGGGAGGAAGCGATTCTCGTCGATGAAGCCGGCGAGACCCTGGTCGTCGCGGAGACGCTCGGAACGCTGCCGGGATTCCGTGAGGGCGACGACGACATCGGCTTGCACCCGGCCCTCGACGAGGCGCCGGACGGCCTCGCCGACTACCGACCGGAGCGCATCCTCGTCGGCCACGGCGAGAGCATCTACGAGGACGGCGCGGCGGAGCTAGACGCGGCACTCGACAGCGACTGAATCGGACCATCGAGGCTGTACCACTGGAAGACGAATCGACTGGCGAGCCGGCACACCCGAGGTGCGAACGGAACTCTCGCGTGGCCTCGTCTAGTTCACCACTGCCCCCGGCTGGAGTGGCGCCAGCTACCGCTCGATTCGGCCGACGGCGACATCGACACTCCCGGAAGACTTCGTTCCGCGGCTCGCTTCCATCGACTGCGTCCGACAATTCGCCTCGTAGGGGGCCTACCACGCCGGAACCGGACGCAACTGTACAGCGTAGCCGAAGCGCTAGACGTCGCTTATAGATTGTTCTGGTGGCTCGTTCGAAGCGTACGCCCGCAACACTACCGGGCGACAATCTACTAGTAGGCTCGGTGGGAATAAAATCCGGTATCGGTGGCAGTGAACTACCCGGTAAGCCGAGCTGCGAATAGAGCAGTTCCCTCCGTTCTGAACCGGGCTTGTCGATTACTGGGTTGGTTCGAGAACGACCCCTGTCATCCACGGGTCCGGTCTAAGTATGCCTCGCTGTTCCGCTCGGTCGGTAATTCCCGCTCGAACCACGACTGACTCAGAAACGTAGTACGTGACGAGGTGCATCGCTGAATCTTCGACAACGACCTGCTCGCCGTCCTCGTAGGAGGCAGAATAGACGTACTGCATGCGTCCGATACCCGCATCGGCAGCAGTAGCAAGCGTGCCCGTCGAGCGAACAAACGCCCCTTGAGCAATGAGCGTGCTCTGATGCTCTTGAAGAAGGCTATTCCGGCGGTACGCGCTCTCGTAAGCCTCGACGAAATCTGCGACGGTTTCCGTCGTGTAGGACGCGGGTTCGGCCGGGTATGAGAGGGGCGAAACGGTGTCCTGAGTTGCGTTCGGCGGTTCTGTGGCGGACGGGCGGTCAGCCGTTGTAAGGGTATCAGGGGAGGGCGGGTCGCGTTCACGAAAAATCGCATCACTGACAGTTGTCGCGGGTTCCGATTCTCCGGACGGAGTGGTGGTCGTCAGTTCTGTCGGCTCTCTCGACGTTCTCGGTGATTCATCGGGTTCCTCCGATGGCGATAGACCGTTGCACCCAGCAAGAAACGGTGCGGTGGCGACGAGAGCGAGGAGCCGTCGGCGACGCATTAGAAGAGCCGTCGCCTGCACCCAGTAAATGCTTTGTCCGCGCTTAGCGATGCGTGAGTGCGTCTGGGCTCCGCTCCAGCGACTTCGCGACACCGGAGAGGGCAGAGGACATGCGTTCCATCGCTGCCGAAGCAGACGGAAACATCGTCTCTGCGACCGCCGTTGGCAACGGTGTGCTTCGGGAAGTCCAACTCTCACAGACCGCCGACAGCATCCTAGAAACGCTCGCCATCGCGCTGGGGCGGTGAGTGGCCTGCCTGATCGTCGCGTATCGGCTGCTGTGTGGTAGCGCCTCGTTAGGCGCTGTCACGGCTTTACCTATCGTGCTGGTATCGGCGTTGGTCATCGGCGGGATGTGGGTATTCGGCGTCCCACTGTCGCTGTTGACGGCACTCTTGTTGAGTCTCGTCATCGGCGTCGGGATCGACTACAATATCCACGTCACCGACCGCTTCGTCCAGGAACGCGAGCGCGGCCGCTCAGTCCAAGAGGCGCTCGTCAACTCCACAACCGGAACGGGCGGCGCACTACTGGAAGTACACTCACCTCAGCCGGAGCGTTCAGCGCGCTTCTCTTGCATCCGAATCCGCAGTTCGAGAACTTCGGAACCCTGGTCGTGCTTGCAATGATCACGTCCTTCATCGTTGCGGTATTCGTACTTCCGAGCTTCCTCGCGCTTTGGGCCCGGCCTAGAAACGGCGACCAGAAGTCCGACCGACCACTCCATAGAAGCTGACGATTGAACATCCCTCTCACATAGTAGTGTTCACTGAGAGTGTATCGGTCAGTCAGCCACGAAAACCGCCATTAGCACCGGAACTCATCCACGTTCGCATGTTGCCGTTGCTTGGTCCATCTTTTCTCTCTACTTGCCGTCGGCGAGATGAGATAGCAACGCTTCAGTCACTTCCGTCCGCTCGTTATGCACCCAGTGTGACGCATTGGAAAACATTCGTAACTCCCCGTCATCACACCTTTCGATACTCTTCTCTGCCATTGCAGGGATGAGCCCAACGTCGTCTTCACCCCAGCAGATCAGCGTCGGTTGGTGTGCTGTTTCTCGTGATGGGAGCTCCGACCGCCGAAAACCACGATACCGATTTATGCGCGGCTGAATTCCTGTGTGTCGCCAGGCTGTCTTGTAGATGTCAATCGTTTCTCCGTCAAACGTGCCCGTTTTCGAACTGACTTTGAGAGTTTCGGCCATGTTGTGCATATCGTTTCGCCGCAGCAGCCACTCAGGTAGCCCCGGGACCTGATAGAACCAGATGTACCAGCTACGGGAAATCTGCTTGAGACTTGAGGTTACGGTCTCGCAATACACTGTCGGATGGGGTACGTTGAAGATTCCGAGGCTATCGACGAACGAGGGTGAACGAAGTGCGAGGTTCCAAGCGACGAACGCTCCGAAGTCGTGCCCAACGATGTGCGCTGAGTTTCAGCCCTCGCTATGGATTAAATCGCGCACATCAGCTACTAGTTCGGATTGTCGGTAGGCATCGATCCCGTCAGGCGCGTCGCTCAGATTACAACCTCGCTGATCCGGGATAATCACACGGAAGCAGGCTTCAACGAGCGGATCGATCTGGCCACGCCAACCGTACCAGAAATCTGGATGCCCATGCAACAAGATGACTAATGGCGCATCTTGATCTCCGGCGGCTATGACGTGTAACTGTATCTCATTAATCTCGCGGTGCGTGGATTCGACATCGTGACCTGGGAGTAGTGGTACATCAGTGTTTGGGGCCGTCGCTGCGACCGTGGTTGGTCTTATCACTGCCATTGGGGGGATCTATGAGCCGAGATACGCGATAGAGCTGAATACCAAGACTACCGGTCCAATGTGGCTCTTTTTAAATACGGCTCACCCGCGGTACATTCGAGATGCCCCATTCGTTGGCACGGTCAGCGATCGTGCGTCAACGTCAATAAACGAGTTCGGAGAACACGCGTTCTTCGGCTTTCCGAAGATGCTCACCGACGGTTCCAGGCGAGATACCAGTGGCCTCTCCAATGTCTGCAAGAGACGCTTGCCGAGGGTCACTGTAGTATCCCAAATCAACCGCTGCCTCTATGATTTCTTCTTGCCTGGCCGTGATTACCCTTTTAAACCGGGATTTGTCTGCTGCATAGTCGCCCACTTGAAGTATATCAAACGTGAGCTGTCCCATCTCGTCAGCATACTCGTACAGTTTGCTGAACGTTTCATCAGTCCCGAGGTATGTGAGCTTAATATTGTCGTCGGGCGTGAACTGAATTGGAGTCTCCATCACTAGAAGCGACTCCCGTTGCAGTTCGAGCGATCGGCGAACTTCGTCTGTCGGTTCAAATTGACTCACAGCCATCCAGCGGTCCTCCCCAGCGGTAAGATAACTGAAGACGTGCGAGGAGTTCTCCATGATCTCCTGGTATCGTTCCTTACTGCCGCTCGCTTCAGCAAACAGGAGTACGGTATCATCATCAAGCAACTCGATATGATGAATCGCCCGTCGCTTGATAGACGGGTCGTCTGTCAATTCTTTCCCGAGTGGGTGAAAAGCCGCCCCCTCATCAGGTTTGACTAACACTGTGAGGTATCGCATAATGAATCGGCCTACATAGAGTAAAACAGCCCCGCCTTATGTTACTTAAGGTCCATCACGGTTGAGGCAGCGTACCTACTGAGGTACACCGGAAATTGATGCGTTGCCGATGATGGAACAGCAGAAACACTTGACCACCGATCAGCTCAGGAGGGATGTGGTTACAGCCCTCCCTGGCGAGGCTGTCATCAGCCGTGGTTCTCACAAGAACGCTCCCGCAGTCGTGATTCGGGCTGACCACGTCCAGAACGTTCTCTCGACACTTCGCTCCGAAGTAGGATTTGACCACTGTTCGTGTGTGACTGCCCAGGAGTACGACGACCGCTTCGAGACGATCTACCACCTCACCAGCTACGACGACCGGATGCGCGAGTTGTCCGTTATCGTCCCGACAACCAAGAGCAACCCAGTCAGCGAATCGGCGGCTCCGGTGTACCGGACCGCCGAATGGCACGAGCGAGAGGCCTACGACCTCCTGGGAATCGAATACGAGGATCATCCGAACCTACGGCGTATTCTGCTTCCGGAGACGTGGCGGGGACACCCGCTTCGGATGGACTACAACCAGAACAAACCCCAGATTGTGACGCTCCGCGAACAGGCCAATCCGATTCAGGACGACAGCCGCCAAGGTGACACGATGTTCCTCAACATCGGTCCACACCACCCAGCCACCCACGGTGTGATGCACCTTGAGACCGAGCTCGACGGCGAGCAGGTAGTTGACGTTGAACCGGATATCGGCTACATCCACCGGTGTGAGGAGAAGATGTGCCAGCAGGGCACGTACCGTCACCAGATTATGCCGTATCCCGACCGCTGGGATTGGGGTGGCGCAGGCCTACTCAACGAGTGGGCCTACGCACGTGTCATCGAGGACTTGGCAGACATCGATGTCCCCGAGTACGCCCGAGTTATCCGGACTCTGAGTGGCGAGCTGTCACGCATCCTCTCGCACCTGCTAGCTACTGGCATGTACGCCTTGGACGTCAGCGGCGAGTTCACTGCTATGTTCATGTACGGCTTCCGGGACCGAGAGCTCGTCCAAGCCCTGCTCGAAGACCTGACCGGCCAGCGTATGATGTTCAATTACTTTCGCGTTGGTGGCGTCGTCTGGGATATCCCCGAACCCCGAGAGGCGTTCTTCGAGGACGTGCGTACCTTCACTAGTAGCCTGAGAAAGAAGCTAGACGAGTATCATTCCCTGCTAACCAGTAACGAAGTCTTCCAAGTCCGCTGTGTTGACACTGGTAAGCTACCACCGCAGGTCGCCAAACAGTACGGAGCTACAGGCCCGGTCGCTCGCGGTTCCGGTATCGACTACGATCTCCGGCGTGATGACCCGTACGGCTACTACGACCGTCTGGAGTGGGATGTCGTTACTGAGGATGGTTGTGATAACTTCGCCCGCGTACTCGTCAGACTGCAGGAGATTGAGGAGTCAGCAGCGATCGTGGAGCAATGCGTTGATCTCCTTGCGGATTGGCCAGAAGAAGAGCGGACAGTCCAAGCGAACGTTCCACGGACGCTGAAGCCGTCCGGGGAGTGCTACAGGGCTGTTGAGGGTGCGAAGGGTGAACTCGGGATTTACATCCGTGCCGACGGTACTGAAACTCCGGCTCGGTTCAAAATCCGCGGGCCATCGTTCTCAAACTTGTCCGCACTGCCGGCGATGGCAGAGGGGGAGTATGTTCCCGACCTCGTCGCCACCCTCGGAAGCCTCGATACTATCATGGGGGAAGTTGACCGATGATGGGGGCCACTCCACGACTGTGGGGAAGCACCTCGGGTAAAGAGGTGACCTGCATCGCCTGCGGTCAAACGCTAGACAGACAGGAGAGCCGCGAATACGACAAATACGGCAACCGTTGGAACCGCGAGGGCAAGACCTTCGAATACCTCTGTAAACCCTGCGACCGCGAGTACTGTAACCAGAACCGCGATGGACTAGAAGAGATACTCATCGCCGCCGACGCCGGAAGAACCGACCGTGAGACATTCATCAGGCAATTCTGCGAGTTGATGGACGCCAACCAATGACCTCAAGTGAAAAATCGAAGCAGATGAACGCACACCACGATCGAACCGGGACTGGCACGGCGTCACCCCAACCGATGTCGCTGTCAGATATCGAGGACGCGTACGCCGAGTACGCTGACCGGATGCACCGGCTCGAATGGCTCGACCGTGCCGTACTCGGTAGCTATCGTCAAGCCCGATTCGGGAATGTTGAGGGCAGAGTGTTAGACGTCGCCTGTGGGACTGGAACGAATTTTCGTTACCTCCCCCACACCGTTGATCTCGTTGGCATCGACATCAGCCCGGAGATGTTGGCGAACGCTGAAAAGCGGTTGTCTGCATTGGAGATTGAGGGGTCCCTCCGAAGAATGAACGCACAGGAGCTCGAATTCCCCGATAACAGCTTCGACGTGGTGATCTCTGCATTATCGACCTGTACGTTTCCCGACCCAATAGCCGCACTGCGCGAGATGGACCGCGTCTGTAAGCCCGAGGGAACGATTCGCTTAGTCGAACACGGGGAGAGTGACGTGAGACCAATCGCAAAGTATCAAGAATGGCGGGCCGATTCTCATTACGCGGAGACCGGCTGTCGCTGGACGCAGGAACCGAGCGAAGTAGTCTCTGAGGCGGGACTTGAGGTACGAGATAGCACGACCGGGCTCTTCGGTACAATCAGCACCTTCGAGATACTTCCGAGCCGGGGTGAGAAACGATGATAGAACTATCTGGAGGAGCGCTGGAATGGCTTGCCGTCGGTTGCTTGTTGACGGTCGCGGGAGCACTCATCAAGTTCCGTGGATGGACATTTCTCCTCGCAGGATACGACGAGTCCGCAAGTATCCGGGACGACGTCGTGCAGAATCTGTTGGGGAACAGTATTCTCCGCATCGGAATCGCCCTCGTTCTAGTCGGTATATTTGAAGCCGTGACGACTCCCCCATCCTATCTCGGTGTATTTGTCGATGCTGCGATTCTATTAGAACTGCTGCGACTGCTCTATCGACTGAATACGTGGTCGCCGCAAGAAATCTGAAGTCCGTTGATGATTATCCGGCGGCCGGCTCTGTCGAAATCCTCAGAGAGTTACAGGTTCGCCTGGTGGTCCAACCCGCTCCGTACTCTGGTGAACAGAAAGCCCACCCAACGTCGAAAATACGGTAGATTTCGCGCGCTACGAAGCTCCTAGCAGTTACTATCTCGGCATCAGGGCAGACCGCATTCCAGGCGTGTCATCAGCGATGAGTTCCTGAACTCGGCGAGACGGAAGGTCATCCCGGAAGCATCGGTTTCAACGATAGACTGTGCCTGAAGTAGCTCGTATTAGTTATATAAGTTACTGGTGGGGTGCGTGAAATGTACGCCCGCGACACTACCGGGCGACAATCTACTAGTAGTCTTGGCAACCGCGAAATAGGTCGAGAGCGACGATATCCAACGTAGTTACGCGTGGCGGTCAAGCCAGTCGCAGAACGAGTCGAAGTCGTTCGCACCGGCGCTGTCAGCGATATCTCGTAGTGTTCCCATCCGGAAGTTCGTCGTGCAAGGGGACCGTGACTTGCCGCTGGTCCTCCTCGTTTGTCGGATGTTCGTAGTAGAGTTGCGCGTGGTCGCCAGTAGTCCGTCGCCACTCGAAGCCGCCGACGTTGACCAATACCTTCACGACTTCTCTTCCCGAGAACGTCCGCCGTCCCATCAGTCGAGTACGTCCGGCGGTTCGTCCTCGCCAGTCGTGTTGTCTGCCGGGTCGATGCCGAGTTCGCGGAGTTCTTCCTCGGTCGGCTCGGTGCCGACGTCGCCATCGTGGAGCGCGACCGCTTCGTCGAGGTTCTCCAGGGCGGCCGCTCGGGACTGCCCCTGCGTCGTGACACCGGTTTCGACATCTTTGGCCACCCACCAGTCGTCTTCACGCCACAGACGTATCTCGTCGGTGTGGTTCGCCCCGTTCCTGGTCGAACTGGCCATGCCATCTACGAATAGCGGGAGACGTCGAATAAGCGTTTGGCTGGTAACCGACCAGACTGTCGTTCGGAAGACCATGCCGTCAGAATCCGTCTCAAAGTCCATAGACAGCACTGTCAGAGCGTGAGATGTACGCCCGCGACACTAACGACCGGCCTCATCCGCGGGCGGCGTGCCCTGTCGGCCGGGAAACCCTCGTGGCGGGCGAGAGGAGTCGTGGACCCCTCCAGTTGCCGAGACGGCGCAAGCCGCCACGGCGGACGATTCGTGACGTGAATCACGCGGGCGGGTACGGCCACCAGTCGGGCACGGTGTGGCGTGCCGGCCAGGCGCGCTGCGGGCGCCAGCCGGGAACGTCAGTTCCGGTGTCGCACGCCGGGGTTCTCCGAGCGTCATCGCGTCCGAGTGGACGTACTCGGTCGGGGACAAACGGCGCGCACGTCGACGTACGCGGCGGGGTAGAAAGAGGGTTACGCCGTGTCTTCGACGCCGTCGGCGAGCTCGTACACCTGTTGTTTGCTCTCACAGAGCCCGCAGACGCAGTCCACGAAGCCGGCCGCCTCGAGTTCGGCGAGCGCGTCGCTGGCCTGATCCTCGGAGAGGCGTGCCTCGTCGGCCACTTCCGCGGGGGACAGCGGCCCGCAGTTGTCGAGGACGACGCGCGCGAGCTTCGCCGCGCACGACAGCGACCCGGACTCACTCATCATCCGAGGGTACTCTACACGCGTCAAAAACCCTTCGTAAAGCGGCGAGTAGGGGCCGGCGTCGCGGAACGCTTACGGCTCGCCGCGTCGAGTCGGAGACGATGGCCGACATCGTCGTCCTCCGCCGGGGAACGCACGGACTGCCGATGGACGAGTACGCCGCAGCACTCCGCGAGCGGCTGCCAGACCGCGATATCGCGCTCGCCAGAACACCCAAAGCGGAACGCGAACTGGTGGCGGACGCGCCGGTCGTGACCGGCGTCGGCATCGACGAGGAGCTCCTCGACGCCGCCGAATCGTTGGAGCTGTTCGCGTGCGCGTACGCCGGCTACGGCCACCTGCCGATGGACGCGCTGCGCGAGCGCGGGGTGGCGGTGACGAACGCCGCGGGCATCCACGCCCCGAGCATCGCCGAGCAGGTCCTCGGCTACGTGTTGACGTTCGCCCGCGACCTCCACGAGGGCCGGCGGCGTCAGCGGAACCGCGAGTACCGGCACTATCAGGCCCGCGAACTCGGCGGCTCGACGGTCACTATCGTCGGCCTGGGTGCCATCGGGAACGCCGTCGTGGACCGCCTCCAGGGGTTCGACGTGGACACCATCGGCGTGCGGTACACGCCCGAGGAGGGCGGACCGACCGACGAGGTCGTCGGCTTCGACGCCGAGGCCGTCCACGACGCCTTCGCCCGCACCGATTACCTCGTGCTCGCGACGCCGCTGACCGACACCACACGAGGCCTCGTCGACGAAGCGGCGTTCGCGACGCTGCCGCCGGAGAGCGTGCTCGTCAACGTCGCTCGCGGCGGCGTGGTGGACACGGACGCGCTCGTCCACGCCGTCCGCAAGCAGTCGATTCGGGGCGCCGCACTCGACGTCACCGACCCCGAGCCGCTGCCCGAGGACCATCCCTCTGGAACTTCGAGAACGTCCTCCTCACGCCGCACAACGCCGGCCACACGCCCGAGCACTGGCCGCGGCTGGCGGACATCGTGGCGGAGAACGTCTCCAACCCGGATAGCGGCGAGGAGCTCCGGAACCGCGTCGACTAGCCCTCGACGTAACCGAGCCACGCGAACAGGAGCCCGAAGAGTCCGACGAACGCCGCGACGTAGACGCCGACTCCCGTGGCGTCCCCGCTCTCGGTCGCCGCGAAGTACGCGAACGCCGCTGCGACTCCGAACGACCCGAGTGCGAACGCGTACAGCGTCTTCGCTATCAGTGGGTTCCGGTCGCTCTCGGGGGGGTCGGCGTCGCTGGAGACGAGCGCGCGCTCGACGGCGTCGGCCTTCGCGACGGGCACTGTCAGCAGTCGGGGCGCGGACGACCCCGCCCCGTCGTGGTAGTGGACGCGGAGGACGGCGGCACTCCCGAGGTCGTACCGGCTGACACTCGCGACGGCGGCCAGCGAGGCCTCACCCCTGTTAGCGTCGAGGGCTCCCTCGTCGGTGTCGACGTATCCCTCGCTGTGGAGTAGGGCGGCCAGCGAGAGGCAGAGCGTGACGACGACCACGACGACGGCGTAGACCGCGCGACTACCGATGTCGAGCGCGACGAGTGCAGCGAGGGCGACCGCCCACGCGAGACACGCGGCCGCGAGTTCCCGCGCCGGGAGGAAGTCCATGGCCGTCGGGACGTCGCTGTCGAAGAGCGCGACGGAGGTCGCCAGCCGTCGCGCGCCCAGTAGGGTCGCACCGAGAAGGAGCGCCAGGACTGCGAAGTCGCCGCTCAACAGGGAGACGCCCACGACGAAGACGAGGCCGGCGGCGACGAGACCGAAGAACCCCGCGAGGGCGCCCGCTCCGGCGAGAGCGAGGATGCGAAGGAACCGGCTCGTCTCGACGGTGTACGTCCACTCGACGCGGGTCACACCCGGGGATTCTCGGGCACGGGGTAAAGTGCTTGGACGGTTCTCAGAGCCAGCCGTCTCGGGCGAGCAGTTCGCCGTTCAGGATGCTGGCGCCGGCGGCGCCCCGGATGGTGTTGTGCGCGAGGCAGTTGTACTGGATGCCGGTGTCCGTGGTCTGGATGCCGCCGGCCGCGATGGCCATGCCGTCGCCGCGCATCCGGTCGAGGCGCGGCTGCGGGCGCTCTGGGTCCTCGAACACCTCGACGAGGGGGTCCGGGGCGCTCGGCAGGTCAAGCGTCGGCGCGTCTCCGAGGGCGGCCGCCACGTCCTCGGGCTCGGGGTCGTCCCGGGTCTCCACGAAGACGTTCTCCAGGTGGCCGTCGAGCGTGGGGACGCGGTTGCAGGAGGCGGAGACGACGGCGTCGTGGTTCTCGACCTCGGCGCCCGTGAACTCGCCGAGGAGCTTCCGGGACTCGGCCTCCATCTTCTCCTCCTCGCCACCGATGTGCGGGACGACGTTGTCCAGAATCTCCATCGACGTGACCCCGGAGTAGCCCGCGCCCGAGACCGCCTGGAGCGTCGAGACGTGGACGCGCTCCAGACCGAACTCGTCGATTGCGGCGAGCGTCGGGACCATCGTGATGGTCGAGCAGTTCGGGTTCTTCACGAGCGCGCCGTCCCAGCCGCGCCGATCACGCTGCACGTCGATGAGGTCGAGGTGGTCGGCGTTCACCTCGGGAATCACGAGCGGCACGTCGTCGGCACGGCGCTCGTTGCTCGCGTTCGAGGAGACGACGAACCCGGCCTCACAGAGTTCGTGTTCGACCGCGGCGCCCACGTCCGAGGGCAGCGCGGAGAACAACAGGTCGGTGTCGTCGGGAATCTCGTTGGGGTCAGTCGCCCGCACGGTCAGGTCGGCCGTCGTCTCCGGAATCGGGGTGTCGAGGCCCCAGTTCGCCGCGTCGCGGTACGATTCGCCCGCGCTCGACGGGCTCGCCGTCACGACGGCGAGCTCGAACTCGTCGTGGCCGTCCAGAAGTTGTACGAACCGCTGACCGACCGCACCGGTCGCACCGAGAACGCCTACCGTGGTCATACCCACCTCTCGGCGGCGGGCGGTGATACGACTTCGGGTCGCAGAATTAGTTGCGCTTGTGCGTGATGTAGCCCGCGATGCGGTTGCGGACGTTCTTCGACTCGATGTTCGTCAGCTCCGTGACGGCTTCCTTGTTGTGCTCGAAGTCCTCCCGGGAGAACGCGTCCTCGTATCGCTCCATGAGGATGTTCCCCGTCTTCTTGACGTAGTCGGGCTTGATGGCCATGCACGTCTGTTCTTCCGCATCGCGTTAAAAGCATTCGTTTCGCGAGCAGGACGCCGGTCGCCGGACGCGTGGCGTGACTCGAACGGACGAGGTCTCTGCCCCCGTGACCTCGAAGTCAGTTACCGAAACGTAGACTACTCCGTCCGCGGGTCCTCGAACGCGCCGGCGACCAGCAGCGGGAGGACGAGCGTCGCCTCGGCCTCTATCTGGGTGTAGTTCGGTTCGGCGTCCTCGTCCTTGATTTTCCCCCAGGAGACGGCTTCCTCGGGCGGCGCGCCGGACAGCGAACCGTCGCCCTCCATCCCGGTGGAGATGTAGACGGCGTAGTCGGCGCCGCCCCGGAAGAGGTTCGTCATGATGGCGTGGTGTTTCGGGACGCCCGCGCCGACGCAGATGAGGCCGGTCGTGTCCGACAGCAGGCCGTCCTCGATGAGGGCGTCGTAGTCGTCGAGAATCTCGATGCCGACGTCGGGGCCGGCGCCCTGCCGGTAGTAGTAGAGGAAGTTCCCGATTTCGGCGTCGGTCAGGGCGGGACAGTAGACGGGGACGTCGTTGTCGGCGGCGTTCTTCAGGATGGAGTCCTCGTCGTCTAAGGTCTCGCCGAGCTCCCGCGCGAACTCGGTCGGCGTGCGGACCAGCTCGTCGGCGAAGAAGTCGTCGAAGAAGTCGTAGAGGTACTCCTCAAGCCAGACGTAGCGGTCCGACGGCACGAAGATGTTGCCGAGGCGGTTGATTCCCTCCTCGCGGAGCGCGGCCTCGTCGACGTCCCACTCGCCCATCTTGAACGGCTTCGCGGTCTTGATGACGTCCTCGGTGAGCGACCCCGATGTGGTGATGATGACGTCGACGTACCCCTCGCGGACCATGTGGGCGACGACCTCCCGCAGCCCCGAGGAGACGATGTTCGACGTCAGCGTCAGGTAGACGGTGGCGTCCTCCTCGCGCATCTCCGTCGTGATGTCGACAGCCTCGGCGAGGTGGGTCGCCTGGAAGCCGGTGGTCGCGTACGAGTCCAGCATCTCGAAGAAGTCGAACTCCCCGCGGAAGTCGTGGCCGCGCACGTCCTCGGTGTCCAGTTCCCCGTCGGACCCCGGCAGGACGTTCTCGCGCGTGTCGTCGTCGGTCATGGCCACGGATACTGGCTGCGGCGATTTGAACGTCCCGACATCCGACTGCCGACCGGTCGGAGCGAAGCGTCTATTCGCCGCTCGCGTGCGCCACGTACAGCTCGTCCTCGCCCCGCGGCCACGTCAGGCGGTAGTAGCTGTCCGACTCCGCCGCCGTACTGGCGACGTACGGGTCGCCGCCGTCGTGCGTGTACGTCCACGACACCGTCTCGCCGGCGGGAATCTCGCGGTTGAACGCGGTGACGGGGCTGTGCGCGCCGACGACGAGAATGCCGTTCAGGGCGGCGACGAACCGGGTGTCGGCGTCCCCCTCGTTCGTCACGGTGAACGTCAGGCGTGCGGAGTGCTCGGGCTGCGTGTCGGTCAGCCCCCAGTCGACTGCCAGTTCCGGTTCCGACCGCGACAGCCGCTGACGAATCGCCTCGCTGGCCGGCCACTCGCGGCCCCCGTAGACGAACGCGGCGTGTGCCGCCGACCGCTCCGGGGGGAGTTCGAACAGCAGCCACCCCGACCCACGGGCGCTGCTGTACTGGGGGTCGTCGCCCTCGGTATCGCGGTACAGCGACGCGCCCGACCCGACGTCCAGCACCGGCGCGAACACGTCGCCGCCGTACCGGAACCCGAACTCGCTGCGGGCCGGCGGCGAGCCGCCGGTCACGCCGACGTGGCAGAACAGGTACTGGGAGCCGTTCGCCCGCACGCCCACCGAGTCGATGCCCATCACGAGGACGCCGGGCTGGACGCGCTCGAAGTCGACGGACAGCGACACGTCCAGGGACGAGTCGGTCGTCGTCCTAGCGAGGTCGTCGTCCGTCCCCGCGTGCGTGGTCGTCGCACTGTCGTTCGAGGTCGGCGGTCCGGCGTCGAGACAGCCCGCGAGCGCGGCACTCGCGGCGGCGGCGCCGGTGGAGAGGAGGGCGCGTCGTCGCATACGTCGACGTTCCCGGGGTCGACGTATATGCCTTGTCGCGGCGAGCGCTACCAGTCGTCGTCGGCGTACTCGCGGACGCGCTCTATCGCCGCGCGCTCGCGAGGACCGCCAGCCGTCTCGACGACCGACTCGAAGTACCGCAGGCGCTCCCGGAGCGCCGCGGTGTCGTAGGCGTCGACGTCCAGCCGCGACACCGCGACCGTCGCCTCGACGACGGCGTAGAACCCCCGATTCGCCCGGAACGGCGCCTCCCGGACGACGGCCGTCTCGACCGGCGACAGCGCCCAGTGTTCGACCCGCGTGCCCTCGTCGTCGCCGCTGCCGGTCTGCTCGGCGTCGACGCGCGCCCACGCCGTCACCGCACCGTCCAGCACCGGGTCGTCGGTCTCCCGTATCGAGAGCGCGGCGTCCGCGAACGCCACGGGGTCGTCGACGAACTGGACGTAGCCGCCGCCCTGTCGGCGGAAGTTCCGGCGCGTCCGCGTGTTCCCCCAGGTCGTCGCCGTCGCCGGCTCCCCCGGTTCCTCGGGCGCGTGCAGGCCGAGTGCGGCGTGGTTCCAGCGGTCGTTCGGCCCGAGCGTCGCGACGACCGTCTCCGTCACGCCGGCGAGGTCGACCGGCCAGTCGGTCACTGGCCACCACCGGTGTCGGCAGTCGCGTCGGCGACCGACGCCCCGGATTCGAGCGCGACGAACAGCGCGGCCGCCGTGAGGTCCGCCGTCGTCCCCGGGTTCACGCCGCGCTCGGCGAGGCCGTCGGCGAACGCCCGGACGTCCGCCGCCGGCGCGCCAATCAGCCCCTCGGCCTCCGCTCGGACCGCCTCGGCCGCCGCCTCGCCGTGCTCGGTGACGACTAGCGTGTCCCGTTCCTCGGCGAGCAAGCGCAGGAACGCGGCGGCGGCGCGGTCGGTGAGCGGTCCGTCGCCGGCCGTGATTCGCTCCGCAGCGCCGAACACGCGGGGGAAGCCGGTCGTCCACTCGCGGGCGTTCGCGTCGCCGTCGGCGCTCAGCTTCATCACGTCGTAGAGGCCGAGGTCGCGCTCGCGGAGCACTGGGACGGCCGCCGCGCCGCGGCGCACGTCGAGGGCGGCAGCGCCCTCGGGCGGGTCGCCGACGGCCACGTCGGTGTGCTCGAACGCTCGGTAGAACCCCCCGGCGTCAGCGACCGTCGTGGCCTCGGCGACCTCGCTCGCGCGCTCCGGGGTCAGGTCGCCGGTCGCGGCCGTGCGGACGAGCGGCGTCAGCAGCAGCAGACAGCCGAACTGGGTGTTCGTGCCCGAGGCCGCCGCCATCCCGGCGACGGCCGCCTCGAAGGCCTCGCCGAGTTGCTCGTCGGCGTCCGCTGCGCGCTCCAGGCCCGCCCGTGCGCCGACGGCGCCCGCGAGGAACTGCTCGAAGCGGAGGTCGGCGAGGTCGCGCTCCCGGTCGACGTTCCCCGGTTTGGGAGCGCCCGCGACCTCCAGCAGCAACGCGAGTTCCGCGTGCTCGCTCGGGGTCACAGGAACCACTCCTTCACGGCCGCGTAGATTGCCCGGACGCGCTCCGGGTCGCGGCTCGGCCGACCGACGCTCACCGCGTCCGCGCCGTACGAGAAGTACTCGAAGACGTCCTCGCGGGTCCGGATGCCGTTGTTCGCGACGACGAAACAGTCGGTGGCGTCGACCACGTCCCGCACCACGCGCCGGGAGTCCATCGCGTCGACGTGAATCGCGTCTGCGCCGGCGCGTTCGAGGGCCTGCGCGAGCACCTGGAGGTGGACGCCGTCGACCTCCGCCCGGACCTTCACCGAGACCGGTGCGCCCGCCTCGCTGGCAGTCCGCACCTGCTCGCAGAGCCGGTCGGTGTCCGTCAGGAGCGCCTCCCCGGCGCCCGTCGCGCACATCTCGTCCTGCCGGCAGTGCGCGTTGACTTCGAGGAGCGCGTCGTGGTCGGCACAGACGCCAGCGACCTCGCGCAGGGGGTCGAGGGTCGTCGTGCGGACGTTCACGCCCGGTCGCAGGAACGCCTCGTCGAGGTCGGCGAGCTGGTCGTCGACCCACGCCACGGGGTCCTCGGGCAGGAACTCCACGCGGTCCCGGTCGACCAGCTCGCGGGCAGCCGCCCGCGTCGGTTCGTCGATTGCGATGCCGCCGAGGAACGCGCCGCCGGCGTGCTGGACCGACGCGTTCGCCCACTCCGCGTCGGATTCGCCGCTGAGGCTCGCGAGCGCGAGTCGGGGGGCGAACACTACGCCACCTCCTCGGGCGCGTCCGCCACGAGATCGAGGGCCTCCCGGCACGCCTCGGCGACGCGCTCGGCGTCGGCCTCGGTGTCGAGGCCGGTGTCCGTCCGCACGACGGGTCGGTCGAGGCCGGTGTCGTCCTCGGTGTCGAGGACGAACCCGTCCGCGAAGTCGTAGGCGTCGGCCACGCCCGCCGTCGAGGGGTCGTACCCGACTGCGGCCATGAGCTTCGCGGCGGGCCCGGAGAACACCTCGTCCTCGACGAACGGCGAGACGGCGACGACCGGCGTCTCGTGGAGCGCGTCACGGATGCCGTCGAGTGCGAGCATCGGGCCGATGCTCGTCACCGGGTTCGAGGGGCCGACGACCACGGGCCCCTCGCGGATGGCGTCGACTGCGGGGTCGGCAGCGGTCGCGCCGTCGGCGCCACGGAACTCCACGTCCTCGACTGCCGGCTCGCCCTCCTCGGCGACCCAGAACTCCTGGAAGTGCAGCTCGCGGTCGGGCGTGTGAATCGTGCTGGCGACCGGGTCGTCGCTCATCGGCACGAGGTCGACGTCGAGGCCGTAGGCGTCGGCGAGCCGTCGCGTGACCTCGGTGAGCGTGTGGCCCTCGTCGAGCAGGCTGCTGCGGAGCGTGTGGACGGCGCGGTCGCGGTCGCCGATGAACATGAACTCGCTGGCGCCCGAGAACCGCCGCCAGGCCGCGATGTCGCGGCCCGCCGTCTGGCGGTCGTCGGGGAGGTAGCGCGGCTCTGGGTCGACGCCGGCGCGCTCGGCGAGCTCGCCGAGGTAGTCGTGGGTCGTCGACTCGTCGCCCTCGATGCCCCACCACGTCTCGCGGTCGAGCACGCCGCCGCCCGCGAACAGCACCGTGTCGACGTCGGGGCAGACGAGCAGGCCGCCGAGTTCGACGTCGTCGCCGGTGTTCCCGACGACCGTCGTCTCGGCCGGGTCGAAGACCTCGCGGGCGCCCGCGAGGAGCTTCGGCGTGCCCGTCCCCCCGGCGAGGAACGTCGTCATACCCGACGATGCGGGAGCCGTCCGGTAAACGCTTCCGACCCGGGGCGGCGAAAATGAGCTGCTGCGGTCTACGCGGAGCTGTTCGACTGCGCCTCGCTCAGCCAGTCCGGCTCGACGACGTCCGTCTCGCCGACCGCGGTGAACCGCTGGGTGGTGTTCACGGACTGCGTCTGGCCCTGGAAGGTGACTGTGAGGTTGTAGCCCGCCGTCGTCACCACGCCGTCGTCGCGGACGCGGAGGGTCGCCGACGCCGCGTCGACGTTCGACTCGTTCAGCTGACCGAACGCTCGCGAGGACGTGTTCACCGCGGCCGCACCCTCGGCCCCGTAGACGTGGACCGTCTCGCCGTCCACGTCTTCGGTGCCCTCGTAGGAGAAGTCGAACAGCCCGACGAACGAACCCACCGTCGTGCGGGCGTACTGCGTCGCGTTGCCGGCCTGCCCGGAGACGTTCTGGTACCGGGTCTGGTCGCCGGCGACGAACTTCCGGTACGCGGAGCCGTCGCCCGCAGCGTACAGTTCGATGGTCCGCTGGCGACTCTCCGTCCGGGAGAGCACCGCGTCGGAGGCCATGTCGCCGTTGATTTCGCCGCTGGTCTCGGCGGTCTTGTCCTGTCCGGCCATCGTCTGGGTGCCCTCGGACTCGATGGTGTACGAGCCCGCGTCGCTGAGCGCGTCGACGTGGGCGTCTGCGACCGTGTCGGCGTCCAGCGGTGTCTCGTAGATCGGGTCTCCGTTCGAGCCGTCCGCGGCCGGGCCGCTCCCGCCGGCACAGCCGGCAGCAGCGACCAGCGCCACGACGAGCAGGGCGGCGAGTTTGCGTCGCATACGCGGGATTCGGGCAGCGCGTGGAAGAGTCCTGCGGAGCAGTCGTCGCCCCGGTCGTCACTCGTCGTCCGCGAGACGCTCGCGGAGGTCCGCGACCCAGGCTGGTGGCGATACGTTCGTCTCGCCGAGGTCCGAGAACGTCACTGAAGCGGTCACTTCGCGGCGTTTGTCGCCGTCTTCGACCGTGTAGGCGAACTGCAGGTGGCTGACGGCGCCCGACTCGCGGACGCGCAGCGTTACGTTCACGGCCGTCAGTTCGACGCCAGTGGAATCCCCCGGCGTGACCGTAGAGACGTTCACGGCCGCCGTGTCGGTCGCGCGGTAGACGTGGACGCGTTCGCCGTCCCGTTCGGCCACGCCCCGGTGGGTGAACGACGCGAGCGGGAGGAACCGCTCGAGCGGGGCTCGCGTCCACTCGACGGCGGTCCTGCCCTCCGTGTCGTTCTCGACGCGCGAGCACGAATTCCCGCTTGCGGACCGGCTGAAGGCGGTGTCGTTCGCGTACCGGTAGGTCTGCGTGACGGGCGCCGGGCGCTCGACGAGGTAGACGCGGCCGTCCGCGAGGCTCACGCGGGCCGTGGTCTGCGACTCGAAGCCCGCTCCGGGGCCGGTCCCGGTGATAGTCGTGTTCCGGACGACGGTGACGGTCTCGGCGTCGCGGAGCGCGGCCTCGTGGCCGGCGAGCAGGTCGCTGCCCTCGAGCGGCGTGTCGTAGAGCGGGTCGGCGCGTTCGAGGTCCGCGTCGGGATTCGGCGCGGCGTCACCGCCGGGGAGGGCGCCGCCGCAGCCCGCGAGGGCGACCAGAGCCGCGACTGCCAGGAGGACGGGGGCCGTGCGGGACACGTCGACTGTCTGGTGTCGCCGCGGGCATAGTTCCCGGGGCCGGTGACACGACTTTATACCGGAGAGCGACCAACTTCCGGCCGATGACGACCATCAAGGACAGCGTCCACGACCACATCGAGGTCGAGGGCGTCGCGGCCGCCCTCCTCGACACGCCGCCCGTCCAGCGGCTGCGGAACGTCAAGCAGCTCGGGACGGTCCACCTCGTCTACCCGTCGGCGAACCACACGCGCTTCGAGCACTCACTGGGCGTCTACCACCTCGCCGACCGCGCGCTCGGCCACCTCGGCATCGCCGGCCGGCGCGCCGAGCGCGTGCGCGCCGCCGCCATCCTCCACGACATCGGGCACTGTCCGTTCAGCCACAACGTCGAGGGCGTCGTCGAACGCCACACCGGGAAGCGCCACGACGACGTCGACGACCTCCTGGCCTCGGGGCGGGTCGCCGACGTGCTGGCGTCCCACGACATCGACCCCGGAACCATCGCCGACCTGGTCGCCGGCGAGGGGGAGCTCGCGCAGCTCGTCGCGGGGGAACTGGACGTCGACCGCATGGACTACCTCGTGCGGGACGCCCACCACACCGGCGTCCCCTACGGCACCATCGACACCGGCCGGCTCGTCCGCGAGCTGACGTTCATCGACGGGGACCTCGTGCTCGGCGAGGGCAACGTCCAGACCGCGGAGAGCCTGCTGCTGGCGCGCGCCCTGATGAACCCCACCGTCTACAGCCACCACGTCGCCCGCATCTCGAAGTCGATGCTGCGACGGGCGACCGAGGACTTCCTGGCCGAGACCGACACGACCGCCCGCGAACTCCGCCGGATGGACGACCACGACCTCGTCGTCGCGCTCCGCCGCCACGACGGCGCCGGCGACATCGCACGCCGGCTCTCCGAGCGCGACCTCTACAAGCGGGCGGTCTGGGCGGAACTCGGCGACGTCGACGAGGCGGTCGTCGGCGCCGACCACGAGGCGGTCCGGGAGTTCGAGCGGGACATCGCCGCTGACGCGAACGTCCCAGAGTTCAGCGTCGTCGTCGACGTGCAGGGCGAGCCCTCGATGCGGGAGTCCTCCACGGGCGTCCTCGTGAACGGCGAGGTGCGCCGGCTCCACGAGCAGTCCACGCTCGTGAACGCGCTCCGGCTCGCCCAGCGCGAGCAGTGGCGCCTCGGCGTCTACGCGCCCGCCGAGCACGTCGAAGCCGTCGGGCAGGCCGCCGAGCGCGTCCTCGGCCTGGAGACGGAGGGCGCGCTCGTCAGCGAGGTCAGCACGCCCGGCCGGTACGCGAGCCTCCAGGACTTCGAGTGAGGCGGAGCCGGTTCGAGTAAGCTTACGGGCTCGCAGCGAGACGAGCGGGCATGGAACTCTCCGGAACGGTCCTCTGGGGCGACGACTACGAGCCCGTGCAGGGGACACTCGTGGTCGAGGACGGCGAGGTCGTGCGGCTTGACGAAGAGCGCGTCGACAGCGACGACATCGTGTTGCCGGCGTTCGTCAACGCCCACACGCACACGGGCGACTCGATTGCGAAGGAGGCCGGTCGCGGGCTCTCGCTGGAGGAACTCGTCGCACCGCCGGACGGCCTGAAACACCGGCTGCTCCGGGAAGCCGACCGCGACGACCTCGTCGCGGCGATGCGGCGGTCGCTGGCGTTCATGGACGACACCGGGACGACCAGCCACCTGGAGTTCCGGGAGGGCGGCAGCGACGGCGTGCGCGCCATCCGGGAGGCCGGCGAAGGCGTCGATGTCGACTCGGTCGTGTTCGGCCGCGGCGACCCCGCGGTCCTCGACGCCGCCGACGGCTACGGCGCGAGCGGCGCGGGCGACGGCGAGTTCGGCCGCCAGCGCACGGCGGCCCGGGAGGCCGGCAAGCCGTTCGCCATCCACGCCGGCGAGGTCGACGAGAGCGACATCAACCCCGCGCTGGACCTCGACCCCGACATCCTCGTCCACATGGTCCACGCCGAACCGCTCCACCTCGACCGCGTCGAGGACAGCGGAATTCCGGTCGCGGTCTGCCCGCGCTCGAACCTCGTGACGGACGTCGGGCTGCCGCCGATCGAGGCACTCCTGGAGCGCACGACGGTGGCACTGGGCACCGACAACGTCTTCCTGAACTCGCCGTCGATGTTCCGGGAGATGGAGTTCGCGGCGAAGCTCTTCGACGTCGACGCCGTCGACGTGCTGCGGATGGCGACGCGGGCGGGCGCCGAGCTGCTGGACGCGAACTACGGCACCATCGAGGCCGGCCGCGAGGCGCGCCTCGTGGTGCTAGACGGCGATTCGCACAACCTCGCGGGCTACCGGGACGCCGTCCGCGCGGTCGTCCGGCGCGCGGGCGCCGCCGACGTGAAGCGAGTCGTCTCGCCCTGAAGACTTAACACACCACCGTGAGAACTACCACACGATGGGTCGCTACGAGCGCATCCTCGTGCCGACGGACGGCTCCGACGCCACGCTAGAGGCCGTCCAGCAGGCCGTCGACCTGGCCGCCGAGCATGGCGCGACGATTCACGCGCTCTACGTCGTGAACTCCGCGAGCTTCGCGGGGCTGCCGATGGACTCTTCCTGGGAGAACGTCTCCGCGATGCTGAGCGAGGAAGGGACGACGGCGCTCGACGACGTCGCCGCGACAGCCGAGAACCACGGCGTCGACGTGGAGCGAGAGCTCGCGGACGGCAACCCCGCGCGTGAAATCGTGCGGTACGCCGAGGACGAGGACTGTGACCTCGTCGTGATGGGGACACACGGCCGGGGCGGCATCGACCGCCTCCTGCTCGGGAGCGTCGCCGAGAAGGTCGTTCGGTCCTCGACGGTGCCCGTGTTGACCGTTCGCGTCGGAGACGACGAGGAGTAGCGGGCGAACCTTCAAGCACGACGGCCCGGCAACAGTTCGCATGGACAGTCTCGACTACGGCAGTCTCGACGAGGGCCGGGGCTGCAACTACTGGCAGTGGGACCCGGCCCTGCGGCGTCACGCCCGTCGACTGACCGACGACGCCGACTGGCCGTGGGTCGACGACCGCCTCGACGACTGGGGGCGAATCGTCGGAGAGACTATCGCGGACAACGCCGACGTGGCGAACGCGAACCCGCCGACCCTGGACACCTACGACCGCCGGGGCGAGCGCGCGAACGACGTCACCTACCACCCGGCACAGCGCGAGAACGACCGCCTCACCTACGAGTTCGGCGTCGTCGCGGACACCTTCACGGTGCCCGACGACCGCGACGACGCGCCCGGCCTCGCGTACTCGCTGACCGCGCAGGCGCTGCTGGCGTACACCGACATCGGGTTCGCGTGCCCGGTGTCGATGACGGCGGGCGCCGCGCTCGTTCTCGACACTTACGCCGACCACAGCCCCCAGCCGGACGTCCTCCGGGAGTACTTCGACCGACTGGTCGCACGGGACTTCGACGACGCCGTCGAGGGCGCGATGTTCCTCACGGAGAAACAGGGCGGCAGCGACGTCGGGCGCAACGAGACGACCGCCGCCGAGGCCGACGACGGCACCTACCGGCTCACGGGCGAGAAGTGGTTCTGCTCGAACGTCGACGCAGAGGGGACGCTCGTGCTCGCTCGCCGCGAGGACGCCCCCCGGGGGACCGACGGACTCTCGCTGTTCCTCGTGCCACACACGCTCCCGGACGGCAGCCTGAACGACCAGACGTACCGCCGGCTGAAGGACAAACTCGGCACCGAGACCGTCCCCACCGGCGAGGTCGAACTGACGGGCGCGACCGGCTACCTCGTCGGCGACCCCGAGAACGGCTTCCGGCAGATGACCACGATGCTGAACTTCGAGCGCGTCGCGAACGCCGCGGGCGCCGTCGGCGTCACGGGCCGCGCGCTCCTCGACGCCAAGGCCCACGCAGCCGACCGGGAAGCCTTCGGGCGCGCGCTCGACGGCCACCCCCTGATGCAGCGGGACCTCGCCGAGTGGACCGCCCGCTACGAGGGCATGGTCGCCGTCACGCTGGAAGCCGCCCACGCGCTCGACGCCGCCGAGCGCGACGGAGGCGACGCCGGCGCTCGCGCGCTCATGCGTGGCCTCGTCCCCATCGCGAAGTACCGGACCGGCCGGCTGGCCGTCGACGCCACCTCCTACGCGATGGAGATTCGGGGCGGCGACGGCTACGTCGCCGACTACGTCACCGAGCGCCTGCTCCGGGACGCACAGGTGCTCCCCATCTGGGAGGGCCCGTCGAACGTGCTCGCGCTCGACCTCTTGCGCGCGCTCGAACGCGAGGGCGCCGCCGACGCGCTCCTAGCGCGCGTGGACGAGAACCTCGACGCCGCCGGCGACGACCGCCTCGCCGACCTCGTGAGCCGAGTCAGCGGCGAGCGAGACCGGCTCCGGGAGTCCATGGCGGCCGTCGCGGGCGCGGACCGCGACCGCGCCCAGCACGACGCGAAGGCGCTCGCGGACTACGCCTACGACGTGGTCGCGGCCAGCGCCCTGCTCGCGCTCGCCGACGACCGACTCGCGGCGGGCGACGCCCGCGAAGCGGCCGTCGCGGAGTTGTTCGTCCGGGACGCCTTCGAGGACGACCGGCCCAGCCCCGAGCGCGCGCTCGCCCTCGACCACTTCGAGAGCATCGCGCACTACGCCGAGCTAGCCCCTGGCGCCCTGCAGACGCCGGGGACGGCCGATTGAGGCCTGCTACTCCGCCGGCCGGAGGTGCTGGCAGTCCCCGGAGTGGACGACGCGCTCGCCGTCGTCGGTCGCCACGACGAGCGCGCCGTGTTCGGTGACGTCGACGGCGTCGCCCTCGACTGTCTCGTCGCCGAGGTCGACGCGCACGCGCTGGCCGAGGGTGGCTGCGCGCTCCCGCCACGTGTCGAGCACGCCGTCGGGGTCGGCGCGCAGTTCGTCGAAGCGTTCGAGGACGCGCTGGACGAACACGCGCCGGGACACGTCGCCGGCTTCGGCGCGCACGCTCGTCGCCTCGCCGTCGAGGGCTGCCGGGTCGACGTTCGCGTTCACGCCCGTGCCGACGACCACCCAGGAGACGCGGCTGGCTTCGCCCTCCATCTCCGTCAGGACGCCAGCGAGTTTCCGGCCGCCGCGTTCGCTCGCCTCGTCCGGCACGACCACGTCGTTCGGCCACTTGATGGCGGCGTCGACCCCGGCCTCCCGCGCGGCGTCGGTGACCGCGACCGCAGCGGCGAGCGTCAGCAGGGGGACGCGAGCGGGCGGCAGGTCCGGCCGCAGGACGAGGCTCGCCCAGACGCCGCCGGCGGGCGAGGACCACTCGCGGTCGCGACGTCCGCGCCCGCCAGTCTGGCGGTCAGCGAGCACGACCACGTCTTCCGCGCCTTCTGTGGCGAGTTCTCGCGCGCGGTCGTTCGTGCTCGCGACGGCGTCGTGGTACTCCACGTCGAACGGCGCCTCGAGCCGGAACTCGACTGCGGGCCCGCCGTACTCGGGAACGTCGGCGAGCACGTACCCGTCGTCGCCGCTCTCGACGGCGAATCCCGCTTCGCGGAGGGCTTCGACGTGCTTCCAGACCGCTGCCCGCGAGACGTCGAGCGCGTCGGCAATCGCCGGGCCCGGAGTGGGGCCGTCGGCGAGCGCGTCGAGGACCGCTCGTCGCGTGTCGTTCATCACACTCGCGTTGCCGGCCGCTGGTGTTAAACCTCGCGCGTGTGACCTGAACACCGAGCGACGAGCCGCTGAGATGCCGCTGCTGTAGGTCTGACGCCCTGAAGGGGCGCAGGCACGTACATCTATCCACGATGTTTTCACTTTATTTATCTATGTTATTTTCAGATAGATTGAATATACGGGCGTGGCTTGGACCAGATGACGATGGCAGACAACAAGTTCAGTCAGTTCCTGTCGGACCACCCGCGAATGATCGGCGTGCTGTTCTCGATGATGGTGTTCCTGTCGACGACAGGAGCGGCAGCAGCGAACATGGCGTCTGGGAACTCCGGCCCTTAACCGAGCATTCTTTCGAGGAGGTTATCGCTCCAGACTAGTTCCCCGTCGAAGAGCACTGGCGATGGACCCCGACTGAGAAACTCCCGCAGTTCGTCTTCAGACAGTTCGAACGAATCGAGCCGGCCCGAATTGATGTATTGGGTCGTATTCTTCTTGATGTTAGGAGTGGCGAGTGACCCGATAGATGTGGTAGATGTAGGATAAGCGCTCAGTTCTACATCGAATTCCCTACCGTCCCGTTCGAGACCCACTAGTATTGGAACGCCAGCCTTGCTCTGTACTAACTGAACCATCCCGTCGCCGATGGTGATGTACTGGTTCCCGAACAGCGTCACGTTCCGCGCGACGGAGAGCCCCGAGAGCAGCGAGAACCCGTTGTTCAGGAGGCGGGCGAGCGCCCGCCCGATGCGGACCGCCGGGTCGTTGCTGATGTCGGTGAGCGTGACGATGCCGCCGCGACTCCCGCGGTCGACGAGCGCCTGCCCCTGAATGTAGGACTTACAGGCGTTCAGGAGGAACGCGCGGACGCCCGTCGACTCCAGCGTTCGGGCGTCGAAGAGACCGTCCTCGCAGAGGAACCCGCCCTCCTCGACGTGCCCGATGTAGTGCAGGAAGTCGAGGTCCGTCTGCAGCAAGTCCGCCAGTTCGTCCGTCGAGAGGTCGTAGTGGACGGCGATGTCGAACTCGAAGAAGTCCCGGGCGCCGTAGAACTCCTCGACGACGTCTTCCTCGGTCATCTCCGGGTCGTTGCAGACGATGTCGATCCGGATAGAGTCCCGGCTCGGAGTGTCGTACTCGAACCGCCGCCGGTAGTACTCGGCTGCGCCCTTGCTCGCGCCCAGCGGGAAGCCGTCCGCGAGCCAGACGTGCTCGATGGCGTCCGTCGACTCTGGTTTCACTACCCCCGTGGCCTCACTGGTCGCCGCCGACGCGCTGCGGACGAGGGCGCGGTCGCTCCTGAGGAACGACGTCACCGCCTCCGGCTCCTCCCGGACCTCGGGGTCGTCGCCGTCGGGGTCGTGGATGCGTATCTCCGCGAGGTCGTTGACGACGAACGGCAGCGACTCCATGCGGGTGCCGTCCGGCGCCACGTCCGCCGTGAGCTTCCACTGCGGGACGTGCGGCTCGGTGACCTCGTAGGGGACGTCGAGGTAGGTCTTCAGCCGTTCGGCGAGCGGCGCCTCGTAGGCGGCTCGCAGGTCGAACTCGAGGTCGTCGTCGACGACCTGTCGCTCGTGGAGGTCGACGGGGTAGAGCCCCTCTGTGCGAACGACACAGTCCAGCAGGAACACGTGTTTCAGCAGCGTCGTCACCTCGTCCTCGAACTCGCGGTCGACGCCGAGCGGGTGGCGTTCGCCGTCCAGCACCAGCGCCCGTTCGTCGCCCGGTCGGACCGCCGCGCCGAGGTAGTACGACAGCGAGCTCACGCGGTAGAGGTCCCCCCAGTCGCGCGGAATCTCGATGACGACGTCCGTCTCCGGCGGCTCCAGGTGGTCGGGTGCGTCGAACGCCTCGCCGCGCTCGACGAGCGGCGGGTGGCCGCGCAGGGTCGGAAACGACCGCTCCGGCGTCGTCGTCTTCAGCGCCGACCCGAACAGGGAAATGGCGCGCATCGCGTCTTCGACTCCGTCACCGATGGTAATCGTGCCCGACGGCGACTCGTGGAGCGAGCGGGCGGCCAACCCCACGCTCGTCGGCTCCTCGAACTCGACGAACGTGGTGTTCTCCTCGCGCCGAATCTGGAGCGGCGCTTCGACGGCCAACTGGAGTTTCATCGGCCCGACGTCGACGTCGAGCGAGTACTTCCGGTGTGGGTACTCGTCGACCTCCTGGTTCGCGGACTGGCCGACGTACGTCCCGCCGTTCGTCCAGACGGAGACGTTCAACAACTGGGGCAACTCGAGGTGCTGGACTTCGATACGCACGGCGCTGTCCACCGGGAGCGCGAACAGGTCCTCGTCGGCCGGCTCCGGGTCGACGAGGACGTCGGTGTACAGCTCGAACTGCGCGTTCTCGATGGGGTCCTGCACTCGGAGGCCGGACGGCCGTGCCGTCGGTGTGAACGTCGGCTTCACTGCATCCCCCTCCGCTCGTGCGCCGGGAGCGCTGGGCGCTGCCCGCGCTCCTCGTGGCGACTCCCGGCAGCAGCAGCGTGGTCTTCGAGTGCCATGGTGTTCGGATTCGGGCTCCGAGAGAGGCGTCCGGGTCGGTTAACTGCGCCGGTCGACTGGCACGCCTCGTCGATTGTCAGAAGCACGCGCGGCACGCCGGATAAAGATTCGGCCGTCGTCAGTCGATGACGACCAGCACGTCGCCCATGTCGACGCTGTCGTCCTCGCTGACCGCGACCTGCGTGACGGTGCCGCCGTGGGAGGCGACCACGTCGTTCTCCATCTTCATCGCCTCCAGGACGACGAGCACGTCGCCGGGCTCGACCTCGTCGCCCTCGGAGACGTTCACGTCCAGGATGGTGCCCTGCATCTCGGCCTCGACGGTCTCGCCGTCGCTCTCCACGACCGTCTCGCTGTCGTCGCTGCCGCCCGCGGGCTCGGGGCGCTCGCCGCCGCTGCTCCCGCCGGTGGCGAGCTGGGCCGCGCCGCGCTCCTCGAGGTTGACCTCGAAGCGCTTGCCGTTGACTTCGACCGTGAAGTCGCGCTCGACGACGTCCTCGTCGCTGCCCTCGGAGGTGGTGTCGCCGCCCCACCGCTCCTGGGCGTCGGCGACGCGCTCCTCGTCGAGGTCCTCGTCGAGGTACTTCGTCGTGTGCGTGCCCCCGACGAACTCGTCGTCTTCGAGCATCAGGCGGTGGAACGGGACGATGGTCGGGATGCCCTCGATGTCGTACTCGGCGAGCGCGCGCCGGGACCGCGCCAGACACTCCTCGCGGTCGCCGCCGTGCACGATGAGCTTCGCGACCATCGAGTCGTAGTCGGTGACGAGGTCGTCGCCCTGCCGGAGCGCGTCGTCGACCCGCACGCCGATGCCGCCCGGCGCGTCGTACGTCTCCAGCTCGCCGCCAGTCGCCGGCGCGAAGTCGTTGGCGGCGTTCTCCGCGTTGATGCGGTACTCGACCGCGTGGCCGTCCAGCTCGACGTCGTCCTGCGCGAACGTGAGTTCCTCGTCGGACGCGACCTTGAGCTGCCACTTCACGATGTCGATGCCTGTCAGTTCCTCCGTGACGGTGTGCTCGACCTGGATGCGGGTGTTCACTTCGAGGAAGTAGAAGTCCGTCTCCGGCCCGAGGAGTTCGCCGGGCTCCCGGTCGGGGTCTTCCTCGACGAGGAACTCGAAGGTGCCCGCGTTGTAGTAGCCCGCGGAGTCCGCGCCACGACGGGCTGCGCGGCCAATCTCCTCCCGGAGTTCGTCGGTGAGCGCGGGGCTCGGCCCCTCCTCGATGACCTTCTGGTGGCGGCGCTGCAGCGAGCAGTCCCGCTCGCCGAGGTGCCGGACGTTCCCGTGGTGGTCGGCGAGAATCTGGACCTCGATGTGACGAGGGTTCTCCAGGTAGCGCTCCAGGTAGACGTTCGCGTTGTCGAAGTACGCCTCGCCCTCGCGCTCGGCGGACTCCAGTTGGTCCTCGGCCTCGTCCTCGCTCCGCACGATTTTCATGCCGCGGCCGCCACCGCCGCCCTCGGCCTTGATGGCGATGGGGTAGCCGTGCTCCTCGCCGAACTCGTGAATCTCCTCGACGGACTCCACTGGGTCGGTGGTGCCGGGGACGATGGGCACGTCGGCCTCCCGCATCGTCTTCCGCGCGCTGGTCTTCTCGCCGAGCTGGCGCATCGAGTCGGCGGACGGGCCGACCCACGTGACGCCGTCGGTGTCCTCGACTTTGCCCGCGAACTCGGCGTTCTCCGCGAGGAAGCCGTAGCCCGGGTGGATGGCGTCCGCGTCGGCCTGCTTCGCGGCGTCGATGATGCCCTCGTGGTCGAGGTAGGAGTCTGCCGCGCGCGCCGGCCCGACGTTGTACGCCTCGTCCGCGTACCGGACGTGGCCCGCGTGTTTGTCGGCGTCACTGTAGACGGCGACTGTGTCGACACCGAGGTCGTCACAGGCCCGCATCACCCGCACCGCGATTTCGCCGCGGTTCGCGACGAGCACCTTCTCGAACATTCTTGAACGTTCGTTCTTGGGACGCCCTACTCATAGCTTCGGTTCTGGGACGGCCAGACGGTTGTCCTGGTGGGCCGCCCAAGGACGCTGACCAGGGTGCGTGGACACCCGGCGGACCCACACGAGTCGCAGGACCGGCAAGCGTCCGGGGACGGGCAAAGTCTTTTGACCGACGGCCGACCTGTTGGTTCCGTGACTGGGGATTGGGACACGTCTCGACGGCGACTTCTGGCCGCGCTCGGAGCCGCTACAGCTGGTGGTACGGCCGGCTGTAGCGGGCAATCGTCGGACACCACCGACGAGGGAGCCGCGACGGAGACAGTAGTCTTCACAGACACGGAGGCGACGACCACGACGGCCGAGACGACCCGGGAGTCAGACATCTCGACGACGACCAGCGAGGAACTCGTCTTCGGCGGCGGAGACGCCGAGGCGTTCCGCGACGCGCTGGTGCGGGCCTCGGAGATACCGGACGCCACCCTCGAAATCGAACCGGGCACGTATCGCTTCTCCCCGATCCGCGAGCAGGGAGCTGGTACCTGGTGGCACATCCGGGCTCCCGAGGTCGAGGACGTCACTATCGAGGGGAACGGAGCGACGATTTACTACACCGAACCACGGGCAGCGGGCCTCTACTTCAGCTACGGCTCGGACGTCACTGTCCGAGACCTCACAGTCGACTACGACCCCGTCCCGTTCACCCAGGGTAGCGTCGTCGACATTTCGGGGGACAGGCGGACGATCGAACTCGAACTGGACGATGGCTACCCCGGGCTCGACCACGAGATGTTCGACGCGTTCGAGGCGCCCGGCGGAAGCATCCACACGCCCGACGGGGAGTTCATCTCGGGGACCCGGCAGCGAGGGCGACTCGACAAGTACTACTCGGACATCGAGTCCATCGGGGACCGCCGCTATCGCCTCCAACTGGACGAGACGTGTACGACCACCGGGCTCGGGCCGGACCGGAAACTCCTCATCAAAGCTCGGCGCTCGAAACCCGCGTTCTACTTCTTCGCCGTCGACCGGCCGACGGTGTCGAACGTGACCGTGCACGCGTCGAACGGCGGCGGATTCCTCATGGACGTCTGCGACAGCCCGACCGTTCGGGACTGCGTCGTCGCGCCGCCCGCGGACAGCGATCGGCTCATCGGTATCGACTCCGACGGCGTGCGGTTCGTGAACGACACGGGGCCGCCGACGGTCGAGAACAGCCGCTTCGAGTACACCGGCGACGACCCCGTCGTCGTCCAGCAGACCATGACCTCCGTGACCGAGGTCGTCGACGACCGGACCGTCCGGGTCGCCGAGTGGCACCCGTGGGTCGTCGGCCCCGACGACCAGTTGCGTGGCCTCACACAGTCCGGGGAGGTTCTCGGCGACCTCCCCGCCATCGAGTCCATCGAGTTCAGGTACGACCTGCCGGAGCGGGGGAAACCGGAGACGATCACGTTCGCCGAACCGATCGACGACGTGCTCTCGGAGACGGCTCTCGTCAAGAACGACGCGACAGCCAGCCGGGGGTTCGCGGTTCGGGGGAACACCGTGCGGAACGTCCGCGGCCGTCTCGTGCGAATCGCGGCACCCGACGGCGTGGTGGAGGGGAACACGCTGGAGGGCTCTCACAGCGCTGCCGTGGAGATCGAGTGCGACACGGACGACGCGGCCTACGCCCCCAAAGGCGGGGTCTCTGGCGTCGTCGTCCGCGACAACGACATCGTCCGGCCCGGCATGAACTACCTCGCCGACCGGAGCCCCGCGGGCGTCCGAGTCCACCACCTGCCCCGCGACGGCGAGTCCAGCGAGGGACGGCCGAACAGGGACATCGTCGTCGAGAACAACCGCATCGAACGGGGCGCCCACGCTGGAGTGGAGGTCGAGCACGCCGAGAACGTCGAGATCCGGAACAACGAGCTGGCGGACCTGAACCGACTGTCCTACCCGGGAGAACCGAACTACGGGGTGAGGCTCCGTGCGGTCGAATCCAGCACGGTCACGGGGAATCACCTGAGCGGTCCGGCGGACAGCGTCGACGCGCTCGGCGGCATCTGGGACTCCAGGGACGTCGAGACGGCCGACAACACCGTCGAACGGGACGGCGACCAGTCGCCGGGCGAGTTCGAGGTCCGGCGACCCGTGACCGTGGAGTTCGAACGGGTCGCCGGCGAGGGGGGTCGGGACACCGTCGGCGTCAGATGCTTCGGCCTCGTGCTGACTGACGGCGACGGTCGGTCGGTCCTCTCGGCGAACCTCGGAGAGACGGAGGACGGCCTCGCACTCGGGGACGGAGTGGACACGCCGACGCGTGCGGACGGGAGCAGCTGGCGGTGGCTCGGGAAGAACGGGCTGTCGGCGACGCTGTACTTCACGGAGTCCCAGCTCCGGCGGGCCAAGACTCTGACACTCGACGCCAGCTGTCCGGAGCCGGACATCGAACTGCGCCTGCGAGTCGACGGCGCCGTCACCGACAGCGTCGGCCTGGCGGCGAAAACGCGACGCGAGTACGACATCTCTCTGGAGTAGCGGATTCGGCGTCTGCTCCCGTGCCGGCCACCGGGACGCGCGGCCACGTACCAGAGCGGTCTCCCGGGCTGGTCAGAACCGCTCGCGGCGGCCCGCCGCGCTCCAGGCGTCCGTCGGCGCGCCGTCCGGAACGCGAACCGAGCGCCCGCCGAGGCCTTCGACCCGACCGGCGAACGCCCACTTCCTGTCGGTCCACGTCTCCTCGTCGTCCTCGCCGGCTGCTTCGGCGGCGGCGAGCGCCGAGAGGTGGCTCTGGACGGCCGCGGCGATGGCGGCGGCCTCCTCGTCGGTGGCGTCCTCCGGAATCGAGATGTCGACGGTTCCGGACATCTACAGCGGGATGTTGCCGTGTTTCTTGTCCGGCGTGTCCTCGCGCTTGCTCGACAGCATCTCCAGGTCGTCGACGAGCCGCGGCCGGGTCTCGGTCGGCTCGATGACGGCGTCGAGGTAGCCGCGGTCCGCGGCCGTGTAGGGGTTCGCGAACTCCTCGCGGTACTCGTCGATGAGCTCTTGGCGGCGCGCCTCGGTGTCCTCCGCCTCCGCCAGTTCGTCGTCGTAGAGGACGTTCACCGCGCCCTTCGGCCCCATCACCGCGATTTCGGCGGTCGGCCACGCGTAGTTGACGTCCGCGCCGATGTGCTTGGAGGCCATCACGTCGTAGGCGCCGCCGTAGGCCTTCCGCGTGATGACCGTCATCAGCGGCACGCTCGCCTCGCTGAACGCGTACAGGAGCTTCGCGCCGTGCCGGATGATGCCGTTGTGCTCCTGGTCGGTGCCGGGCAGGAACCCGGGGACGTCCACGAACGTCAGGATGGGGACGTTGAACGAATCACAGAACCGCACGAACCGGCTGGCCTTCTCGGAGGCCGCGATGTCGAGCGTGCCGGCGTTCACGCGCGGCTGGTTCGCGACGATGCCGATAGAACGGCCGTCGAGTCGCGCGAACCCGACGACGATGTTCTTCGCGTAGTTCTCCTGGACCTCGAAGAACGAGCCCTCGTCCGCGACACTGTCGATTACGTCGGTCATGTCGTAGGGCTTCCGTGGCTGGTCCGGGACGATGGATTCGAGCGCCTCGTCGCGGCGCTCCGGGTCGTCGTAGGGCTCCACCCGCGGTGGGTCCTCGACGTTGTTCTGCGGGAGGTAGGAGAGCAGGCGCTTGATGTTGTCCAGGGCCTCCTCCTCGCTGTCGCAGGCGAAGTGCGCGACCCCGGACTCCGAGGAGTGCGTCGTCGCGCCGCCGAGTTCCTCGAAGCCGACCTCCTCGCCGGTCACCGTCTCGATGACGTCGGGGCCGGTGATGAACATGTGGCTGGTGTCTTTCACCATGAAGACGAAATCCGTGATGGCCGGCGAGTAGACCGCACCGCCCGCACACGGCCCCATGATGGCCGAAATCTGCGGGACGACACCCGAGGCCTTCTCGTTGCGCGTGAAGATTTCGGCGTACCCGCCGAGGGCGTCGACGCCCTCCTGGATGCGGGCGCCCGCGGAGTCGTTCAGGCCGACGACGGGCGCGCCGACCTCCATCGCGCGGTCCATCACCTTCGTCACCTTCTCGGCGAACACCTCGCCGAGGCTCCCGCCGAAGACGGTGAAGTCGTGGGCGAACACGAACGTCGTGCGGCCGTTGACCTCGCCGTAGCCCGTGACGACGCCGTCGCCCGGGAGCTGTTTCTCGTCCATGTCGAAGTTCGTGGACCGGTGCGTGCGGAGCTGGTCCAGCTCGTTGAACGTCCCGTCGTCGAGGAAGTAGTCGATGCGCTCGCGGGCCGTCATCTTCCCCTTCTCGTGCTGGGACTCGATTCGGTCTTCGCCCCCGCCGAGGAGTGCGCGCTCGGTCTTCTCGCGCAGTTCCTCGATGCGCTCTTCCATCGTCATTTGATTGAGAGACGTTTCCGCGACCGACGGCAAAAGGATTCCGAGACGGGGATGGGACGGCTCCCGCTCTGACCGGTCAGAGGACCGAGTCGGCGCGCCGCAGCCCGAGGAACGAGGCGAGCGCGACGAGGACGCTGACGACGACGAACACGCGCGTCTGGCTGAACGTGACGCCGAGCAGTTCCGTCGAGGCGACCGAGACGCCGAGCGCGGCGGCGAGCCCGGAGACGAACGTGAAGATGAGGAAGACCGGGATGAAGACGCCGGCGGCGTACAGCCACGGCGTCGCGAACCGGCTGGCGAACGCGCCCGCGCCGAGTTCGTACTCCGCGATAGCGTCCCGGCCGAGCACCCAGCCGGCGAACAGCAGGAAGCCGACGAGCCCGCCGGTCAGCAGGAGGTCGACGAGGGGCCCCGCGACGACGTCGAAGACGTCCGGGTAGACGGCACAGACGGAGCCAGTGACCGCGAAGACGCCGACGAGGCCGGCGGTCGCTGCCGGCCGCGAGACATCGTGTTCGTCGACGAGGAAGGAGACCGGAATCTCCAGCATCGAGATGGAGGACGACAGCGCAGCTAGGGCGACGACTCCGAAGAAGACGGTGCCGACGAGCTGGCCGTAGGGAAGCGACGCGAACGCGCTCGCGAGGCCGACGAACAGCGCGCCTGGGCCGCCGCTGCCGACTTCGCCGACGAGCGCGAACATGATAGGGAAGACGACGACGCCCGCGAGCACGCCGACGGACGTGTTCAGGACGGCGATGGCGGTGCCGTCGGCGGCCAGCGAGCGGTCCTCGCCGAGGTAGGAGGCGTACGTGAGCATCGTGCCGGCGCCCAGCGAGAGCGTGAACAGCGCCTGGCCGGCCGCCACCGGGAGGATGTCGAGGAAGTTCGCTTCGAGCGCGCCGAAGTCCGGGGACAGCAGGAAGGCGAGCCCCTCGCCCGCGCCGTCGAGCGTGACGCCCCAGGCGGCGAGGGCGACGAGCAGGACGACGACAGCGGGCATCATCACTTTCGTCGCGCTCTCGATGCCGCGTTTGATGCCACGGAGCACGATGAGCGCCGTGACGCCGAGGAAGAGGAGGTGGAAGGCGACGGCTTCGAGGCCGTAGTTCACGGCGTCGAAGTAGCCGCCGGGGTTCGCGAAGTACGCGCCCGTGACGCTCGCGCCGACGTACCGGAGAATCCAGCCACCGACGACGCTGTAGAACGACAGCAGGACGATGGCAGTGACGACGAAGACGTGGCCGAATCCGGCCCACGCCGTCGAGTCAGAGAGCGAGGAGAGCGCGCCGACGGGGTTTCGCCCCGAGCGCCGGCCGATGACGAACTCCGCCAGGAGCCCGGGGACGCCGACCAGGAGGACGACGCCGAGGTAGACGAGGAGGAAGGCGGCGCCGCCGTTCTCGCTGGTCATCCAGGGGAACCGCCAGAGGTTCCCCAGCCCCACCGCCGACCCCACGGCGGCGAGGATGAAGCCGACTCGTGTCTGCCAGGACTCTCGTGTCATTGAGAGCGAGTAGCAAGCCACCCCATTTCAGGGTTACGACCGACGAATCGTCAACTCCGGAATAACACGGCGTTGCGGCCGTGAAGAACCGTTACGGAATTTGGAATCCGTGCCGGAGTCTGGATTTTGCTGACGATTCCTAGAGGAAGGGAATCGGGGGTGCGGAGTAGATGTCGGTGACCCCGAGGTACAGCGTCACGAAGACGCCGGCGAGCACGTACGTCCGGACGGACCACAGCCAGGTCGTGGCGAAGGCCCCGGTGTCACTGGTGCCCTTCTGGATCTCGTCGACGGCCTGTGGTCCGTACACCCAGCCGACGAAGATGACGCCGAGCAGCACGGACAGCGGCAGCAGGACGCCGTACGCCAGCGAGTCGAACCAGCCGAGCCACGCGGTGTTCCACGCGGAGAGCGTACCGAGCGCGAACAGCACGCCGCCGAAGCCGAACGCCGTCGCCGGCCGGCTGTAGCCGTAGTTGTCGACGACGTACGACGTGACGACTTCGAGGAGGCTGATGGCCGAGGAGAGCGCGGCGACGAGCACGACGCCGAAGAACACGACGCCGAGCGCGCGGCCCGCCATGCCGAGGTCCGCGAACGCCTGCGCGACGGAGACGAACAGCGCGCCGGGGCCGCCGCCCGCGGCGGCGTCCGGCACGGTGCCGAACTGCACGAACAGCAGCGGGATGACGACGAGGCCGGCGAGCAGGCCGACCGCGGTGTTCAGCACGACGATGAGGCTGCCGTCGGCGAACAGGCTGTCGTCGTCACCGAGGTAGGAGGCGTACGTTATCATCGCACCCATCCCCAGTGACAGCGAGAAGAACGCCTGGCTGACGGCGTACGGGACGATGGTCCCGAGGTTGTCCGCGATGAATCCGAAGTCGGGAGAGAGGTAGAACTCGTAGGCGGCGCCCGCGCCGTCGAGCGTGAACGCGTAGACCGCGAGGCCGACCAGCATCACGACGATGGAGGGAACCATCAGCTTCGTCGCCTTCTCGATGCCGTCCTCGATGCCGAACGCGACGATACCGGCGGTGACGGCCATGAACCCGCCGTGGAAGGCGATTGCCTCCCAGCCCATCGACACCCGGCCGAAGTACTCGGCGGGCGCGGCGAAGTACGCGCCGGTGGCGCTCCCGACGATGTAGCGCGTGACCCAGCCGCCGACGACGCTGTAGTACGAGAGAATCCACAGCCCAGTCAGCAGCCCGAGTGCGCCGACGACCGTCCACGCCGGGTGTTTGAGGCGGTCGAACGCTTCGACCGCGTTGATGTTCGCGCGCCGCCCGACGACGAACTCTCCGAGGATGGCGGGGAGGCCGATGAGGAGGGCGGCGACGAGGTAGACGACGACGAACGCAGCGCCGCCTTCGGTCGACGTCTTGAACGGGAACTGCCAGATGTTCCCCAGGCCCACTGCACTACCGACGGCTGCCAGGATGAATCCCATCCTGGTCGCCCACGTTTCGCGTTCTGCCATGTTGTACCACGCCGTATCCGGAGGTGGTACAAAAACCGCACGACTGCGACGTACTGTGCTAACTCGAACCGCGGTATCAGGCCTCACCGTAGACCGGGATGGCGCCCCCACTCGTCGGCGGAGTGGCGTCGGTGCACAGCGCCAGAACGACGCGCGCGATTTCCGCGGGGTCGACCCACGAGTCGTGGTCGGCGTCGGGCAGCATCTCGCGGTTCTGCGGCGTGTCGATGACCGAGGGCATGACGGCGTTCGCCCGCACGTCGCCGCGGTTCTCCTCGGCGATGGTCTCGGTGAGCAGGCGGACGCCCGCCTTCGCCGCCCGGTAGGGGCCGTCGCCCTCGCCGCCCTCCAGCGACGCGCGAGCAGAGACGGAGACGATACTGCCGCCGCTGTCCTGGAGGTGCGGGAGCGCGAACTTCGACGCGAGGAACATCGTCTTCAGATTCACGTCGAAGACCGTCTCGAACGTCTCGGCGTCCGTCTCCTCGATGGGGTCGCCGCCCTGCCACATGCCCGCGACGTTGCAGAGCGCGTCGAGGCCGCCGTGAGCGTCGACGACGCCGGAGACGACCTGTTCGACTTGGCTCTCGTCGGTGAGGTCGCCGCGGTAGAACGACACCTCGCCGCGGTCCAACTCGGTGTCTTCGCCGGGTTCCACCACGTCTGTCCCGCAGACGGTCGCACCGGCGTCGTCGAACGCCCGGCAGACCGCGCTCCCGAGCGCGCCAGACGCGCCCGTGACCAGTACCACGTCGTCCGAACAGTCGAACTCGGCGTGCATGCAGCTACCAAGGGCCGGGGTCACTGTAAACGTACCCGCCCCGGGAGCACGCCATCACCGACCCGCGGATTGGGCGGCGTTTTGCGAGTACATGTTCCACAGCGAAATCCCGAGACCGACGCACAGCAGCCCCGACGGAACGTACGTGGACACCGGACTGACCGACGCCACGGAGACCTGATAGGCCCACAGGACACTACTCGAACCCAGGAGCAGAACCACAAGAGAGTACGACACCGCGTAGTCGGCGTCGACCCGGCTCAGATGGGCGTACAGATAGCACAGAGACGGAACGAGTACGAGATAGACGAGGCCACCGGCGTACGTCGCTAACCGCTCTATCGAGAACACCAAGAACACCAGATACGTCACAACGACTGCGAGCGAGGCCCGGTGGAGCCCGTTGTATGCGTTCCTGAATCGTCGTGAGCGAACGTCCACACGGTGTACTGGAATCGCCTTCGGGATAGCAATTTTCCCTCCGCTCTCGCTCGGGCCAAGACGGTGGTCTTTCGTCGTCTTGGACCTGTTCTCGCCACCGAGATACGCTGCTCACCACTGTCTTTTCCCTGATAACGTAGTCCCACCGTTCTATCGAAAGACAGTGCGTGCGCTGATTGTGCGCCAGTCACTGGTGGCCCCGAGGCCACGCTCGGCTGCTCGTACTGGCGGTACCAGCAGGCGTGTCCGGAAACGGAGAACGATGGGCTTTATGCGCGCCCGGGTTGCGTTTTCGAACGCATGAAGCTTCACGAGTACCAGGCGAAGCAAGTCTTCGCCGACGCGGGCATCCCGACCCCGGGGTCGGCGCTCGCCACGACTGCCGACGAGGTCGTCGAGGTCGCGGAGGACCTCGGCTACCCCGTCGCGGTGAAGGCCCAGGTACACGTCGGCGGCCGCGGGAAGGCCGGCGGCATCAAACTGGTCGAGGACGCCGACGAAGCCCGCGAGGCCGCCGAGGACATCCTCGGCATGGACCTCAAGGGCTACACGGTCAACAAGGTCCTCGTCGAGGAGGCCGTCGACTTCACGAACGAACTGTACGTCGGCGTGACGATGGACCGCGGCGAGGGCAAGCCCGTCGTCATGGTCTCGGAGCGCGGCGGCGTGAACATCGAGGAGGTCGCCGAGGAGGACCCCGACGCCATCGCACGCGAGCACGTCGACCCCGCCTTCGGCCTCCACCCGTACCAGGCCCGGAAGGCCGTCTACGACGCCGGCATCCCCCGCGAGGTCGCGGGTGACGTGGCGTCGATTCTGACCACGCTGTACGACCTCTACGAGGACCGCGACGGCAGCGACGTCGAGGTCAATCCGCTGATGGTCACGGCCGACGACGAGGTCATCGCGGCCGACGCCGTGATGAACATCGACGAGGACGCGCTGTTCCGCCAGCCCGAACTCGCCGAGATGGAGGAGGAGGCCGCCGAGGACGACCTCGAAGCCAAGGCCAACGAGTACGGCTTCGACTACGTGCGCCTCGACGGCAACACGGGCATCATCGGCAACGGCGCCGGGCTCGTGATGACGACCCTGGACCTCGTGGACTACTACGGCGGCAAGCCCGCGAACTTCCTGGACATCGGCGGCGGCGCGAAGGCCGAACGCGTCACGAACGCCCTGGACATGGTGTTCAGCGACGAGAACGTCGACAGCGTCGTCTTCAACATCTTCGGGGGTATCACCCGGGGCGACGAGGTCGCGAAGGGCATCAACGCCGCGCTCGAACAGTTCGACGAGATTCCGAAGCCCGTCGTGGTGCGGCTCGCCGGTACGAACGCCGCCGAGGGCCGCGAGATTCTGAACGACGAGCTCGTGACCGTCGAGGAGACACTCGAGGGCGCCGTGCAGCGCGCCGTCGACTTCGCTGCCGAGGAGGGAGACCAATGAGCATTCTAGTCGACGACGACACCCGCGTCGTGGTGCAGGGCATCACGGGTGGGGAAGGCAAGTTCCACGCCGAACAGATGATGGACTACGGGACGAACGTCGTCGCGGGCGCGGTGCCCGGGAAGGGCGGCCAGGAGGTCGCCGGCGTCCCCGTCTACGACACCGTCGACGGGGCCGTCGAGGCCGAGGACGCCGACGCGTCGGTGATCTTCGTCCCGCCGGCGTTCGCCGGCGACGCCGTCTTCGAGGCGCTCGACACCGACCTCGACCTCGTGGTCGCGATCACGGAAGGCATCCCGACCCAGGATATGGCGAAGGTCAACAAGCGGCTCTCCGAGACGGACACGCGCCTCATCGGCCCGAACTGTCCGGGCATCATCACCCCCGGTGAGGCCAAACTGGGCATCCTCCCCGGCAACATCTTCGAGTCCGGCGACGTCGGCCTCGTCTCCCGATCGGGAACGCTCACGTATCAGGTCGTCTCGAACCTGACCGAGCGAGGCATCGGTCAGACGACCGCGATCGGCATCGGCGGCGACCCGATCATCGGGACGTCGTTCGTCGACGCGCTGGAAGCCTTCGAGGCCGACGGAGACACGAAGGCAGTCGTGATGTGCGGCGAAATCGGCGGTGAGGACGAAGAACAGGCCGCGAAGTTCATCGCAGAGTACATGGACACCCCCGTCGCTGGCTTCATCGCCGGGCGCACCGCGCCGCCAGGCAAGCGGATGGGTCACGCCGGCGCGATCGTTTCGGGGTCCGGGACCGGAACGGCGGACTCGAAGATCAGCGCACTCAACGACGCTGGCGTCCCCGTCGGCGACACGCCGAACGAGGTCGCCGAGTACGTCGAAGACTTCCTGTAGGATTGCACGGCTGTCCCCGCCGCCGATCTCTGACCTCTCCCGGCGTATCGTCGGCGTCCGTCGCTTGGTACTCCTTGCACCGAGACCCCGGGTGACGCGACCCCATCGGACCGGAGAGTTATCACGGTTGCCACCCTCTATCTGGCCGATGCGCGTCAGTGAGGTCGCCTCGGCGGACGTTATCACCATCGGCGTCGACGCCACGGTCCGGGACGCCGTCGAGCGGATGCTCGATTCGGACGTCGGGAGTGCGGTCGTCACCGACGAGGGCGTGCCGGGCGGCATCCTCACGAAGAGCGACGTGCTCAGGGCGGCGTACCGGACGGACGACCCGCTGTCGTCGATCGGCGTGAGCGCGGCCGCGAGCGCACCGCTCATCACGATCGGCCCCGACGCATCCGCGCGACGGGCAGCCGAGAAACTCCACGAGCACGACGTGCACCGGCTCGTCGTCGTCGACGGGATGGACGTCGTCGGCGTCGTCTCGACGACCGACCTGATCAGAAACTACGGCGGGATTCGCAGCGCGGCGCGCCGGCGCGCCGACGCGGAGTACGACTGGGTCACCGGCGACGACGTTCGGTGAACGGGCGAAGACCCCGTCGTCTGCCCCGACGTCGCCCTCCGCAACCGTCATCACCGTCCGACCGATAGTTCGCGTTGATGAGGCGATTCCGCACGACCCGTCGGGCGGTTCTGGGGGCCGTTGGGAGCGGCGCGCTCCTCGGAACGGCCGGGTGCCTGCAGACCCTCGGGTTCGATCGCCAGTCTGCCTGGCGCGACCCGCCGCTCGCCGAGGATCGGCCCGATGCGGTCTACGTCCCCGCGGTCACCGAGGGGATGGGGATGTACGGCCGGGCGGCGGTCGGCCGCTACCGCGTCGCGCTCACGTACTCGTACCCCCACCGCTTCTGGACGCTTTCGGGAACTGAGCGCTCGAAGAGCGTCGTTGAGGCCGACCACGACCTCCACCTGATGGTGTCGCTGTGGGACGCCGAAACCGGGCAGTCGCTCCCGCTCGATTCGGGCGTGACGATCGAGATCCGGCGCGAGGGCGAACTGGTCACGCAGGAACTCGCCTACCCGATGCTCTCCCAGCAGATGGGCTTTCACTACGGCTCGAACTACGCTCTCGACGGAGACGGATCCTACGAGGCCCGGATCGACGTCGGCGGCGTCTCGTTGCGGCGGACCGGCGGCTTCGCCGGCGCGTTCGAGTCGGCCCGGACGGCGACGGTCCCGTTCGAGTTCGACAGCGACGCGCTCTCTGAGATCACGATCGACCGTCCCGAGAACGCCGGCGAGCGCGGCGCGATCGCGCCGATGCAGATGGGGGACGTGCCAGTCGGTCGCGCGCCGGCGGCCGACGCGCTCCCGGGGCAGCATCTCGGCACGACGCGGACCGGCGACGCCGCCCTTGAGATCTGTGCGGTCGGCGCCGACGCAGAGCGGTTCGGCGACGACCCGTACCTCTACGTCTCCGCCCGAACGCCGCACAATCGGATCGTCCTCCCGATGATGGGGACAACGGCGACGCTGCGGCGCGGCGACGACGTCGTCTTCGACGGTCGTCTGGAGCGAACGCTCGATCCCGATGCCGGCTATCACTACGGGACGTCGATTCCGGGCGTAGAGGCGGGCGACGAACTCACCGTCACACCGACGATTCCGCCACAGGTCGCTCGCCACGACGGCTACGAGAC